>WBZQ01000115.1_pt1 | contig 77218 bp, 68 predicted proteins | sample 5204251 | NCBI WGS metagenome assembly WBZQ01 (sample SAMN12412402, study PRJNA552823) | activated sludge metagenome | isolation source: activated sludge from nitrification reactor of wastewater treatment plant... | place: USA: Virginia | collected 2017-09
TGGTAGCATCCCCTCCCATCTAAGGACTAGTCGTTGAAAGACGCCGCAACAAAGGAGTAGGGCCGTGGCATTTGCCTGTGATCTCTGTGGGAAAAAGCATCAAACCGGTAATAACGTCAGCCACGCCAATAACAAGACGAAGCGCGTCTTCAATCCCAACCTGCAGCGCGTGAAGGCACTCGTGAACGGGTCGGCCTTGCGCATTCGGGTGTGCACGCGTTGTCTGCGGTCCGGCCTGGTCCAAAAAGCCGTCTGATTGCTCCGCATTTCTCCCCCTCTCGTCAGCCCATGATCTGATTTCACACCCGAGGTGCGCCCGCTCGCGCCATAATTTTCCTCTTTCCTCAGCTGCCCAAAACCTGACCCTGCGCAGAATCACTGCAAGCGAATTTTTCGCCTCCTCCTACGCCATCCCCACGCCCGGGCCGTAAGTATCGGCACAGGTGTAGAAATAGGCACGGAGGAGACGGATCCGCGCTATCGGTGTACAATCCCGCATGGTAACGCAGTCCGCACAGACCGGATCACCGTCGAATCAGGAGGCACTATGAGGAAACTCACTTGGACGCTCGGCCTGATGGCCATCTCCATCGGAATCACCGCATGCAGTCATTTTCAGAATAGAGAAGCGGCTTATTTGGATTCGGTGAAAGGGCGGGCGACACAAACCGAGGTGAAGCAGGAGCTGGGCGCTCCCAAAGCGGTGCGTAAGAGCGAGGAAGGCGAGACGGTGTGGGTGTACGAAATCCGCGAGCAACAGGCCGGCAACCGGTATACGGCACCAGGCATCTGGTGTGAAGAATATCTGCTGACGTTCGACAATACAGCCGTTCTACAAAGATGGAAGCAAGTCTCCCATTTCCACGGCGGCGAACTCATGCCGACGGAATGCATTCCGGGAACGGGATCGTAGAAGCCGGGGATCGGCTCAACCATGCGACGATGTTTGTGAATGAGAAAAATGGGTAAAGAACAGGAAAGAATTCCGGCTGGAGCCGGCAGAGGGTAAACACAGAGGGTGGTTAAGGGTGAGCCGTCTAGGAGAGAGGACTTCGCGATGGTTCCGGCCATCTAGCCGGCCAGAACCATTCGGCGGATACCCTGGTACGAATACAGTGAGGACTTCGCAACTGTATGCGGTGCTTCTACGGTGTGACCGGGCAACACGAATGAAATGTGAACAACCTGATCTTTATTGCCCACCGCCTCAACTACGGCCACACATCCATGGCCACGCCTTCCTCGGCCATGCTTTCGGACAATCTCATACCGTCCGCCGTAACCTGGGCTTCTGACATGCTGAGAGTGATGCCTTCGGGCCGGATCTCAAAACCGTCCCACGGAATACGAGCCACGTGGCCGGTCTGAATCACCACCACATCGGCAAAACTGATCTGCCGGGTCACTGAATCGAGAATCAAGCGCCTGATCAGTCCCCATTCCTCCCCTGCCCGATTGCTGACAATCCAGTGGTCGCTGCCCATCATCCTGCCTCCTGTAATGCACCATTTCGATGTGTGACCGACACGATTTCCCTCACGGCAACGCCTCGCACGCCCGTGGTGACCGGAAGCAGGTCAGGCGCTCCCCTTCAAGCGACCTCGCGTAGCCGCGACTTGCGGCTGCGCATATTCATAGACATAGGAAGGTAACGACTGACTCCCGACGGCATTGAGCACCACATGAAGTGGCTTGCGGCTTCTCAGTGAGCTCACAGCCCGCCTCACCACATCGTGCGGCGTAGAGTTGGCCCGGACCACGAGCAGCAGGATATCTGAATGCCCGGCCAGCACATTCATCGTGGCTTGAGGGAGAATCGGAGGCGTGTTCAGAATAATATAGTCGAACCGGTTCCGCAGCCGATCGAACAGCGTCGCCAGTCGATCCGTCCGGAGCAGCTCCGTCGAATTAACGACCGGATTTCCCACCGGCATAATCCAACAGGGCACCTCACCGAAACCCGTCACACAGTCGTCGATCTCCCGGTTGCCGGCCAAATAATCAGCCAAGCCCCCGTCGGTGCTCCCCTCCATGAAGGTATGGAGCCCGGGGCATTTCAGGTCACAATCCACAAGGAGCACCCGCTTGCCCAGGTCGCGCGCCAGCGTATAGCCGAGATTGATGACCGTTGTGGTTTTGCCCTCGCCTTTCACTGCGCTGCTGACCGCCACGACGGTCGATTGATTCTCTGCACCCAGGAGAAACAAACGTGTCGCCGCCACACGATACTGTTCCGAAACGATCGCATTTGGCATCCATTTGACGACAAAACTGCGATCGAACGATTGGCCGCTGGATCCGTTGGCGCCAAGTTCTCCCGCCTGAATCGGCACCAGGCCCGGAGTCTGTTGCGAAGATTTGGCCCCTCGCCCGAAATGATAGGCTGGGAAGAACCGTCTCCAGTTCGAATAGGCATAGTCCAACGCAAAATCGGGAATCGCGGCCAGTAGTTGCGGGCCGAACACCGACTCCACATCCTCCGGCCGGCGGAACTGAGGGTTGAGCTGTTCGAGGAGCACAGCCAGCCCGACTCCCATGGCACAACCCATGAGCAGCCCCAGCATCATCACGCGAGGCTGATTCGGTCGCTCCGGCACGCGCGGGAACTTTGGTCGCTCCAAAATTTTGAGCTGTGCGCCTTTCTGACGCTTCTCCAGGTTCTCCGCTACGGACGCATGTAACCGTTTATCCAGCAGCGACTGATAGCTCCCTTTCAGATTTTCGTAATCCCGCATGAGGGTGAGCAATCCCTGTTCGACCGCCGGTGCGGACTCGACACGGCTGTCATATTCCTTCTTCTCAGCCCGGAGCGTTTGCTGTCGCTGTTTGAGTAGCGCCAACTCGCTCTTCAACTCACTCCGCTGCTTCTTGAGATCCTGATAATAAGGATCTTTCGTTTGCTCGTCCGATCCCGCGGAGTCCGGGCCATATTGCCGGCGAATCTTCTGTTCGAGCTGGCTGATCTCCTCCTTCGTCAAGGCCACTTCGGGGTACCCGTCCCAGAATTCTGATTCCAGTTGAGTCAGCTTATTCTTCAACTCATTCAGCCGGGCGAAGGACGGATTGGGTTGGACCGGGCCGTTGACCAACGCGGGGATCGTGACACCGAATTCGAGATACTTTTGAATCGCACTCTCCACCAACGCGACCCGATCGGACTGCCGATGGATACTTTCCGTCACCACGTTGAGATCGTCATGCAACCGGTCGAGGGCGCGCAGATTGGCCTCGATCTGCTGGGGAAGCTGGCCGACATGTTGCGATTTGAACTGGCTGATCTCTTCCTCTTTCTTGTCGAGCTGCAGCCGGGTCCGCTTCACTTCGTTGTCGAGAAACTCGGTGGTTCCTTCTGCCGCTTGCGTACGATCCTTGAGATCTTCGTCGATGAGCATGGACGAGATCTTCGAGATCACATTCATCGCGGTAGCCGGATCCTCATGGGCAAAGGAGACGGTAAAGGCACCGATGGTATTCTGGCCCGGGACATTGCCCTTGCTGACGGTGGTCACCTCAAGCCCTGCATTCATCTGGAGCACCGCCCATTCCGGGCCGAATTGCTCCACTTGCTCCGGATACAGATTCAGCTCTTTCCGTATGCGATCCAGGCGCGTACGATCCCTGACCTGGGTTTCGATGACGAAAATCCGGCGGTCAAAATTGCTGTTCCCTTCGGCGTTGGCCTGCACATAACTTTCGGGCACTTTTTGATCCTCAAGCAGGATCAACGTATCGGACCGGTACACCTTCGTCGCCACTTTGCAATAGACGAGCGCGGCACCGAGCGCGAACGCAATGGCGCCGAGAAGAATCCATTTTCGGCGCAAGACCATGCCCCAATATTCATGGACCAGATTCGCTGCGGTATTGCCGTTTTGCGGCAGAATTGTAGTTTGACCCATAGCCTCCACCTTCGCTGTTGCTGACACCCTGCTGACACCGACGCTTCGTGCCACCGAACCGAACGCTGACTATTCAATGCGTGCAGACCGGGTGGCGTACACCAGTCCGTCGATCCCCTCGCCCTACTGCTGAGGAACCGAATAGGCCGGCTCCTCCTCAACCCACTCAGTGCCTAACACACTGACTTCGTCGACCTTGTCCGGTTGACGAAAATCGGGAACCAGTTCACGCAAACGTTCGATCGCCTTCGTCGCATTATTCAGGTAGGCCGCGGCCTCCATCGCCATCATCATGCCGGCAACCCGGCTGACATCAGCTTCGCCCAGCCGGCGAATCCGCAAAATCTTGCCCAGTGACGACCGTTCTGCGATTTCGTCCGTTCCGACCAACTCTTCGTAGAGCTTTTCGCCCGGCCGTAAACCAACGAAGCGAATGGGAATCTCACGCCCCGGCACAAACCCGGATAACCGAATCAGATTTCTGGCCAGATCCAGCACCTTGATCTGCTCGCCCATATCCAGCACATAGGTGGCACCTTGTTCGCCCAAGGTCGCAGCCTGCAAGACCAGATGGACGGCCTCGGGAATCAACATAAAGAACCGGCGAATATCGGGGTGCGTGACGGTCACCGGGCCACCCGCCCGGATCTGTTCCTGAAACCGCAGCAGGACGCTGCCGTTGCTGCCCAGAACGTTTCCGAACCGGACGGTCAGGAACCGTGTCGTACTCCGGTCGGCCATAGCCTGTACGATGAGTTCGGCCGCGCGTTTCGTTGCGCCCATCACACTGGAAGGATTCACGGCCTTATCCGTCGAAATCAGCACGAAACGCTCCACCCCGCAGCGGTCGGCCGTTTCGGCGGCGATCCGCGTCCCCAGGCAGTTGTTTTTCAATGCCTCTGATGGATTGAGCTCCACCAGGGGCACATGCTTATGGGCCGCCGCGTGGAACACGATCGCGGGCCGATACCGGGTCATCGTCTCCATGAGACGGCGCCGGTCCGTCACATCGCCCAGAACAGGATGGATCAACGAGGCCAGCCCCTGATCCTCCAACTCTTTGGCAATGGTATAGAGGCTGTTTTCATGGCGTTCATAGAGCACCACACATTCCGGCCGCATGGCCGCAATCTGCCGTGACAGTTCGGAGCCGATGGAACCGCCGGCACCGGTAATCAGCACACGCCGGCCCGCCACCATTTCGACCATGGCATCGGTCTTCAGATGGACGGGCGCCCGCGCCAAGAGATCTTCGACCGCGACGCTTCTGATTTGACTCACGACACTGCGATCGCCCAACAGGTCCTGCATGCTCGGCAACATCTTCACCGAGACTTTGAAGGGACCGATCGCAGACATGATTTGACGTAAGACATCCGGCGTCACGTGAGGAAGGGCCAGTACCACCTCATCCGGGCGTTCAGCCGACAGGATCGGCCCGAGATCCTCGCGGGGACCGAGCACCTTGACCCCGTGAATGCGCTTATACCGCAGGGACGCATGGTCGTCGATGAATCCGATAGGCTGGTAGCGGGAGGTCGGGTTCAGTTTCATTTCCCGTACGATGCGTTCGCCTCTGTCTCCTGCACCGATGATGAGCACGGTTTTCCTCGGACGATAAATGACCGCTTCACGGAGCATCCGCCTGGGCAGTCGCACGCCGGCGACAAATCCGATCAGCAACATCGCATCGATGATGAAAATGGAACGCGGATATCCCGTCACTTCCATAACCCAACGGGTCCATGCGTAGAGCACGACAGTGCTGCTCATCACCCCGACAATGATGTTCCGGACATCCCAGAGACTGGTGTATCTCCAGAGTCCTTCGTTGAGGCGAAACATGAAGAAGGCCGCCGTGCGAATCATCACCAGCCATGGCAGGACCAGCAGAAAGGTGCCCCACTCCGCCTCCGGAATCTTTCCATCGAACCGTAGCCAGAACGCCAGGTAATTGGCGAGGACCATCAGCGCGACTTCCAGCAGCACGATCAGCGGGCGCCGCCATTTCAGCACCAGTGCGACCAGTCGTGGACCGAAGTCCGATGCTTGCGCCGGTCGAGTGACCTGGAGATCCGGCAGATCGCAGACCACCAGAGGGATCTTCAACAGGCACAGGACCGTTTGTGCGACGATCGCCAAGTCCAAAATCGTTGAAGCATGACGGACGTAAAACCTCGCCAACTTGATTTTTTCCGGAAGAATCACCGTCACATACTCTTCGTCCGGACTGTCCGAAGCGGCCAGCACCGTCGCTTCATCGATGTATTTCAAAGAGGCGAGATCGGTCAGCCCTGGACGCACGGTGAGGATATCGGCGTAGGCATCCGCAAACATGTCCACATAGCGAGGGACTTCCGGCCTCGGACCGACTAGGCTCATATCTCCGATCAGAATGTTCCACAATTGCGGCAATTCATCGATCTTGGTGCGTCGCAGAACCGCGCCGATCTTCGTCACACGCGAGTCCTGTCCGATCGTGATCAGCCCTCCACGGGTCTCCGCGTCCTCAACCATGGTGCGGAACTTATAGATGGAAAACGGCCGAACGTTTCTGCCCATCCGTCGTTGGGTGAAGAAGACCGGGCCCGGCGACTCCAGCTTGATGAGGGCTGCGACGAGCAACCACAAGGGCCACGTCAGCGACAAGGCAAGTAGGGCCACGAGGATATCGACTGCACGCTTGATCATCGCCGGTTCCCTTTCACAATATTCCTCACCACCGTGATGACACGTTGAATATCGGCCTCCGTCATTTTCGGGTACAACGGCAAGGACACGATTCGCTCAAACGCCGCCTGGGCCGTCGGGAAATCCGCCGGTTTGTACCCATATGAATCTCGATAGTACGGATGCAGATGGAGCGGAATGAAATGTACGCTGCAACCGATCCCCGCCCGCTGCAACTGCGCAATGAATTCGTTGCGGTCGATGCGCAAGGCTTCCAGGTCCAGTTGGATGACATAGAGGTGCCAGGCATGCTGCACATGATCGGCGGCAGAAGGGCAGACGATTTCCGGCACATCGCGAAATCCGTCGCGATAGAGTGCCGCCACGCGATCACGCGCTTTCCAGAAACGGTCGCATTTAGCGAGCTGCGCGAGTCCCAACGCCGCAGCGATATCGGTCAGGTTGTATTTGAAGCCTGGGGAAAGGATCTCGTAGTACCAGGAGCCCTGAGCCGTGTACCGGCTCCACGCATCGCGACTCAGGCCGTGCAGACTCATGATCCGCACACGGGCGGCGAGATCGGCGTCATCGGTGGTGACCATGCCGCCCTCTCCCGTCGTGATGTTCTTCGTGGCATAGAACGAAAAACAGGTCAGATCCGACAGGCTTCCGATCATTTTCCCCCGGTAGCGCGCCGGCAGCGCGTGCGCGGCATCTTCGACGACGGCCAGATTGTGCGCCTGGGCGACCGCGTGGATCCAGCTCATCTCACAGGGATGTCCGGCGAAGTGCACAGGCACGATGGCTTTCGTCCTCGGAGTAATCGCCTGCTCAACGGCATCAGGAGATATGTTCAGCGTGTCCGGCGTGGAGTCCACTAGCACCGGCTTGGCCTTGAGATAGGTCACCACTTCGGCGGTCGCTGCAAAGGTCATCGTCGGCACGATGACCTCATCCCCTTCGCGAACCCCGAGAGCTTCCAACGCGAGATGCAAGGCGGCCGTGCAGGAATTCACGGCAATCGCATGCCGGGCACCAACCATGGCGGCGAATTCATTCTCAAACTGTTTAGCCTTGGTGCCGGTGGTCAGCCAGCCTGACCGGAGCACCTGAACGACCTCGGTGACTTCTTCTTCCCCGATATCAGGGGTATGAAAGGGCAGAAATTCTGACATTGGTATGTCTCCTTCAACAACTGACGATGCGCTGATGCACCGACATAGGACCCGGCAGATTCCGAGGGAACGTGACCGGGCAAGGAATGATGGGGTGATGTCTGGTAAATCGCCGGAGCGGCGTGAGCACTGAATCAGAGGCGATCGAAGAATAATGGAGCCCAGAAGACCGACAACAGAACCGTGCCTGCGCCGACCGTGAGAAGAAAGGGGTTGATGGTCACGGGCATTGTCGACACATAGAGGAAGTCGACCATCAGGAACACCAGGACTGCGCTGCACAGAGCAGCCAATCGTGGGGATGAAACATTCTTCAGTTGGTAGTAGAGACCGCTCAACAACCCCAAGGGAAACACGATGGCGGAGTAGAGAGACCATTCAAACCAGTCACCCGTGTACCCGGCCACGATCAGGCGCAAGGAATCGCGGTTTTCCAAGAACACCCTCGCTCGCTCAATCCCGTCGACATACAACCGCTCCATTCCTTCCCGGTAGGTCGCGACGAGATGCTGGGTGGCCTGCGTCAATGGAGCATCATTCGTCACTAAGGCCGGGCGGGTGCCATTGAGCCCGGAAATGGGAGTCCGCAGGCGAAAGACGACCTCTCTGTGTAGTTGTCCGAGAGTGAAATTGCGCGCATCCGTATGCTTCGAAAACGAGACGATTCTTCCCGGCCCGGTCTGCGTCAGATTCTCTGGAGTTACCCAGGCCTCGACCGATAACTCCTTCTCGGCCAGCGAGCCGCCGCCCGCCAATTGCTCGGTTGCAGGTCTGGAGGCAATCACCGTGTCTTCCTTGATGGTCAGTCCGTTCGGAGCCACCCATTCAGTGCGAGACGGATCATGAATGAAGAGATCGGTCGCCGTCCCTTTCACAGCCCGATCACGAACGATGTCTCCACCCTGCTCGGAGAAGTCGTAGTACAAGACTAACCCCTGTTGCGCTCGTCCCTGCTGAGAATGAGAACGGGGTCCCAGCGAAAAGTGGGCCCTGATTTCGTCGGAGTTCAACGCACGGTCGTACACAGCGAGGAGATGAAACGTTCCCCGCCAGGGACGATTCATGCTGCCTTCGTTTCCCAGCAGAAACCGGTACGTGGGATCCCAGTTACTGAAATCATTCGCCAATGGAAAGGGCCATGCGGTAAAGAGAGACAGCAATAGGAGATAGCCGATCACCATCCACCCCAGCCACTTGCTGACACAACAGGACCGCGACCAGACGGCTCCATACTTACGAGAGGCCGCATTCGCAACCACGCCCGACACCCCTCCCACTAGGCCGCCCAACGTGTTACAGGCGATATCTGCGAGAGATGGGGAACGCGTAAAGAAGATCTGCGCCAGCTCAAGGCCTGAGCTGAATACAGCGGCTGAAAGGAAAGCAAGGAGTACCTGTATAAACCAGGGTGTGCGAGTGATCCCTGGCAGCATGACGATCAAGGCACCGCAGGGAATGAAAAAGACGATGTTGCTCCAGATATCCCAAGAGGTCACGGTGTAGAAACTGGACCATCCTTCGAATTTAACGAGAAACATCTCTGTGATCGACGCGGCATGGGGAAGCGACCAGGTAAACGGCGTCAAGCCGAATATCGCGACATACACGAGATAGAGGCCTAACAGGGCCATGACCACCCGGTCACGCCGCCAGACAATTGTTGCCGCCCCGCGCCCGGCCGAAGCGGACGGGCACCGGCAGACTGGAGGCTGTACTGATGTGAACGGCTCGCCCAAACTCAACCGTACCTCGTGACTGGGCTCGCGAGAACATCCCGCCCTTCGATCGGGGCGAAGCCCTCGCCGCCTGATCGACCGACGCGCTGACTCAGGAAGCCGGACACTACAACCACACGATAAGGCGCGTGAGGAACAGGAGAATCACGCCGCTGCCGGACAAGACAATCGCTTTGCGAATATCGAGCCCGCCGCCAATGAAAGGTTGTGCGGCCACCTCCATCTCAGGCCGCTGCTTCCACTTGAGACCGACCCAGAACAAGAAGGGCATAGTCAGACCATAAATCGTATAACTAAACACGCGATGGTCGGCATCAACCGCGATGCCAAGGTGGTTCCCCACGATTACCCCGTAGGCACGAAGACCGTTGGCGATCATTATTGCGATGGCACAGAAGATCAGAAAAAGAAGTCGTCTGGTCGGCTGCCGATACGTCAGCGCCACAAAGGCATAGGCCAGCGAGAGTCCCGGAAGGAGATACCGCAGGCCACCGCAATCAGGCGCGACGGTCCAGACGGCCGGGCCCACGACGATATTGTAGTCCCGATAGACGTACGTGATACCCGACAAATCAAGACCGCGGAGAATGAGCCAGGCGGTGATGTCCTGAAGCCACGGTTCGAGAGACGTCCCGACGGGAAGCAAAAACATGAGAAACCCAAGCGGCCAGGCCAGCCGTCGAACAATCTCCGTTCCAAAGATCGTCCAAACCAGCCCGGGCAAGAACGCCACGACTGCCGCCTGTTCGAGCCACAACAGTTTTGCGAAATGTCCTACCATCCAGGCAACGCCCATCCCAAGCAGAGCCATGACTCCCCGGACGTCGGGATCGGGACCCAACGAGGCCACCCGATGACGGGACGACCAGACAAGATACCCAACGACCGGCAAGACCAGAAATCCGTGTGTGAAGGTTCGGGAACTGCCCCATACATCGACCATAGACTGAATGGTCGCCCAGAAGAGCGCCGCGACACAAAGGGAGGCAGCGCAGAGAATTATTCCCGCCGTCTGCAAATCTGACCCTGTAGAGGGTGCGCTCGATACAGGTCCGGGCAAGATCCGTTCGGCTGTTTTCATAGATATACGGCGGAGAGGTGTTACAGGCCCGTAACGCAGATCGCGCATCCTTCACGTGCACGACAGCACCGCCCTGTGGCCGATTCAGCTGAGATCTTTCAAACGTGTCGAAAGAGAAAGCGGGAATGCAGAAGGGTTGAAGCCCGAAAGAGGAAAGAGGGCGGCCACTCGCACGACCTTATCGCGCGAGTGGCTCTGCCATGGAAACAGAGCGCGCTATTCTTCTACTCGCTTCGCCCGCCAGACGACAAAGGCCGCAAAGCCGATAGCAAACGCCAGCAGGGTTTCAGGGGCAGAAACGCTCCCGCCGGTTCCCGGAACCCGCGGGTAACCGTTAATCAAAGAAATAATGATAGAAAGCCAGTCTCCCACGTGTGCTGATATCATTCATGCCTCCCTTCGTTAAGAATGACGACTGCCTGGACTCACGACCTGAATAGCTCTGACCGCTGAAACCTTGAACATATTCTTGGCAACAGGTCGCGGCGGCTGCACAAAACTTCCACGACGTAGTGCGGGCGCATTGTCCCGCTTTGGAGCGAGAACGTCAAGAAAAATGGCAGGTCAATTACTTAGTTAGAGTTTCCAGGACATGTCATCACGCCGAGGTCACAGGAGGAAAAACCCCTTCGTGCCCCATCGTATTGGTCGCACTGCCACGTGCGGCAGAAGAGCTATCGGAACGGTCTTCGTGGCCTCCCCTGACCGCCCGCAACATACCAGCCTGGCGCGCCTTCATCTTGACCCAATGCAGACGAGCATGGCGCGTCGATAATCCCTCGCGTTCCCAGACGTATCGAACCATGGCCGCCGTGACTGCTACCCCACTCCCCTGCAACTGCCCGGCCAACCGGACGTAGCTCACTGTTGGATTCTCCTGTGTTTTTGAGAGGATATGCCCTTCAAGCCACGCGGGTGTCCGGTTTGGCATCAAGGGCTTCCGACGGACTCGAGGCGCCAATCCTTCCCTTCCCTGAGTCTCATAGGCCTTTTTCATGGCATAAAAATGAGAGCGGCTCACCCCCATCAGCTGACAGACTCTGACCACATTATTGAGTTCCGCCGCCATCGTGAGTATGGCCAGTCTCGCCTTGATCAGCTGCTCCCGATCGGTCATGACGACATCCTTTGAATACCCGGGAAATGAGCCACCGACACTGTCGTGAGTGGCCGGTTTGCGCCTGACTATGGATAGCGAAGGGCCTGTCCGCCGGTCTCTCACCAAGCGGAGGGAAGATAGGAGATCGAACAAGAGGGAGTAGACGTTATTTTTGCCCGGACGATGCAAGAAAATGGTCGAAACGCATCACTCGTTGTATGACCATAAGCGAATCGGACCGGCCTCATCAGGTCCACACCGCCAAATCAATCTACGTAACATCACCGCAATGCAGCCAGCCCCTCGCACAATGTCTGTGCGACATAGTGTTGTTGCTCAGCATTCAGCTCCGGGTAGATCGGCAAGGCGACCAAATCCCGGCAGGCACGCTCGGCTTCAGGGTAGTCTCCGGCACGATGCCCCAATGAGACGAGGCATTCCTGAAGATGCAATGGAACCGGATAGTAAATTTCGGTGCCGACGCCCTTCTCTTTGAGATAGTCGCGTAACGCATCCCGCTTGGGAACGGCCATCACAAACTGGTTGTAAATATGGTAATGGCCGACACCGTCCTGTTTGTAGACCGCCTGTGGCAGGCGAACTCCATACGCAGACTCCACCCCTGATTGCCGGAACAGCGATTCGTACAGCTCCGCATGTTGTTGGCGTAACGCCGTCCAACGATCCAAATACGGCAGTTTGACGTTCAATACCGCCGCCTGCAGCGTGTCGAGCCGAAAATTTCCGCCGATCACGCGATGGTAATATTTCGGTTTACCGCCCTGGACCCGCAGGACTTGTAACCGCTCGGCCAGTGCTTCATCGTTCGTAACGACCATGCCGCCGTCGCCCAGTCCACCGAGGTTTTTACTGGGAAAAAACGAGAAGCATCCCATCGTGCCCATGCTTCCTGCCCGGCGACCGCCTCGATACTCAGATCCGATGGCCTGTGCCGCGTCCTCCACGACTGCCAGCCCGTGTTTCAACGCAATTTCGAGAATGGGGGTCATATCCGCGCACTGGCCGTAAAGGTGGACCGGGATGATCGCCTTGGTGCGGGCCGTCACCGCCGCCTCGATGCGTGTCGGATCGATGTTGTATGTGACGGGATCGATGTCGACGAACACCGGCGTGGCGCCGAGCCGCACGATGGCGCCCACCGTCGCAAAAAATGACAACGGCGTGGTGATGACTTCGTCCCCGGACTTGATGTCCAAGGCCATTAATGCCGCCAGCAGCGCATCGGTGCCGGAGGAGACGCCCACGGCGAAACGCGTCTGGGAATAAGCGGCCACCTGCGTTTCCAACTCCTTGACCTCTCGACCAAGGATGAAGTTGTTCTGATCCAGGACACGCTCCATAGCGACAAGGAGATCTTTCCGGAGGGGTTCGTGTTGAGCTTTCAGATCGAGAAGTGGGACATTCATCGGTACACCTGTGAGATTGCTGGTTCGTGGTTGTTGTTGCTGATGTCTACGTAGTGACGGATACCGCTCGACGCTTCGCAAATAGTTGCCGCCATTGTCCCTGCATTTGCTGACGGACTCGGAACGCCTCCTGTGCCAGGGTACGCGCAGGCTCCATCCACGCGTACTTTGATTTTCTGATCCACGGAGTCCGGATCTCACGACCGCCGTACTGGCGCTTGTACTCCCCCGCGCCGCCCAGATCATAGGTATGGACGCCGTGCGCCTTCGCATGTTTCATGGCGAACCAGTGCAGCGCTTGATTCGGACGCAGGATTTGATATTCGCGCCAACTTGCTCCGCCCCAGAAATACATCACCCCGTGAAAAAACGGGAAGATGCCGGTGGCAATGGAGCGTCCGCTTCGATCGCGTGCTCGAACAAGAAGCAACTGGCCGGCCGGGTGGAGATGCCTGATCAGTTGCCTGACACGATCGAGACCATACGTGGGAACCAGCCCCTGTTTGGCAAAGACATCTTTGAGTTGTTCAAAATAGTCTTCGGCAAATCCCTCAGCCGCCGCCACCTCGACGGACACCCCGTCCTTGTCTGCCTTCCGTATGCAACGACGGCAGGCACTCGTGAAGTTCGTGAAGAGTGTCGCCTCGTCTAACGCCAGATCGACCGCAAACCCCTCATAGAGCCGATACTTCGCGCGCACGTGGGTGAGATCCTGGGTCGTGAGCCGTCGATCCATCACCTCGACATGCGCGCAGCCGAGACGTTCAAAGGCGAAATCAAAGAGACCGCGAAGGGCCGAGATACGACAACTGCCGGGCTCCAGCACAAATCCCATGTAATCGGTGGTCCATCCAGGAAACGGGCTCCCGAGAATACGCACACCGAAACGCTCGACGATCAACCCAACGAAGTACCCGACCGCGCGACTGCCGTCCCGTATGCCCACGATCACGGGAACCGCGCGCTGGGTGGCCGCAAGGAAGGCCATCCACGCCCGCGTTTGAAACACAGTGCTGCTTTCGTGGGCTTGCACGGCGCTCCATGGGCCGTCGTCTTCATCGTTCAACAGTTCAAATCGATACATGGCAGGTGATGGCCGGTCATTTCTGGCTACGAGGACCTAGGCCCAAGAAGAGAACGGATCGTGGCAGCGTGGTGCTCATCTGCAGGGGAATCAGGTACGGCCTCTCGTCTTGAATATCTTCTGCAGCAACCAGCGACGTTCCACACGCGAGCGGTCGGACGTCGGGATTATTCCACCCTGCTGTGTGGTGGCAAGAAAGTCTAAGAGGATGTGCACCGGAACAAACCACCCGTTCAACCGGCTCAATCGCCTCATCAGCGTCTCGAACCGCTTGTTGACGCGTCCGTTTTCAACAAAGCCCTGAGCAAAATGCGTATACATGATGCAGGCGCCACCTTCTTCGGCGAGTCGGTCCTGGTTCTCCTCGCACAACATGTTCGTGAATGTGGTGACACAGGGGCCTTCTGCTCCTGCAAACCAGGACTTCACGAAGGGACGGTCAGGATCGTGATACGGCATCATGGGGCAGGCCTTGAGCGTATTGATTTCCGAAAACGTGAAGTTTCTCACGTATCGAATTTTTTCCCGGCAGAGGTCCCCCCAAAAGAGCGGGCTGTGTTCCACATGCCCCTCGAATTCGCCGTGAGACTGGTGCGGATGAAGGATGTCATACACCAGACGGTGAGCGCCGCTCAGGCGGTCACGGCCCCAATACATCCCTTCCCGGCAACCCGAATGATTCGCCATCGTATGCGGATAGTGACCGAACAACTCTCGAAAATGTTCCAGACCGTTGGTCGTCTCCTGCCTGGAAGAGGTGTGATAGGTGACATTGTGAAGCCCGATTTCGAACCCCTTGCGCTGTAAACCGAGGATCCATTCCAGGTAGGCCGAATCCTCGCAAGTCACGCCACCGATTCGAGGACAAGCTGCACCACGAAGGGGCCAGACCGATACGGTAGTCCGAAGGCCCAGCTCAGACAGCAACGAATAGACCGGCTCGACGCTCCCGCTGCCTTGATAGTCAGGGTCGTCAAAGATGGTAAAGGCAAACGATTTGCCGTCTGGCCACTGAATTCGCCGATGCATACCTTGCTGGGCTCTATATAGGTTCCGACGATCAGCGACAAGATGCGTCGGACAGATTGTGTTTGATTGAATGGATTACCGACTTGATACGGCACCGGCCGTCATCCGGTCCGACGCGAATGCAGCGATCCTCTGTGCGACTGACATGGACGCCTCTCCCCGCGAATAGGGCCATCCTTCGATACGCCCAGGCTTCGCCGCGCAGACGGCAGAGACGATTCGATCCGACGCCGCCCCGACCAGACAGTTCCACCCGCTCGTGACCGTTTCGACCCACTCGGTCTCTTCACGAAGCGTGATGCAGGGAACGCCCAGCCAATAGGCTTCCTTTTGGATGCCGCCTGAGTCGGTGACGATCGCGTACGCATGGCGTTCCAAACGCACCATATCCAGGTACGGCACGGGATCGAGCAGCAGCAGATAGGGAGAACATTGAAAGGACATGCTCTCCAGTTGTTTTCTGGTCCTGGGGTGAACGGGAAACACGATCATTCGGTCGGGACCGGCGAGCCTGTTCAAGGCTGACAGAATGCCATCGAGATTCGTGAATCGGTCGGTGTTGTCGGCACGGTGCACCGTGGCCAGCAGATACCCCTGCGGTTTGACTCCCAGCCGCTCAAGAATGGTGGACGTCTGTTGGGCCCTTTCGACGCTGTCCAGCAGCGCGTCGTACATGACGTCTCCGACGAGATGCACCCCGTCAGTCACTCCCTCTCGCCGCAGATTCTCCACGGCCGTCTCCGTCGGGCACAACAAGAGAGCGGACAATTGATCGGTGACGACTCGATTGATTTCCTCCGGCATTCTGCGATTGAAACTTCGCAATCCCGCCTCGACATGTGCGACCGGCACGTGGAGCTTCACTGCTGCCAATGCACCCGCCAGAGTGGAATTGGTATCGCCATACACCAGAACCACCTCGGGTACTTCCTTCAGCAGAATCGCTTCCACGCCTTTCAGCATGTCGCCCGTTTGCTGCCCATGGGGCCCGGAGCCGACACCGAGATGGTAATCAGGATCAGCAATGCCGAGTTCCCGGAAAAACACTCCGCTCATACGGTCGTCGTAGTGCTGTCCGGTGTGAACCACCACCTCCCTGGCGACCTTCCGCAAGGCGCAGGACACCGGTGCGCACTTGATGAATTGCGGCCGAGCCCCGATGATCGAGACAACTTTCATGAATTCACGGTCTCCGGCAAACACTCACGATCGAAGAATAGAGCGGTCGTTGATACATTCATGAAAAATCACGGACCAGAAAATGGGAGTGCTCAGATCGTCGGAGCCAGCAGAGGAAGAACCCTGTGTTGCGCCACCTGTAGCGCGTGCTCTCGCATCGTCACGACATGAAATGTCGTCCGGAGCTCTTCCAGGGCCCATCCGATCATGTCCAGCTTGTGCGGAAGCGGCAGGTCCATGCCCGGGAAAAACGCCACGCCGTCCGCTGTATCGTGCCCCAGAAAATCGAGGGGATGAAGCAGGAGCGATGGTTCAACACCGGCAGCGCGACAAAACGTCAGGGCCGTCCTGAAATACGTCTTGGCCACAGCGCGCGAATAAAGACTGAGGTACAGCAGATAGCTGAAGTGAATCGGCACCCGGACAAAAGGCATCGTGGTGACGGGAATTTCAATGAGCCCTTCTCCGCCGACATTCCAGCGATAGGGCTGAATGCGCCTGAACCCATCGCGCAAACCGCCGAAAATCGTGCTACGGCAAGCCGCTTCTTCACGGGTGAAGGCGCTGGACATAAAGAAATACGCTCGCGCCAACGGACCGATGAACGTCGGCAGCGTGGACGCATCGTATAGATATCCTCGTCGATTCAGTTCCTCCACCGTGGTTTGCGACAGGCTATAGCCTGGTCCGCGAAATCCGATGGGACGTTGTCCGGTGGCCTGCTCGATATGCTCCTCCGCCAGCATCAGTTCGCGGGCCATGTCCTCTTGTGCATACTGATGCAGCCACGGATCGTGGTGGAACGAATGGTTTCCGATTTCATGCCCTGCTGCTGCAATGGTGCCGAACAGATCACGATTTCTTTCTAGGGCGGCATCCTGGCCGACCAGAAAAAACGTCGCCGTGAGATGATGCTGCGACAAGCAGGACAGAATGCGAGGCACGACGACTTCGAGATAGGACGGCAGCGACTTCCACGCCGGATTGCCGTGCGTTTTCATATAGGCCCACTTGTCGTCCAGATCACAGGACAGGCTCGCGAACGGCTTTTCCATGGAAACTCTTTCCTCGAATGCCTACCGGTACATAAAGACGGGGATAGCCGACGCTCCCTGCTCACGGGCGCCACGACACGGCGTAATTAACGAGCCCCCACCCGCATTGCACGATACAGCGTCACCAGGCTGCTGCCGATCACAGGGGCCCTCATCTCCTGCTGCACCGTAAACGTCCCAAGCACTGTCGGAATGAGGGAGGTCCGGCGTTGGCCGTAATGCTCTTGTGCCCGACAACCAGTCATCAAGTAATGCGCACAATCCAGCAACGGAGAATTCCCCGGCGTCACAAACACTAGGGAACCGTTACGCCTCATGACGCGCCTGAGTTCCATCACCGCCTGGTTAAAAGGTTCCATGTATTCCAGGCAACTCACGGCTACGATGCAATCAAACGACTCATCCTGGAACGGCAAGGCCAGCGCACTGCCTGAAAACAATCTTGCTTGCACCTGATGCGATCTCAAATGATGCGCCACACCGGCTGCCCGTTGGTGCGGATCGATCCCGTACAGTTCGTCGCAACGTTTGGACAATTCCGGTAAAAACACGCCGCTGCCGTATCCGACTTCAAGCAGGCGCCCGATCGGCCGCTTCGGGAGCAGGGAGAGAATCAATCGAAACCGAAGCCGCTGGATCATGCCGAGCAGCGGACGGAAATTCCATTCGGCTTTATCCACGTCACTGGTTTTGACCAGCGCGTTCGGAGGCAAGAGTGTCGGAACCACGCTGTCGGAAATCTGCCTGCTCATAGAATCCGTTCTACGAAACGTGAGCTGTCTGAGGCTCAGCCGGAAGCCGACCGGGCTCTCCGACGAAACTCTGGCCATGCGCCTGCACAAAGTCGTTGACCGCCCCGATCACCGCATTATTGTTCAGCGTCGAATTGACGAATTGCGACGTGTTCAAGACGAACAGATCCTTGTGACGCGTCACGACCGTCGGCACCTTCTTCGAGTAATGCAGCACCTGCAACGGTTGAACTTTTGCGGCCCGATTGATGTGAAGCGCGACAATATCGGTCTCCTGCAGGTCCGGAAATAGTTTGCGCAGCCCGAGAAAGAACTGCTGCCTCACTTTGTCATCGGGCAGCTTCAATTGAGGATCGTCCGATGACAGATATTTCGGGAAATAGGTCAGGAACAAACCTGCCGTTTCGTCCGTCGCAACGATACTGCTCATCCCGATCACCCCGGTGAAGGGAATCTCCGGGTCTGCGAGGTTCAGCGTATAGAAGGGAACAACCGGTCTCCTGGTGACCAAGACGGGACAGAGCACTCCAAGGTATTCGACAGGACCGGATGAGGGTCCCACCGAGACCAATCCCTGCATTGCCAAAGCACTCCCACTCTCGATCGGTCCGGTCCAAATTGCCTTGTCGAAATGCTCAGCTCTTCCGTTCCATCTCACCGAGAGGCCGCCTCCTGGTGCCGGCTCGATGCCCTGGATGGCCGTTCCCAAACGGATCGTCCCCCCGGCCTCCTCAATCAACTGTTCGAGCCGCCGGATTACCGTGCGATACCCGCCTGACACATACCCAAGCTGGTTCCGCTGGGCGGTGGTATCACGAGTGGAAAACAGACGCGTAATGTACGACCAGATAAACACCGCCGACACGCGCCTGTACTGTTCTCCCAGCTTGGCCAGCAGCAGCGGTTTCCAGAACGCCTCATAGGTCCGGCGTCCGCACAGGCCGATCAACCACTCTTCCACAGAGACGGCCTCCAACACGCGCCAGTCTCGAATGCGGTTGCAGGCCAGTATTGTGCGCGCCAACCGCACTTTTCCTATCATCCCCACCAGAGGGAAACGCAGCAATTCCCACGGACTCGTGACCGGGTACATGCTCCCCTTGGCATAGAGACCGGACCGAGCCGGGCTCCAACGGAGCCGGTCTCCCAACCCGATCTCCTGCAGATACCCGATGAGGTGCCTGTCGGAAGAGAGAATCACATGGTAGAAACGATCCCACCAAAAGTGGCCGTAGTCGTGGTAGGTCGTGAGCCCTCCGGCCTGCCGCTCGCGTTCGAACAGGGTCACGTGCGCTCCCTTCGACGAGAGGCGCTGAGCCAGCGACAGCCCCATGATTCCGGCACCGATGATTCCCACACGTAACGACATGCTGTGTTCCTACGCGTCAAGTAGAACGATCACACTCTGACGGCCGTTTGCTCTGTTCGAGCCGGCTCACTGACAACAGCGCCGGACGTTGAGAGTGCCCGTTGCCAGTTGATCGTATGCGTCAGCCCTTCCTCCAGTCCGACACGGGCCGTCACGCCGAGGATGCGCTGGGACCGCTCGATGTCGGGCACTCGTCGCCGGACATCCTCATACTTGCCTCCGGTAAAGCTCTGATAGGGCACAAAGGTTGATTTCAACGGCCAGGGAGTGCCGGCCAAACGATGGATCGTGCGTGCGAGTTCGATAATCGTGACCTCATGGGTCGTCCCGATATTGAGGATTTCCCCATACGCCGCTGGCGTCACCATAGCGGCATAAATGCCCTCGACAGTGTCGCTCACATAGGTGAAGCTCCGCGTCTGCAGCCCATCGCCATGAATCGTAATCTCTCGATCGTTCAAAATGGCATCGATGAACACGGCCTGAGGCCCTCCCCACCAGCTCACATGGTTTCTCGGGCCATACGATCCAAAGAACCGCAAAATCGAAATCGGTAGCCCGTAGGCTTCCTGATACGCAAACCCCAGATGTTCGGTAAAGAGTTTCGACACGGCGTACCCCCACCGGGCCACCTTCGACGAACCGAAGACGGAATCGTCATCTTCTCCGAACGGCAGCTTGGGATTCCGTCCATACACATCGGAGGTCGAGGCGATCACCGTTTTGCAGCCGACCTTCCGCGCAAATTCCAGCGCGTGTTCACAACCTCTGGTATTAACGCGAAGCGTCGCCAGGGCGTTTCCGTAGCGCGGAATTTTGTGGGACGCGAGGTGGACGATGTACTCGACGTCCTCGACGATGTCGCTGAACACGTTCGGATCGGTGACGTCGCGCTCGAGAAAGCGAAACGCGGGATTTCCCATCTGCCCAGCGATGTTGCCCAACGATCCCTTGGAGAGATCATCGATTCCGATGACCCGATGCCCGCCGGCCAGAAGCCGATCGAGCAGATGGGACCCCAGGAATCCGGCTACTCCAGTCACCAGAACGTATCGAGACAAGGATGATGAGGACGACATATATACTCCGCTTGTATATGGTTATGCGTGATGAATACCCGCTTCGGACACATCAAAAGTGCCGTGCTACTCACGGCTTCCTCCACTTATTCATCTCTCTTCGAGTTCCCGCGTATGCCGATACATGGAACTGGCCATATGGAACATTTCTTCGAAGTAACGTTTGCCTTGCATGGACAGCAGCCCGAGACCGATCAGTTGGATGCTCAGCATCGATGACAATCCTCCGATAATGAAGGTGTGAGGGAAGGCTTGATAGGCCTGCGCGACTGCCAAGGACGAGCGCGTCATAACCCAGCTTTCCCCGGCGAAAGTCTGATACGCGTCGAAGAAGTGAAGCACCATCCACACATCGCAGTAGACGGCCAGCGCGGAGAGCAGCAAGCCGGGCACGAGAAAAAACATGAACGGACTGAAGATGAATCCGGACAGGATCGTGGACAGAACATGGGGTAGCATCTTCATGCTGGACCGACGCCCGCTCCCCGCTTGGTGCTGCAGTCTCCAATCGAGATGCCCAGGAATCTCCTCAATCTGGGCGCGAAGGAGCATGCCCTTGTAGATGATCTCGGGACTGATTTCCTGTCCGCGAGCCCGCAGACTGACCGCCCGAATAAACGGCCCGTCATACACCCGAACCATCCCGGTCAAGGTGGACAAGTTGCAGCGGGCAAAACTGGCGAGGAACCGGTTGGCCCACCGGCTCATCATGCGTCGGAGCCAGGGCACATGACTGACCAGCCCGCCATCGGCATAGGGTGAGGCTACGACAATCGTAGCCTGACTCCGTTGAATCTGATCGAGCAATCGTCCGACATGCTCGGGCGCATAGCTCAGGTCACAGTCGAGCACGACCACATAGCGTCCGAGACTGGATTGGAAACCGGTTCGGAGCGCCTGCCCGAGCCCGCGATTTCGATGGTGATGGGCCACGCGAATCTCCTGCCGATTCCTGGCAAAATCGTCCGCCACCTCCGCGGTACGGTCGCTACTCCCGTCGTTGACGACAATAATCTCCCAACGGAATTGTGCCTCCAGCGTGCCCATGTACCGACACACCCGCGTTAAGGTCGACGGCAACATGGTACCCTCATTGAAGGCCGGAATAATGACCGACACAAGCGGCCTCTCGCCAGGCGCCTTGTCGCACAGGGGCGCCGTTGCTGCGGAAAGCACAGGCTCGACATTCGGGGCAACTGTGTCAGACGAAGGTGTCACGGTATGACTTGCTCCAAAAGTGAGGTGCGCAAAACCGTTAGTGAGGGAGGCAGAACCAGAAGACCCGGCACGGGACGAGGCGATCGCCTGACATCAGTGGAGGCCACGCAGGCCAAGATGAATCTTCGTCACCTAAGACTTCATCGCGGCTTTTGAGCCAGACAAACCATTTCGTACCGGCGATCAGCCAGCGCACTGATTTTTTCGATCGCCCAGATGCCCCACTTTGCGATGGGGCTCGGCAATTGCGAATGTTCGAAGAAGGCTTCTTGCGAATAACAGCGAACTACCTGCATCCCGCTCTTGCCGACGAGCGTCTTGAATCCGCTGCGGGAAAAAAAATAGGTGTGATAGGTGGGATGCAGTGCCAGCGCCGGGTATGAGACGCCTCCTCCCGACATCCGATAGAGAAACAATCCTGCACGAGCCAACAGGCTATCTTCATCCGGGGTACAAAACAGAGCCATTCCCCCGGGCTTGAGTAAGCGCTCGACCTTTCTCAGGCAGAACACCGGATCCAACACGTGCTCGATGATGTCCCACATGGTCACCACATCGTACGATTCCTCCGGCAATGCGACGGATTCGAATGCCGCATTGATCACCTCTGCCTTGACCGCACGTCTGGAGACCTGGCTAAGCTCGGGTGACAGTTCTATCCCCGTAACGTCCCATCCACGCTGCTGGGCCACATTGAGAAACGCACCCGACCCGCAGCCCACGTCCAAGAGCCTTCCGACCTTGACCTTAGATGCAATGGCCGACAGCGCACCGACATAGTTGGCGAATCGCCCCCGTGCCGCCGCCTTAAACTCCTCGGCATTGTAGGAGAAGTACGGGTTTTGGGAGTATTCATCACCCGTATACATGGCGGTAATGTCGCCGAGAGAATACATATTGCTGCGCCAGGACCCGTCACAGCCCCGACACTTCAGCACGGCAAACCGATCAAATCGATAGGCCGTGCGGAGGTTGCTGCTCCCGCAGAGAGGACATTCCTTCATGGCTGTATCGGTCATGCTGATGGAGGGTGAGCAGGTCTTTGGGGACGCACTACCGAGATTCATACGTTACCCTTCCAGGGCAGGCGCCACGAGCGTGCGCTATTCTACGCCGACGGGCTCATCGGCCATTCGAGACACACCGGCCGTCGTCCTGCGAAACTTGACCCCGCAGGCGCACTGGGATTCCTCGGCCTGCCAAGCGAGTTTTGCGCCGCACTCGCACATCCAACCGGATATCCTCGCCGGAGACCCCATGACACAGGCGTAGTCGGGAACGTCCTTCGTGACGACCGACCCTGCTCCGACAAAGGCATACCGTCCGATGGTCGTGCCGCACACGATCGTGCAATTGGCACCGAGTGTGGCGCCGCGCTTCACCAACGTCGGCTTGAGTTCGGACATGCGGGGAATTTCGCTGCGGGGATTGAACACGTTCGTGAATACCATCGAAGGACCGCAGAACACATGGTCTTCGAGCGTAACGCCTTCATAGACGGACACATTGTTCTGTAACTTCACGCCGTTTCCGACCACCGCATTCGGACCGATCACGACGTTTTGCCCGATCTTGCAGGAACGGCCTATTTTTGACCCCTTCAACACATGCGAGACATGCCAGATACTGGTCCCGTCGCCGATTTCGACGCCCTCGTCGATGAACGCCGACTCATGGACAAACCACGATCGCTTCGGCTGCGCCGGTGCCGGCGCAGACGCGACCGGCTTCCGCTCCAGTGCTTCCTGGCACCGTTGCAAGACCGACAGGACCCGTAAGCCTTCTTCCCCATCTGTCCGTGGACGCCGGCGCGTCCGCAAACAGTCGAGAAAGTGGGCGCATTCATCGCGAAGCGGTTCGGATTTTTCAAGCTCCACCGGTTGTGCGTCCGCCCGGTTTGCCACCGGCACCTGGCCTTTCCAGTGGATGGAATGCGGATACAGAAGCAACTTGTCCTTCTTTTCCATATCATCGAAAACCGCCATCTTACGATCACCGACAACAATCAACTTCTGCTCCTTGAACGGATGCAGCCACGACACAAAAATGTGGGATTTCACACCGCTGGGAAAAGAAAGCATCGTCACGGTGATGTCCGCAATCTGCTGGTGCAGATAGTTTCCACCCTGCGCGGAGACGGCATCCGGCATTTCACCCAGCAAACCTAGAATGACCGACACATCATGCGGAGCGAACGACCAGAGAATGTTTTCTTCGCGGCGAATCTTTCCCAGGTTGAGTCGGTTCGAGTACACGTACTGAATGCGACCCAGATCTCCGTTGTCGATCAACTCTTTCAACTTGAGAATCGCCGGATGGTACCAGAGCAGGTGGCCGACCATGAGGAGACGCCCTTGCTGTTTGGCCAGCGCAACCAGGGACCGGGCCTCTTCTTCGACCAGACACAGCGGCTTCTCGACCAGCACGTCTTTTCCCGCCAGCAAGGCCTGCCGCACCAGAGTTCCGTGGGTCTCGGCCGGGGTAGCAATCGAGACAGCTTGAATGCTGTCGTCACGCAGCACATCGGCAAAGTCGGCGACCGCACGGCAACCGGGATATTGCGCGGCCAACGCTTCTCTGGTCTCCGCATTCGTGTCGCAAATCATGGCCAGCGCACCCAGTTCCGCAAAGTTACGCACCAGGTTCTTGCCCCAATACCCGGACCCGATGACTGCAATGTTGGGACGGATCTCAGATGTGTTGCCCTGCGTGGCCATCATGGTACCTAGCCTTTCCAGTATGGCGAGTGCCCGCGTCATCGAGGATGACTTCACGGCAACCGCCTGGTGAATGAAAGTGGGAGACGTTTCAAGATCGCTGTCGCCGCGTTACTGCGGAACGAGCAGAAACTCGAACTCGATGCGAGGGAATGGGTGTGTTACTGCTTTTGAATCAGGCCCAAATAGTGGGTATTCAACAACTGAAGGCGCTCAAGGAAGTAACAGAGCAACCAGGACAAGGGAACGATCAAGGGTTGTCGAGATGACAGTCGTACCCGATGATGAGAGCGTATACTCCGTGGATCTACGAAAGATTCGACGTTTCAGAGGACTCAGAGGACCGAGTGAGCGCGCTGTAGTTCTCTCTGGCCCGGCGACGCAGCAGGACGAAATCAATCACGCCATGAAGAAAACCGACCCCGTAGCCCAGGTGATAACAAGCGAACACCAGGGGAAGAATCGGAAAGTAACGCCACCCGTTGCGAGCCGCCACAATACTCGAAATACCGAGGGCGCAACACACATAGGCGGCAATCTCACCGCCCCAGAGCCACCAAGCGGGCGACCACAGCAGGGCGAAGGCCGGCAATGCGATCAGCGAACCTACAAAAGCTCCGGGCACGTACTGCCGCAGGGCGGCGGCAGCTTTTCGCTTTTGCACGACCCGAACTCGCCAATACCCGTATTGCACATATTGCCTGAGGAGAGATCGAAGACTCCGCCGCGGTTTGTACCAACTTCTAATGCGTGGCGAGTGCCAGATGCGCCCACCCTGCTGCACGAGGCGAAGATTGAGCTCATCGTCCTGATTGCGCACCAATTCTTCGTCAAACAGTCCGATCCGATCAAACACCTCCCGGCGATAGACACCGCCGAATACGGTGTCGGCCGGACCTTCGTATTGCGGATCATGCCATCGCGCCCCACCGACGCTGAACCCGCTGTGGTGAGCCAGTGCAATCGCTTCCTGGACATAGGACTCGCCTTCGCAGACCATGCTGCCGCCGGCATTATCCGCCTGGGTTTCCTCCAGTACTCGCACCGCCTGCCGCAGATAGTCAGGAGCATACCGGTTATGCGCGCCCATGATGGCGATGTAGTGCCCCCGCGCAGCCGCGATCCCAAGGTTGACCCCACTCGGCATCGTTCGCTTGTGGTTCGCAATGACCTTCAACGCCGGGTACTCACCGGACAGCCTCGAGAGAATCTCACCCGTTCCGTCGTCTGACAGACCGTCGACGACAATCAGTTCAAAATCCCCCCCCGGCTTCTCCTGTTCCAGGATCGATCGCACACAGGCTTCGATCGATTCCCTCTCATTCCGGCAGGGCACGATGGCCGTCACGATACAGCGCGTCATCGACGACGGCAACCGCAGAATATTGTTCGAAGATTTTTTGATTGATGGAGAGTTCACATGCACAAGACAGGCCCTCTGGAAAAAACTTGTATTTTCGTCTTTCTTTTTGTCTGTCAAAACTGGCACACTCGACTTCTCAGTCGTTGCGTTCCTCAGATTCACCCGTTAGCCCTCGCCGCTGTACAACCTGTCTCCGTGGCCGTATCGTCTTGAGGCAGGCACCCTGGCCCTGGGCTACATTTCGACAATCACAACGATTCCTGTAGATCACTGCAGGCATTTACCTACATTCTCGAACGGGCCCATTTTGGGTGCCTGGCAGTAACCTATTGAAAACGAAAGAGTTTACTAGACATCATTAAGGCGGCATGTATTCTGCTCTAGCCATAGGACACAAGAGCACCCCCTCGCCGTCAGAATCTTAAGAGGAGGACCAGATGGCAATGAAACGACGTGTCAAGAAGAGCCATGCTCACCTATTCGCATGGGGACTGAGCATCCTCTCTCTATTCGCGGGAACGATCGTGTCGGAGGCGGCGACGTACTATGTTGCGCCGATTGGAAACGACGCGAATTCGGGATCCGACCTAACCCCATTCAAAACCATTCAGCGAGGAATACGTGCTTTAGGTGCTGGCGACACGCTCTACATTCGGGGGGGAGTGTATCCAGAACAGATCAACAGCAACAGCCTTACCATTCCGACCGGCAGTTCCTGGAATGATGCGCCGGTTATTTCAGCCTATTCAGGCGAGTCAGTTGTATTGCAGCCAGCCGGTTCCGCCGAGATAGTCAATCTCGCCCACCCTTACATTAAATATGTGGTATTTAAGGACTTGATCCTCGATGGCTCAGGCCTGCAACGAACTTGTGCAAACGGCTATGGCTGCAGCTTTGGGGTGAGTGTGACAAATGGCGCCAACCACGTTCGTTTCACCAACACAGAAGTTAAGAATGTCGCCGGCTCTGGAATATTGATGACGCGAGGCTCATCCACTATCCCCACCTCAATCGAATTTATCGGGTGTAATGTTCATCATAACGGCCTGGAATCACGAGACCATGGTTTTTACTTTGCGACGAGCGGAAATCTCGTTCGGAATTGCAAAGTCCATGACAACGCTGGTTTTGGGATTCATATATACACCGGCAATACTTCAGTAACGGCAGACAACAACACTATTGATGGAAACGACGTCTACAACAATGCTCTAACTAGCGGTTCTGCTCCCGGCATCCTGGTAGACAATGGGACGGGCAATCTTGTTATGAATAATATTGTGAGACTCAACAAGAATGGCATTCAGGTTGGCAATCAATGGACTTCTGCAGCCACCGCCTCCCTGACAAAGGTCTATAACAATACCGTGTATAACAACTTGCCGGGCCTTGGCATTGATATTTTCACAAGTAGCTCCCAAGCCGAAGTCAAAAATAACATCGTCTACAAAAACGGTGGCACGATTGGGAACAAGGGTGCCAGCACTGTCATGTCAAATAATTTGCTCACGGACCCAAAGTTCGTAGACGAGCTTGGCGGCAACTTCAAATTGCAGTCTACCAGTCCTGCTGTCAATCAAGGTGTCATTCTCTCGCTAGTCCCTACCGACCTGGCTGGCGTCACTCGGCCCCAACTTGGCACCCATGACATGGGTGCGTATGAATATGCATCTACCAGCACAGATACTACTCCTCCCTCCCAGCCCGTCATCCGATCCATCAGTACACCCTAAACATAACTTCTTTAGCCCTGATGCGTCACTGTTCCCCCTTGAGCAATCTCCTCACGCGGGATGTCTTGCCATCTCCGCTTCATGGGTCTGCAACAATTCGTAATAAAAACTGACCAACTCCCGCGCACAGTGAACGATCGAGAGGGAGGGGATTGCATCCTCAGCTTTGATTCTCTGGGGATGCATGTAAACTTTCTGAAGTTTAACAGCCAAATCAGAGGGCGTAGGCTCAGCAACGTAACAACCACGAATCCCTTCAATCCTCTGAGGCACATCGCCGACCGGGACTGACACGATGGGCAGATTGCAAGCCAAGGCTTCCTTGACAATCGTCGGTGATCCTTCGTGAAAAGATGTCACGAGCAATGCGTCGCACGCGCTGAGCCAGACAGGTACCTGCTCATACTTGACCCCACGCAATTGATGAATTTCAGCATCGACCCTCAGCTCGCCCTTCAAGCATTCCAATGCCGCATAGGCCAATTCAGGTCGTTTAACGGGATCGCCGGTGTTTTGAAATAAGATATGGAAGGCCTCCTTCCTCCACCCCAGCTCTTCGCAACAATAATCTCGATTGAGAGGATGAAAAATCTCGGGATCGATTCCGCAGGGAATCACTCGGACAACTAAACTTTGACCATTTTCTGGAAGTGAGTGCCTCAGGTGCTCGGCCACCAATACCACCCCGCTACACCGCCTTGCCGCCTGCTTCGAGGCAAGCACGCCACAAGCCGCAAAAATTCTTCGACTCAACCGCTCGAACGGCTGGCCTAACAGATCAGAACCATGAAAGCTCACCACGACCGGGCGGTCTGTTACTACCTGCGCAACAATCCTGGCCATAATTCCACCATACATCACATGGACTAGATCAGGCTGGAATTTTGCTATGCTCTCAGTGACCAGCGCCGGAAGCTCCGCATAAACCCGCATCCCCTTTCGAGCTCGGTCGACAAACAGCACCTCGACTTCGACACCAATCCGACGGAGCCCCTCAATCTGCTGCTGAACAAAACGTCCCGAGTGCGGAGTATCAGAGGCGGGATACATGTTTGTCACCGCAAGTACTCGCACACGGTCGGTATTTCGCCACGCAGGTGTCACTATGTTACGTACCATACTCACTCTATCCACCCGCATCATTCCAACCGGCCAGCCGATAAGCGTTAAGCGTTTCCTTCACCAAGCGGTCTAAGCTGAATTCCCGCTCTGCCTTTGCCCGTGCCGCCTGTCCCATGCGTACACACAGTTCGTCGTTGTTGAGCAACAGTCTCATCCGGTTAGCGAGAGTTTCCTGGTCATCCTGACGAACCACAAATCCGGTCAGGCCGTCCTCCATAAGATGGGAAATATCACCTGCATCCATGGCAACAACCGGCCGTCCACAAGCCATAGCCTCCATCACCACATTCGGACAGCCTTCTTCTACGGCGGTATGAACCAGAAACCTCGAATCAGCTAACAACTCTCCGATATCTCTCCTGGGACCAAGGAATTCTATCAGGTGATCCACACCGAGACGCTTAGCCTGCGCATTCAGCGCGTGGAAAAGCGGACCATCGCCGGCTAATCGCACCTGCAATGTTTCTCCGGTTTTCGCCAATACACTCACAGCCGTAATGAGTCTATCCCATCGCTTCTCAGGAAAGAGGCGACCAATCGCCAACAGTGGTAGTTTTTTCTGTTCTGAAGTATGCCTCGGCGTGAATGTTTTAATGTCTAGCCCATTTCTAACTACTTGCAATCGCTGAGGCTTGAATGGCCAACAGGCGGCGGCCGCCGCTCTTTGGGCCGCGGCACTATTGCAAATTTGTCTGTCTGGCCATCCGGCACTTAGGAGCCCGAATACTCTTCCCGCCAATCGACGGTCATTCACAAAGTTATTGCGGATAGACCCTATAGAGATGGCCTTCGTACCAAGTGTGGACCACCAGGTGGGAAAATTTGTAAAAAAGCTATACGAATGAACCAATTCGGGATTCAAACGTTTAACCAATAAGCAGAGGCGACGCAGCTTTTCATGGCTGGATGATTTCTCCGGAAACGTGTAAATGGGAATTCCAAGCCCGGCAATTTCCTGTGCGTAGACATCGGCTGATGAGGAGTTCCAAATCGCCACTGTGGGACGGTAACACTTAAAATCCATCGTGCGCAGAAGGTAGAATAGCTGACGCTCTTGTCCCCCAAGACCGAGCTGACCTACCACATAAAGCAGACGGCAGCCTGATTTTTCCACCAGGGGTGTGCCCAACAACCGTGCGCCGATAGCCGCTTTCTCCTCAGACTGGGGGGATAATCGATCCATGATGTCACTCAATATTGACGACGCCCACAAGTGTTGGCTCGTGGTAATCTGGCGGGTTTTCTTAGCAGTTTCCCTGACGGGTTTCTAACTGTGCCTGGTTACAAGCGCAGTCATAATTCGCACGAGTCCCACCCCTGCCAATAACGGAACAATTAATTCCAGTGGCATTCTATACCGAGCGCCAGCACCGAAGGACACACCAGCCGTGAGAGTTAGAACACAACAAATAACAAGCATCGCCAGAATCCAACTTCGGTCGATGGCCTCATTTTCCAGTCTGCTGCCCCATACATGTCGTATTCCTATCGCTGCAAATACTATGAGCAGGCACCAGAGGCTTCCCAGCACAATTGAATCGCCCTGGAAATTTAATCCAGCCGGAGTGAGGATGCTTGGTTGTGGATGGATGAGAGCCTCGCTTGCATTGCAGATAAAGACATACAGCGTCACAAAGGGATGGGCACGGAATACTTCAGTGGCTCGTCTCCACCGTTCAGCATCAGCCTTCTCTAGCGAAAGCTTCCAGCGAGTTTCATCCAATTCAGCGGCCTTCAGCATCATCCAGCGATCTCCGCCCGCCTCAGCTAGCTGTCCTTTCACACTGGAGGCTAACCATTGCCAAGCCGCTTTCCCCGAAACATCGCTAAAGCCGTTAAACTGCGCTTCGTGAAGATTGCGCATCTTCCAGAGATGCATCGGCACCAACGCACTCAGCAGCATGCTTCCCACCAGCACCCATACCCCAAGCTTCTTGCCGGGATGGAGCAGAAACATGGTCCCTGCCACCAAAATGATGAGCGGAAAAACAGGCCTCACAAATATCACGGCGGCGGTCAACGATCCGATAGCAGTACCACCGGCAATGAGCAACCCTGGCTGTCGTAAATAGCGCACGGCGAGATATATGGCAAAGAACAGTACACTCAGGAGCAAGAGAAATACGCCATCGCTGAGAAGGAATCCTGCTCTTGCCGACGCCCAAGGAGAGAGCCCAGCCAGTAAACCACCCGTGAAAGCCATCATGGGTGGTAGAACATGTCTGGCTAACCAATAGAGAACAACAACGCTTGCGGACACAATGACAGCCTGGATGAAAAGCACTGTTCGCAACTCTGTGCCGACACAGGCCATGAGAGCAGCGAGGAACAGAGGATACCCTGGCGTACGCGTCACTTCTGGCGTCTGATACTTATTCAGAAACGAGCCGGACTCCAGAAGGCTCAGGGCCGGATCCAAATATGTTCCAGAATCGGGGAAAAGCAATTGGCTCGTGGCCGCCCGACACACAAAAAGCATTCTCAAGGATAGTGCACAAGACAAAATAATGATTGATGCCAGAACAGGATGGTTTTTTAACCAGCAAGAGAAGTCGACGAATGGTTCGTTGCGGCGCTCGGACTCAGTGAGATGGATTCGCATAGGAAAGAGTCTAGGATGAGCGATTCAGATGCTCGATGACTGCTGCCATGACTGAGGCTGATCAGAATTCAACGAAACAACGCTTTTTGCAATTGGAAGAGCGAGGGAAACAATGGCCCATGGTGTCATGAAATCGGTATTCCCGGCGCAAGTGATCAAGACGGCATAAACGACCAGCGGAAGATAAAATACCGTTTCATCGCGATCCAGTTCGCTAGTTCTGAGAGCGGCCCAGCCACTGCGAATAAGGTAGGTACAAAACAACACCAGTGGAAGAAATCCGGATGCCACGGCAAACAGAAGAAAACTATTGTGAGGAGTCACATACTTGCCCGTACTGGTTACTGCGCCTGGATGTGACGCGCCGACACCAATCAGCGGAGAGCTAAGAAATCGTTCGATCAACAACGGCCAGACTCGAAATCTTCCCGTCTCCTCTCCCGCTCGCATCGAATAGGACCGGACAGCCTGATCGAACACTCCAAGTTCCACCAGTCCCGTAATAAAACCGGCCAACACCAGAAGCGGCAGAAAACCGCCTTTCAACAAACGCCTGCTGCCCATCAGAAGCGCGGCAGTTATAGCCAGAAGCGCCCCCCGGCTCACGGTCAATGTCACCACATAGAACGAGACGAGGGCCAGACCCCATGACAGCGCCCGCACTATAAACGTCTTCTCCAAATATCCCTTGATGACCATGCATACTACGCAGAACCCAAACCAGCCAGCCATGGCGTTGGCATTCGCATAACCCAACTCTTCACTCAAAGCAACACGGGAATAGCCTCCTCCTTGACTCGGTGTCATATAGGGCAGCATGGAAAGTCCCATGAACAGCGTGAACCAGAGAAATCGGTTCAAAAAGTTGGGGCGATGCGTAGCAAGCACCTGAACGATCACCAGTGAAATGATCCACTGACCGAATGGGTAGACGTACGGTTCATAGAGGGACTCTCCATGTATCCCGATTTGGATGAAAAGATAGATGAGTCCACAGGCAAGAGGAACCCATGCCGTCTGCATGGTGTGGAGCATCGCAGGCCCCAGAGCGAGAAAACAGAGCGCCAGAACAGGAATCAGGAGAAATCCTGAGCCGATGCTTCCCATCAGGATAATTCCCAGTGGAGCTCCCAGAACCGTATAGAAGATCACAAAGTAATAGCCGTACTCAGCCGGAGCCAATGCCGCCGAGTAGGTGGTGCTTCGCGGCCCCTCCATGGGAATGGCATCTAGGGCGTGCATATGGCTTTCCTGGCGACGGTTGCACAAGCCTGTTCCAACATAGCCTCTAAGCGTTTCGCGCTGGCACGCCAGCTGTATTGATTGCGCACTTCTGCTCCCCCCGCCATGCCTCGCTGTCTGGCCTCGTGTCGATTCGTGGCGATGGACAACAACGTCTGCGTCAACGACTCATCCGACCCCGGATCGAACAACCGTCCACCACGGGTCTCCGCCACGCCTCGATTGCCACCAATTCCCGATGCGAGAAAGGGTACGCCGCACGCCAGCGCTTCCAAGACAGCATTCGAATAATTTTCATATCGGCTCGGCATCACGAAAAGATCCATGGCACGATACCAATCAGGCAACGAAGCGTGCGGCACATCGGCTTCGAGCCGCACGGTTCCGGCTGCAATCTCCTGCTTCAAGCACAATCGCAGCTTTCCTTCTTCTTCCCCAGACCCTATAATCAACAGCCTCGCCTGCGGCACTGTTCGGCGTATGCTTGTGAAGGCTCGGGCAAGTAAATCGATCCCTTTGATATAGGCTAACCGCCCCACGTATCCGATCACCCAGTGTTCTTCGGCCCATCCCAACTGCTGTCGAATTTGCGTTGCGCCCGGTTTGAACAATTCCCCGTCCAACCCGATAGGAAGTTCGAGAGCATGGTCGCCAACAAATTCGCGGATCTTGGTCAACGCATCTCCATTGGCGCAGACCACAGGAATTGACCGTAGCACAGATTCAAACTCTGACGAGACTGGCCCCGGCAATCGCAACATGGTGGGACAGGAGGACGCAATTCGAGAGGCCAAGACTGCACTCGCATGCACATAGGCAGCATCGAACTCGTTCCAGCGTCCACGAAACTCCTGCTCGACGCGGCGTGTAAACCGACGATCATGCCATCGAACGGTTCGCCAGCAGAGTGCCGCCTGCACGCGTTCCCAATGGGCCTTCAATTGCCATCGATTTGGTAAACACTCCCCCATCGTGGAGAGTGCGTCCTGCCCCAGTTTTCTTGACCAGCGTCCTGCCAGGGGAAGCGCGCGAAATGCCGGGGGAAGTGCCAGGGGATATCCCCCACTGGGATCCGCGATAAAGGTGGCCCAGACCTCATGCCCTCGTTCGGCAAAAGCCTGAAACAAATTTCGCGTGAAGTTCTCTCCTCCCCCGCGAAGCACACCCAATTCCGACTGTACAACCAAGACTCTCATCAGACTCTGAACTAATTACATGCGGGCCATAGCGGGATTGCAGAAGAGCATACCGTACTGTGGAACTGTGCCGGCAGATCACTGAATAGAATGGCGCGTCGCGGCGTCAAATTTTTTCACCACAACTTCTGCACTATGTTCGTCCACAATATATTGACGTGCTCTGATGGCCATGGCCTGACGCTCCTGGGTGTCGAACATTAACTGCTGCACTCGCTCGACTGTCGCATCAACAGGGCCGGTGACCAGTCCCAATCTTCGCTCCTTGATAATGTTGTCGGGATCCACTCTGAGTGTCACGACGGGGGTGCCATGGCTCCATGCCTGAACAAAAGTATTGGGAAAGCCCTCTTGGTCGGAAGTACACAGCAGCAAAGCCGCGTTCTCAATGACTCCAGCTGCTTCCTCAGGATCCACACGACCGCGGTAGTCGACGTTCGGCAATTGCTTGAGTGATTCTGCGGCTCGCGCAGTAGTATCCCCTTGCGACCTGTGCGCCGTCAGCCCACCACACACGACAAATTTCAGATGAGGCGCTTTCCTGGCAATTTCAACCAGGAGATCTGGGCGTTTTGGTGTGCGTAACATTGCGACCCAGGCTATGTATGAAGACCGTGCGGAGTGAGGAATCATTGCCGGAGGAAGCTGGCAGACCTTCGGAAGCACCTCCGATTTTGATTTCCATCGCGAAGACAATAGATCGAACTGCCCCCCGTGCTGAACAAGGATTCTGTCCGATCGCTCGAGCCCCCATGCGTACAACGGCCACCAGCTACTCCGCCTCACCAACGCATTCCGTGGCGACACATCGGTATCAAATGCCGTATGGAACACGGTGCGGGCTGCGTGCCGTTTTGCAAGCTCCACGAGAATCCCCCACCAATGTGACGCACCTTCCCAGAACAACCAGTCGGGCCGTTCAGAGGCAAGAAATCTATTCCACACGACGATGGGATTTCCCGGGTTGATGCCAACATACTCCACACCGTCGATCATTCTCCGTTGTCCAATGGCAATTGCTCCGCATACTCCGACGACTACCTCCCACCCCGCAACGGCCAGCGCGCGAGACAGAACCCAAATATCACGTTCTGTTCCCCCTACCGCCTTCGGTGATCCTATGGCGTATTCGTATGCGACATCGTTCAGAAATGCGATCTTCATAACGTGACCTTGCGTTTCATCGCCCAGGCAAGAAAGACAAATGGACCCCAAAGTTCTCGTCCAATCCCCCGCTCCGATCTGCTGATAGCTTGGAGACGCTTGAGGTAAGGATAATTGAACAGATCGATATGGCGTTCTCCCCAATCGATCGCAGCGTCGAATGCCGGTCTCCATACACTGGAGAGCAATGTGTCGAGGGGGACGTTGAATCCATGTTTTGGCCGATCCCATACCTGTCTGGGGAGAATCCGTCGTGCGATCGGCATGAGCAACGCTTTCAACGTGCCATTGACGATTTTCACGTTTGCATGCAGAGGAAGAATACGATCCAGGATCAACTCGTCCAGGTAAGGTACTCGGACTTCCAGCGAGGCTAGCATGCTGGCTCTATCGGTCTTTACAAGGCAGTTCTCACTCAGATAGGTCTCCAGGTCGGCGCGCATTAACACATCCGTGCTGATCGACTGGCTATATCGTCCGGCGCGCCGTTCCCACGGCTCAAAGTATTCTGCCACCTGCGCCCTCCGGTGGTACGGCCGAGTAAGTACCTGACGTAGATCCTTTCGGAAGATCGGAAAATCTCCATACCTCACCCATGACCAGCGAAGGCGCGCCTCAGAATTGAGGGTGCGCCAATACAGATGCGACATACCGCGCGGCCGCCAATTCGATAGGCGCAGGGTTCGATCGAGGATGCGGTACCCCAAAGTCGGGGAGGACTGTTCATTGCCCGTCAGGTATTTGGGATATCCTCCGAAAACCTCATCGCCACCGTCACCAGAAAGCGCCACCTTGACATATCCCGCCGTCATTCTTGACAGGGCATAGGTGGGGACAGCCGCGGGATCGGCAAAAGGCTCGTCTAGGCTACCGAGAAAATCTAACAGCAACTCTGAGCCGAATTCCTCGGCTGGAAGTACCGTATGATCCGTTCCGAACTGTCGCGCCACGAGCCCCGCTATGGAGGATTCGTCCGCCGAGGCATCCTTGAACGCAATCGAGAAGGATCGTACCGGCTTTTGACTCTCACGGGACATCAAGGCCACCAGGAGAGAGGAATCGATACCACCGGAAAGGAATACGCCGATCGGCACATCGCTGATCATCTGACGCCGCACGACCTGTTGAAGTAATTCTTCAAGGTCTTTCTCAGACGGTGGTTCGGCGTTTACATCAGCACCCGGAGGGGCCCAGTAGCGTTGAATACGCGGCGCCTCATCGCCAGGCCTCCACTCAAATCTGCATCCCGGCTCAAGCTTGTGTACGCCCTTCAAGATTGAGCGTGGAGAGGGAATGTAGTCGAATGCCAGAAGATCCCTCACAGCGATCGGGTCCACCTGTCCACATTCTCGAAGCACATCAAATGGTTCGAGCGTGGAAGACAGAACCAGTGTCCCTGCGGAAACGGCCCAGGCCAAAGGCTTGATACCTAATCGGTCACGCGCGCCAAACGCTACCTTGTTCGATCGATCCCATACGACAAATGCAAAGATGCCGTTTATTTTATTGATGATCCCCGCACCCCATCGCGAAAACCCTTCCAAAAGCACCTCGGTGTCGGATTGGGTTCGAAACCGGATGCCCTCTCGGGCTAACTGTTCACGCACCTCCGCATGATTGTAAATCTCACCATTGAAAACGATGACATATCGCTGATTCCGACTGACCATCGGCTGCTGGCCCGTTGCTACATCGATGATCGACAGGCGCCGGTGAAAAAGCATGACATGCTCTTCCGTCCATACCCCTGCGGCATCGGGTCCCCGATGAGCAAGACGATCGGCAGCAGCCTGCGCCGTACAACGTTCGATGCGGGGAGCATCCTGAAGAATGGCCAAGAAACCGCACATAAAAATGTCTCTGATTCAGGCAGCGGAGAAGGTAACGGAGCAATTTTGAGTGATCAGGAAACCGCGAAGGACTGCATTATGATCGTTCACCTAAAGGTGCGCTTTGTGCCAGCACGGTACCAACAGACTCCCATCGCACAGTGGAATCAGCCATCGCCCGCTCAATCAACTTATACAGATGATCTCCGACAGTTTTGGCATCTGGATCTGTGACTGGATGATCTAGTTCCCAATAATGTGTCGCCGCACAGAATGCCCCATTAAGTCCGGTCGCTTCATCAAAGCGTTTCAAGCTTCTTTGGAGCACGGCATCAGGAGTAACGGGGGTACCTGCCAACTCCCTATGACCCGCGATATCAAGTACATACGGCAACCCGTCGAATCCCTGTTTTCGCCTGCGCCTCAACCGCCACCACACTCCTAAACAGGAGGGTGACCACCACGGCCATCCGTGGCGCATACCTGCGACGCCGCCAAGATGCAATCCGGCGTTTGTGATTGCGTTCAATCCCTCTTTGCCAATTGCATTGTGTGGCGGGACGAAGACTCGGATAGTGGTTTCCAGCAACCCCTCTAAGTATTGTTTTCCTTCACGGACTTTTCGCGCAAGTTCAGAGCCCTGCAAAAACTCCCGTCGATTCTCGGGCTCGTCATGGTGGTACCCATGCAACATCGCTTCGTACCGTCCGTCGGCAATTCCCTGGCGCAGGTATTCTACCAACGCTCCGTTTTCCTCAAGCGCATGGATCGACCATTGCTTACGGTGGGCCACAGGAACACCTTTGCTGCTCCCTGCACGGCAAAAGGGAATGATCGCCAACGACACTGGACCATACTTGGTCACTTCCCCGTACGCGCGCTCCAGTTCATCAGGTGAAGTGAAGAAACTGGTATCATCGTCACGGATACAAAAATACACGTCAGACTCCTGCTTCCTCGCGTGGATGTATGGCGAGGCAATGATCACATCGGAATAACAACGTTACCTGCTAACAACGGCCTTCCAACCAACGTGGATCTTCAATTTCACGCAAGCTTGGTGGAATGGACTGCGCACCCGGAATGAATGGTTTTTCAGAAGGAATGCCCTCAAGAGCCCGTACCAAAATCTCAGTTTGCCGTTCGGACGAGTAGGCCTCGCACGCTTTACGATCCGGGGACAACGACTCCAAATTGCGGGATGCCCATTTCCCGAGAAACATCTGAAGAACGGCCACGATCTCAGGGACTGAGTCGACATCGGCGACTGTTTGCGCTCCCACGCGCATCAACACGTTTTTCGTTTCGTCCTGCGGCAATACTCCTATGATGGGACGACCACCTTTCAGGTAACCGAACAGCTTGGCACCCGCAAATAGTTCATACCCCTTCATGGTCGAGGGCCGTCCAAGCGCTAGCAATGCGTGCGCCTCACGCTGGAGGCGAGACACCTCCTCAAAGGAGATCGGCCCAGACGTTTCGACCATGCCAGAGAGGCCACGAATATTGACCTCGGCGGCCAGCGGTTCCATCCCTTCGCCCACGAAGCGCAGCAGCAACCGTTTGGCACTATGCGGGTCTTTCCTCTTCAGCTCCCCGAGCGCGCTCAGCAACGTATCGTAACGGTAATCAGGAAGGGTGCCCGAGTAGAGGATCGTACACCGCTCTCCTGTGGGCACCAAAAACGGCTCGATCGGCGCCTCAAATCCGTTGGGAATCACATAGATTTTTGATGCCTGTAGCGCTCCGGGATAGGCACGCCAGAAACATTCCGCCTCGCTCTCGTATCGGAACACCACCGCATGAGCATGCTGCAGTAATCCATACATCCGCCGACGCAACGCCCGTGTGGCCCCCCTCGTTCTCCGGACATCGTGATCGTTCGCGGTGATACTCCACGCATCGTCAAAATCCAGGACGTACGGAATACCGGTACGCTCCGACACTTGTTGCGCAATATAAAAGGCGGACAGACGCCCGGCATTGGCCCAGAGCATGTGAGGACGAGCCTCGGCACAGGCCGTCAACGCGGCGTTCACCCCGTGCGGGATCCACGGACTTGCCACATCCGGCTGATACCATACTGCCTCGGCGCTTCTCACCATGCTCCGTAACCGAGTCCTCAGCCCTGCCGCTTCTCCACCCTCATGATGCATTGCAGCACTGCCAACGGAGCTAGATGCCATGGTCATTCGCCTTGCACGCCACGACTGAAATTGCTGCCACCGATCATAACCAAGCGCAGGAATGACTCGCGTCTGAGAAGGTACCATCTCCACGAGCTTGGCGTCGTACCGCTCGTACTGACTGGGTGTTGCAGTGACCACCGTGGTCTTCCAGCCTCGCGCGACAAGTTGACGAACAAACCGCAACGTCCGAAAAGACGTGGCTGACCCCTCCGGCGGAAACAATCGCGCAATCATCATGACGTGTTTCATGTTGTCACTGCCTTTGGCTAGGAAGGAACTGATTCCCGTACTCAGGCGCAAGAGAGGTACACATATGGAACGCTGCAATATCGGCGGGATTCTACGCTAGAGAACGCCAATTCTTCTGGCAACTCGAAGCGAGGTACTGAGTGGATTTAATCCGAGATCCAGCACCTTGAAAAAAACAGCCATCCCAATCCGGCTCACCTGCAAGGCATGTCCCAGCCGCTTGAGCGTCGTCCGATGATAGTGCCAGAACTGTTTATTCCGGTTACGGAAAACCTTGGAGCCTAAGGAGGTGTAATATCGGTCCCACATGCTTCGGGCTTGCTCTTTGAACTCATCATCCTGGAGATACACCGGCCCATATTTGTACAGCATTTCGATTTCGGGCAGATGCAGGGACACCGTGTCAAACTCGCTCGCATTGTTCGCATGTACCCGGGTATATGTCAGTACCTGGTGTACGAATCCGAAATCAGTCTTCTGAAGAACGTCTAAGCAGGCTTCCATATCAGAATGCAAATGCATCTCGCTAAAAAATGTACTGCGACTTCTCACTTCGTCCGACCGAAAGAGCACGGAAGTGGGGGTCCCAAATACGCTTGAGCCACCCATCAGCAAGCTCCGGCATACCTCCCGACCATTGACCATCGTGCTGGGATACGGTAGACCATCCCACACGACCTGACTGTTCCTAAGACCATAGGCCCCCACAATGCCGACACTGGGATTGGCTTCCGCGAGGCTCACCATTTTTTCTATACAGTCTGGAAACAACCAGTCGTCGGCATGTACGACCTTGCAATACTTGCTCGTCACGGGCACGCATCTAAACGCGATGTTGTGATTTTCTTGTACACCCACGAATCGCGTGTTCGTGGTCACGCGAATCCGTGGATCTCGCGCGGCATATGCTTTGGCAATCGTCAACGTCCCATCCGTGCTGCAATTATTGATGATGTGATATTCCCAGTTCTCATAAGACTGAGCCAGTACACTTTCAATACATTCGACGATGTACTTTTCCCCGTTGTATACGGGTGTGAGTACCGTTACTAACGGCTGAACGATGGATGTCATCGGTTGATCTCTCATTTGTCAGTACCGAGATAGAGGATAGCGTCCCCGTTAACGGGCACTCCAAAGTTTTGAATATCGCCCCCGTTTGCCGTCCCGATAACAACGGATTCACCGGTACCGACATTGAACCATTCGACCCAAATCGGGCCGGTTGATATTGACAGGTCGACGGGAACTATCTTCTTGATCATTTCCTTAGGAATAAGAATCGAAGCACTTATCCCACCAAGGTCCTTCGAGCCGATCAGATGTTTGAGAAACCGAGGCTGGTCGAGGTCCATAAATACTGGTTGATCCCCTGGGGTAAAACTCTTCCACAGCGATTCCGGAGTACAGCCAGATCTCAATAAACGACTGGAGTCGGTCAATACAAATTTCCGTCCAACCGCGGGGGCAGCGTAAGGATACGAATGTCGGGACAGCAGTCCTTAGCGCCTGCGATGATTTTCAGACTTTGCGAAACCATCAACGTCAAGTGTTTCTATCAAGAATGAGACCTTCTAATAGCCGCCGATTCCCGCAAATCACTCCTCATCTTGATGACACGGGCAGGAGAGCCGACAGCGATAGCTCCATCCGGGATATCGCTCGTGACAACGGAGCCAGCACCGACAACCGCCCCTTTTCCTATATGCACGCCGGATAACACTATTACTCCACACCCCAACCATGCGTCGTCGTCCACACGAATCGGCCCCTTGCTTTGCAAGGGCTGTTCGCCAATCAGCACGTCGGGTGCCACCCCATGATCGTATGGATAGAATGCACAACCTGTTGCAATGTGCACGCCGGTGCCAATCTCAATGGGGACAAGACAAGCGGTAAATTGACACCGGGGCTGAATATGCGTATTGGCGCCGATGGTAATACGACCGCCTTGTGCCGTTTGTATATGTGTGTCACCGTAAATGTGCACACCTTTTCCCATTTCGATCGGACCACCATCCCGATCTTGATACAGGACGACACGGTCCCCCACGAACACATTGTCTCCCAGCATAACATCGACGCCGTAAATAGTGGCTTCGAGTGACACATAGCCCTTCCGGTGAAACCAGGCCAGGCAGGAACGCCCCCGATCCGGGGGAACAAACCAGGTTGCGCACCAGGTCGCCAACCGCCCGACCGGCCAGACCCAGGCCCACAGCATGCAGAAGTGGGCGCAGTCGAGCATGAATTTTTTGAGGACGGGCATCAGGAAGCGATCTATCCAAAGAGTGGAACAACCGATCGGTCACGGTGGGCTGAACTCCGCCGCAATCTTGGATTACGCCTTGAGCTGCTCTTGAGGTGGGGCATGAAGCGCTTGCGACATACTTTGCTCGAGTTGCGTGTCCCATTTGCAGAAGGGCCGGATGACCCCAGGTACGTTTCCCAACCAGCCCCCTCGTGACGATCCTTCTTCAAAGGAATCGACGACATGGAAGGCGACGGCATCCCTCTCGTAGAAGTGGCAAATATCCGGAGCCAGAGTCCAGATCGCCACGCCTACAAACATTGCTCCTTCGTTCAGCAAATCTCCAGGGATCCATCCGGTGCTGGTATACCGACCGGACGGACGCGGCTTTCGCATCCATGTGCGGTCTGTATCCTGCGCAGAGAATAGATGCACGCCTTCACTATTGTGCACACTGAAGCACGGATGAAAAATATACCCGGGCTTGAGGACTTCGTATTCGATCTCGACAGCGACCGGTTTTCGAATATCTACCAAATCAGTCGGTTGGCCGTCTTCATCACGTGTCCGCACGGCTCGCAGACGGAGGACATCGCTGCCGGGCGCCCGCACAGGATCGTTCCATTCACGAACTTTGGTGCTTCCCTCGCTGGAGGAAAGATAGCGGGTCACCAATTGGCTGGCGGGGCCATCGCCTACGACCTCGCCATTGTCGAGCAGAATGACGCGTTCGCAAAGACGAGTCACTGCCTGCATATTGTGACTCACAAACAGTACGGTACGGCCTTCTTTGGCGACCCCTTCCATTTTGCCCAAACACTTCTTCTGAAATGCGGCGTCGCCGACGGCCAGCACTTCGTCCACAATGAGAATCTCCGGCTCCAGATGAGCCGCCACCGAGAAGGCCAACCGGAGATACATACCGCTGGAGTAGTGTTTGACGGCCGTATCGATAAACTTTTCCACCTCAGCAAACGCGACAATTTCATCAAACTTCGCGGCGAGCTCTTCACGTTTCATCCCGAGGATGGCCGCATTGAGCTGAATGTTTTCCCGCCCGGTCAGCTCCGGATGAAACCCGGTGCCGACCTCCAGCAGTGAGCCCACTCTTCCGTAAAGCGAGATTTGCCCCACAGACGGTTCGGTGATTCGCGAGAGCATTTTGAGTAATGTGCTTTTCCCCGCACCATTGCGCCCGATGATGCCGACAACCTCTCCCCGGCGGATATCGAAGGACACGTCCTTCACCGCCCAAAAATGATCGTCACCTGACAGACGCCGATTGTGCTGCCCGCGTAGAACGCTCTGCACGAGTTCGACCGGGGCACGGAATGCATTGGTAATGGTATCTCGAAGCGTGGAATAGCGTTCCGGCTGTCGCCCGACACGATACTGCTTCCAGAGGTTCTCAACACGAACTGCAAGATCAGCCATACTCTTCATACCCTGTCGGAAAAGGTGACTTCCATCCGCCGAAAGTAAAACGCGCCGGTGACCAATACGACCACGCTTACCAGCGACGATACCAACAACATCGGTCCGGGCGATGTCTCGGTCCCAAGTAAGGCCCAGCGAAACCCCTCAACCACACCTACCATCGGATTCAGCCCATACAGCGACCGTAGCGGTTCGGACAGCAGGCTGCTGGGATACGCAATGGGGGTCGCAAACAACCAGAGTTGCGTCAAAAACGGAATGACGTATCGCACATCACGAAACTGCACATTTAACGCGGAGAGCCAGAGTCCGATGCCCAGGGAAGCCGTACACGCCAGTGCGAGAAATAACGGCAGCGTGAGAATGGACAGCGAGGGTACCACGCCGTAATACAACATCAAGGCAATCAGCACGACGAACGAACAGAAAAAATCCACCACGCCAGCGATGATGCTCGCAATGGGAACAGCCAGACGCGGAAAGTAGACCTTTTTCAATAAGCTGGCATTTTCCACCAGACTGCCGGCTGACTGCGTGATGCCGTTGGAGAAGAACATCCACGGCACCAGGGCTGTGAAGACGAAGAGCGGATAGGGAACGCCATCCGAAGGCATCTTTGCGAGCCGGCCGAAAAATAAGCTGAAGAGCACCATCGTCATCAACGGCTGAACGATCGCCCATGCCACGCCCAGGGCCGTCTGCTTGTAGCGAACCTTGATATCCCGCCAGCAGAGGAAATACAGCAGCTCGCGATATTGCCACAGGTCCTTCAGGCCGAGCTGTTGCCACCCCGTCCTGGGGCGGAGCACCAGCAGCGGCTCCTGCTCAACCGCCCCCCCTGGTATCGTGTCGAGTTTCACTATCTGCTCCACGTCGTTACCTCAGTTTCATTCCCAGGTTGATCACTAGTTTTGTCGAGATCCACTCTTGAGCAAGGTCTCTTCACCAGACAACTCAGGGGCTACTTCCATTGCGAGGTCAAAGAAAGCATGATCACGTCTCTCTGTACCTCGAACGGCAGACCTGGTTGCGTCAGCTTAAAGTTGTTGTAGCCGTATGAGAGATCCAGTGCCATCGCTCTTGTCAGGCTATAGTTGATACCAGCTAGGGCATTGAAATTCTCAAACTTCACAGTTTTTCCTGGTACGGTCTCGTTATAGCCATAGCTGACGCTTCCTCTGAGACTGAAGCGTTTCGAAAGATAATGAGTAACAACCAATTGTCCAACATTGCTGATCGTCGCCCCTCCAACTATAAAGAATGAGGGTGCCGCCTGCCGTGACAGATCCAACCGAACCAATGTCGAACGTTCAGGATTGGTCGTTACGCTTAGCGCTGCGCTGGGAAATGCTTTACTGGCCGGTTCTATGAGCGTGGCACCTCCTCGAACTGTCGCGGTCCAGTCATGCATCACACGCGTATAGTTCGCCCACACTTCCTGAGTGTTGTATTCGATATTCTGCGTTCCGGTAGTGATCGTCTGCGTGACCAAACTCTGTTGATAGGACAGCGAGAGATGGTCGATGGGAGAGATGCGATAGCTTGGTCCGATGGACCAACTATGGACATTGGTATCGAAAAATGTTGCACCCGTGCTGCTTAGGACCAGAATCGACCCGACCCGGTATGTGGAAAAAGAATAACTTCCCTGTAAACCCAGACCACGAAAGATCGGATACTCACCATTCACTGCGGCAGTGTTTGAGAAGGTGTTCGCCCGAAATCCCTGGATACCCCTGAGGAATGGATCGTCAACAACCTGGGCCTTTGTTCCGTTGAAAAAGCTTGGTTGCTCCGGCGTATAGCGAAATCGTTCTGCAACCAGCAGCTTTGCGCCTTCGGCAAACTGTCCCACCCATCCGTCAAGCCTAGCATAGGCATCAGCAGTGGTTGAGAAGTAATTGAGACCGGTATTGTACGCATATGCGTTAGCGTCTGCGCCTCCAGAGAGGCTTGCTTCAACCGTCCTCGACTTATGGAGCAACTGCACACCACCGGCAAGAGTCGACACGAAATCGCTCCGGCGTTGTCCTTGAGGCAGCAACTCCGGGGGAGCGTAGAAGACATTGGTATCGTATCGCTCAGACAAGACTGCGGTGGGGATCACCTTCGTGTCTGCTCGCGTGAGCATCGGACTGAGCAAATCGCTTCCGACGACCAATACCCACATGAGAACTGGGGCGATCCAAGGCAACCTGCCGTGCCTCGTTTTAGTCCTGCTATAACAGCACAATTTAATCACCGGAAAACGTGTTACATGTGGCGGTCCTGTCGCCGTATACGAATGACGACAACCTGGAAAATCAGACGGCCGCACAGATCTCCGGAGATCGGATCATGTGAGAAATGCGCCAGTCCGGAATTACCTGGGCATCGGCTAAAGGCAGGAAGCGTTCTTATGGAACGATAACAGTGTCACCTGACAGCAGAATCATATTGCCCGGTTCCCCCTGCCCGGCCAGGAGATCGTCATACCGAATGGGGATCCGGGTTTCGTGGATCTTGTTGTCGCCGTTTAAGCGGTTCCGCACGACCTGGAGTTTGTTTTTCTTTGCGTATTCCGTAAAACCGCCACCCATCGAGATAGCCTGCAACAGCGTGATATACGATTTGGCCTGATACTTACCTGGCTTAGTCACTTCTCCCAGCACATAGACGGAATAACTATTCAGTTCTTTCACACTTACCGACACAGCTGGGTTTCCGGCCACAAATTGTTTGAGCCGCTCCGAGATTCGATGAGCCAGACCGTCCGCCGTGAGGCCCGATGCCTGTACATCGCCGATGATCGGCATTGAGATCAGGCCATCAGGACGGATGGGAGTGATCCTCGATAAATCGGCATTTTTCCAGACGGTTATTTCCAAAAGGTCCTCCGGCCCAAGGAGGAATCCGCCCGGAGCCTCGTATTCTCGCTCCTGTATGGTGGCTGCGCAGCCCGCCATAGCCACGCTCATGAAAGCAATTGTGCAGAGCCGTCCAATAAAATGTATGACGTGTTGTAGTTGCATGTGAATTCTGCCTGCTTGATTGAGGGTCCTATTGTTGCTGTTGCCCTGGGAACACAACCATGGATTCACTCGGTACCACGATGGTGTCTCCCGCTCGGAGTTCCAGATTTCCCGTGATGCCGCCGCGCAAGACGATGTCATCGTAACTCGACGTCACGGTCTGCATCGTGGATCCGTTATCGGTGAATCGAAAGATGACCACCTGATTTCTCGCAGCAACTGGCGTGAACCCACCGGCGATGGTAATTCCCTGCAAGAGGGTGGTCTTGCTCTTAAGCGGATATTTTCCCGGTCTGACGACCTCGCCCAGTACGAAAATGTTGTAACTATTCACCTCCCGGACGCTGATCGCCACGACGGGGTTTTGGACATATTCCTTCAGCTTACGAGTGATTTCATCGGCCAGTTGGGACGGAGTTTTTCCGACTGCGACCACATCCCGAATGACCGGTAGTGAAAACTTCCCGTCAGGCCGAACCTGAACGGTCTTCGATAAATCTGCGTTTCTCCAGACCGTAATTTCCAGCACGTCTTCGGCACCGATCGTATAGGCATCCGTGACGATGTTGGAGAGTGCATGCCCGCCTGTATGCGCCGGAGCGGTCGTAAAGGCAGCGGCGCCGTCTTTTCCGGCGATTTCAGAAGAATTGCCCTGCGCGAACGCGCCCATTGGTTGCAGGAACAGGGGAGCAACGCCCCCAGCGAGTACGAATCCGATTGCCAAGGCGATAAACCCACGCATTGTACGCCCTCCAGACTATTGAAAGTTTCAGCAAGACGAAGTCCGGCCGACTGATGCACCTAGCACTCTTTATTCACGTCTTCCACTAGGGCCGCCCGTAGCGAAAGATAGTCCAATGACAGTTCTGCAAATTTGCTCTTCAACCGTCGATGCTCAACTTCCAATGAACGAAGCCGGTCTCGTGCAGGCGTCTGATCGTCGGCTACCCGCAGTTTCCAGCGATGCAGCGTCGCCGTCGATACCCCATGCTTTCGCGCGAGGACTTTTAAGGGGCGAACGTGTTCCATTTCACGCACGATGGCCACGATTTGGTTGTGAGAAAAACGGGATTTGGGCATGGCGTTCAGTGCGGGAATTAATTCACAGCTGGAGGAGTTGCAATGAGAAAGCGGAAGGAGGGTTACTGCACCGAGACCACTTCGTTCCTGTCGATATGCACAGTAACCGCTTGCTGAATCAGATGTACACGAATAACGATACAGTCCTGGCCCGACCGTCTGATGAGTTGTCCCCGCAATCCCGTGAGTGGACCCCGTACAACCTCTACCCATGCCCCCTCACACAGATAATCCTGCGACTCGACCGGGCGCCGGCTGGCAGCGAGGGTTTGGATGGCAGCCACTTCCTCGTCGGGAATGGGTTCGGGCATGACCGAACCCACGATCCTGACAATACCTGGCGTTTGAAGCACCGGGTGGCTATGCCTCAGCGAGAATCGTGCAAAACAATAGCCCGAAAAAAGTGGCGTCTCGGTCCAGACCTTACGATCAGACCATTGGCTGAGTGTGCGAGCCATAGGGAGGAACGGTTCGACCCCGATACCTGCCAGGCGATCTCTGACCTGCTTTTCATGTCGAGAACGCGTGCTGAGCGCATACCACCGCAGATCGATTGCCAGATCGCGATGCTCGGGAATCTGAACTGCCTGACCACAGTCTGTGCTCTTCAACATAGCTTCGCCCTCTGAGTCCCATCAACTTGAACGCTGTTTTAAAGATTTTTTCGTTGGTTTACATCGGACATTGGTGCCGCCCGAATCACGCTTCCAGAGCGCTGGCAACTGGTACATTTGTGCCGGATCATCCGTGCATTATTGTTCGAAGATTCGGAACTAAAACAAACCAGTATTTCTATTTCAAAGATTCAGGAGGAAAGCTCAGGTTTTACCATATGAACCTGCTTGCAATACGAGGTATGAACCTCGTACATCAACCTGTGCACATTTTTGAACACTCACATCTTTAGTATAAGTAAAACTGTCAATCTTGGGAAATCCAATGCCAGCAAGACTTTATGGCTATACACTCCTGACATTTACCGATTGCCGGAAGCGCTCTGGGTGTGAGATTATGCGCCATCGAAGGTCTTAGGAATCACTTGTTTAACTTAGATTTCATTGCGTAGTCTTTTCATTAACTACGTAGATACAGTTTGATCCGAGATGGACAGACTCTGCGCAGTACGTGTTTTCAGGAGGATTGATGAGCGGAACTGAAGAAACGACAACTCCAACAGTCGTAGCGATCGTCAGCAGCAATTACCTTCTTTGCCTCGGATTGCAGAGAATTGTCGAAGCTGAGAAATGGATCAAGCTGGTCGGCCAAACTATTTATGGCACCCACCTAGATGAGATTTTGGCGATCGAGCGCCCGGACATCGCGATCATTGACACGGAAAATGGCACCTCCGTGCCGGAGCTCATCCAAAAGCTGAAATCTGCGATTCCCGGCGTGAAGACGATTCTGTTAAGCGGCCTCGACGATGCGGAATGCACTCGACAAGCTTTTCTGTCCGGCGTGGACAGCATTGTCTTGAAAGTTCAACCCTCGGCGGTTCTCATTGCCACGATCGCCCATCTAGCACGATCAAGCAAAGAGGTCTCGTTGACATTAGGGGGACAACCGGTTCGCCCTGTGCCGACCACCCAGAAAGACCTTCCCGGCTTGAGTCCAATGACTCCCACTCAGGCTAACCAGCCGGATGGCTTGACCGAGCGAGAACGTGAGGTCGTTCGCTTAATCAGCGAAGGTCTTTCCAACAAGGACATCGCCAGCCGCCTGTGCATTTCGAGCATTACTGTTCGCCACCACCTCACCAGCATTTTCGACAAGCTCCGCGTCTCGAATCGCCAAAAATTGCTCATCCGGGCGCACCAGAATGGATTGACCAGACCGCCTGCCTTGGCATAGCAGGGCCGCCCTGGCCACACGAACATTCGCACCACCATACATCAATGAACAGCTACCCATCCGGTAATGATGGGCAAGGCCCAGCAATCTTGTAAGGGCATAGCTCATCCCCCCAGGACATTTCTCAGCGCTTCCACCAAGAACAGCAAGGGACTATGGATTTCCGAGTGACCTATTCCGCGGTTGGGAGCAAGGAGTAGGATGAAGAGGTCAATTACGGGAATGGGGTGATTTTGGAGCGGGCGATGGGATTTGAACCCACGACAACTTGCTTGGGAAGCAAGGACTCTACCACTGAGCTACGCCCGCCCCTTGCTACAGGGAATTCGGATCCTACGCCGGCCTTGGTGCTAAGTCAAGGCAACTGATCACACCGCCTCAAGCTTTGTACTCAGCCACGGCGAATTTTCGTCGACCGACTCGCAAATGCAGGAGCTTGCCGGCGGTCAAAGAAACAGTGGCATTCGCATCAGTCATTTTCTGCTCCTCAACCTCCACTCCACCCTGCACAATCAGCCGGCGCGCCTCACTCTTGCTCGGCACAAGGCCCGTCTTCGCAATCAAATCGACCAGGCCAATCGAGGGAGCCGTGGCATCCTTCACGTCGGATACCGTCAGTACCACATGGGCGTCTGGCTGCTCCGGGAACTCCCGCGCCTGAAATTTCTGCTGAAATGCGCTCCTAGCCTCTCGCCCAGCCTCTGCTCCGTGGTAGCGAGCAACGATCTGCTCAGCCAACCCCTGCTTGGCCTCCATGGGATGGGCGCCTTTCACACGAGCCAAATCCTCGGTTGTCAGGAGTTCGTAGTATCGATGCATGAGCGTATCGCTGATCGACATGAGTTTGCCGAACATATCGGCAGGGGTATCCTCCAGAGCAATGTAATTCCCGAAACTCTTGCTCATCTTTCGGACACCGTCGGTCCCCTCCAGCAACGGCATGGTGATGACCGCCTGCGCCTCCTGCCCATAGTCCCGCTGCAGATCCCGCCCCATCAGGAGATTAAATTTCTGATCCGTGCCGCCCAACTCGACATCAGCCTTGAGCGCGACGGAATCATACCCCTGGATCAAGGGATACATGAACTCATGGATGCTGATCGCCGTCCCCTCCGTGTATCGCTTGTGAAAGTCTTCCCGTTCTAACATGCGAGCAACGGTATAGTGGGCGCTCAGCTCGATCAGTCCGTCGGCCGTCATTGCACTCATCCAGCGACTGTTAAATTCCACCAGGGTTTTTTGGGGATCCAGAATCTTGAAGATCTGGCGCTCGTAGGTCTTAGCATTCTCCAATACCTTTTCTTTCGACAGCGCGACACGGGTTTCAGACCGCCCGGTGGGGTCACCGATCATCCCTGTGAAATCGCCGATGAGAAAAATCACCTGATGCCCGAGGTCTTGGAAATGCTTCAGCTTATGGATCAAGACCGTATGGCCGAGGTGCAGATCCGGCGCCGTGGGGTCGAAGCCTGCCTTGATACGGAGCGGACGGTTCTCCTTGATCGACCGAGCCAGCTTCGATTCCAACTCACTCTGCTGAATAACCTCAACAATCCCTCGAAGTATGAGATCCAGCTGTTGCGTTACGGGAGTCACAGGGTTCCTTTGTGTCTGGCCAGCGATCTGGTATTGGTTACCAACACGTGAGGGCGCAGACGGTCAAATTTCTTTCGGCCAATACCTCTGACCTGCCGCAGGTCCTCAACGGTGCGGAACGGGCCGCGCTCATCGCGATGTTCAATGACCCGTTGTGCCAACTTGGGACCAATGCCGGGCAAGGCTTCTAAATCGGAGACCGTCGCCTGATTCAGATCAACCTGTCGCGCACCCGCGTGGCGAGTAGCACCTGATTCGGCTGGAGCCTTTTCCCGCAATGCTGTCAGGCCGCTCTCTTCAAGAGGCCTCGACAGGGGCCGGTCCGGAATGGCGACTGACTGACTGGCACTCGCCGGAGTTGGCCTCGAAGCTGAGACAGTCAACGGTTGCGGCGACGACACCGTCGCCACGGGACTTTTCGGCAGCAGCTGAGGCTGACCGGGCATCACCTTCGTGACCGGGGTGACCGAGGCGATCCAGATGAGCGACCCCAGAGTCACGGCCAACATCGCCACTTTAATCAGCAAAGATTGCATCATGACGTCGGCGTCTTCCGCGCGAGATGGATCGCATGGCCATGCACATCCTCCATGGCCTCCATGAGTCCTTCAGCGAGTGTCGGATGCGCATGAATCATCTCGGAGACTCGTGAGACGGTCGCGCCAACATGCATCGCCAGCGCAGCTTCATGAATCAGATCCGTCGCATGGGCGCCGAGAATGTGAACACCGAGTATCCTATCACTCTCTCCATCCACCACAACCTTCACGAAGCCTTGAATATCCCCCGTCGCCTGCGCCTTCCCTAATCCGCCGTAGCGGAAACGCCCAACCTTCACCCCCTGCTGCGGATCTTTCCCCGCGCCGACGCACCGGTCGCGGGCCTGTTGCTCCGTCAAACCCACACGACCAATCTCAGGTAACGTAAAGATGCCGGTCGGGATGACATCGTAATCAATCGCACGGGAGTGGCCCATAAAATTCTCGACCGCCACCTTGCCCTGCTGCGAGGCCACATGCGCGAGCATGGCTTTTCCCACGACGTCGCCAATGGCATAGACTCCCGGGACATTCGTTTCCATCCGCTCGTTGACGACAATCTCGCCCCGCGCGCCCACCTGCACCCCGGCTTTTTCCAGTCCGATTCCGCGCGAATTGAACCCCCGCCCCACAGAGACCAATACCTGCTCCACGTTCAACGAGAGGCCATCGCGAAGGTGGGCCGTCACCACATCGGGCTGCCGCACGATTTCGTCCACCGTGACACCGGTCCGAACATCCACGCCCCGCTTCTTCAGCTCGCGCTCCATGGTCTGACTGATTTCCTCATCCTCCAGCGGCAGGAGGCGCGGCACGAGCTCAACCACCGTCACCTGCGTGCCCAGCCCGCTGTACAGAGAGGCAAACTCACAACCCTCCACTCCCCCACCCACGATCAGGAGGCTCGCAGGAATTCGCGCGAGATCCAGCGCTTGCTTGCTGGTGATGATCTGGGTGCCGTCGATGGGGAAGAGCGGCAGGTTCGGCCATGACGAACCGGTTGCGATGATGATGCCATCCGCAGCCACGTGTACTTCGCTGCCGTCGCGCTTGGTAACGCGAATGGTTCGCGCATCCAGCAGCTCGCCTGTGCCTTCCACATGCTCGATGTTCCAGGTCTTGAACAACGTGGCAATGCCCTTGACCAGCGTGGAGACGACCTTGTTCTTTCTGGCCACCATGACCACCGGATCATAGGCAACCGGGCCATTGAGCAGAAGACCGAAGTCTTTCGCCTTCTTCGCCTTGTCGCCAAGCTCCACCACCGACAGCAACGCCTTGCTGGGAATGCATCCCCAATTCAGGCACACACCGCCCAACGCCTGATTCTCAATCACGCTGACGCGCGCGCCCAATTGGGCCGCACGAATTGCCGCCACATATCCGCCAGGACCGGCGCCGAGAATTGCAAGATGCTTCATAGATTGATGACGTGAGTCGGTCGTTGAGGGCAGCGTACGACAGGCTGGAGCGATCCGGCTACACGCCGACTCGCTCCATTCACCCTATTTCGTAACGACGCCTCTCGAACGGCCTAGTGCTTTTGTTTGCTTAAAAATTCTTCGTACTGAGCGGCCGTCATGAGTTTCTCGACTTCACCGGCAGCGGTGAGATCGATCACTGCCATCCATCCCTTGCCATAGGGATCAGAGTTCACCGCCTCGGGGTGGTCTTTGAGGTCCGCATTGATCTTCGTGATGGTTCCACTGACCGGGGTATAGATGGTCGACGTGGTTTTGGTCGACTCCACCTCGCCGATCTGCTGACCGGCGGTGACTTTGGCGCCCACCTTAGGAAGATCAATAAACACGATATCACCCAACGCATCCTGGGCAAAATGGCTGATGCCGATCGTCGCCTGCTGGCCTTCGGCGCGGACCCATTCGTGTTCCTGGTGGTAACGAAGATTGGACGGTATCATGACACTCCTCTTGGCGGCCGCTCAGGCGCGGCCTACGTGAATAAAACGCGATCCACACACAAGTGGCGCGATCGTAAAAGCTGCCGAAATCTTTGTCAAGGAATCGCTGCCGGCGCGTCCGGCACAAACACCAGGTGGCGAATATCGGGCGTACGCAATTCGTCCGCCTGCTGAGCCAGCCCGGTGAACATGCCACCTCCATGTTCGGCCGGCGTACGGAGTAGCACCCATCCTTGTGGGAGCGTCTGGGGCTCACCCTTCTCGGACTGAATCACATCCCGACTCCAGCCCTTAAACGACCCGCCGAAGTTCCGCACATCAGACGCCTCGCGGGAGGGGCCTCCCAGCAATAGGTCGAATCCACGGCGACGCGCTTCGGCGGCATCTTCGCCGTAATTCACCAGAGCGGAAGTCGGATTCGACAGGGCTTCCGGATGAATCTCCAGCACCATCCGCAAGCGTGGCACCGCCTTCTGCAGATATTTTTTGAACCGCGCCAACGTCTCAAGTTCCTGGCGAGCCTTCCAACCCACCCAGCGCCAGAGCGTCTTATCTGAAGCGATCGCGCCGGCATCCTGGCGAACGGTCATACGATCACGCAGGGCCTGCGCCACCTCGGACGAGGGCTGATGGACCTGCGTTTCAAACTGGCGCAACACGCCGTCACTCACCTCATAGGCGAAACTATTCTCCGCCCGCGTGCGAAAGACCATTCCATCGACACCGCTCCTGAGCAGATCGCCTAACAGCTGGGCCATCTCCTGCTGGACTGTCGGCGCGAGCAGGTCGAACTGGGTCCAGGGATGGACCTTGCGCCTGGTCGGATCATACAGCAACATTTTGGATTCCGGACGATGATCGGTCATCGGCGCATGGAACAGATCCAGCACCGCAAAGACCGAAATGCCCAGCTCATGCGCCTGCGGCACCATCACACTGAACCAGTCCGTCATCACCGGCCCGCGGGAAGTCGAAAACAACGCGCCCGTCGGAAGGTTCGGCAATGGACTACTGGTGGGGGGAACAGTTGGAGCCGGCGGCCTCGTGAATGACGATTCCAAACTCCCATCCATGAGGATGGCGCTGATGCCTTGCGCGCTGAGCTGCCGCACCCAGGACTCGACCTGAGACATCGGCGGCAGGTTGCTGAAAGAGACGTACAGCGCGGTGTGGCCAGATCGCGCACCGGCCGGCAATGCCGGTTGATTGCGCAAGGCCTCGATTCGATGCTGCGCCCGTTCAGCATAGGCGCTCTGTGTGGACACCGGCGCCCCCTCAGGGCCGGTCAACGCACGGTACTCTTTCAACGCCCCCGTCACTTCGCCCATTTGCTCATACGACTGCCCCAGCTCCCAATGAGCTTCATTCGCGCGACGGGACTTGGGATAGGTGGTGAGATAGCGCTCATAGAGATGGATCGCCGCGGAATACCGGCCGTCAGAAAAGGCCGTCGAAGCCTGATACCACAGGCGTGTCTCGGCCTCGATAGTCGGATTTTCGATGGGCTGAGCAACCGGGACAGGCGGTGATCCGGCGCAACCGGCAGCGAGTGCCAGGAGCAGGATCAGCAGGGAAAGAGACGCACCGGCTCGACGGCCCGAAGGGGGCCGCCGAGGATCGATGACGTAGGGAAAGTCTGCGCTCAATGTGCGCCTACCCGACCAACTCCATTTCGGGAAAGAAATATCCGATCTCGAACTTCGCCGTGTCCGGCGCATCCGAACCATGAACGGCGTTGAATTCGATGTTTGCCCCATGGGCCGCGCGGATGGTTCCGTTCTCCGCCTTCGCGGGATCAGTCGCTCCCATCAACTCACGGTTCTTCTTCACCGCGTTGTCACCCTGGAGCACCAACACCACGCAGGGCCCCGAAGACATGAACGTGCAGAGGCTGTCGAAGAACGGGCGCGCTTTGTGAACCGCGTAAAACCCTTGTGCCGTGGCTTTGGACAGGTGCATCAGACGCATGGCGACCGGCTTTAACCCCGCCTTCTCATATCGATTAATAATGTCGCCGATGGCATTCTTCTTCACGGCGTCCGGCTTGATGATGGCAAGGGTTCGTTCACTCATGGATCGTCAGGCTCCTTCAGCTAAGAAAAAATCGCAACAGGGGTGATCAGAATACTCTCGCGGCATTATAAAGAAGCGGCGGAAGTGCTGGCAAGATAAAGGACTGTCAAACTCGTCGACGGCTCAAGGCCGGTTGCCACCGGCCACCTCAACGATCTGCCTACCGCGAAAGCGGCACTCGATTGCGCACACCCGCTACGCCCGAAAGGCTCGGGCAAGATCCGCCGGCTTGAACACACCCCGTTCGGTGATGATGCCGGTGATGAGATCCGCCGGAGTCACATCGAAGGCAGGGTTGAACACTTCGACACCCTCCGGAGCTACCGGATGGCTGCCATGAATCGCGGTGACCTCCAACGGGTTTCGCTGTTCGATGGGGATGTCGGCCCCTGATGCTGTGTTCAGATCGATAGTGGAATACGGCGCGGCCACATAGAAGGGAATGTTGTGCGCCCTCGCGAGCACAGCCACCGAGTAGGTGCCGATCTTGTTCGCCACATCGCCGTTGGCGGCAATCCTATCCGCGCCGACGACACAGAGTTGAATCTTGCCCTGCCGCATCAGTGCGCCGGCCATATTGTCGGTGATCAGCGTGACGGGAATCTTGTCCTGCATGAGCTCCCAGGCCGTGAGGCGCGCGCCCTGGAGGACCGGTCTGGTTTCGTCGGCAATCACTCGAATCTGTTTTCCCTGCTCCCAGGCTGCCCGGATCACGCCCAGCGCTGTTCCATAACCGGCTGTCGCGAGCGCACCGGCGTTGCAATGAGTCAGCACCGTCTGACCGCTGTGGATCAAAGTCGCACCTTGCCGGCCCATGGCCTTGCAGAGCGCAATGTCTTCCTCGAGGATAGCTTGTGATTCCCGGACTAACTCAGCTTTGATCTCCGCGATCGTCTTGTTCTTGAGCGCCGCGAGTGTGTCCTTCATGCGTGCAAGAGCCCAGAACAGATTCACAGCGGTCGGGCGCGACGCAGCCAGGTGATCGCAAATCTTCCGGACCTCGTTGGCGAATGTGTCATAATCCGTATCGGCCACGGCCTGCGCACCCAGGGCTACTCCCATGGCGGCCGTTACGCCGATCGCGGGAGCGCCACGCACTTTCAACTCACGAATCGCCTGCGCCACCGCGCGATAATCCCGGCACTCCACGAATTCGACGTGCGTCGGAAGTCGGCTTTGATCTAACAGGCGAACGGCTCCGTCTTTCCACTCAACAGTGGGCACCATAGAAATAGTCTCCGGTTTCAGATAGGGAAGGAATTGGCGCCGTCCGACCACGGCCTGCACCGTGCGCCCATGATGCCGATCACGCAGACGCGGGTCAAGGGCAGGATGTCATCGGCGCGCAATGACTGTGTTAGTGAAGTTCTTCCTGGAGCATGTGCGCAGCCTGCCTGACCTCCTCCTCCGTCAGCGAAGGATGAAGCGGGAGAGACAGGGCTGCACCATCGGCCTCATCGCTGGCAGGATACTCCGGCAGGTCGAGATACCGATGCAGGGGGCGAAACACGGGTTTACGGCATTGCAGCCCACGATGAGCCAGGCGTGAGAGATAGGCGGTGAATTCATCGGGCGACTGCAGGCCTTTCAGTAGACGCACCACAAAACGATAATACACGTGCGTCCGACCGGCCGGAACAACGGGGAGTGTGAACAACTCTGCCGGCAACGTGTCGCGATAGATGGCGGCCAACATCGACCGCTTGTCGAGAAACTCTCCCAACTGATTCAGTTGCGCCACGCCGATCGCCGCCTGCAGATCCGTCATCTTGCAGTTGCCTGCCGCCGCGTTCAGTGACGGGGCCTGGTCATATTCACGAAGCGCCCGCACCCGTTCGAGCAACGCCTCATCGTTCGACAACACCATGCCACCCTCCCCTGTACAGAGCAGCTTGGTGGCATAGAAGGAACAGACCGTCAGGAGGCCGACCGTGCCAACCGCACGGCCCTGTTCCGTGGCGCCAAGTGTCTGTGCGCAATCCTCGATCAAGGGAATGCCCAGGGATTGTAGGCTGGTCAAGTCAGCCGGGAGCCCGAACATGTGCGGGACGATCACGGCTCGTGTGCGAGCCGTGCGGGCCTTGCGAACTTTTTGCGGGTCGAGATTGTAGGTGGTCGGATTGATATCGACGATTCTGGCTTGTGCGCCGACGCGCTGGACCGCCAGCCATGGAGCTGGGCAGACATAACTGGGCAAAATGACGTTGTCGCCATGTCCGACTCCCAGAGCACGCAGGGCCAGCTCCAGGGCGACCGTGCCGGAACTTACCGCCACACCGCCGTGCAGCCCGATGTAGGCGGCCATGCCCCGCTCAAACTGCGCGACGACCGGGCCGCCGGTGATCTGGCCCGACCGAAGCACGTCGGTCACCGCGCGCAACTCTTCTTGGCCCAGCGAGGGCCGGGAGTGCGGAATCATGGTCATCGTGCCAGGGGATCAGTCTTCATGAACTGTCGTCGTTGGTGCGACTCGCACTGGATAAAAATTCTACGTGGAGTGCCGCCAGAACTCAACACATTCCTCTGCCAAGGGAAGCACGCTGGCTTGGCGTGATCCATTCCGAGATGCAGCATGTGGTGGTGGCCATCAACAGGCAACGGCCTTCGGCGCGAGCAGGTTCTGATAGAGGGGCTCCAGCGGCCAGAGACAACGGCTCCAATCGTACCAGATCTCCGCCATGTGGCGTGCTGCATGCGCAAAGCGCTCCCGATCCGGTTGACTCGCGAGCAGCGTTTGAATCGATTCAATCATGTCCGTGGGCTGATCGGCCACGAGCAGGTCGCGGCCGGGTTGCACCTTCATGCCTTCGATTCCCAGGGAGGTGGTGATGATCGGCAATCCAGCCGCCATCGCTTCCAGAAGTTTCGTGCGTGTGCCGGAGCCGGTGAAATGCGGTGCGACATAGATCGTCGCGGCGCGCAGATGAACCTGCATGTCCGGGACGGCACCGGTAACCATAATGCCCTGGCCGGCCAATCGCCCCACCCGTGGATCGGGATTTCTCCCCACCAGCCGCAGTTCCGCTTTGGGGAATTCCCGACGGATGGCGGGAAACACCTCCGTGGCGAGAAACATGGCGGCCTCGACATTGGCTTCAGTGCCCATGTCACCAGTGAACAGCAAGACAGGTGACGTGACCGCATGATCGGGCTTGGGACGAATTGTCTGGCAATCGACGCCGTTGGGCACGACTAACACACGTTGCCCAGGATGCGCACCCTCGCACCGGATCCGATCTTCCTCAGACACGACCGTCACGCAATAGGCCATGGGCCAGCACCACCGGTCAAAGAGACCGAGCTTGACCCGCCGGACAAGTTGCTTCGACCCACCGGCTACCCCGCCGGCATTGCTGAGGATCCGCAACGGGCTCGCCAGGCCATAGGACCAAATGTCCAGCACCACTGGCACGGCCGTCTGTGCCGGCACGTAGGGGATCATCGAGAGCTTTTCCACATGGATCGCGCCATAGGCACCGCTCGCCACCCGCTCGCGCACGACACCAGCCAATGCCCGGTCTTTCGCGTAGGGGCTCACGTGTCCGATTCGATCCAGTAACCCGGGCCGCTGCGGCGTGACAAACGTCATCTCCGCGCAGACATCCTTCAACAATCGCCGCGCGTCCTCCGACCCTTCAAGCTCAGGCACAATCAAGTCTACCTGGAATCGGCTCCCCAGAAAGCGGAGCAGATGCAACATCCGCAATGCTCCGCCGCCTTGCCGATCTGAAGGGGGCGCTGGAGCCAGAAACAACAATCGATTCGCCATCATCCTGCTGCCCTTTTCCGACCATCATCAGATTACAAACCACCGGATGCCGCTAGAACAAGTGCATGAGCTATGCCTTACCACGTCTCGAACTCACCCGCGCAATATTGCCGACTTATGCCGGAGGTTTTCCGCTCTGTCGGCAAATTTGACAGTGTGGAGTGGTGAAAAATGGGGCACTCGGCAAGTTCCGCAATTACGCGATGGGGAATTTCTTCCCAACGGCCAAGGCCACAGAAGGAAGAGAGCCGAACGGGATCGTCATCGAGGTTATTCCCAGTTCCAGCGACGCCACAGACGCTGCACATTGTCCTGCTCAATGGACCAATCGGGCGACGGCGTGAGGGCCCGCTGAAGCTGCCATTCTCTCGTGCTGTGAACGGACAGATGCCGGCGAACCAGGTCAAGATCCGCCCAGACGGCTCCGTCCTGATCCGTTCGTCGTATCTGCGACTGCACGGACTCGTATGCCGCCAACACCTCTCCGGCCGGATGACCATAGGGGTTGCGGCGGCCGGCAGACACCACGGCCACATCCGGTCTGACGGCATTCAGCCATTCACGCTCCAGCGAACTCTGTGCCCCATGATGCGGAACCTTCAGCAGGTTGAGGTGGACGAGATGGCCCGATTGAACGAGGCGCGCCAGAGTCTCCCGCTCGATGTCTCCGGTGAAGAGCATCCGTTGATCTCCACAGATGAGTTCACTCACCACGGACAAGTTATTCAGCGACGCCTGTTTTCCTGACGTCGGCGGATCCCGCCGCGGCGGTGGGTTCAGCACGTCGATGCGACAGTCTGCGTTTTCAACCATCAGCCGCCCTTTCTCCGCCACCCTTGCCTGGAGATGCCGGTGTGCCAGCGCCCGCTCAATCCTGCGCCAGAACTCTTCGTTCCGCGTCACGCCGTTGGTCCAGAATTTCTCAACCTGAAAATGTGCCAGGATCCAGGCCAGCCCGCCAACATGATCCAATTGCGGATGCGTCCCGATGACATGGTCGATCCTTCGAATACCACGATTCCAGAGAAAGGGCGCCACCACACCTCGTCCCATGTCGAACCGCTCATAGGTCGCGCCGCCATCGATCAGCAGCACCGTCCCATGCGGCAACTCGATGACGGCACTGTCTCCCTGCCCTACATCGAGAAACGTCACTCGCACCTGCCCTTCCCAACTAAAGAGGCGCGGAGAGCATAGCCACCAGATGACGATGCCCCCAATACCCGCCGCCATCGCACCCCTCAGCAGAGGTGAGGCCTGTGCAGGCCATCCGGTCAGCATCGCCCAACCCAACAGGTAGAACAACGCCATCGTGGGAACGGTCGGTGCGGCGACAAACCATTCCGCGCCAGGCAGATCAGCCAGCCACTGTGTCGCGGCAATCAAACCCTGGCCAAGCCCCGCAATCAAATCGGCACCGGGAAGCGTACTGCTTTGCGTGGCAATGACCCAGACCGCGGACAGGAAACTGATCGGCAGCAGGATGAAGCCAACGAAGGGCACCACGAGCAGGTTCGCGAACAGCCCCATCCAGGAGACTTGATTGAAATAGCAGGCCACCAGCGGCAAGGTTGCCAACGTAACCCAGGCCGTCAGCCGCACGGACTCCCGGAGCCAATAGACGGTCCTCCCGGCGACACTTGCGGACGGCGGAGGCAATTCATCTGAGCGCGCCTCCCGCTGGACAGCCAATGCCAGCACCCACACTGAGACGTAGGAGAGTTGAAAAGAAATGTCATACAGCGCGGACGGATGCACCAGGATGGTCAATCCGGCTGCCGCCGCCAGGGCATGGATCAGATAATGGGGTGCGCCGAGCCATATCGTCCAGAGGCCGACGACAATCATGATGGCCGAACGAATTGTGGCCGTCTCCGCTCCCGCCAGCAGGGTGTACCCTAGGACAGGCACCAGTGTCACCACAGCCGCCAATCTACTCGGTATCAGCCATCGCGAGAGACCCAGGAGAATCATGGATGGGAGGAGAAGACATGCCCGTCGGACCAGAGCAAACGACAGCAGCGCGATGAGACCGAGATGCGATCCGGAAATGGAGAGGATATGCACCGTCCCGGTCGTCATGAACCACTCGCGGACTTCCGGGGAAAGAAAACCCTGCTCGCCGATTGTCAGGCTTAGGAATAAACCCCGGGCCGGTTCTGGTACCGATTCGGCCGCAGTGCGCACCCGACTACGCCATGTTTCGATCCGTGATGAGAAAGGATACGACAACAATCCTTGCCCGACACCAAGCACCTCGATGGCTCGGGATCCGGACACGGAGCCCACCGCATCCACGCCTTGCGCATCCAGATAGGCCGCATAGTCAAAGCCCTTCGGATTCATGGTCCCGGATGGAGGGTGCACGCGGGCTCGGACGCGGATCTGCTGCCCTCGCTGGAGATCGCCATCCGGGTCGCGCCAGGTCAGACGGAGGTGGAAGGGTGTGGGCACATCAGGATCGTCGCTAGCCGTCACCTGTACCAAGGCTGTCACTCTGCCTGGTGCGTGATGAACCGATTCAACGATCGTTCCGACGAGGACGGCCGGAAGAGCGTCCGGATGGTCCGGCACTGGAGCATGAGAGGAGAACCACGCGAATACTGTCCAATAAAGACAGCCACCGAAGAGACAGGCCAAGAGCAGGCTACTCTGCCGTGACGTGAGCAGGCCTCGCTGCTCCACCAACACGCCGGTGACGGTGAAGCCCGCAAGGAGGATCGCAATGCTGAGAGGGAAAAATATGAGATACGAACCGAGGGCAAGTCCGAGAATGAAGGTGATCGTCAGAGACGGCAGCATCCGTCGCCTCGGGTAAGGAACCGGTGCTACCCGATGCGGGCACGAACGATATCTGCGAGGTGATCGGCCACCTCGCGGATAGTGGAATCACGTTCGCCTTCGACCATAATCCGCAAGAGTGCCTCGGTGCCGGAATACCGCACCAACACCCGGCCACTCCCGTTCAGAGTGGCTTCGGCACTCTTGATGGCCTGCTGAATATCCGGAATTTGATTCAAGTCCGGCTTATGTTTCACTTTCACGTTCAGCAGAATCTGCGGCACGGCGGTCATGGCTTTAGCGAGTTCCGAAAGCGGCTTCCCAGTGCGTTTCATGAGCGAGAGAATCTGCAGCGCCGAAATCAACCCGTCACCCGTGGTGTTATGATCCAGGAAAATGAAGTGGCCGGACTGTTCTCCGCCGAAGTTATACCCGTCAGCCAGCATCCGCTCCATGAGATAGCGATCCCCTACCGGAGTCCGCATCAGTTGAATGCCGGCCTTTTTCATGGCGATTTCCAATCCGAAGTTGCTCATGACCGTTCCCACCACCGTCTGAGCAGCCAGCCGGCCTTGGCCGTGCAGGTCAAGTCCCAGCGCGGCCATGACATGGTCCCCGTCGATAATCTCACCCTGCTCACAGACGAAGATCGCGCGATCCGCGTCTCCATCCAAGGCGATACCGATATGGGCGCCATGCCGACGCACCGCCTCCTGCAGCCGCTCCGGATGCACAGCGCCACAGTGATCGTTGATGTTCATTCCATCCGGCGTATTCGCAATGATTTCAATGTCGGCGCCCAATTCCCGGAGGACGGCCGGAGCCACTTTGTACGCTGCGCCGTTCGCGCAATCCACCACCAGCTTGATTCCTTGAAAATCAAGGTCCCGGGGCAGCGACCGTTTGACGAATTCGATATAGCGCCCTTCGGCATCGCCGATGCGATAGGCCTTGCCGATCGCGTCCGCCGTCGGCCGCAGGTGTTTGATCTCGTCGGAAATAATTAATTGTTCGATGCGCGCTTCAACTTCATCGGGCAGTTTGAATCCTTCGTTGGAGAAAAACTTGATCCCGTTGTCCTGGTAGGGATTGTGCGACGCTGAAATGACCACACCGGCATCCGCGCGCAAACTTCGCGTCAGGAACGCGATCGCCGGAGTCGGCAAGGGCCCGACTAGCAGAACATCGACCCCCATCGAACAGATCCCCGAGGTCAACGCCGATTCCAGCATGTACCCGGACAGGCGCGTGTCTTTTCCAATGACGACCTGGTGCCGACCGGCCCGCCGCATGAAAATGTGGGCGGCTGCACGCCCCAGTTGCATCGCAATCTCGCTGGTCATTGGTTCGAGGTTCGCGACCCCGCGAACGCCGTCTGTCCCGAACAATTTACGCATTGGATACCTCTACTGAAGAACGCGCGTGACGTGAAATGGCTGACACGACCGTTGCCGTGTCCTTCATGGCTCGAACGTCATGCACACGAATAATGTGGGCGCCTTTCAGGACGGCTACTGCGATCGCCCCTGCCGTACCGTAGCCCCGTTCCTGAACCGGTTGCCGGACCAGGTTCCCGATAAACTGTTTCCGCGAGACCCCGGCTAACAGGGGATAGCCCAGTTTCGCGAAGGTCTCAAACTCAGCAAGCAATTGAAGGTTATGCTCTTGGAGCTTACCAAAACCGAAGCCTGGGTCAAGGATGATTTGACTTGGCCGGATCCCCTGCGCGATCGCAAACTGCGTCCGCTCCCGCAAAAACTGCGCAATCTCTTCCACCACGTTGTTATATCGTGGCGCCGCCTGCATAGTCTGCGGTGTCCCCTGCATATGCATGAGCACAACCGCGACACCGGTCTCAGCCACCAGCCCTGCCATCAAGGAGTCGCCCTGTAACGCACGAATATCGTTGACGATAACGGCGCCGGCCTGAACGGCCCGTCGGGCAACCGCAGCTTTGGTTGTATCCACTGAAATTGGAAGCGCGACCGTAGCCCTCACCGCCTCCACCACAGGAATGAGCCGGCGCAACTCCTCAGTCTCGTCGATCGGTCGTGCGCCGGGCCGGGAAGATTCCGCCCCGATATCGATAATATCGGCGCCCTCGGCCTGCATCTGTCTGGCGTGATTGACGGCCTGCTCAATCGTGAGGTAGGCACCTCCATCCGAAAACGAGTCAGGGGTGACATTGAGAACACCCATGAGGAGCGGACCCGATTCGAACGTGATGCGAGTGGAACCAGCCGTGAGGACAACCGGGCGGGAGGAGCTCTGGTTCGTCAAGGTCAAGGCAAGTCCCTTTTATGCTTGGAGCAATTGAACATTTTGAAACGACGTGCGTCAGCTACGGAAGGGACCTGGGGTAACACGACTGACCCGGGAGAAGTCTCCCAACCCCTGACGTGGAACTGACAAGAGGAACCTACTTCGCAGGAGCACCATACCAGGCACTCCTGCGAAGTCAGAAGTATACAGCTTAGGCGGGAACCGTCTGCGAAGAGGATCCCTGAATGAGGATCTGGTCGATCTCTAATGCGTCCAGCACTTCTTTTTCCAACAAGGCTTCGGCAAGCGCCTTCAGGCTGGTCATATTATCGGTCAAGATCCGCTTGGCCCGCTCGTAATTTTCGGTGACCAGACGTCGGACCTCATGATCGATTTCCAGAGCCACCTGCTCACTGAAATCGCGCTTGGAACCGATCTCGCGGCCGAGGAAAATTTCCTCTTCCTTCCGGCCAAAGGTCAAGGGACCCAGCTTTTCACTCATCCCCCATTCGCACACCATTTTTCTGGCGAGATCCGTCGCGCGCTCCAGGTCATTTCCGGCCCCGGTCGTCACATCATGCAACACCAACTCCTCAGCCACTCGCCCGCCCATGAGAATGGCGAGATTGTTGTAGAGGAAGTCCTTTGAATAATTGTGGCGATCGTCGGTCGGAAGCTGCATCGTCACGCCAAGCGCTCGACCGCGAGGAATGATGGTGACCTTGTGCACGGGATCCGTTCCAGGCAGGAGTTTCGCCATAAGCGCATGCCCGGCTTCATGGTAGGCCGTTGTGCGCTTTTCTTCGTCGGTGAGCACCATGCTCTTGCGCTCTGCGCCCATCAACACTTTATCTTTCGCCATTTCAAAGTCGATCAGTTCGACCTCTTTCTTGTTCAGGCGAGCCGCCCACAGGGCCGCTTCGTTGACAAGATTTTCAAGGTCGGCACCGGAAAACCCGGGCGTTCCCCGAGCGATCTTCTCGAGTTCGACGTCCGTGGAAAGGGGCACTTTCTTGGTGTGTACTTTCAGGATTTCCGAACGGCCACGCAAATCCGGACGGTTCACGACCACCTGACGATCGAAACGACCCGGTCGCAACAGGGCCGGATCCAACACGTCAGGACGGTTGGTGGCGGCAATCAGAATGACCCCTTCAGTCGTATCAAACCCGTCCATCTCTACGAGCAATTGGTTCAGGGTTTGCTCACGCTCATCATGGCCCCCGCCAAGACCAGCGCCGCGCAAACGACCGACTGCATCGATTTCGTCGATGAAAATGATACAGGGAGCATGCTTTTTCCCCTGCTCAAAGAGATCTCGCACACGAGATGCGCCGACCCCGACGAACATTTCGACGAAATCCGAACCGCTGATGCTGAAGAACGGCACACCGGCCTCACCGGCAATAGCTTTGGCCAGCAGCGTCTTTCCGGTTCCGGGAGGCCCGACAATTAGCACGCCTTTAGGGATACGGCCACCCAGCTTCTGGAACTTGCGCGGATCTTTCAAAAACTCAATGATCTCGAGAACTTCTTCCTTAGCCTCTTCGATACCGGCAACATCAGAGAAGGTCACCTTTTTCCGCTCTTCGGTCAACATGCGGGCGCGGCTTTTTCCGAACGACAACGCTTTGTTGCCGCCGATCTGCATCTGGCGCATGAGGAAGAACCACAGACCCAGGAACAGGATAAACGGTCCCCACGTCACCAAAAACGTGATGTACCAGGGACTCTCATCAGGCGGTCTGGCTTCAATCTGCACATCTTTCTCGCGCAAATGCTTCACCAATTCCGGATATTCGGCCGTATAGGTCCGAATGCGGCTCTGGTCTTTGAGGATGGCGCTGATGTGGTTGGCTTTGATCGTGACTTTCATGATCTCGCCCTTGTCGAGCTTGGCCATGAAATCGCTGAATATAACTTCATCTTCCGGCGCATGGGTCGGCACGCTAAACAAATTGAACAGCAAAATCATGAACAGGCCGACCACGACCCAGAACAATAAATTCTTTACCCGTGAATTCATCCACCTCTCCTTTGAGGATATTAGGCAGACCGAAAAATTAGCTAACCCTGCAGAATGTTACCATAGGTTCCGCAAAGGGAACAACCTTTCATGCAGACTCCTGCTCCCCTTCTTCTCCTTGATCAAGGGCTGCGAGGTACGGCAGGTTGCGATACTCCTGTCGGTAATCAAGCCCATAGCCGACCACAAACTTGTTCGGGATCTTAAAACCCACATATTCGAGATCCACCTCGACTTGCCGACGCTCCGGTTTGCTCAGGAGCGTGCACACTTTCAGGGATCGGGGCTTTCTGCGTGACAACGTCTTGATGAGATACTGAACCGTGAGGCCAGAATCGACGATGTCCTCCACCAGCAACACATCCTTGCCGGCAATGGGCTCCGTTAAATCCGATATCAATTTCACCTTACCGGAGCTTTTCTTGCCGGTTCCATAACTCGTCACGACGATAAATTCCACACGCATCGGAATCCGGATGGCGCGCGCCAGGTCGGCGTAAAAGGCATACGCTCCTTTGAGCACCCCTACCAGCACCAACTCTTTTCCAGCATAATCGGACGCAATCTGCCGGCCAAGTTCGCGGATTCGAGTCCGCATCTGTTCCTGCGTCACGATGGGGCGACCAAAAATGCGTTCCATTCCTAGAAGACTCCTTTCCGGCGCAGAGCATGCGTCACACTGGCCAGGATAAACCTAGTCGTTGAATCGGTGGCTGCAAACCGGGCATCGATCCGCTGCCCGACGATCCAGGCCATGCGCTCTTGCGAGAGCAGCAGCGGTATGTGTTCTCGCACAGACCGACCCAGTTTTGCATCTGTGAAGTAATCTTGCAATTTCTTTCGTCGACCGGTCATGCCGACGGGAAAAAACCAATCCCCTGGCCGCCAGGATCGAATCGTCAACGGAAATGTGAGCTGCTCGGCATCAAACAGGGCGAGCGTTGGGGACGGCTTTCCCAAAAGGGCCAACCCGCGCTCACGTGTCACAGCACGGATGCGGATCCGCCCCCCGGACACCGGCCAGGAGAGAGTCGCCGGCAGCGCTAACACCGTGACGACATCGGCTGCGCGCGCCGGAGATGAGATTGCCACGTCTTGAGCATCCTCTGGCGCCACGCGGCGGGACGAAGCCATGGTTATCCGCACTTCGCCCTGCTCACAGGTCACGACTAAGGAACCGGCATTCCACGATCCGCCTGACCGTCTGCTCGCCAGGGAGGACAGGATCGAGAACACCATATCTCCGCGCAACCCGCGGGCTGACGGCGACAACGCCTGCATTGCCTGCCTCAGCATCCGTCGTTGCAAGGCCACCGGTTGCGCGAGCAAGGTCGCCCGATCAAGGACGATCCCGTTCACGTCGCGGCTCTGTATGGATCGCACCAGACGTTGCGCTGCCAACCGGTCTAATAGCCGGTCATCCTCGCGCAGAATATCAGCCTGGCGCGCCAGCAGCTTGATCGTAGACGGTGCCAGCGACTGCATCACCGGAAGCAGTTCGTGCCGCACACGATTGCGAAGATAGATAGGTTTTGCATTGCTCGAGTCGGTCCGATAGGACAATTCCATCGTTTCCAGATAGGCCAGGATCTCGCGCCGCGTCACGCCCAGAAGCGGTCGCACAAAGAGGCCTTCGCGAATATGCGGCATGCCGGTCAAGCCGCGCAAACCAGCCCCGCGTAACATGCGCAACAACACGGTCTCAGCTTGATCATCCGCGGTGTGCCCGAGTGCCACCCGATCCATTCCAAGTTCATCGACCAGCTCCCGGAAGAGCTGATAGCGAAGGTCCCGCGCACACGCCTGCAGTGAGCGCCCTGCTTCAGCCGGGGGAATTTCGAGTGATCTGATGAGGCAAGGAAGTGTGAATCGACGGCAGAGGGCGGCGACAAACGAAGCATCACCGTCTGATTCGGCTCCCCGCAGCCCGTAGTTGACATGCACCACCGTCAACGACAGATTCCATACGGGCGCAAGGCTGTGCAGAAGGGAGAGCAGCACTACCGAATCAGGCCCGCCGGAAACCGCGACGAGAATCCTCTGTTCAGGACTCAAGAGATTTCGCGCACGAATTGCCTGAATGACCTGCTTATACAGCGGGGGATGAATACCTGTGGAAGAACCTCTCATCGCTCATGACTGCGAATGGGACGTCGAGACCGGGACGGGACTCGGTGCCGCGGCTTCGCGCAGATGCGCCCGCGCCGCATCCACATCCAATGCAATCTGCCTGGTCAACGCCTCCGCCGAAGCAAACACCCGGTCCTCACGGAGAAAACTCAGTAACTCGACCCGAATTGTCTCTCCGTACAATTCAAGACGTTCGTCCAGGATCGAGACTTCGAGTAACCGCTCTCCCGCCCCGAACGTGGGCCTAGTTCCGATGTACACGACGGAGTCCAGGCTGCGCCCCTTCCATATCGCTCGGGCGGCATAGACCCCGTCCGGCGGAATGACCCGCCCCTCGGGCAGGCGGAGATTCGCGGTCGGCCAACCAAGTTCTGTCCCGCGATGAGCGCCGGCGATGACCGTCCCCTCGATGCCATAGGGCCTCCCGAGAAACCGGATGGCTTTCTGTAGCTCACCCGCTTGAATCATCTGACGGATTCGCGTCGAGCTCACGACCTCACTTTCAATGGTCACCGGCGGCGTGGGATGGACGCGAAACCCGAGCTGGGCCCCGAGTTCAAGCAGATCTGTGATCCGACCGGCACGGCCTTTTCCAAATGCAAAATGCTCTCCGACAAATAGCTCCCGCGTGCCGATCCCGTCACACAGCACCTGTTTTGCGAACTGCGCGGGACTTAACGCGGCAAACGCCGTCGTAAACTCGAGAAAGACCACTTCGTCGATGCCGGCGGCTTCGAAACGGGCCAGCTTCTCTTCCGGCGTCGTGAGAAACATAAGATTGACCTGGGGGGCCAGAATCTTGACCGGATGCGGATCGAATGTCAGGACTATCGCTGTACCGGCCTCACGGCGAGCGGTCTCTACCACCCGATCCAAGAGAGCCCGATGGCCATGGTGGTGACCATCAAAATTGCCGATGGTGACAACTGAATAGGGCCTGGTGATAGAGGGGGTGAGTCCGCGAGAAATCTTCATGCGTGCCGTGACTGAAGCAGCGCGGCGGCTTCTTTGGCAAAATAGGTCAGAATTATCTCGGCGCCGGCCCGCTTGATGGACAGCAGCGACTCCATCATGGCACGACGCTCATCCAACCATCCCGCCTGCGCGGCTGCTTTGATCATGCTGTACTCGCCGCTCACCTGGTACGCAGCGATAGGCAAGAGCGTCCGTTCACGCGCCGCGCTGATGACATCGAGATAGGGCATGGCCGGTTTCACCATGATGATGTCGGCCCCCTCCTCGATATCCAGGTCGATCTCCCGCAAAGCTTCGCGCTTGTTGGCCGGGTCCATCTGATAGGACTGGCGATCGCCGAATTGCGGGGTGGAGTTGGCGGCATCACGAAAGGGCGCATAAAAACATGAGGCGAATTTCGCGGCATAGGCCATGATGGGAATATCGACAAATCCGGCTCGATCCAACTCATCACGAATCGCAGCCACGCGGCCATCCATCATATCGGACGGTGCGACCATGTCGGCCCCCGCCTCCGCATGCGTCTTGGCCATGGTCCGCAAACAATCCAGCGTCTCGTCGTTGAGAATTTTGCCGTCCCGCACGATGCCGCAATGACCATGGCTGGTATACTCATCGATGCAGACATCGGTAATCAGGACCAGATCCGGAACCTGCGCCTTGAGCGTACGGATTGCGCGCTGCACGACCCCATCGGGATCGAATCCCGAACTGCCGCGTTCGTCTTTTCGATCGGGAATTCCGAACAGAATCATCGCCGGAATGCCCAGCGCTTTCACCTCACGCGCTTCCTGCACCAGCAGGTCGATGGATACTCGGGACTGCCCGGGCATCGAGGCAATGGGTTCGCGGCGGCCTTGGCCCTCCGTGACAAACGCTGGGTAAATGAAGTCGTTCGGCGTCAGGCTCGTTTCACGAACCATGCGCCGGAGCGACTCACTTTCCCGCAGACGACGCAGGCGCTGAATCGGAAATGCCATGGTCCGCTCATTTCCTCGGTAAATTCGTCAGAAAGACTACCAGGTCACGCACCGAAATCATGCCGACCAACTGTCCGTCTTTCGTCACGCCCAAGTGACGGAGATGGGTCTGCGCCATCAGGTCGTTCGCATCCAGCAGCGTCTTATGTTCTTCGATCGTCACGAGAGGCGCCGACATGATCTGCTCAACGGTCGTCTTCGTCATGTCCGCCCCCGTGGCCACTACCCGCCGGACCATATCGGTGTCCGTGATAATGCCGATGACATCTTTCCCGTTCGTCACGAACAGGCTGCCGATGTTGCGATCGCGCATGACGCGACCTGCGGTGCGCACATCCACATCGCGCTCGACGGTGATGAACTTGTCCTTCGGAACCATGAATGACTTAACAGGAACCATCAGAAACCTCCCTCTTGGTAAGAAACATCTTCACGATTACTGCCATCCGGTCAATGACTCACCGCGGAAGCGGTTCGGCCATCAATCGGATTCACAACGAAATCCACGATGGCAGCGGCAAGCGCCGGAACGGTATTCTGTCCGGCCATCACCTGAACGGTGAGACCCGCCTCACGGGCGGTCGCCGCAGTAATAGGTCCAATGCAGGCCACAGTCGTTTTCCCGACCAACCGCAACAACTCGTCCTTCGTCGGAAACAACTCGACGAAATTTCTCACGGTCGACGAACTCGTGAAGGAAATCACGTCGATCCCGCCGGTACGGAGTTGTTCCATGAGGCGATCCGTCGCGACTGCAGGCCGGATTGTGCGATAGACAGGCACCACGTCCACCTCCGCCCCCTGGGTCCGTAGCTGATCCGGAAGCAGCTCCCGGGCTACCAACGCACGTGGAATCAACACCCGAGCCCCGCGCAACTGCCGGGCTGCCAACACTTCCAGAATGCCCTCGGCTTGAAACTGCTCCGGAATCACGTCGGCACGTAAGCCATAGGCGGCCAACGCCTCAGCGGTGCGCGGTCCGATGCAACAAATGGTGAGGCCGGACAAGACACGCACGTCACGTTGCGTCTCCAACAGTCTGGTCATGAATGGAGCGACCCCGTTCACACTGGTGAAGATCAACCAATTGTAGGTCGACAGACGAGCCAGGGCACGATCCAGCGGGGCCCAGTCTTCGGGCGGCACGATCTCGATGGTCGGACATTCCACCGGCTCCCCGCCTTGGGCCGCAATCAAGTCAGAAAACTCCGCCGCTTGAGGCTTCGGCCTGGTCACCAGAATCCGTTTCCCGAACAGAGGCCGTCGCTCAAACCAGTTGAGTTGCTCCCGGAGACCCACCACTTCGCCGACCACGATGATCGTGGGCGGTTCCATATGAGCGGCCGCCGCCTTCTCCACGATATCGTCTAAGCTTCCCACAACGGTTCGTTGCGAAGCTCGCGTCCCCCACCGGATCAGCGCAACCGGCGTCGTACCCTCTTTGCCTTCAGCTCTAAGGCATTGGACGATTTTCGGCAGATTAGTCATGCCCATGAGAAACACCAGCGTGCCATGCACCGTCGCCAGCCGGGTCCATTCGATGCTGCTTTGATCTTTCGTGGGATCTTCGTGGCCGGTAACGAAGGTGACGGTCGAGGCCATTGTACGATGAGTCACGGGAATGCCCGCATAGGCAGGAGCCGCCACGGCAGCAGTCACGCCGGGAACGACCTCAAATGCGAGGCCGGCGGCCGCCACCGCTTCCGCCTCTTCCCCGCCCCGCCCGAACACGAACGGATCGCCGCCCTTCAGTCTGACCACACGTTTTCCCGCCTGGGCATGATCAATCAGCAACCGATTGATCTCCGCCTGATCGCGATACTGGCCGCGCCCGCGCCGCCCGACATAGAGACGTTCAGCCCTGGGAGACACATGCTGCAAGAGCGCTTCATTCGCGAGGTAGTCGTACAAGACCACATCGGCCTGCTCCAGACATTCCTTGCCACGCAGTGTCAGCAGCTTCGGATCGCCGGGACCGGCGCCGACGAGGTAGACGGTTCCTCTGCGCGTTGTCATCACCATCACGCCCGCCCGTAGATTTCCTTCAAAATCACATCGCCACCGTCCGTCAGCAGACGTTCCGCGAGGGTGGTTCCAAGCTGGTGGGCTTCGGTCGCCCGACCTTGGATCTGATGGCGGATGACGCGCCGGCCGTCGACACTGGCAACGAGTCCCTCCAGGGTGAGGGTCTCGCCATCAAGGACCGCATGGGCGGCGATGGGAACCTGGCATCCCCCTTCAAGGCGATGCAGCAATGCGCGCTCCGCCGTCACGGTGGTGCGGGTCGGATGATGCTCAAATCGCCCCAATAACTCCCGCACGAAGGCATCGTCACGACGCGCCTCAATGCCCAGCGCCCCCTGGGCAATAGCGGGCAGACTAAGATGCACCGGAAGATATTCCGTAATCTCTGCATCCCAGCCGAGACGTCTCAACCCTGCCGCGGCAAGCACGATGGCGTCGAACTGGCCCTCGCGCAATTTCCTCAGTCGCGTGTCCAGATTGCCGCGGAGCATCTCGATGACAAAGTCGGGACGGTGATGCAGCAATTGGGATTGGCGCCGCAAACTACTGGTACCAATGCGAGCGCCCTTCTTCAGCTGGTCTAACCGGCAGCCGTCTCGGGTAATTAAGGCATCGCGTGGATCTTCGCGGGGAGGCACGCAGAGAATGTCCAACCCGTCGGGTAAGGCCGTCGGAACATCCTTCATACTGTGGACGGCCAGGTCGATCTCTTTGCTCAGGAGCGCATCCTCGATTTCTTTGACGAACAACCCCTTTCCGCCGATTTTCGCCAACGGAACATCGAGAATCTTGTCACCGGAAGTCTGGATGCGTTTCAGGGTGATGGAAAGACCGGGCGACAACTCCTGCAGACGCGCCTGAACCCACTGACTCTGATGCACGGCCAACTTGCTGCCACGCGTCCCGAGAATAAGCGTCGAGCGACTCATCGGGAATCACGACCTGATCGCTGGCCCCCGAATGACCGGGCACCTGTAGGGAATAATCTGCTCATGCGGTTGTGTCCGGCGACTCCTCCTAGCTGACCCGCCGGCTTTGCTCCTTCGTTGTATGCTGTACCAATGACTCCTCGGCAAAGCGATTGGTTCCGTTGCCGGCGCCACTCTCCTCCGATGCTTCTTGGGCGTCAACCGGCGCAGCCGGGTATGCAGCCGGTGTTTCCTCAAGGCTGAAGAACCGGCGAGCCGCATCGACATACGCCGCACCGCCGGAAGAGTTCGCCTCGGCTTTCAGCGTCACCATCGTGCCATGCACCATCTTATTCACAATGGCTGAGGCCAGTGCTTCCACGGCGGCCCGATCCTCTGTAGACAGATGCGCCAACCGGGCCAATACCTTGTCGACCTCGCGCCGCTTGATTTCTTCCGTCCGACCGCGCAATGCCACAATAGTCGGTGTCACTTCCAGCGACTGCAGCCACTGCCCGAGCACGGCAACTTCTTCCACCACCATCTGCTCGGCTTTCGCCGCTTCGCGCAACCGATCTTCCCGGTTTTGTTCTACCCGCATGTGCAAGTCATCGATGTCAAAAAGGAACGCGTCATCAATCGGGCGAACCGCAGGGTCGATGTTTCGGGGTACGGAAATATCGATCAAAAACATGGGACGACTCATCCGCTGTCTCATCGCCCGCTGCACATCGTCGGCCGTGACCAGATAGTGCGAGGCCCCGGTGGAGACGAGCACAATATCCGCCCCGGCCAGTTCCGTCTTATAATCCTCAAACGGCACAGCGGTACCGTTAAACTTTTGAGCCAGCTCCAACCCATGCTGAAAATTGCGGGTGGTGATTCGGACCTGACGTACTCCGTTGGCGATCAGGTGACGCGCTGCCAGCTTCGCCATCTCCCCGGCTCCGATCAGAAGTACGGTCTTTTCGTTCAGGTTCGAGAAAATCTTCTTGGCCAATTCCACGGCTGCGTAACTTACGGACACCGCAGTCTCCGCAATTTTGGTTTCGGTGCGCACCCGTTTGGCGACCGAAATGGCTTTCTTGACGATCTTATTGAGCAACAACCCCGAAGCCTTGTGCGTCAGCGCAACTTCAAACGCATCTTTGATCTGTCCGAGAATTTGCGATTCGCCGACGATCATGGAGTCGAGGCTGGATGCCACACGAAAGAGATGTCCGATCGCACGGTCGCCGGCGTGCCAATAGAGGTGCGGGGTCAGATGTTCGGAGGAGAGAGAGAGATGCGTATCAGCCAGAAATTCCTGCACGCGCCCGTACCCGCTTTCCAACTCTTCAACGACGGCGTACACTTCGACACGGTTACACGTGGAAAGCAGCAGCCCCTCGCGTACGCCGGGATAGGTGCAGAGACGACTGAGCGCCTCTCGGAGACGGCTTTCGGGAACGGCGAGCTTCTCGCGAATCTCGACCGGAGCAGTCTTGTGGCTCAACCCAACAACAATGACATGCATCAGGACACCGACCCGTGACTTTTCAGCACCACCCCGATCAGGGTCAGAATGACGCCGGCAAAACCAATGATCGTGAGGTACGCCGCCCGCTTGGCGCGCCAGCCGATAGTCAGGCGCCCGAGCAGAACCGCAAAGTAGAATCCCCACGTCACCATGGCCCAGGTCTGCTCAGGATTCCAGTTCACATAGGTTCCCCGGACGATCTCAGCAGAAAAGGCTCCACTGATGATTCCGAGAGTTAACAGCGGAAACCCCATGACGATGGATTGCTGGTTCAAATGGTCAAGGTAATCCAGGGCGGGCAATTTTGCGTAGAGGACATTGAACCGTTTCGACTTGAGTAGGCGATCCTGAATGAGATACATCACCCCCGCAACGAAGGCGACGGCAAACCCCACCGTCCCCAGCATGCTGAGGGTCACGTGAACCCAGAGTGTTTTAAAGACCGGCTGCAGACTGGACGCTCCGTCTGAACGAAACGCCGCTGCGGTGACAAGAGAAATGAGCGCCAATGGTACGATGAAGGAGCCGAGCACGTGGAGTTGCCGGCGGAATTCAACTGCCAGGAACACCAGAATCAGCATCCAGGAAAAAAACGAGAGGGCTTCATGAAACGTCGGCAGTTGAGCCTGGCTACTGTCAGCCATTCTGGCAACCAGGGCAACGGTGTGGGTGGCAAAGCCGGCAGCCGTAATGCCGAGCGAAACCTTTGAGAGTGTTTCGGCCCGCCGGAGCAGATATGCCAGATAGCACACCGTGCTCACAAAATACAGCCCCATCGTGAGCACGAAAAAGACCGACGACATAGTGCCCTATCCTCGCAACATTTCAGCGCAAAGCCACTTTTTTTAGGAACTGGAAATTATATCGATGCCACGAGAACGGAGTCAAGGAACGTGCGCTCAAACTGCCCCTCATCTCGGCGTATTATTCATCGTCGGCGTGCCGATCGGACATCCGGATGATCTCACGATCCGTGCTCTTGCGACACTTCGGGATGTCGATCTCATCGCAGCCAAGAATCCCCAGTCCACTCAGGCCCTGCTGTCGCATCACGGAGTTTCCGCTACCGTCACTACGTATGATCGAAACAATGCGGCTGAAAAAACGCCCATTCTGCTGGATCGTCTCAGAAAAGGTCTTCACATCGCGCTGGTCTCAGATTGCGGCATGCCCGTGGTGTACGATCCCGGGCGAGTACTCATTGCAGCAGCATTGAAGGAACAAATCCCCACCGAGGTGATACCTGGAACGTCCGCTGTGGTTGCGGCGACCGCCATGAGCGGGATGGACGGAAATGCCTTCGTGTTTGAAGGCCGGTGTTCAGGCGGTATTCGCACGATTGCCCGGCGTCTTCAACTATTGCGCGCTGAACCACGCACGATGATCTTTCTTCCGCCGGTGAAAGACTTGCAACAAATGCTCAGACTGATATCGAGTACATTCGGGAATCGGCACGTCGTCCTGGCATTCGACCTGACGAAAAAGACGCAAAACATTGTAAGGGGACGAGTTCGAACACTCCTTGAAGGAGATCCGATTCACGTCAATTCGTCGCAGGTTACTCTAATCGTAGAAGGGGCAACGCTACCAAGGAAGGGAGCAAGGAAACAGGTGTGATGATTATTCGTCGAGCCGCTTTCGTATCACGACACGGAAGGACTGATCGGCTCGCTCCTGCGATAACACATCATGGCCATCATCGCTAACACTGCGAGGCACATTGCGGATAGGATCCCCGTCGTCCAGGTGAACCAGGAGGAGCTTGCCTGGTGCCATGCCCTCAAGCTTGAGTTTGGTCTTCACGAAATTGTACGGGCAGATGACGCCACGAAGATCCAACTCTTCATCGGGAACGAGCACATGTGACGGTGTGTCAGACATATCAACTTTCGCTAAAATTTATCAATAATGATACCAAGCGACCCTGCACGTTTCAAGAAAGATATGGGGACGCTACGTACAGAAATGAAAAGCGGGGCGCTCCTTTCGAAGCACCCCGCTCAACAAGCGACCATCTGGATGGTCGTAACGCTTAGTTCGTCCAGCCCTTCTGCAGATTGGGCTTGGCACCATCAGTCCCATAGTCAGACTTGTTCTGAACTTTGGTTTCAGGAGTGACGGTCTGGTAACCCCATCCCGGCTGCGGTTCACAATTCCAGCACGGTGCGGTTCCGGTGAATTCACCCACGGTGGTGGTGACCACGCCGCTGGTGACCGTTCCAGGGAACACTCCACCGACAGGACCACCGGTATTCGTGGCGGAATTGGTTTCAATTCCACGCTCCGTCGACGGAGACGGACGCTGGCCGAGGCCACCGAAACCAGCCAGCTTCTCATTGCCGCGCATCAAATAGACTTCGCGCACGAGCTTACGGCCAGTCCCGTAGACACCCTGCTCTGCCCGTTGATTTGCCGGCTCAACAACCTGAACTGAAATATCATCACCAGCATTCAACACACGGATCTGATCAAGATTGGTCTTGTCATCAATAAAGAGCGTGAGGGAGGACATTGCGCCCTGACCTGCACGGCCTTCATCATGAGAACTGCCACCCGTCTCCAGGTGAAGCTTTCCACCGGGAATATCGATGGCTAGTACACGTCCAAACACCGTTTCCGCTTGGGAAAGGCGTTCCATGAACGCGGACCGATCGAACGCTGCCGTACGGCCGGAGTTCCCTGACACGTCTCCGACTGAATTGCCGACACCGAATCCTGATCCCGACGAGGACTGTGGCAAACGCTCTTGAGCGCCTGCAACACCAACGGAGCTGATGAAAAGCACCGCAGCTCCAAGTGCCAACACGTTACGCATGTGCTGCCTCC
>WBZQ01000116.1_pt1 | contig 76894 bp, 79 predicted proteins | sample 5204251 | NCBI WGS metagenome assembly WBZQ01 (sample SAMN12412402, study PRJNA552823) | activated sludge metagenome | isolation source: activated sludge from nitrification reactor of wastewater treatment plant... | place: USA: Virginia | collected 2017-09
GCGTATCGAGATAGAGCAGCATGGCAGGGTTCTTCGCAATGGCCTGCAGCAACGTGCGAAACGATCCCAACGCATACAGCCGCAACAGCACGTTCTGCTGATACAGAAATGCCGGCCACCGCACCTTGTGCAAGCTGGAGGTGAAATGGTTGTGCCAGAACAGGGTCATGCGCTCGAGGAGCGGATGGCGCGTCGTGACGAGTTCCCGGTACCACCAGGCCTTGAGCGCATGCCCTTGCATCTTAAGTTGCTCGTGAAAGGCCTTCCGCTCGCGCTCGGTCCAAAACTTTCGCAACTTCGGCAGCGGAGGCAGGCGATGAATCCAAGCGGGCGGCGGAGTGACGGCCTTGTTCCCCGGCATGGTCAAAAGCTGCGTGACAGCGCCTTGCCTGTCGGATGTCATGAGCGATCGAATCTCGTCCGGCGTTCCGCCGAAGCCGGCACGAGACAGCAGATGGCGGGCTTCATCGAAACTCAGCCCCATAGGAAATGCTCTCCGTAGTCGATCTGTCGCTCTTTACGACAACGCCGGACGATCGATGTGGTTGACCGGTACCATTGAACCTCCTGCGCCTCGTAACATTCCGAGTAGCGAACTGCTCCCTCGATTTTGTAGGATCGCCCATGCGTTCCGCGCTCGCATGCCTGCTCATCCTGCTCACGGTCGGTGCCAGTATCGGCTGCAGCACACCCTCCGCGTCCCGCCTGACGGGGGCCGTTCGGTATTTCAATATCCGCTCGGAAATCGCGCCGCGTCATTTGATCGCGCAGATCGGCGATGAAATCCGGTGGCAGAACTTGAATCCCCACCCGGTCACTTTACGCATGCTCGAAGACAGTGATCCGGCGTTGCTCGCATGCGACAAGGGATTCAAGCAATTCGGCGTGATCCAGGACACGGTCACGATCGCGCCGTTACAATCGGTCAGCCTTTGTTTTCTGAAACCGGGCACCATCCGCTTCAATGTCTGGCTCGACGCCGACAATCCCCAGGGCGCCATGACGCCGACCGGCACCATCCGGGTCGAACCTTCGCCATCCAGGCGAAATTCCTGAACCCCTCACACATCACCCACGCCTCAGAACCGTTCCGTCTTTCCACGTCGCATTCAGCGCAGCCTGAAATAGCGAGTAGGCGGATCGCCTGACGAGCGGCGAAACCACCGAAGGGCGAACATCCACAGTGATGCAGCTGATACTTAACAGGGAATATTGATGGCGGGATCGCAGAAAAGCGGCGGAATCACGGTCGGCCGCATGTAACGTGCGGACGGATCTTGCGACCCCATCGGACCAGTCAGCGTCGGGCCGCTCGTCATGCCGGGCAACCCTCGGCCGATTGTGCCAAAGGATTTACCTTGACTGGACGGAATGGTGTTACTTTGCGGCGCACTCGCGCCCGATGCCGTGGATGAAATGGCCGATTGCTGGGCGAGCGGATTGGGGATCGGAATGGATCCCGGCGCCTGTAGGTTTCCCGGCTGATTCTGTTGGTTGGACTGGTTCGATGACGGCGGAAGCAGCTGAGCCGCAGCGAGACTTGGAGCAAGCAGCAGCAGCATGCCAAACGCGCTACGCATCACATAGGTCTGAACCGAGCGCGTTCCACGATCCTGCGGCATCACATCGCTCTCCCCTCGTGCGCTAATCAAGCCAATCTTTTTCCTTCAGCTTACGCGGAAGGTACTTCTTGGTTAAGTATTGGAAGTCCTTATTCGCCAGCGCGTCCAATTCATACTTGAGCCCGCTCGTGAGCATGCGTTTGATTTCCTGCTGCCAGGCGGGCTTCTGGAACCATTGGTAGTTCAGAAGTTCCTTGGCTCGGGTGACGTCTTTCTCATTTAGCTTGATGCCGACATTGCGCGGCAACTCGTACCGCTCAGGGTCGGCGCTGGAGAGTCCAATAAATTTTGCCTTCGGGATGGCCATGCGCTGACTCTCGAACGCAAGATTGATCGATCCCTGCTTCACGACGGAGTAGATGTAGTATCCCCAGGGATCGTTATCGACCAAGACATAGACCGGCAGCTTGTATTCTTCATGCAGGCGGCGCGCCAGGCGTCGGACTCCGCGCGGCGGCTGCCCGTTTCCCGTCAGCAGGACACAGTTGTAACGCCGCCAGAATTTATCTTCCGACAAGCGGTTCCACTGCGTGCCTTTCTCGACCAACAGCAGAAAATCGGCCGTACAGCGGCGGATCTCCAAATATTCCGGCTCGACGATCGAAGGCACGGAATAGCCGCCCTTGCCTAATTTGGCGCAATCCACCCGGTCGCCGTCATCGCCGAAGACCACCGGCCCGACGATGCTGCCGCTGTTTTCCGCCCGCACATGGAGTTCTTCCCGCAAGGCAATGAGCGACACTTCCAGGTCCTCAATGATCGGATCGGACTCATCCTGCGTATCGAACGTGTTCTCGTGCGAATCTTGAATCGTGTGTTTGGTGCGGTAATAGATTTCCCTCAACGAGGTGGTCAAATCGGCCTGCTGCAGTTCAGCCAGCGCGTCGGCCACCAGCATCGTCTGCATGAACTTCTTGGCCATGCCGACGTTGAAGAACGTACGCGCTTGTTTCTTCTCACCCATCTCGATCAAGCCCTTACGGGGATTGAACGAGACATTGGACAGCGCTCGAATGGGAATCTCGAACGTCGGGTCCTTGGATCGTTGTGCCGCGGAAATGACGACATCGGCCATGCCGACCAGCTTTTTTGCCACTGCACCGTTCTTTTTCGGTTTTGCCTGAGCCATAAGCTTCCCTATTTCCTTTTGCGAGTGGCTGTCGCCGTCTTAGCGGGTGTCTTCCGAGCTGACCCCTTCTTCCCATCAGCCGCTTCGGCAAATAGCTCCTGCTGTCCCGCTTTGCGTTTCACGCTCGATGCAGGAAGCCTCTTGTTTGGCGCAGGCGCAGTGGCTGCCGCGCGCTTGCCTCTCCCGGAAGCTTTTGTCGGAGGGACGGTTTCAGAAGAAGACAAGTTCACCGAAGCAGCCGCAGGGACATTCTCAGCGACCTCGCGCTCTCCCTCGATGCCTTCTGCCGTGACGATAATGGAATGAGGCAGACCTTCTGGCCCGGCACCGGTTTTCCCGAGCGCTTCATCCGTCTTGAGGCCGCCTGTCCGCGAACTGGCGATTTTGTGCAGCTGTTCTTTGAGTTTTTCGGTGGGCAGGTTCCCGCCTTTCAAACGATTACACGCCGCCACCACCTCTTCGATATAGAGTTCGAAGATATTGCGCCGCCGGAATTCGCTGGCGGCCCGTTCGCGCCGGCGCAGAAAAATCCCCAATCGCCGTCCGGCTTCGCGCAGAGCCAGGGTAATTTCCTTCTGAATTTCATCGTAGTCGGCGATGGCTTCTTTGGACTCGCTGGTGAACGGCACCCAGACGGAGGCCATATGCACAAAGATCACCATCGGGCCGGCAGGCAAGGCGCCACGTGACTGGCTGACGCCATAGTTCCGCCAGGTGGTACTGAGTACGGCTTTAAAGGTCGCGCAGGCGGATTGTTGATAGAGCAAGGGCACCCGATTGGCGTATCGGATCACCCGCGCCTGTTCGGTGTCGTTGCCGTGATCTTCGCCTTCCGCCAACGGGACCGCCGTCTGCTGCGGTTTCGAGACTTCGTCCGGCCCTTTCCCGAATGCGAGTCCCGCCTCGATGACGAAGGGATACCCGCGATAGACGGCCGGCGGCCGGCTGACCGCCGTGTAAAACTCGCCCTTGATCTGCTTGTAGAGGCCCGAAAGAATCGCCTTCTCGCCGATCGGCGAAATGCAATTGGTCGGCGGCGCCATGATCTTGGTGGTTTGAATCGTTTTGTAGAGCGTCTCCGCCGCCTGAGGTTTGACATCGCGAGGTTTGGCCGCGGGTGACAGTTTGGCGGCTTTGCAGATCTCCTCGGCCAACGCGGGAGACACCCGGCAAAAGTCACTGGCTAAAAACGATGCGACCGTGTGACTCTTCGTGTCCTGCAACATCTTGAGCAGGGCCCCGAATTCAATGCCGTAGGGATGCGGCTTGATCTCCCTCGGCGACGGCGGCAATTCGTGATAGGTGCGTGGGTAATTCTTCTGTTCCCCTTCCGGCGTGTGATACGTCAGCCGCACATGCGGATTGGCAATGGACGTCTGCTCCAGCCATTCATCCACCGAGGCACGACCTTTCTGGTACCGTCCCTCGACTTCCAGCACCACCTCGGTGCCTTGCGGTTGCGACCAGTCGATCTGCTTGTTCTCATGCACGAGGGGTTCGTTCTTTTTCGTATCGATTTGGACTTCAAAGTAATGCGCGGCCGCCCGTGGTCCGGTGCGTGAAATGACTTTCACCGGCTTGCCGGTCGTGAGCTGGCCATACATACCGGCCGCGGAAATGCCGATGCCCTGCTGTCCCCGGCTCATCCGCATGCGATGAAATTTGGACCCATAGAGCAGCTTCGCGAACACGCGCGGGATTTGCTGACGGACGATACCCGGGCCGTTGTCGGTGACCGTGATGCGGAAACGGGTCGCCTGACTCGGGGCCACCGGCGCGGAGCCAGTGGTCACCACTTCGAGCTTCACCGTCACGTCAGGTAGGATGCCCGCTTCTTCACAGGCGTCCAGCGAATTGTCGACGGCTTCCTTCACGCAGGTCAGCAACGCCTTGCGAGGATTATCGAACCCGAGCAGGTGCCGGTTCTTCGTGAAGAATTCGGACACGGAAATCTCACGCTGCCGCGCGCCCATTTCCACCGCCGTGACCGCCGGCGCCGATTTTTGCGCTGCGGCAGATGTGTTTCGTGCGGTGGCCGATTCAGGTTCAGTGGCTTCGGAGGGAGGTGCGGGCGTAGAAGACTCGGCACGTGGCGATGATCTCTTGGTGGCCATTCAACCTCTCAAACAAGGGATTCACTGAAACGGTGCGGCGCAGTCACAGGCCCGATACGTATCCTCCTCGTCGTTTACAGGGATCGCTGCGGAGAGTCAAGCCTTGAGGAGATTCCGGCGGCCCGCGCGTGAGGCGCGCCCTGTCGCGGAAGTGACACGATCCACTGTTGCAAGGAAGGGAATTGCCAGGAGGACTGTTTGGGTGGGAGGAGGACGCACCTACCGAGGAGAGGTAGATACGGCGGAGATCTCGGGAGGACTTCAGGCTTCCCGGTACGAGCCGGGCATGCACACCATCCTCAACACTCAATCCCCTTGTGGTACATATTCCCCCGGGGCGTTAACTCCCCCCACCCAGATACGATAGGCCTCTCCACACCAATCAGTCAAGAGCGCGCATTCGGTTATCTACGACCCGCTCACCTGCGTCTGTCGGCGAGTAACAGTCAGCCGGTGGAGCCAGTTCAAATCGATGCGCACCTCTGTGCCGATCGGGCAAAAGACCGGCGCGGAGGTATTGTTGCTTTCGACCCGGGCCTTCAGCGCGCCCTGTTCGATCTCTATCTCCAGCACCCCCAGATGTTCATGCAGGTCTATGATGCAGGTGGTACTGCCGGCCACGCGATCGACGGGAATGGTCCGCGCTACGACCGGCTCTTGCAAGGTGATGAGGTCATGCGGGCGGAACATCGGCCGATCGTTCATCTCGACGATGGTCATGATCACGGCTCCGGCGACGATGGCCACGCCTGCAGCGAGGATAGCGTTGGCACGTTCGGGGTAGTGGATCCTGAGCCACCGAATCGCCGTCAAGACGCCGATGACCAGCAGCAGAGCGATGAACACCAGCACCAGGATGATGAACGCAAAGCGCGGGTTCATCCGGGGTCGCCCACGGAATGGATGGCGACGACCCCCTGCGCTCCATTCGCCGTCATGAGCATCGTCGAGCGGATGGAGACGGCAATCTCTGCACCGTCCTGATGCAGGCCGACACATGAGGAGTCGGGGGCGAGAGAGTTCCCTGTCGACGTACAGCGGTCGGGTCCTAACTCGAATTGTCCACAACTGAAGAGTGACGGAATCAGGCGTTGGAGCGATTGCCCGGCCAGGTCGCCCGGCGCATACCCGAATAATTCCGCCACCTGCGCATTCGCGGAGAGAATGGTTCCCTCCCCATCCACGATCACGATGCCGTTGCCGGCCACCTCCATCACCATTCGGACGAGGCCCTGCTTCTCGCGAAGCGCTGCTTCATGTCGCTTTTGATCCGTGATGTCTTGCGCGAACACCAACACGCCGAGCACCTTTCCCTGCGGGTCGAGGTAAGGCACCTTGTCTGTTTGCACCCAATGTTTTTTCCCTCCCGCCCGGTGGGGTTCGATGATGCCGAGTTTGGGTCGGCCGGACACGATGACTTCCAAATCGTCCTGATGATAGCGTTCGGCCTCCTCCGGATAGAACTCATCGGTTGATCGCCCTTCGATGTCCGCCACGGTTTTCCCGATGGACTCTGCCGCTCGCCGGTTGGCGCGAAGAATGCGATTGTGGGAATCCTTGTACCACACCATGGCCGGTATCAGATCCAACAGCGCCTGTTGCTCGATCTGCTGTTGAAGCAGCCGCGCCTCCGCCTCTTTCCGCGCCGTGATGTCCCGCACAATCCCGCAGTGCACACGCGTACCGCTCGAGATCCAACTACTGAGCGACATCTCAATCGGAAATTCCCGCCCGTCCTTATGCAGGCCATGCATGGTGACGACGGTCCCCTTCAAGCGCACATCGCCCCTCGTGCGCACCCGTTCCAATGCCCGCTCGTGATTGGCGCGATACCGTTCGGGCATGATCATGGTCAGGGATTGTCCCAGGACCTCTTCCGCCCGATAACCGAACAACCGCTCTGCCGCGCTATTCCAGGACAACACGCGCCCGTCGCCGTCTGCGAGCACAATAGCGTCCGGCGCCGTCTGCACCACTTCGCGAAACCGGTCTTCACTCGCGGTGAGCGCCTGTTTTGCCGAAGCGGCCTCGAGGGACAGATGCTTGACCCCGACCGCCCGCTTGATGAGGGCCTTCAATTCCTCGCCGTCATAGGGCTTGGTGAGATAGCCGAAGGCGCCTTCGGTGAGCGACGCGTGTTTCTTGGCCACCTCCACAAACGCCGTCAGCATGATCACCGGCAGGGCGGGGTCCATCCCCTTCAACAGAGTCAGTACTGAGAGGCCATCCATATCGGGTAACATGAGATCGAGGAGCACGGCCGAGCACGATTGCGCCTTCACCGTACTCAACGCTTCCGCGCCGGTGACGGCGACCTGCACCTGGTATCCGGAATGCTCGAGGAGGTCCTTCAGGACGAGCGCAATGTCGGGATCATCGTCCACGATGAGAATCGTGGGCGCAGGCACCTTGGCGGCACTGGGCTGGGTTCTCACCATGGCGGTCAACGACGCCCAAGAGTTCATGTTCGACCCGGTTCCCGCACGGGATGGCATTGTCCTCTTTTTGACGACAAGAATCCAGCGGCCCGCTCGATGGACATGATGCTCTCGGCGTCACTGTTCTCGCCCGCTGGGTCTCCATTCCTCCCGCTCATCGACGAGACAGGCGCGACCAGGCGCCCTCGCCGTTATTTTTTCCGGTAAACGTTGAGGCCGATCTTTTCCTCGCGTCCCGGGATCGTGACATTGCCCTCCGTGGAGGCGATGATGGTGGTCTTGCCCGACGCCGAGGGGCCGAACTCCTTCGACAAATCCACCTTGATGGTCAACCAGGTTCCCTCGACGGACATCTCGACATTTTTCATAATGCGTCCTTATTCGTTGAGCACGAACGTCACTTTTAAGGCCACGCGATACTGCGTGATTTTCCCATCCTCGATATCCACCTTCTGATCTTCGATCCACGCGCTCTTGACGTGCTGCAACGTCTTATTCGCGCGAGCGATGCCTTGATGAATCGCATCGTCAAAACTCTTCGGGGATGCGGCAATGATTTCCGTCACACGGGCGACAGACATGATGGCCTCCCTGGTTATAGAGTAGATCGATCGTGGCCCCATCAGGCTAGGCCGACGGCAACGCCCTGTCAAGGAGCCTTCCCGCCTCTTGCCCAGCAGCTCTTGGGTCACTCCCACTCTCCCTCCGATTGTTCCGAAAAAGCCGCCGCCGCTCCCCTGACTAAACATCTAGGTTGACTTGCGTGGTTACGGGAGATACCGTGCACCCGTCCGCGCTCGTAGGTCAGTATGGGACATTTTCCATGCCGACCGAGATCGAGATACACATCACGCCGCTCTTTTCCACGCCTCTGCTGGTCTTCGCTCCGGCTGACCAGCAACGCATCAACGCCCGGCTCTCGCCCCTGATTCTTGAACGGGAGGCCTCCATGCCGACCCATCGAGATACCGAAGTCGTCGACTCACGACCTGTCCATGTTCGAATGGGCCAGCGAACCGTTGCGTGACCTGTTTGCTCCGGTGTTGGAAGTGGCGAAACAGGTCACGACCTTGTCTCAGCGCTGCGGACAGAGCACCGCTCGCCCGGACTGGGATGTGGTGGAAGTGTGGGCGAACGTACAGCGGACCGGCGGCGCCAATGCGGCCCATTCCCACCCCGGCAGTTTCTGGGCCGGCGTGTACTATGTGGATGTCGGCGAGGTCTGTTCCACGAAAGAAAAGGGCGGAGAGTGACAGATTTACGATCCTCGAGGCTGTTTTCCGCGCATGCTGGCGCCATATCTTCAGTACAGCATGACCGAATTACACGACGCGGGAACCAGTATCTTCTCTGCGCCGGTATCGGGCCAATGTGTGCTGTTTCCCGGATGGCTCTTTCATGCCGTGAATACCTGCCACGGAATAGCGCCACGCATCAGCGTGGCATTTAACCTCGATCCGGGCCTCGCGCCCGGCATGATGAACGGCGCCCACAAACATTCCGTCGGCGAATTCCCGCGCTGAGAGACCGGGCGGCGATCATTCACGTTCCGCCTACGGCAACGTGCTTGCCTGAATGAAGAGCGCCTGTTCCAATGTGCGAAAAAATTGCTGGTAGGGCTCGGGAGACTCGATGGCTTTCAGGTAATACTGTGCACTGGCCCGCACGACCAATTGCGCTTCTCCGCGCGGCCGAACGGTCACCGTGAGACGAACCAGATTGCTCCGGTGGTAAAACGGTCCCCAGCTGCGGAAGTGTTGGTTCACGATCAACAGCCCGTCGTCCCGATACAAATGATAGGAGGGGTCATTCAAACGAGACGGTTCGTAGTCATCAAATTTCTTTGCCGAGACGATACCGAGGGCCTCATCGAGCACTTCAACGGCGAACCCCAGATCCTGACAGGTGGAGACGACCGCCTGAATGATTTTGATCCGGTCAGCCCCATCGAATACCCGGCTTTGCGCCGACCGGACCTTGACCTGGCTCGCCTCTGACAGCCAGATCTGGTCGCGCGATTCCCATTGGTTGTCATGTCGCCATTCATAGGGGGAGCAGCCAGCCGTAAGGGCTGTCAGTAGAAAGAGGCTCCCCACGATCCGGCGGCCGCTCGGCCGTCCGAAGGGGGACCGGGTTGGACCACGGAGACCAGCCACCGAGCTAATCCTTCACCAGAAACAACGACCGCTCCACCGCTGCAAAAAAGTTCTGGTACACCTTCGGATCCTCGATGGGCTTGCTGTTATAGATGGCATTGGCGCGGATCATCGCCTTGCCGGCTTCTTGAGGCCGTACTGTCACCGTCACCCCGAGGACATCGTAATAATTGGGTTCGGCAAAACGCGCCGCGGTCACCAGCCCGAGCGGCGCATTGGCTCGTTCGATAATAAATCCCAAATCCTGCAAGGCCGCGATCACGCCGCGCATGGCCACGGCAGAATCGGCCACCTCAAACGTACGACTCTGCGCACTCCGGATTTTCATCTGCGCATCGGTCGGCGCAAATAATTCTTGCCGCGGCTCCGGAGCGACACAGCCCTGCAACACAAGGGCTCCAGCGACTATCCCCACCGCTCCGATGACGTGTATCCGATTCATGTGTCCTCGCCGTTAAATCGAATGCGGCTCCAAGAAGACGGCCTTGGAGAGCTTCGCAAAAAATTGCTGATAGATCTCCGGATCCCGGATCATTTCCATTTTCTGCTCGCCGGGCGGGATATAGTTGCGATCGGCCTGCCCGTCCCCCTTCCAGATCACCCGATAGAACATGATTCGGACTTCCTGTCTCGAATCACCCTGCTTCGCTGGACGTATCACGATTGTCGCCGCAATTTTTTGATGCAAATCGATCGGAATCACCAAGTGACCGAGCGACACCAACCAAATCAGGAAGCGGTTGCGATACTGACCATACTCTCGGGCGCTGCGCTCTTTCGCCGCGCGCAACAGCCCCACCTCGCGCACACTCTCTTCGATCTGAAACCCGAGATCTTGTAGCGAGGCGGCTGAGGCCGATAACAACTCATGATCATTCCCGGTCTCGAATAGACGAGTCTGCATCGCCCGATTGGCGCTGCTCTCCGGCGAGAGCTCAAAAAACTGCGTCGGCTGCGTCCGTTCCGCACAACCACCAAGGAACATTCCGCAGGCCAGCCCCAGGATGAGGGCGCCCCGCCCGCGTCCGCTGCGTCGGCCGGGCCGCTTAGAATTGGGTCGAGTTATAGGCAAAGTCTCTGACCTTTTTCTCTTCGTCATACTTAATGATGATGGTCAACGTGCGCTGGCGCTGCGAGCTGGAGCGGTCACTGGAGTTTGCGCCCAGAATGATCAGCCCGGCATACGACGAGCTGGAGGTATCGACCCGATCCGTCGACACCTTGTCATAAATCCACACCTCCCGCCGCTTGTCGTCGGTGGTGACGATGTTCGGCGAACCCAGGAGTTCCGCCACCTGCGCGGCCGACATGCCGACTTTCACTTCCCCTTGGACGCGCCCGACAGTCAACCGGTCTTCCTTGATTTCGGCCTGCTTCCCGCCGCAACCAGTCAGACCGATCACCGCACAAATACCCACCAGCACCAAACCCCATTGCCTATGTCTCATAGTCTGGTCTCCCTGTTTCTCATCGCCCCAATGCGCCATCGCCAGCGACACATCTTATCCTGCGCCCATGCCACACGCAAAGCGTGATCCGCATCGATCCTCGACGGCGACTGCCTGCATTGTCAGATGGCTGGACAATTGGTCAGAGGCAGTTACAATGGCCGTACGAGGAGGGGGATCAATGCCGATGCCAATGCCGGATGCCATGCCGACCGAAGAGGTCCAGCGCGCGTGCGAGGCACTCGTCGCACGGGTGCGAGTCGCCGTGTTGTTGACGCTCAAACAGGGCCACCCCTTCGGGTCTCATGTTCCCTATCTCATCGGAGACGATTGGTCTCGCGTCTATCTCCACCTGAGCCGTCTGGGCGCGCACACTCAACATATGCTTGGTGACCCACGCGTCAGTCTGTTTATCGCCGAACCGGACGGCGCAGGAAAGCACCCGTCAGCGTTGCAACGCCTTAACCTGCAAGGTACCGGTGCCGTTCTCTCTCCGTCCCACGAGTCGTATGAAGGGGTCAAGCAGCGGTATCTGGAACAGTTCCCACAATCACGGATGCTGTTCGGCTTCGGCGACTTCGCTATCTGGGAGCTGCGCATGAGGGACGCTCACCTGGTGCTCGGATTCGGCCACGCCTATCAGGCTCACGCCTCCCATCCGCGAGAGTGGCATCACCAAAAGCCTGAGACAAAACCTTGATCCCTCGCATCTCGACCGTTTTTTCTCTCGTCTCGCCCTGCTGCTAGGCTGCCCCTCCAGCAGGCGATCTCCCCTCCAAAGCACTACCCACTTGGCCGAAGGACCGATGGTGCCCTCCGCATCCTGCACAGTACTCTGCGCAGGGTCACATGAGCTCACCGGAGAACTTCTTCACATGGTTTTCGCGGCCCCGGTCATCGTCAGTTACATGCTGGTGCTGGTCGGGCTTGCGGTGGCCGCACCGGGTATCGGATGGGGTGGTTCCCTCATCGAGCTCGTCCCGGGAACCTGGCGCGATGGAGCGCATGTACCGGCCTACGGGCTGTTTGCGTGGTTCGTCATGTGGGGACTACTTCGCCGGGAGTGGCCGGTCGTTCATGCGACCTGCATCGGCGTCCTGGCCACAGGCGTATTCGGCCTCTGGACGGAAGTGGCGCAGGGCACGGCTCCCGGGAGAGAAGCCTCCCTCGACGATGTGTGGAATGATTTGCTGGGCGGCATGATCGCCGCCGCACTGATGCTGGGCCAGGACAGGGTAACGAAACGTTGTACGGTGGAACGGAAGACGAACCATCGCCACGTGATGAAAGGAACTGAGACGAGATGAGCGCTTCCTATCGCGAACGCGGAACCAGACGCATCCCCGTGCACTACCCGATCTACTATTCGAACGGCTCCTTTCAAACCATCGGGGTGACCGAGGATTTCAATATCGCCGGGGGACGCGTGCGCGGAAGAGAAGCCGTGACGGTCGGCATGGAGTTGGTGGTCATCGTGATTCAAGCCACTCCTGATATCCCCATGCTGATCCGCCGCGCGACTGTGCGCTGGTCGAAAGGCCACGATTTCGGTATCGCCCTGTCTGATGTTCCCCCGCAATCGGAAGCCGAACTCAAAGCCATGGCGAAAGTGATGTTGCCGGGCCTTTGGTCCTGCTTGAACTGAACGCTATTTCCGCTGTGACTGATCCAGAGGATGCCGCGGACCGGCAAAGAACATCTCCATCAGGCCGAAGAACATCATGAGGAGCGTGCCGAGTCCGATCGCCACAGCCCAGTTCTCCCACGACATAATCGATCTCCTCTCCCGCCCTGGGAATCGCCCATCGATTCCCAGGGGGATCCGCTTATCGACCCGACCGATGCAACTGCAGTAATGTTTCCAGCTTCCAGAGCGGGATACTCTCCACCTCGCCTTTCCGGCTGCTGAAGGCCAACCCGCCCACGAACAGCGCAATGAGCCCGATGCACGCCAGGATCAGAGACCCGCGAGAGACGTCGGCGCTCGCAGTCCGGTGATGGGCGAGCATCGTCCGATCAGCCGACATGTTTTCCAAGAGGGCCAACCGCTCCATCAGCGCATCGGTACGGACCGCCGCAACCGTCGCACTCGCCAACTGGATCTGCCGCTCGGCCTTCGCCTCCGCATACTGTTCCTGCGCCTGAGTGACCTGGACCACAGCCCGACCGACTCGTTCCTGAGCCGTGGCGTTCATCCGATCCTCTTCTTGAATAGCCTCGATGATCGATTGACCTAGCGCCGGCTGCCTGGTGGCCTCGAATTGATCATGCATCCGCTGCCCGGTCAACTCGGCCGTCCTGATCAGGTTGGTGTTGAATTCTCCGGTGTACTGGTCAGCGGAGAGAATTCCGGCCGCGATGCCGCGGCGCGTCTGATTGACGATGGACTTGCCCATCACATACTGCATTCGCGCCCGATGATCCGTCTCCTGCCCGAAGGCGCGCAATTCCGCCAGCACTAGGGGGCTCAACAGCGTGGTGAATATCCGCTCCGATTCACTGACGGCTCGATTAAGTTCCATGGCAGAAGCCGACAAGGCTGCGCCGGCATCCCGGTCCAGCAACAAATCTTGCACGATGGCTTGTCCTAACACCGGCTGGAGATACTGCATGCCGGTGGATGGTTCATTGCCGGCGATGACACTGTTCATGGTGGGAGAGATCGGCGCCTGCCAGAATCCGTCGGCAGCCGTGACGAGCAGATATCCGCCAAATAATGTGGCCACCAACCCGACAGCTGCCATGACATCCACGAGGTCATATTTGCGTCCCATGGCCTCCTCCTTCCTGCCTCAGGTAATCCGGCGCGGGGCAAACTGGCAGGATGCCGGCACGCCGTAGGTTGAACGGCACGGGATCCCTGTCGTCTCTGCATACCCAGGCCTCCTTTGAGAAAAGTGATACCTGCGGTTCGTGAACATATGCCTTCGGCTCGGCACACACGGACAGGCTCTCGTATGTGCCTGCCAAGCAACATGGACGTAGTGGAATAGAGAAGGGGGAGAGAGATGAGACAGAACTGCCCTGGTCGGGGCCGCGGTCATGTATGCCACGGGAGACCATGTAACCACCTACTCAAAGGGTGGTACTGATTCTGATGGACTCAGTCTACGCTTCGCAAAAAAATCGGTCAAGACGCGAAAAGTCGAGAGCCGGCGCGGCCTGGCGGCGATCGTAAAACGGGACTCCTCTCCAGAGTCACATCCCGCTGGAGCTCCATCTTCTGGTAGGATGTGTGCAGGCTATTCGCATGGTTTCTTGTGGAGAGGTGCCGTATGCCGACCGTTGCTGTGGTGACGGTCTTCGTCATGTGGTCGCTGCTCTCGCCACTCTCCCAGGCCGGCGCGCAGCCTGCTCCATTTCGAGATTCCCATGGCACCACCGGCACGCTCTCTCCGCTGGGCAACGACAGCGCAATCTACTCTGATGCGCACGGTAACAAGAATCCGACGCAGCTTGGCTCAGGCCTCCCCTCTCACAGTTTCAGCGGACCGCACGGAGCCACGCCGGGCACGGTCACCCCTTTTGGAACGCCGACGCCGCCGAACCTCCTGACACCTGCCCCTCTGCTCCCGCTCCAGCCCAAGGGCATGGCCATCCCCCAGCCGCGAGCGCCTGCCGTCCCGTCGTCTACTCCAAGTCGCTTGGGCCAATCCGGCGGACGCCAACGATAGCAAGCTGCGCGACGACACCCCCAGACCAACACGATGCAGAATCGACCGCGAAACAGGACTGTTGAATCTACTCAAGGCTTTCGTTAAGTTACCGCGAATGACCATCTCCCGCGCACGCCTCATCCTGCTTGCCTGCGCGAGCGGTTTTCTCTACCCCCTGTCATTTCCGGCATTCGACCTTGGCATCGTGGCCTGGTTTGCCCTGGTCCCGCTGCACATCGCCGTGGAATATGCTTCCCCTCGACGGGCCTTCCGCGTGGGATGGCTCGCCGGCACCCTGGCCTTCACCGGGGCCATGTTCTGGGTGATTACGGCCATGAATGTGTATGGCAAGGTGCCGCTGCCGATCGCCGTCCTGGTGATGTTCCTGCTCACGGTGTATCTCGGCCTGTATCTGGCGATCTATGCAGGGGCGCTTTCCTGGATCAGAACCGCCTTCCCCACGCTGGGATTTCTGCCGGCGCCCTTCCTGTGGGTCACGCTCGAATTGATCCGCACCTATTTTCTCTCCGGGTTGCCCTGGGCGCTGTTCGGCTATTCTCAGTACCAATGGCTGTCCATCATTCAGTTCGCCGACCATTTTGGAGTGTATGGGGTGTCGTTCCTCCTCGTGCTGGTGAATGCCGCGCTGGCAGAAACTCTGGTTTGGAGCTTTAAGGCCTATCGCGGGTTTCAAATCCGTTCCGTTCCTTGGCCTTCACTGGTTGCAGCCGCGTCAGGATTCAGCGTGGCGCTGTTCTACGGCACGAGTGTCTTGTCCGCCGCGCAACATGCCACACCACGCACGTTGTCCGTCGGCCTCGTTCAACCCAACGTCGAACAAGCTCAGAAATGGGATGTGGCTTTCCGCCAGGAAACCATGTCCCGTTATGATCGATTGACCGCCGGGTTGGGTGAGAACCTGGATCTCATCGTCTGGCCTGAAGCCGCCACGCCTTTTGTGTTCGAAATGGAGCCGCAATACCGGGCCATCGTCAATGACATGGCCCGACGCGCCGGCGCCCCGCTGTTATTCGGCAGCCCGGCGCTGCGGCGATATCCGGATGGGAAACCGTTTTTGCTGAACAGCGCCTACCTCTTGGCCACCGACGGCCAGATCCTCGGACGCTACGATAAGCAGCATCTCGTGCCCTTCGGGGAGTACATTCCGTTTCACAACTCGCTGCTGTTTTTTCTCGACAAGCTGGTGGAAGGGATCGGCGACTTCGAGGCCGGCCCTGGCTCGACGCTGTTGATGTTCAAACCGCACGAGAAGACACCGTCTATGACGGCTACCACCAACGCTGATTTTCATCTCAAGTTCGGCGTGGTCATTTGTTATGAAGTCATTTTCCCCAATCTCGTACGACAATTTGCCGCGAACGGGGCGGACTTCATGGTCACCGTCACCAATGACGCCTGGTTCGGTCCTTCGTCGGCCCCCTATCAACATTTCGGCATGGTGGTCTTTCGCGCGGTGGAGAATCATGTCGCCTTCGCGCGGGCGGCGAATACCGGCATTTCGGGATTCATCGACCCGTACGGCCGTGTGTTGCAACAATCCTCCATCTTCACACAGGAAGCCTTGCGAGGGACTATTCCTGTCAGTCATCCACAGACCTTTTATGCCCAATACGGTGATCTCTTTGCTTATGCCTGTGCTATACTCATCGCGCTTTTGTGCCTGACCGGCTACTTCTCGCCTAACGCCGAACCAGCCGGAGGCGAACCTGCCGGGCGACCAGCCTGAGAATGAAAGGACCGTGCCATGTTGGATGATGTCCGGACCCGTGTGCGAACCCTCGGTGAACAGTTAGCGCAGCTACGGGGGCATCTTTGACCTGGCTCGGATGACCGCTGAACTCAACGACATCGACGTCAAAACCTCCCAGCCGGATTTCTGGAAAGATACGCAGGCTGCCGCCAAGGTGAACCGCCGCAAGGCCGCGCTGGATCGAGAACTCTCGCGCTGGCGAGACACCGAACGTCGGCAGAGTGATATCGAGGCGCTGTTGGAGCTGGCCCTGGAGTCAGGGGATGCCGGACTGGAACAGGAACTCACAGCCGAACTCGAGCCCTTCGAAAAAGCCGTCGCCCAGTTCCGCATTGAGCTCCTCCTCTCGGGCGAACTGGACGCGAACAACGCCATCTTCGCCATCCATCCCGGCGCCGGCGGCACCGAGTCGCAAGACTGGGCGCAAATGCTCCTGCGGATGTACGTTCGCTGGGCCGAGCAGAAGGGCTTCAAGGTCGAGACATTGGATTTGCAAGGAGGCGATGAGGCCGGCATCAAGAGCGCGACTTTGACCGTAACCGGCCCCTATGCCTATGGCTATTTGAAAGCCGAAGCCGGAGTGCATCGTCTCGTGAGAATTTCTCCGTTCGACGCGAACAAGCGACGCCATACGTCCTTCGCCTCCGTGTTCGTCTATCCGGAGCTCGACGATGATGTGGAAGTCGTGATCGAGGACAAGGATCTCCGGATTGATACCTTTCGGGCCGGCGGCGCAGGCGGTCAAAATGTGAATAAGGTAGAGACGGCCATTCGCATCACCCACATTCCAACCGGTATCGTAGTGCAATGCCAAAACGAGCGGTCTCAGCTCCAGAATCGTAACGGGGCCATGAAGATTTTGAGAGCCCGCCTCTTTGAAGTAGAACAACGCAAGAAGGAAGCCGAGTTCAACGCGATCGTCGGCGAGAAAAAAGATATCGCTTGGGGCAGCCAGATCCGATCCTACGTCTTCCAGCCCTACCAGATGGTCAAAGATCATCGGACCGACTTTGAAGTCGGCCAGGTATCGGCGGTGATGGACGGCGACTTGGACGGCTTCATCGAAGCCTATCTGCAGAGAAAATTGACCGGCGGCAAAACGCCTCAGCCGGTGGCCATGACAGATGACGACCTGTAAGGAAAGGGAGCAGATAGCGTATGGCGTATAGTAAATAGCAGGAACGGGATCTTATCCCGGACCATCGGCTATTCGCCATCAGCCATACGCTCCGCGTAACCATGGATGAATTAAACGATCAACGGCAACAACGGATCAAGAAACTCGACCACCTCCGCCAGCTCGGTGTGGCCCCGTATGGAACGCGCTACGAGATCAAGGACCGCGCGGGCCAGCTCACGCGCCTGCATGGGGAGAAGAGCAAAGAGGTGCTCGAACAGGAACAGGTCGGGTGCACCATCGCCGGTCGGATCGTCGGCTTGCGCCGCTTCGGCAAAGCGGCATTCGCCGTCTTGCAAGACGGGTCTGACCGTCTGCAGGTCTATCTGAAGAAAGACACGCTCGGCGACCAGGCGCACCAGATTTCCGAGGGACTGGATCTCGGCGACTGGATCGGCGTGACCGGCATCCTCTTTCGCACCAAGACCAATGAGTTCACCGTCGAGGCCAAGACGCTCACGTTTTTGAGCAAAGCCCTCCGCCCGTTACCGGAAAAATGGCACGGGCTCACCGACGTGGAAACCAGATATCGGCAACGCTATGTCGACTTGATCGCCAACCCGCAGGTGCACCAGATTTTCGCGCTGCGCAGCCGCATCGTGTCCGGGATTCGCGCGTTCCTCATCGAGCGCGGCTTCCTCGAGGTGGAAACACCGATGATGCATCCGATTCCAGGCGGCGCGGCGGCCAAACCTTTTGTGACGCATCACAATGCCCTGGGTGCAGAGCTGTATCTCCGCATCGCGCCGGAACTGTACCTCAAGCGGCTGATCGTCGGCGGGTTTCCCCGGGTGTTTGAGATCAATCGCAATTTCCGGAATGAAGGCATTTCGACGATTCATAACCCCGAATTCACGATGCTGGAGTTTTACGTCGCCTATGCCGACTACCAGGACCTGATCATCCTGACCGAGGAACTCTTCGGCCGATTGGCGCAGGATATTTTGGGCACCACGACGATCGACTATCAGGGCGCCCAGATCAATCTAGGATCTCCCTGGCGCCGTTGGTCCTACCATCAGGCTATTCTGGAGGTGAACAGTTTGCCGCCGTCGGTGCTCACGAATCGCGACGAAGCCCTCGCCGCGGCCAAGCGGCTCGGCGTCGAGGTGTCGCCGAAGGAATCGCTGGTCAACATCCTGAACGAAATCTTCGAAGAAACCGTCGAACCGAAACTGCAGCAACCGACGTTCATCACCGACTACCCGATTGAAATTTCTCCCCTCGCGCGCCGCAAGGATTCCGATCCCTCATTGACCGACCGGTTCGAGCTGTATATCGCCGGGCGCGAGATTGCCAATGCCTTTTCCGAGTTGAACGATCCGCTCGATCAGCGCGAACGCTTCGAGGCCCAGGCGGCCCAACATGCGGCGGGCGATGAAGAGGCCCATCGGGTGGACGAGGACTTCCTCCGCGCTCTCGAATACGGCATGCCGCCGACCGCCGGCGAAGGCATTGGCATCGATCGTCTGGTCATGCTCTTCACCAATCAGGCTTCCATCAGGGATGTGGTGCTCTTCCCGCAACTCAGGCCTGAAAAGTAGACATGGCGCTTCCCTACGAAATCTTCATCGGCCTGCGTTACCTGCGCGCCAAGCGGCGCAACCGCACCATCTCCTTCAATACGATCGTCTCCATCGTCGGGATTACGCTCGGCGTGGCGGCGTTGATCGGCACCGTCGGAATCATGACGGGGTTCAAGGAGGATGTGCAGGCCAAGATCCTCGGCACCACCGCGCACATTCTCGTCAACGACCGGATGAAAGAGTCCATGGTCGATTACGAGGAACAGGTGAAGAAAGTCGCCGGCGTTCCAGAGGTGCTGGCCGCCACACCCTTCATTTTCCGGCAAGTCCTGCTCACCTCTCCATCGGGCGTCCAAGGCATCATCCTGCGCGGGATCGATCCGGCGCGTGAAGGCACCGTAACCGAGCTGACGCACAACCTGGTGAATGGCAACCTTGACGATCTTTCGCATTCGACCAAAGTCGTCATTCCTGAAAAGGAACGCGAACCGAACGGACCGGATACCGCCATGCGCCCTGGAATTATTCTCGGGAAAGAATTGTCGATGCGGCTCGGGGCTTTTCCCGGCGACACCCTCAATGTCGTCTCTCCTGTCGGGCCGGTAACCGGCGCCAGCATGACACCGAAAATCCGGCAGTTCGTCGTCGTCGGCATTTTCCAATCCGGCATGTACGAATACGATTCCTCGCTGGCATACATTGAACTGGGCGAGGCACAGAAGTTTTTCAACATGGGCGCGACCGTGACCGGCATCGAAGTCAAAGTCGCCGACGTGTTCCGAGCGGCCGACGTGGCCCGTTCGATCGAGCAGCAGCTGGGCTTCGCCTTCTGGGCCAGGGACTGGATGCAAATGAACCGCAACCTGTTCTCGGCCCTGAAGCTGGAAAAGACCATGATGTTCCTGCTGCTGGTACTGATCACGATCGTGGCCTCGTTCAACATCGTCAGCACCCTGACGATGATCGTGACGGAAAAACAGCGCGAGATTGCGATCCTCAAGGCGATGGGCGCGACACGCAAGGGCATCATGCGGATTTTTATGCTCAACGGCCTGATCATCGGCTGCTCAGGCGCGGCCATCGGCGTCCCGCTCGGGTATGCGTTTCTCTGGTTGATTCAAACGTTTTGGACCTTCGATCCGACCGTCTATTACATCTCTCGCATTCCAGTGCATGTTCTGGGATCGGATGTGGTGCTGGTCGCAGGGTCGGCCATTCTGATCAGTTTCGCCGCCACGCTGTACCCGTCGCTCCAGGCGGCCAAACTCGATCCGTCCGCCGCCCTCCGATATGAATGACAGCGACAGAGTGCTGATACAGGTACCATTGTCGAACAGTGATCATCGAACATTCCATACAGCAGTTGCCGCATGATTGACGTCGTCGAACTCTATAAATCGTTTCCGATGGGCGGGCGCGAGTTGGTAGTGTTGAATAACATCAACTTGCATATCCAGCGCGGCGAACTGATTGCCATCATGGGCGCGTCGGGAGCCGGCAAAAGCACCCTCCTTCAAATACTCGGCACACTGGATCGTCCGACCAAAGGCACCGTGTCATTCGATGGGCAGAATCTTTTTCAACTCACCGAGCAACAGCAGGCGGAGTTCCGCAACAAGCGAGTGGGATTCGTCTTCCAGTTCCACCACCTGCTGCCGGAATTCACGGCACTCGAGAATGCCTGTTTGCCGGCGATGATCCAGAAACGCGAGATGGCCGATGTCGTCGGCGAAGCCACAAAACTCCTCGGCGAGGTCGGTCTGGGCGACCGCCTGCATCACAAACCGGGCGAACTGTCCGGCGGCGAGCAACAGCGGGTGTCCGTGGCGCGGGCCTTGATGCAGCAACCGGATCTGGTGTTGGCCGATGAACCGACGGGCAACCTCGATAGCCATACGGGCGAGGCGCTCTTCGCGCTTATGCGCCAACTAAATCGCTCGCGAGGCACCACGTTTGTGATCGTCACGCATAACGACAAACTCTCCGCTCAGGCCGACCGCATCGTCTCCATGCAGGACGGCGCGATCATCTCGTCTGAGACGAGACCTCTCGGATGACCTCCGGGCGAACAATGATTTCTTGACGGCTTTAGCCTCTTTTCGTAGACTGCGCCATCGACCCTTCCGAGCCGGAGTTCTTACTGCTTCTATGAACACACGGGTCAAATCCTCTATTCGATATACGGCCACCCTACTGGCCGTTCTCCTACCGCTCCAGGCGGCGGCCGTTGAATTTGTGTTTGTCGGATCACGCCAGATGGGAATGGGCGGAGCCGGGGTGGCCACGACAACCGACTCGCTCGCCACCTACTGGAATCCCGCCGGCATGGCGATGAGCAAAAAATTCGATATGCGCATTCAAGGCGGCGGTCAGGTGATTGATCGCGGCGACGTCTTCGATACGATTAAAGACATCAACAACCTGAACTTGAATGACACATCGGCCGGCAATATCGCCCGACTCCAACAACAAATCGATCGCATGAACAAGCCCGGCACCAACCTGACGGCGGCTGCTTCCGGCGGATTCTACGTCAAGGGCAACTTCGGCGAACATGCGTTGGGATTCAACGTCTCGGATGTCGCCACATCCGGCGGATTTTTACGCGGCCCGGTGGGGTTTACGAACAACGGCACGAATCTCACCGTCAACGGGCAATTCGCCATGAACGGACTGGAAGTCCGGCAGGCAGCACTGTCCTATGCCTATGCGTTCATGGACCGGACGTTTTCTATCGGCATCACCGGCAAGGTCATCCAAGGCGCGGCCTATACCGGCGCCACCAATATCCGCGGCGCGAGCGACGATGTGAAGGTCTTCGAGGACATCGGGCGCGCGAAAATCTCGAGCGCGCTGGGCATCGACGTGGGTGCCATGTTCCGTCCCTCCTCCTGGTTGCGGATGGGTATCGTCGCAAAGGATATCAACGCGCCGACCTTCGATGCGCCGAACGGCGATAAATTTAAACTCTTGCCACAGGTCCGGACCGGCATCGCCGTGAACCCGTACAATTCCCTCACATTGACGGCGGATGTGGACGTGACGAAGAACAATACCCTCACTCCCGGCGTGCATAGCCAGGTCCTGAGCCTCGGTGCAGAACAGACGATCCTCTCCGAACTGCTGTCCTTTCGGCTCGGTGCGTTCAAAAATATGCAGGATGCGAAAACACCCTTTATTCCGACGGCAGGCTTCGGCATTCGTGTCTTAGCCTTGCGGATCGATATTGCCGGCGGGTATGATTTCAGAGACCAGGCTGCCTTGGCCTCGGGATCCATCGCCGTGACCTTCTAAGGTCGCGTCCGGCAGTGAATCAATCTGCTACACTTATTGTACGAACCATGACCCGACACACATTTTCTACCATCAGCGTTGTTCTCTGTCTCGTGACGACCGCACTGCTGGCAGGCTGCGGAGGCTTGCAGGAGATGTGGGAAGGACCGGCCGCGCGGGGGTTTTACCCGAAGACGATGGCGATCCTTCCGATCTCCGGCACCTATGACAGCGCCCGTGAAGACGTGGAAGAAGTGGTCGCCAAAGTTCTGATCAAGAGCCGCCGGGTTGAGAAGGTCGTCCCGCCCGATCAAGTCACCGACACGTTCCAGACGACCAAAGACGCCTTCGATGCGCTCGTCACGTATTTCTCTCGTATGGAAACCACCGGCCAATCGGACAAGAATTCCGCGATCAAGATTGGACATGCCCTGGGCGCGGATTCCCTGTTGGTGGTGAAGGTGAATGCGTGGGAATACACGCGCGAGGAAGGCGATAACATCGCGCGCGTCGGGTTGAGTATGCGGCTGGTTGACGCCATCAACGGCGCCATCGTCTGGAAGGCGCGCCATCAGGTGCAGGAAAGTTATCTCTTCATCCGCCCCGACATGAAGGACCTTGCCACGAAACTGGCGGCCGATATGATCAAGTACATGCCGCCTGAAAAACGCTGAGCCTGTGCAGGCCCGTCAGATCCTGCCCCCGCCCACTCCCCTTCTGAGATTGTCGATCGCCAGGCCAAACTGATTCGAGAGGCTCGCCAGTTCCAACACATCCCAGTTGCTGAAGGGTTTGCCGCTGCGCCGGTTGACGACTTCCAGAACCCCGACGGCACGAGCGCCCATGCGGACCGGAACCGACACGAGCGAGGCGACCGACAGTGCGGCTTGCCATCCCTGCCCCGCGACCAGGCGCGGATCCTGCCGCCCCTGAGTAATCAACACCGCCTGGCCCGTGCGATGGACCCCGGCCGCAATCGTGGAGGTCAATGCCGTGAGTCCCGCGGCGCGTTCTCCGCCGATGGCAGACAAGCTCAATATCCCGTCGGCGCTCGCCAAAAACAGCGCGCCGGCTTCTGCTTCAACCAGTCGAACGGCCGCATCCAAGGCCCGCCGCAATTTTTCTTCCTCGGCCAGGGACGAATTCAGGATATCGCTCACCTGCTCCATATGCTGAATACGCAAAATCTTGGCGGCATATTTCACCGTCAACCGGGCATGGTCCAGCAGGACCGCCAACCAGGGTTCCACCGCCGTCAACAGCGACAGGAGCTTGCGCGCGGGCAATCGCTGAGACTTTCCAGTCCGGAACATGACGACGCCATCCAATCGATTGATCCGATGTAGTCGAACGCCATACAACTCCCCACTGACAATCTGGGCATGCTGCTCCGCCTTCTTCAGCCCCTCCTGCCAGAGTTCCGCCGCGGACGGATCGCTGCTGCCGGCTTCCGCCAGACAAGCCATCTCGCGGGTTTGCTCGTCGCGCACGTACAGCGCCACAGCCTGCACCTTGGTCAGCTGCAGGAATAATTGCACGAACACCGCGGCCACACCGATGGGCGACCGTCCTTCACCCTCCGCACTCGACAGCGTATTGAACAGTCCCTGTTGCAGCGCGCGCAGCAGGCGATCTTCTCCAACAGGAGCCGGCTTGCGGACGGTGGCCTTTCTCCGTGCGGCGACCGAGGCATTCGTGGAAGTCGTCTTACGAGTGGTGCGACTGATCTTACGGCGAGCTACGGCCATGGCATCTCCTCATCTGAACCATCAATCGTTGCAGGACAGAGCGTGACCACTCTGCATGAATGTTGCTGAATGCGGATAGAGGGCGACGGATCGGGATGTACGCGAGTCAGGGCTGATACGGAAGCAGTGCGCGAGATGGGCGCGCCGGCAGGATGAGAAACTAACCGGGGGAATGACGGAGTGATGCCGGAGTAAACAGCGTTACCCAGGTTGCATGGCCGCCTTAAGGGAGCGGACGAAGGAACCCACTTCGTGAACGAGTCGGCCATCCTGCCCATGTTCTCCAACACGACGGACAATCGCGCTTCCGACGATCACGCCGTCGGCGGCTTCCGCGACGCGCGCGGCATCTTCCGGCGTAGCCACACCGAAGCCCACGGCAACGGGTGTCTTGGTGTGCTTCCTGATCTTGGCGACGTTGTCTCGCACGCCCGCCATGTCGTTCAGTTTAGCCCCAGTAATGCCTGTGATGGAAACATAATAGACAAATCCGCCGGACTCCTTCGCCACGTAGGCGCGGCGCGACGCCGTGCTGGTCGGCGCCAGGAGAAAAATCAGATGCAGGCCTGCCGCAGCCGCCGGCTCGCGGAGGGGTCCCGCTTCATCTGGCGGCATGTCCGGCACGATGAGGCCGTCAACGCCGGCCGCAACGGCCTTGCGACAAAAGCCTGCTTCTCCGAACGCATGAATGTTGTTGTAATAGGCCATCAAGACGATGGGGATCTGGGTCATGCCGCGCAGACGAGCCACCGACTCGAGAATCCTGCGGAGCGAGGTGCCGCTTTGCAATCCCCGCTCGGCTGCCTGTTGAATCACCGGTCCGTCGGCGATGGGATCGGAAAAGGGCACACCCAATTCAATGATGTCGGCCCCGGCCCGCTCCAGTTCGAGCACCAGCTGTTCCGTCTCCTGCAAGGACGGATCACCCGCCATGATATAGGTGATGAGGGCTTTTTCCCCCTTCGCTTGCAACCGCCCGAACGTCTCATCCAAACGATTCATGTCGATATCCCTTTGCCTCTCAGCGATCAAGAAACATTGTTCTGACAGGATGGTCAACCGGGTCGTCCAGCAAGGCCGCAGCAAGGAAGGGGTGAGGCGTACTCAGGTGCGTACGTCGAACCCCTGACCGCCGCGAGAACGCAGCTGGCGGCCCGGTTCAACATCCTGCTACAGGGTCACGCCTTTGATTCTAGCCACCTGCTGCACATCCTTATCGCCGCGTCCCGACAGATTCACCACGAGGATCTGATTCTTTTTCATCCGGGGCGCGCACTTCACCACCTCGGCGATAGCGTGTGCGCTTTCCAGTGCCGGCATGATCCCCTCTTCCCGTGCGAGCAGATCGAAGGCGGCCAAGGCCTCGTCGTCCGTCGCCGACGTGTATTCGGCCCGGTTGGTTTCTTTGTGATAACTATGCTCCGGCCCCACCGCCGCATAGTCCAATCCGGCCGACACGGAATGGGTCAGATTGACCTGACCGTTCTCGTCCTGCAGCAAGTAGGTCATGGTTCCCTGGAGCACGCCTGGACGTCCACCGGCGAAACGGGCCGCATGCTTGCCGCTTTCCACGCCGAGCCCTGCGGCTTCCACCCCGACCATTCTCACCTTCTTGTCCGGCACAAAGGCGTGAAACAACCCCATGGCATTGCTGCCGCCACCGACGCAGGCGATCAGACAATCCGGGAGCCGTCCTTCCGCGGCCAGAATCTGCTTGCGAGCCTCCCGCCCGATCACCGCCTGAAAGTCCCGGATCATCACCGGATAGGGATGAGCGCCCAGGACCGACCCGAGCACATAGTGGGTTGTCCGCACATTGGTCGTCCAATCCCGCATCGCTTCGCTGATGGCGTCTTTTAACGTCCGGCTGCCGGCGTCCACGCCGGTGACTTTGGAACCGAGCAACCGCATGCGGAAGACGTTCAAGGCCTGCCGCTGCATGTCTTCCGTACCCATATAGATTTCGCATTCGAGCCCGAACATCGCCGCCACCGTCGCCGTCGCCACGCCGTGTTGCCCTGCCCCGGTTTCAGCGATGAGTCGCGGCTTCTTCATTCGGCGCGCCAGCAAGGCCTGTCCGATGGCGTTGTTGATCTTATGGGCGCCGGTATGACAGAGGTCTTCCCGCTTCAGATAGATCTTGGCGCCGCCCAGCCGCTTTGTCAGTCGTTGAGCAAAATACAACGGCGTCGGCCGGCCGACATATTCCTTGAGATAATGTTTCAGTTCGGCTTGAAAGCGCGTGTCTTTGCGCGTGCGTTGGTAGGCTTCTTCCAGTTCCAGCAACGCCGGCATCAGAGTTTCGGGCACATAGCGCCCGCCGTAGGGACCGAACCGCCCATGTCGATCTGGTATCGCCATGTGTCTTCCTTCAGCTAATCGTAAAGGTGAAAGTATAACAGGATGCGGAAAACCTCCGCCAGCCTCGGGCTCACAGCAAAGCGAGCTTTTATCGCGACGGACGCTTCACGGCCTGCACGAACGCCCGGACTTTTGCATGGTCTTTTTTACCGGGCTTCGCTTCGACTCCGCTGCTCACATCCACACCGTACGGATGAACCTGCTCGATGGCTTGGGTGACGTTGTCGGGAGTCAGCCCCCCGGCGAGGAGAATGCGCGCGACCGTAGCGGCTTCCGCCGCCAACGACCAATCTGCCACCTGCCCCGTGCCGCCATAGGCGTCCGGAGAAAAGGCATCCACCAAAAACCCGCGTACGCCGGCGCGGCCCTGCAACTCGGCCAACGCGAGAAACGATCGCCGGTCTCTGAGGCGGATAGCCTTGAGTACCGGACGTCCCAACGACTCGCAGTAGGCCGCTGTCTCATCCCCGTGGAGCTGTGCAAGCGCAAGACCGCAGCTGTCCATGATGTCCCGCACGATCTTGGCATCTTCATTCACGAACACCCCGATCGGCAGCACAAAGGGAGGCAACTCTTTGATGATCGCCTTCACGGCTTCCATCTCCGCGCAGCGAGGACTTTTCTTATGGAACACGAACCCGACGGCGTCAGCCCCGGCCTCGACCGCCACCGCCGCATCCTCGGCATTCGTCAATCCACAGATTTTTACCTTCACCGTCATCGTCAACAACTCGTCTTGCTTTTTTGCATGCCGTAGAATCCGCGATAAGACCATTGGCAGGCTTGCCCCTTAGGGTTGAAGGACAGGCCGATCAGATCCTGCCGCCCGTCCTGTTGCGGGATCATCCACTCACAGACTTCGCCCCCGTCTTTGAACGAATGGCAGCGCGTGGGTATGCCCATCTCTTTGATTCGATCGTCCTTGCTGCTGCCCATCCAGGAATCCCACTTGGGGGAATATTCATGAATCTCCTGGTTCACGCAGCCGGCCAACGTCAATCCCACCGCCATCAAGCCCAGAGAAAGCAGCATCCTCATCTTGTCTCCTTTGTGGGCTGATCGCCCAGCAGTTCGCGGATCTTCGCGCCGGTATCCTGCGCCCGGATCAACGATTCACCGATCAGCATGGCATGCACGCCGGCTTCCACCAGCCGCTCCACATCCTTGCGCGAATGGATGCCGCTCTCGCTGACGATCAGCCTGTCTGCTGGAATCCGCTTGGCCAAGCGAAGGGTCACGCCCAGGTCCGTCGAGAAGGTCTTGAGGTCGCGATTGTTGATGCCGATGAGCCGGACGTTCGGCAACCATTCGAGAACCGTGTCGAGTTCCCGCTCATGATGGGTCTCCACGAGCACATCCAGCGACAACTCCTTCGCCAGCGCTGAAAAGTCGATGAGTTGACGTTTCTCCAAACCGGCCACGATCAGCAGGACCGCATCGGCGCCATAGGCCCGCGCCTCGTAAAACTGAATGTCGGCGACCATGAATTCTTTGTTCAGCGCAGGCAGGCCGACTTTGCTTTTCACCTCGGCCAGGTGGGCCAGGTCGCCTTGAAAAAAATCCTTATCCGTCAGCACGGACACCGCCGACGCGCCATGCTCCCGGTAGGCTTCCGCAATCTTGACCGGCTCGAAGCGCTGCTCAAACTCAGGCCGCAAGAGCCCGAGACTGGGCGAGGCCTTCTTCACTTCCGCGATGAGTGCCGGCCTGTCGGCGGTACGGCGCGCATCGAGGGTGACGGCAAACCCCAGTGTCGGACCGGCGTCACGAATTCTGGTTTTGAGATCAGCCAGATACCCGCGGCTGCCTTTATGACGAAGTTCCGCTTTTTTATGTTCGAGAATTCGGTCGAGAATCACGATGTCACGAGGCCTTCTTGGTAAACGCGATGAGTTGTTCCAATTTTTCCATGGCCGCACCGGCGTCGATCGTCCGCTGAGCCAACTCGAATCCTTCTTGCAGCGTTTTGGCCTTGCGCCCCGCCACGAGTGCCGACGCGGCGTTCAGACAAACGATATCGCGCTTCGGCCCTTTGCGGCCGCGGAAAATGTCCCGCGTAATGGCGGCGTTATCTTCCGCATTGCCTCCGATCAGGTCCTTCGGGCGGACGCGCGTGAGCCCGAATTCTGAGGGATCGATCGTGTAGCTGGAGACCACGCCGGCCTTGCCCTCGGAAATTCTGGTGCGATCCGTCACGGTAATTTCATCCAGTCCGTCCATCCCGTGCACCACAAAACAATGTTGCGCGCCGAGATGCACGAGCACCTTGGCCAGCAACTCCGTCAGGCCGGCATCGAAGACCCCGACGACTTGGAGGCGAGCTCCGGCCGGATTGGTCAGGGGACCGAGAATATTCAGCAACGTGCGAATGCCCAGTTCCTGCCGAGGCTGGGCACAATGTTTCATGGCGCTGTGGTACAGCGGCGCAAACAAAAATCCGATCCCCACCTCGTTGACGCAATCGGCCACCTGCTCAGGCGGCAGCTGAATGGCGACGCCCAACGCGGCAAGCACATCGGCGCTTCCAGACTTCGACGACACGGAGCGATTGCCATGTTTGGCAACCGTGAGCCCCGCCCCCGCGACCACAAAGGCCGCCGTCGTAGAAATGTTGAAGGTGTGAGCCCGATCGCCGCCGGTGCCGCAGGTATCCAGCACAAGCGAATCCCTGACCCGGATCTGTGTCGCCCTCGCGCGCATGGCCAAGACGGAACCGGCGATTTCTTCCACCGTCTCGCCCTTCATGCGCAGGCCCATGAGGTACGCGGCGATCTGCGCGCAGGTGGCGGATCCGTCCATGATCTCGCCCATCACCGTCTCGGCTTCCTGCTCTGTCAGGTCAGCCCGATCGGCGAGTTTATTGATGGCATCTTTGATCATGGGTACACATCGATGGGAGGCGGCGCACCAGCCCTCACGCTATAACTTGAGGAAGTTGCGCAGCAGCTCCTTGCCGGCGGTGGTGAGAATTGATTCGGGATGGAATTGCACCCCTTCGATGCCCAGTGTCTTGTGCCGCATGCCCATAATTTCGCCCTCGGCGGTTTCCGCGCTGATCTCAAAACAAGCGGGCAGATTCTTCCGATTCACAATGAGCGAATGGTAACGGGTGGCTTCGAAGGGATTCGGCAGATTGCGAAACAGGGTCTGGCCGTCATGGCGGACCATCGACGTCTTTCCATGCATGAGGCGCTCGGCGCGAATAACTTCTCCACCGAAGGCAACGGCAAGAGATTGATGGCCGAGGCAGACACCCAGCAACGGCAACTTGCCGCCGAAATGCTTGATCGCTTCAACCGAAACGCCGGCTTCATTCGGTGTGCAGGGCCCCGGTGAGATGACCAGCCGGCTCGGCTTCAAGGCTTCCATCTCCTGGATGGAAATCTTGTCGTTGCGGTAGACGACGACATCTTCCCCCAGCTCACCGAAGTATTGAACGAGGTTGTAGGTGAAGGAGTCGTAATTATCGATCATCAATAACATAGCGATCCGGGGAGCTCATGGCAGATGGCCTATGGCTGATAGCGGGATCAGAAATCCGTCTTACCATCAGCGTCAGCTATTTGCGATCCGCTCTCCTCCTATTCCAGCCCCTGTTCGGCGAGTTCAATGGCTTTCATCATCGCCCGGGCTTTATTGCAGGTCTCGTCATACTCAAGTTCGGGAACTGAATCGGCGACGATTCCCGCGCCGGCTTGAATGTAGGCTTGCCGGCCTTTAATCACGACGGTTCTGATGTTGATGCACATGTCCATGTTGCCGGAGAACCCGAAATATCCCACGGCTCCTGCGTACGGCCCGCGCCGCGTCGGTTCCAACTCCTCGATGATCTGCATGGCGCGAATCTTGGGCGCGCCCGACACGGTGCCGGCTGGAAAGCAGGCTCGCGTCACGTCGTAGACCGATTTGCCCTTCTCCAATTGCCCGGTCACCTGCGACACGATATGCATGACGTGCGAATACCGTTCGACCTGCATCAAGGAATCCACCTTCACCGACCCGCGGGCCGCGACCCGGCCCACGTCGTTCCGGCCCAGATCAACCAGCATCACATGTTCGGCCCGTTCTTTTTCATCGGCCAGGAGCGCCCGCGCCAGGTCCTGATCTTCATCCGACGTTTTCCCGCGGCGTCTGGTGCCGGCAATGGGGCGCAGGGAAATCTGCCCGTCCTCGCAGCGCACCAGTGTTTCCGGTGAGGATCCGACCAATTCTACTCCCGCCACGCGCAAATAATACATGTACGGAGAGGGATTCACGACGCGCAGCGCACGGTAGAGCTGGAAGGGCGTCGTATGAATCTGCGTCTCCCACCGTTGAGACAAGACCGCCTGGACGATATCACCCGCACGAATGTATTCCTTGGTGCGCATGACCATCTTCTCGAAATCAGCCCGGTTCATGTTGGGGGTGAACGTGATGGGCTTGCGACGGCGCTTCACACGGGGTTGCCGCACCGGCCGTTTCAAGCGGGCGATCATCTTGTCGATCCGCGCCGTCGCATGGCGATAAGCCTCGCGAATCGCGCGGTCCGTGGTCGATTCGAGATAGGCATTCGCCACCACTTTGATCTTTTGCGACACGTTGTCGAAGATCAGCAGCGTGTCGGTCAGGAGAAAGGCCACCTCCGGCATCCCCAGGCTGTCTTTGCGGAGGGACGGCAACTCCTCGAAGGTTCGCACCACGTCATAACTCAAATACCCGACCGCGCCGCCGACAAACCGAGGCAGGCCGGGCACCGTCACCGGCCGGTATTCCGCCATCAATTCACGCACACGTTCCAGCGGGTTCCCCTGGCTCTGAATCTTCAGGCGTTTCTTCCCGCGAGTCAGGATCAAGTCACCCTTCTCTTCATGGATCACGGCTGAGGAGCCGCTTCCCAGAAAGGAGTACCGCGCCCAATTTTCCCCGCCGGCGACACTCTCGAGCAGATAGGCGGTCGGCCCCTGGTCGATTTTGGCAAACGCCGACACCGGCGTCTCATAGTCCGCCAGAATTTCCCGGTACAACGGAATCAGGTTGCCTTCCGTCGCCAGGCCACGGAACTCGTCCAGGGTCAGTGAATACTGTTGCTTGGCTGCCATACAGATGATCCGGATGCGCGCGTTACGGTTGGCTGACGTTCAGCTTTTGCCCCACGCTGACGGTGTTATCTTTCAAATTGTTCCACTTGCGCAATTGCTCCGGCGCGACATGGTATTTCTGTCCGATGCGGTACAACGTGTCACCGGGCCGGACCGTATGGGTCGTACCGGCCGCCGCTGCGGAAGTCGCACCAGCACTCTCCATCGCATCGCCGCGCCCGAACGCATCCTTGGTCGGGCTGGTGGACGGCTCCAGGCTGAGATCCGACGGCACGTCCGTCTTGAGCGCCTCATCCACGGCCGCCGCAAAGTCTTTCTTCGGCGCGGCTTTTTTGGCCTTCGGAATGGTCGTCAGGCGCTTCATGTCTTCCTGCGCCCGTTTCTCCAACAGGCTGGCTTCCTTCATGGCCTGCGCTTCTTCCTGGATCTGGGCTGCCTGCTGGCGAACCGCTTCCACCTGCGCGCCCAGTTCGCGATTACGGGCTTCGTAATCGCTGAGTTCGCGCTTGCCGCGTTTCACTTCCGCATCCAATTCCGCGCTGCGTTTTTCTTCCTGCGCCAGCAGACGCTGGAAGTTCAGACTGCGCGCCTTCTCCGCTTCGTATTTTTCCGACATCACACAACCGCTCAACCCCAGGCTGCCCACCATCAGCAGACCGATGGGAACTACGATCCCGCGTCTCGTCCGTCCCTGTCCTTCACTCATCATGTGGCTCCTTCGTTCACCATCTGTATGAGAGGCAATCTCTGCGCTCCGCAGGAGAATTCCCTGGTGCGTCCGCTGCCGATTCGCAGCCTGCGAAAGTGGGTAGAATACGGTCCAAGGCAGCGAAAGTCAAAGTGAAATGGGCCGGCACGGCGTTTGACCGCCTCCCCGCCCCTATGCTACGGTTCGCAGAGACATTCACTCCATCCATTCTAGCCAATCACCGGCACGAAAGACCATGGCATCAGGCGCACAACCGGCCTCATCTCGCGTGATGACGATCGACGGGGTCACGCTGCACCTCGCCCAGCCCATGACCATGGGCCAGGAATGGATCGGGAACCGGGAGATTCTCAAACAGCTCCTGGCCTGCTGGCTGCTCATCGACGAACGCGATCTGCCGCTCTCGCCCCGCATCACCGGTCAGCCGGGCATCGGGAAAACCACCCTGGCGATGGCCGGGGCTCGTGAGCGCAAACAGGATCTCTATGTGTTCCAGTGCACCGCCGACACGCGCCCGGAGGATCTCCTGATTACGCCCGTCCTTGCGGAATCCGGCACGATCAGCTACCACGCCTCGCCGCTCGTCACCGCGGTCCTCACCGGCAGCATCTGCGTGCTGGACGAGGGCAACCGGATGAACGAAAAGAGCTGGGCCTCGCTCGCGCCCTTGCTGGATCACCGGCGCTGTGTGGAGTCGATCATCGCCGGGATTCTGATCGAGGCCCATGCGGACTTTCGCTGTTGCGTCACCATGAACGAAGACGCCTCGACCTATGAAGTCCCCGATTACATCCTATCCCGCCTGCAACCGACACTGGGCATGGGATTTCCTGCGCGCGAAGACGAATTGGCGATCTTGCGCTATCACCTCCCGTTTGCACCGGCGGAGATGCTGGCCTTGACCGTCGAATTTCTCCAGGAGGCGCATCAACTCAGTCTGGAGTACTCCGTGCGCGATGGCATCCATCTTTTGCAATACGCGTTGAAACGGCGCGCACAAGATCCAACGGATCCGCTCTCGATCGACGCGGCCTGGCGGGAATCCCTCATCAAAGTGCTCGGTGAGGAAGCACTCGACCTGCCGATGCAATCCCGGCGGCGAAAGCGCGCGCTGGGCGATCAGGCGCTCCCCCAAGGACTCGGAGATTTCTTCTTTGGCAGTGACGACCCTCTACATCCCGGCCGATAATGGCAGCACCATCTTCCACCTCCGACGCCGTCTTTCGCCTCTCGCCCCGCATCGAACTGTTCCCGGTCCTTCACGGCAGCGGTGACGTGGCCCAGGAAGTGCGCGACCGGCTGACCGATCGCCGCTATGATTGCCTGGCTGTTCCGCTTCCGCCTTCTTTCGAACATGCGCTCGAAGAAGCAGTCGTCGACCTGCCGACCATCAGCGTGATTGTTCAGCAGGAACCGGATTCCGAGACCGGCGCAACGGTCAACTATGTCCCCGTCGATCCCTGCCAGGCCGTCGTGATGGGGATTCGCGTCGCCATCGGCGAGGGCATCTATCGCGCCTATATCGATCGGGAAACGGCGGTGGTTGAACCGGTCCCCTTCGTGTCGCCCGACGCCTATGCCATCAAGCAGCTGCCGTACGCCGCCTTCGCCGCGGCCATGGTGCCCACGCTCACACCGCCTGCCGAAGGATCCCAGCAGCAGGCGCGCATCGCCTGGATGGCCTTTCAACTCCATCAGTTGGAGCTGGAATATGAGCGCATCCTCTGCCTGTGCCACTTCGCCGACTGGCCCTGGATCCGGCAAGCGTACCAGCAGCGGGCCGACTATCAAGAATCGGACAGCCCCATCCGCCGGCCCGAACAATATCTGGTTGATCCGGCGTCACTGTATTTTGTATTAGGCGAGTTGCCGTTTCTGACCGAACTGTATGAGCGCCGCCGCGCCAGCGTCCACTCGGACCGACACCTGTCCATCGACGGCATCAAAGAACTCCTGATCGAAACCCGGGCGCGCTGGCAAACCGCGCATGATGAGGAGGGACACACCGTACCCAATTGGGTGACGCCGCAGCTCTTACAGCTGTACCTGCAATACGTGCGGAACCATGCGCTGCTCGATCGCCGCCTCACACCGGACCTGTACACGCTGGTGCTCGCCGCCAAACAAATGGCCGGCGACGACTTTGCGATCCGCCTGCTCGACACGGCCAAGAGTTACGCCTATCAGGAAATCGAGGGCAGACATCTGCCGCAGCTCTCCGCCGGACTGGGTCAATTCGCCTTGCCGGATGAACAGATCGTCCGGGCCACGAACCGGCTCCAGGGCGCACCGGTCACCTGGCGCTCGCTGTCGCTCCGTCCCCGTCCGCCGCGCCGGACGAGCCAGCGCTGGTCGTATCTTTGGAATCCACATCGACAATGTTCCTGGCCGCCGGAAGACTCCAAGATCGAAAGTTTTCACACGCACGTCCGCGACCAAGCCAAAGCCATCATCGGCGCAGACCTGGCCAAGAGCGAAAAGTTTACGACCTCGATGAAAGACGGCATCGACATCCGGGAAAGCCTCAGGCACTGGCATCAACGCGCCAAGCCGGGACGTCCGAAACGCCTGGAACTCTATGTAAAAGAAATCCCGCCGGCCCGCGGGAACGTCGATACGGTGATTTTTCTCTTCGATACGCCGGCCGATCCCGATCAGTACAGTTGGCAGGCGACTTGGTACGCCGAACATGCGCAGGAATCCACACTCTGCTTTTATGCCACGCCGTTCCTGAACAACATGATCGCCCCCGGCATCGGGCAATCGCTCTACGGCGGCGCGTTGTTCATCTTCCCGCCTCGCCCGATTCCTGACATTTGGACCGATGAGGCACTGGGATTTGCCACGACGCTCGAAGAACGGTTGATCGCCGCCGGAGTCGCCCATTCGCGTGAGACGCACGTGGCCCTGGTGACCCCCGTGCCACCCAAGGCGCGGTGGCGGCAGATCGCCGCACGATCAGGCCGACGATTGGTGCCGATCCCGTTGAGTCGTTTCTCAGGACAGTTGATCGACCGGTTACGGCGGTTCCATGTGCTGAACGGACAGGATATCCGCAGCTTCGCCGCGCAATTCATTCGTGAGTAATCCACCCATGGCCGAGCACAACATTGCACAACGGATTGCGGCGCTCCGCCGGCAGATCCGGCATCACGACCACCTCTACTACACGAAAGATCGTCCCGAGATTTCCGACGCCGAATATGACCGGCTTTTTCGCGAACTGATCGATCTGGAAACCGCGTACCCCGACCTGATCACCGCTGATTCGCCCACCCAACGCGTCGGGGCGCCTCCATTGAGCGAGCTCACCAAAGTGTCGCACGAGAAACCGATGCTGAGCCTCGATTCGATTGTCGATCCGGAAGATGTCCGCGCCTTCGATCAGCGCATGAAACGGGAACTGGAAACCGAACAGCCCGTCTATACGGCGGAGCCGAAGTTCGACGGCCTCTCGGTGGAACTGGTCTACGATCAAGGTCGCTTCGTGCGCGGCGCAACTCGTGGCGACGGCATGATCGGCGAAGATGTCACGATCAATCTCCGCACGATCCGGGCCCTGCCGTTGCAGCTCCATGCCGAAGTCGATCCGCCGCCACTCCTCGTCGTCCGGGGAGAAGTCTACATGCGACTGGATGAGTTTCAATCGTTGAATCGACGCATGACCGAACGCGGCGAAGAAGGTTTTGCCAATCCGCGCAACGCGGCGGCAGGATCTCTGCGCCAATTGGACAGCCGCATCACCGCCTCGCGCCCCTTGACCCTGACCTGTTACGACATCATGGCCCTTGCCGGCCCCACGCCCGCCACACATTGGGACGAGTTGGAGTCGCTCGCCGCCTGGGGATTGCCCGTTCCGGAACATCGGCAACGTTGCCGGTCGATCGATGAGGTCCTCAGATTCCACCAGACGACTGACGCCATGCGAGATGACCTTCCGTTTGAGATCGATGGCGTCGTGGTCAAACTCGATCGCCGCGATTGGCAGGATCAGCTCGGCAGCAAATCGCGCAGTCCTCGCTGGGCCATTGCCTACAAGTTTGCTCCGCGGAAGGAAATTACGGTCATCCAGGATATCGCCGTCTCGGTCGGCCGGACCGGCACATTGACACCGTTGGCGCTGCTCAAACCGGTGGAGGTGGGCGGTGTCACGATCAGCCGCGCGACGCTGCACAACGCCGACGAAGTGGCGCGCAAAGATGTGCGGGTGGGCGATACGGTCAAGGTTGAACGAGCCGGCGATGTGATTCCGGCCATTGCCGAGCGCGTGCCGGTGCCCGGAGAAGAGCGGCAGGCGCCGTTCGTCATGCCGGACCATTGCCCCGTCTGCGGATCGGCGGTCGCGCGCGAAGGCGCTTACTTTTACTGCACCGGGCAGACCGTCTGTGTGGCGCAGTTAAAAGGCGCCATCGAACACTTTGCGTCGAAGAGCGCCCTCAATATCGACGGCATGGGTAAAAAAACGGTCGCCCAGCTGGTCGATGCGGGAATGGTCAAAGACCTGGCGGACCTCTACAGCCTGACGAAGGAGCAGCTCCTGAGGCTGGAAGGGTTCGCCGACCGGTCGGCCACCCTGCTCATGGAATCGATCGACCAAAGCAAGACCGTCTCGCTGGAACGACTCCTGATGGGATTGGGCATCAGGCAGGTAGGACAACATATCGCCCGCGTGCTGGCGAAACAGTTCGGAACCCTGTCGCGCTTGATGGAAGCCACCCAGGACGAATTGCTGCAAGTACGGGAAATCGGTCCGGAGATCTCCGCGAGCCTGGCCTCCTTCTTCAGCGAAGCGCGGAATCGGGAAGTGATCGAACGCCTCGTCGAGCGAGGCCTCACGGTCAATCCACCGGCGGCGGAGACTCATCCCGGAGGCCGATCGCTGGCCGGCAAAACATTCGTCTTCACCGGCGGCCTGGCCAGCTACAGTCGCGATCAAGCCAAAGAACTGGTGGAGCGGCAGGGAGGACAGGTGTCGTCGAGTGTCAGTAAAAAAACGGGGTACGTCGTGGCGGGAACCGATCCGGGCTCAAAACTCGATCAGGCGCAGAAGCTCGGAGTGCAGATCCTGACGGAAGCGGAGTTTACCGCTCTGGTGACGCCTGGGTGACAGGCACATGTTCCTCGACCTGTTGGTCGTGTAGCGTGGGGTGTTTGTCTTCCTTATAAATCTGTACGCTTTTGATGACCCGCGGGTCCGCTTCATGGATCACGAGACGGCAGTTGGCAATATGCACTTCCTCGCCGACCTTCGGAATCCGGCCTAGCTCATGTTGCACCAGGCCGCTGATCGTGACCGCGTCGTCGCCTAGATCCACTTTCAAGAAGTCGTTGACCTTCCGGACCTCGGTGCGACCATGCACCAGGATCTGGTTCTTGCCGATACGCTTGATCAATTCTTCGGTAATGTCGGTTTCATCGACGATTTCGCCGACCACTTCTTCCAGCAGATCTTCCAACGTCACCAGCCCCATGACGCCGCCGAATTCGTTCACAACGATCGCCATGTGGCGCTTGTCCAACTGGAACTGCTTCATCAAGTCGTCGGCCGATTTCGTGTGAGGTATGAACAACGCCGGCTGCGCGATGTCGCGCAGCTTCATTTCCGTATGACCTTGGGCCAGGGCGGTCAATGCCTTGGTCTTATAGAGAATGCCGATGATGTTATCCAGCGTGCCTTCGTACAACGGAATCCGCGAGTACTTCGATTTGAACAGCAGTTCTTTCGCCTCGCGCAGGTACTGATTGCAGTCGAGCGAGAACATATAGATGCGCGGGGTCATACAGTCTTCCGCCGTGATGTCCTTCAGCTGGAAGACGTTCTTGATCATCTTCACTTCCTGGGCCTCGATCGCGCCGCTCTTGCTGCTCTGATCCAGCATGATCTTGAGCTCTTCTTCCGTGACGAAGGGCACATTGAGCCCCTTACCGCCGGTGAGCTTATAGATCAGCGGGACGACGAAGAACATGATCGGCGTGAGCACCTGCTGCGCCGCATAGGCGGGATAGGCCATGTTCAGCACAACGGGAACGGAATATTTGGCCGCGAGCGTCTTGGGGACGAGATCGGCGAACACTAAAAGGACAAAGGTGAGAATACCGACCAGCACGGCAAACGCTTCGCCCAGCACACCTTCGAGCCCCTGCCCGCCGAACCGGTTCAAGGCTATGATGGTGGCCAGCGACGCGGTCGCCGTGTCGACCAGCCGATCGCCCACCAGAATGGTCAGCAACAAACGTTGCGGATCGGTCCGCAGGTGCAGCGCCATCTCCGCCCGCTTGCTGCCCGTATCGGCCAGGGCCCTGAGTTTGGTGTCATTAACCGAATAGAAGCCAACTTCGACGACAGAGATGACCGCCGACAAGAGAACAAGCACGATCAATACGATAATGTCCATACGACCTATCGACGCTAAAGGTACGGCACAAATGTGTGAGAGTAAATAATGGATCCTTGGATCAGTTCGAAGCCCGGGGTCCGAACTGCAAGACTTGCCCGATGTCGTGAGAAGACGACGAGAATGGGCCCTCTCGGGTCACTATCATCCATTGCTATTACACTTAGCATAGGCCGACAGTCGCATCAAGCCTTGAGATGTTTTCTTGCTGCGCCGCAACTCTCCGGAAATCATCCGCTTACGGCGTGACGATGATTACGGGCGCTCATGGATTTCCCGTAGGCATCGATGGACTATCGTCCCGCACGATGAACGGATCCGTATCGAGCGCTCGTTTCAGGTGCGCCGCGGCCTGCTCGGCCTGACTCTCGGTTTGAAATTGACCGGCATACACGCGATACCGGCGCCCGTCCGCAAGATCGACCGCGACCGCTCGAGAACCGGGATAGGCATTCCGAAGCCGATGCACCAGCGCTTGCGCATTGGCGGGATCGGCAAAGGAGCCGACCTGTACCCGCAGCACGCCCATATCTCCCGCCCTGCCCTGGTAGCTGATGACACGTAATTCGATGTCATCCGTGCCGCGACCCACCATACCTACCGCCTGGGCGCCTGCCAGGGAAAGGTCCAGAATTCGTCCCCGTGCAAATGGCCCGCGATCATTGATGCGCACCGTCACTTGCCGTCCCGTCGTCAACGACCGCACCACGGCAACAGAACCCAGCGGTAACGTGCGATGCGCGGCCGTCAGCTTATGCATGTCGTAGACTTCGCCGTTCGCCGTGCGGTTGCCGTGAAACCCAGGGCCGTACCAGGACGCGCTCCCCCGCTCCACGAATCCCAAGGGGTAGCCGGGAGGATAGGAAGGGCGCGCCGGACTCCAGCCGGAGCAGCCATGAAGCGAAGTCGTGAGGAGCAGAACAAAGAGGGGGAGAAGAAGACGGCTGGTGCTGGTCCTCCTCTCCCCCGGCATGAGGCAGACTAGAATTCGTCGAGTGAATGGGTGCGCAGCACCCCGAGGGCTTTGGTGGTGTTCGAAACGGTCAGCACCACAATCGCGCGCTTGCCTTCCCGCGACGGGGTGCAGTACCCGCACTTCACATTGATGCGGGCTCTAGTGAGCGAATCAGCCACTTGTTTCAAGGCGCCCGGCTTATTCTCCAGGCTCAAAATCAGGGCGGTTTCCTCGCGGAACTTGATCTTGGATTTTCGGAGCGCAATCCGCGCGGCATCGACATCGGCCACGATCAACCGCAGTTTCCCCGGCCCTGTGACTTCCGGCGCGGAAAAGGCCTTGATGTTGACCCCTGCGGCTCCCAACACCGCCGCCACGGAGGCCAGCACACCGGGCTTGCTCTGTCCACTCACCACAAATTGCGTCGTTGTCGGCATCGGCTCCTCTCCCTCTGCTGAGTCAGTCCATCAGCCTGTGTGAACCCGCTTGTACCCGTAGAGCCATTGAGCAGCTGTCCCACCGATGTTTCGAACCGTGTGAGACACACCGGCCGGAATGAGAATCTCTTCACCGGGCGCGGGGGTGAGACACCGCCCTGCAAACTCCAGCTCCAACCGGCCCGCAACCAGCATGATCACCTCATCGGTCGCGTGGCGGTAATCCTCCCATACTTGCCCCGGCGGATCAACCCAAAGATCACAACTGAAGCCTCGCGCCCGCCATTCCCTGGCGACTGCCCGCTGATCGACCGTGACCTTATCGCTCCGCATCCTGCTACACCTTTGCCCAACGCCCTTCCAACTTCTTCATGATCTGCGGCATGGTCGTATATTCCATATCCTCGAGCGGCAAACGGTGCGGTTCGAAGGGACCATGCATGCGCAGGACATCGGCAATTCGATTCGCATCGCGGCGCGCTTCGTCGTAGGAAGGATCGTCGAACATATCCCTGGGCCCGATCAACCGGCCATCGGCCAATTGGAATCCCAGGCAAGCCACACGCGGCGGACCATCGAAGCGGGTCGGCGTCGCCTGCGTCACCGAGACCGGCATCAGCGGGCCATAGTGCGAACCACGCATCCACCCCTCGATGATCCAGGGATACCGGAAGGGATCCAACACTTCACCCACCGCCGGAAAATTCTGCTGGGCGCGCACGATCATCACCGGATCATCTTTTCCGACATACTTACCCGCGATCAACGACAGCCGCTCGGTTGACGTGGCCGCGGCAATGGTCCCATCCGCCCGGGAGTACACATACTTAACCGTATATTTGCCCGGTGAGCCGATGAACATCAGCATGTCGTACAGTTCCTCCGGGCAATCAAACGAGATCTTCTTGTGCTGATAGATATCGTGTACCTCGAATCGGAATCCCTGATGCAGCGTCGGAGCGATCACCAGCCCTGCCGTCGTGAAGGGATCGGCAAACATCTTATACAGCGGAAGATTCCAGGCTCCGGCCGAGGTCTTATCTGCCATAAAGATCAGCACCGGGTCTGACTTCCGTTCCGCAAATTCCATCTCGGCGACACCGGGCCCCTGCCCCCGCACATTTCCACTGAACGCATCGGCCAGCAGGTCCTGCCCCGCGCCATAGAGATGCAGGTCTTTTGCGACCGCAGTGCCGGCTTCGAACGTATCCCAGGCGAGACGGTGGATCGGTTCATGATCGACACCATGGCGATGCGTCATGATCAGCTGTAAGTCATCCCCGCAGGCCGACACGTGGTAATCGACGAGCAACCCGCCGCTCTTCGCCGCCGCAAGCTTCTCATTCGCGCAATCCATCAAGGCCGGATGCATGGCTGAATGCCCGACGAATCCGCCGATGTCCGCCTTGATCACACTCAACGTAATTGTCTTCGTACTATCCGCAGCCATGTTGCACCTCTGGGTGAAAGCGCACCAGTGATGGCCACCGTGCCGAATCTCCAGCGTCGGCCTCGGAGGGCCCTCATTCTGAAGTGAGCAAAGGCAATGCCTAAATGGTGCCGGCAGGACAGAGGTGAATTTGAAGCGGTTGCGGCTCCGTAGGGGATTTCACACCATCACACCCGTGGAGCGGCGCTACAGTACCAACTGATCAGCTGTAGCACAACGCAGCAACGAGCCCATCAGCGAGGGGATTCGCCCGGCGCACCGAGCCAGGATTATCATGAAAGATAAGGGCGACCGTGCAGAGACAGAGCAATTGGAAATGTGGCGCCAAGAACTGAGACGTGCCGTGTGGTCGCTGGAGAGCTTGGCGCTTAGGAAGCATCGAAGAACGTTGCGACTTCCACCTCCTAATACGTGCATTTTCCGACAGCGTCTCTCCCGTTTGGGGCACTTTATCGCTGCAGCATAGGTTCAGCCCATGGTTGTAGTTGCTTGCCCTACACCGCACGAATACTTGCATTTTTTCTTTTTGAACCCACCGTTTTTTTCTTGCCCTCCGCCAGGCCGTTAGGTATACGTCGTACTGCCTACTGCGTCACCTAAGCGGAGATCCCTAGTTCTGAATGCCTGAATCGAAGCCACCACATGAACATTATCGTATTAACTCCAGTACGGCTGTTCGGGGATGGACTGGCCGCCTGCCTTGGCAGCCAACCGCACATGCGTGTGATTGCCACGATCAGCGAGCTCGCAGACCTCCGCACGATAATGACCAGGAACGAAACCGACGTGGTCTTGGTCGATGTCACCCAAGGCATCAATCTATTCGACGTGCGAGCCATCGCGGCTGAATGGCCTCGCATCCCGTTGGTCGCGCTGGGCCTCAACGAACGGAGACAGGAGGTCATCACCTGCGGCCGGGCCGGTTTCGCCGGTTATGTGGCACGCGACGCCTCGATCGATTCGCTCTGTACGTCATTGACCGAAGTCGTCGACGGACGCCTCGCCTGCCCACCTGACATCGCCGGCTGTCTGTTGCGCGCGCTCTTCTACCAGGAACCGAATGAGGGCCAATCGGCGACGAATCCCGCATTGACCAAACGCGAAAGCGAAGTACTGCAGTTGCTTGGTCGCGGACTCTCAAACAAAGAGATCGGGAACGAGCTTTGTCTGAGCGTGGCCACCGTCAAACATCACGTCCACCATGTCCTCGAAAAGCTGAAATTGCAACGGCGAGCCCAAGCCATGCGGCAGATGCAAGATGCGCCTTGGATAGCCCGCACCGGATCGCTGGGGACAAAATAACATGGACTATAGAGGTCCATGTGTCCGACGAAATTCGAACAACCTACTCAACGAAACTGTTGTACCGCTCAGCTTCGCCAGGATTTTTCCTTGTAAGGAGACAGCTCATGGATAGGACCGAGTATACGCGTCGCCTGGAGTTTGAACACGAACTGATCGGACGCCAGATCGGATGGTTGCTCACATCGCAGGCCTTTCTGTTCGCGGCGTATGGATTCGTCATCGACCACTCAACGCCTGCCACGCAGAGACTCAAGGACTTTCTGCCATTCGTAGCCACATTAGTAGCTTTAGTCGTCTTGTTTGGAGTCACGGCATCCTTTCTGGCTAAGCTCCGTACGTGGCAAGATTTCAAAGTGGCCACTGGCAACACAACAGAACCTTTCGGGGTAAGAACTCATATTACCTACCTCGGTCTAGTTCCAGACTTCGCGATACCTCTTGTGTTTGCTATCGCATGGCTAGCCCTAACATGAGAAGACGCCTTCATCGAATTCATGGGGCTGACGCATAAATGAATTAAGCGGGCGAGGTCCTGCAGATTCTCGACCGCCCACATCCAGGATAGGGATGGGTAGACAGTAGCCTGCGCCATACCAGCTGATCTCGTCGTAAGACACACTGCCGCTAGACGGTTCCGGGCAGTTGGTATCCCAGCAGGCGCGACTTCGGATAAGTTAGCTTGCTAACGACGTCACCCTGATAGTCGACAAGGCCGGTCTTGGTCTTGCCCATCTAGAACCCGACGTGGCCACCACCCTGTCACGTGAAGACGGCAACACAGCCGACGACGGGCTTCTTGATGTCTTTTCCCCAGTTCAGCCACGACTTTGCCCATGCTGAGTCGGTGCCTTCGTAACCAGCCTTTTCAATGCACCAGTTCATAAAGACCGAACACCAGGCGATCTTGTCCTCGTCCCACGATGGAGCATCAAGGTTTGTCGAGTGCAGATACTCCACGATACGCGGGTTGTCAGCATTACCCGGGAATTCGTGAATCCCCTTCTCAGCCAGCGCGATTGCCAACCAGGCCCAATCACTCTCTGGTGTCTTCACAACCTTGTGTAAATACTTATGCGACGCCCACCCCTCGGTGCCGTCGGGCGTCATGACTTTGTACCAGTAGTTATCGCCTGAGATGCTGATGAGCTCGACCTCATCGCCTTTGCTCAGGACTTCGATGATCTTGCCGTGAATCGACGGCTCCTCTCGGACGTTCAAGCCTTCAGCCGTAACTTCGTACTTCTCGTTCGCCATAACATCCCTCCTTGCTTAACCATCTCGCTCCACAGCCTCCTCCAGGCCGAGCACCTCGCTCTGCCCACTGGTGAACCATCGAGAGAAAGTGTGGTAGTGTTAGCGCCGCCAGACAATGGGCGCGTGTGATCTTCCTGCTTGGGCAGCGTGCCCAAGCCGTGCCTCTGGCCCAAGATGCGCTTTAGCTCGCGCACATAATATCCATGATCACGATGAAATAGGAGGCGATTTACCCGTGGGATTGTCGACCCGTACGGCTTTCTGCTTGTCTTGGTAGACCGACGGAATAGTCGTCGAGAAACTCTCGTCCACCTTACCTGCCTCATCCTTCAGGATGGCGTGACACGAAAATATGCACTCAACATAGTTTGCCGGACTCTTCGGTCCCCCATCCAGCTTTGATGAGATGTTTGTTACCTTGACTTCGTAAAACGTCCAACGAGCCAGCTTCTTCATCCAGCCCTTGATTCTTGTCTCTGTTGAATGCAAATGCTGATTATTGGCATTCGCGGTGATCGGGAACATGTTTTCGGCATTTCCAAGCCCGCCCAAGTGCTCGTTCAGCAGATGGCCCCGGATGAACTTGTCCGCACTGCTTTTTGAGGGATCGGTGACTAGAAGCCCCATTAGCACCTTTTGCGCGTTCGACTCCGGCGCGCTGCCTGGCGGATGCTTGTCATTGAGCCAATCCACCGTCATCGACACACCGACGGTATCGCCGCCCAAGCTTCTGGTCTGGCGGACAACAGTCATTGCCTTCTGGCCTACGGTAGTCTTTGGCCCCTTCCTCGCACCCTTCGGATTAATCTCATAATTGAAATACCAGACCCCACCATTCTGTTCCACCTGTAAGGATGTAAATTTAAACTTCCTCCGCACGGATTTTATCGCTGCGGTCATTTCTTCAAGGGTAGCTCCCTTGGCCGCATAGGCTGCCGTTACTTGATCCAATGCCGCGAGACCTTTTTGCGCCTCATCAGAAACGGCTCCATCCTTCTTCATCGCCAATTCGATCTGCCCGGCACTTTTTTTCTTGCCGCCGCCTGCCGTAACGATCCATTTATCTCCTACCGGTTTCGCGTTGAAACGTACCCCCTTCACCTTGGTTTTTAGAGCCCCCAAGGCCTTATCCAATTCAGGCTTCGAATATGGTGCGTTCTTTTTTAGTCCGTCCAGACCAGTCTTTAACGCCTTGGTAGCAACCTGGTCGGTTTCGGCTTTCTTGTCTGGCTTACCGGATTTCCCGGCTTTCGGAGCCGGTCCCTTCTTGCCGGGTTTGGCTGCCGCCTTCTTCGGTTCCGGTTTTTTCGGTGCGACGACCGGTTTGGGAACGGTGCCGTCTTCTTTGAACGAGCCCTGTCCGGCATCTTTGCCACCAGACTTATCCGGCAAGGTTCGATCCACCATATTCGTCATGAATTTGGAGGGATCGAATTCCGGCTTTTTCAATTCGACTTCCGGCACCTTTCCGGAACCCAGCACATAATCTTTAACGGTTGCATTGATGCCGATTGGATCGGTGAGCGGCCATTCCTTCGAAAATATCGGCCAAGGCCATTTGTCATCGTCAAGCGGCGACCACCAGGGCGCATCCAACTTAATGAAGAACTCGCCGCTCAAGCCCAGCATGGGTTGCGCGACCATTTCTAGAGTGCCGCTGATAAAGAATTCTCCCGGCTCCCGATAGCCGATGGTCGGACGCGCATCGGCATAGGCTTTTACGCCGACATCGGCATTCACCCCAATCCCGAATTTGAGATCGTGGTCCAGAATTTCGATACCCGCTCCTCCTTCCGCCCGTAACCGCAGTCCCGCATAGGCTGAGATGTTGATGGATCCGGAAATCTGAATGCTCTTTTGTATTTCCGGATCGGTGGAGTAAGTCCCAAGAATCTCGATGTTGTAGATCTTGGCCGGGCCCAATGACGCCAATGCCCACAAACCGATGTTGGCGAACAAATTCAAATTACCGACGACGGGGATGCCATAGTAAGCCTTGGCCTCGAACGTGATAATTTCCTTTTCCCAATCCCGTTGCTTGAACAGTTCGATTTCGGCGGGGGGAGCAATCCTGCCGATCACGGTCACGGCGCCTTTTCCATCCACCACGACGTTGACCGTTCCAGCGAACCACTGTGTGAGGTTGAACGCGAGTTGGCCCGTTGCGGCCAACGCCAGCTGTTTCCTTCCAGATTTCGGCGCAGGTACGGGAGCCGGCGGCGGCGCGGTTTGGACGTTTTGCTTCCCACCGGCTGCTGCGATCGCGTCTTTCGCAAAGCGATTCGCCGTCTCCAGATCCGTTGCGACGAACTGGATGTCGCCGGACAGCTTGTCGGCGTTATACGCGGCTCTCCCCGTGATCTCGACGGTTCCGTCCCCACTGTATTTCACGATGGCCGAGCCGCTGAATGATTTGAAATCGATCGCCAGTGCGGCCTGCCCGGCAAGGTTCCCTTGGGTATTGTCGAGTGCGAGCGTGCCCTTCGCCATGCCTTTGATATTGATGTCGGCCGTGGCGTCTATCTTGGGCTTGTTAGCATTTTCAACCAGCACGTTGAACTTGGCGTCCAGCAATCCACCGACTTCAACTTTGAGATTCGTCAGGCCAAGCGTCAGCTTTCCCCCCTCAAACTTGTTGACGGGCTGGGGCAGATTCTCCACCTTGAGGCCCAAGCCTCCCAAGAGGCTCGAGTTCTTTTGCAACGCCAACGCCTGCACCCAATCGTTGCGATCTCCATCCCCCACCTTGAACGACGCATAGCCACTGACCGCATTATTCTTCACAGTAACGTTGAGGTACATGCCGCCAAGCTGTTGTGTCCAGGGGTTGAGCAATGGCATGGAACCTGTTGTGATGGAATCATACTGGTGCCCGCGATCCGCCCTGACCCCGATCTGCCCTTCTCCAGCCAAGCCCTTCGCCTTGACACGAACGATCAAGCTCTTCGAGCTTTGTACGTCGATTTCAGCTTGTACTTTTCCTGAAGGGTTAAACACACCCGTCGAAATATCTACGACCTCGGAACTCACCGTCCGCTGGCCACCATTCACGTCGTGAGGCGCAGACTCTGTCGCGGCAGCTTTGCGCTGAACGGATCCTCCCTGCTGGATGGTATGGGTGAGCTCGTGAGCGATTAACTCGCGCCCCCTTGCGCTTTGGGGCTGGAACTTATCTTTGCCAAAGAAAATATGCTGGCCGATCGTAAAGGCATCGGCATGGAGAGCAGCGCTCTGCTGCGCCGCAGCTTCGCCCGTATGGACTCGGACGTTGGCGAAGTTCGTGCCAAACCGAGGCTCCATATGACTACGGACTGCTGAGGGCAACGGGGAGCCACCTGAACTGGTGGCGCTCGGCAACGATGCTGGCTGGGAAGGAGCGGACGATGAGACCGCGTTGGAGCGCTGCGCAATGCCCTTGGGCACTCCAGTCGAAGGTATTGGCGGCCCAGGCGATTCGCGCATCCGCATCACTTTGCGCGCAATCTCTTCGGCCTCGAGTTCCGCTGAATCGGTGGGCTTCGACACCTTCGTAGGCAGCCGCGTGCTCTTGGAGCATTGGATCGAGGGCGAGACAGCGGCGTTGACTGATGCTGGCGTGTCAGTCGGGCCCTTTGCCGATATGGCACGAGACCGTGCAATGAAGGTTTGTGCGGCGTGGTTTCCGAGACGCTCCTGAAGCGCACGCGCCGCTGACGGCGCAGTTGTGGCCGCACGACGTTGAACCGTCGACGAGACGGGAGATCGCCGCTCGATCGTAGGTGTGACCCGCTGAGCGATACGATCTGCCATACTAGCCGTCCGAAGAGACAATCGGCTCTTAACTACTCATGTGGTCTTTTGCGTTTGCCTTTGCTTTTATCTGCGCTTTCGCGTTGTCGTGGTGCTTCCGGTCTCAATGAACTCGGGCTCAGGACCTGTGGCGGATACGTTGGCCGCGCCATCCTCTTGCTTCTTACACTTGGCCATCGGGTCTCGCATGAGCACCGGTCGAATGAAGCGGCGGACGCTATGTTGAGCCTTCCACAAGCTAGGCAGTGCTTTTTGATTACCCGCTGCCGCGAGGCTCGCTAACTCTGCCTTAATTTCTTGCTCGGGCTTCACATCCAACCGAGCAAGAAGAATGCACTTGCAATCGCACTCGGAACAGTCATCACATTGACAATTGCATTTACCTTCATAATGGTCCTTGTAACAGGGATGATTGGGGTCCACGCACCGGCAGTCATTGTCCTTACAATCGCCTTTGTACTCCTCGATGCAGCCACAGACACACATGGCTGGCTTATCCCCGCTCAAAACCCGTATTTCAAACCCATCCCGCTCCTGGGTATACACTGTAGGCGCCTCATCCTCGCCGGCGGGACAGAGCGACGTGCGTAGAGCGCAGCGCATCACCGTACCGCACAGTACCACCCAGAGAGGGCCCTTGTTCTCTGAAGCGTACTGTTCATCAAGAGCAAGCTTCTGAGCCTGCGGCACATGAACCGGATAGCCTGAACAATCAAGCCCCACCCCGGGCTGAATTACGACATATTCTTTTTCACATTCGCGCTTCGTCTCAACGACGAGGCCGCAGATGACCCCGCAGCCGAACAGCGAACGAAACATGAGGCGACTCAGTTTCTGTGTGTACGCTGTCATTAAATCCAAGTCTTCGTGCTGCAACAACATTCCAGGCGAGAATTTAGGCCGTTCGAGCATGGCCTTCCCTTTATGGAATCCAACAGTGCCGTTCTGTTTGCTCATGACGGTGCTCCTTCTTTTCTCACACTCTCATCGACTGGTTGTGGACGAGGTTTCACTCGGAACGTGGACATAAAGGTCCCTCCCGGCGAGCCATTTCCCGTCGGATGCGAGATCAAACCAACTGCATTCGCGTCAACCGGCTGACCGTTACAGTCGATGATAAAGTCCCCGCGTACCTCAATCTCTACCCGCGTTTCTCGATCGAGGAATTCACTCCAGCCTTCGACTACATCCCTGCCCCATGCCCCCTCAAATACCAGTCTGGCGGAACGGACATAGCCGTTAGGATCGCCGTCTTGCTTTGGCACAAGAGCGGTATCTATTCGTCGTAATGGAACACGGAAGGTATTCCACCATCCCTCCTTCTTTTCCCGGGACATGACGGTCATGGCAAAACAGTCTGGACGAAGAAGGCTCTCTTCCAGCACTGGCCGAGAAAACTTCACCCAAAACTTCTTCGAGACATACTCTGGGGTTTTGCCTTGGGACTCCTCATAACCGAGAGCTTCGGAAAACTCGTCGAATCCGATTGGATCATTCTTCCGGTGCCATTCATGCCACCCAATTTCAGCAATTCTTGTGAGATCGCAACCTCTGATGAGGTCGAACAACAGGTCGTTCCGTTTGACTAAGCGGCGAGGACCGCAGGCATCTACTTCCTTGAAAGTCCAACACTTAGTAGTGTCCTGCTCGAGCTTCACGCACGCGAGCGGAACGCCATGCCGAAGATCGACTCGCACCAGCCCGCACGGCTCCTTAATCCCACACAAGTGTTCAGTACAATCGGCACCTGGTTGCAACCCCGTGAGATGATCGCAGAGACATCGGCACCCGCCTCGCTTGAACGGCATGTCTTTGTGAATCGAGGTCTTTTCGTTACCTACTAACCTCGTGGTATCGATCGGTTTCTTGCAGCAGGGCCCGGTCCCGCACTCACATATCAATTCGCATGGGAACTCATCGCAACATTCTGAGCAGTGAATTTCTCGCAAGCTATAGCGAACCGTTTCACAGATATGATCCCACTCGTGACGGTCGCAATGGCACGGATCCTTCACGGAGACCGGATCACGATCCTGTTCGGCATAATGAACACTGAGAAGCCAGCATGGCGGTTCAGGAACGGTGCCGGGCTTCCCGTCCGCCGGTTGTGCAGGAGCGGACGCCTGCTGCGTATCGAGCTGGTGCCCTTCTTTATCGATAACGATCACGTCGGCGAATTTCAGCGGTACCTCCCCGACTTGAAGCAACTCACGACCGCACTGATCCAGAGCGAAGCCGGATCGTATGGTCAATGTGGCTTTGGCACTACTAATTCCATAACCATAAGCAACTCCCCAGCCATGGATCGCGCGATTCAGCAAGCGCCGTCGCTCGACGAGATACCGTTGCTCGATACGAAACATGTCGGGCGTGAGCCGTTTTCCCTCGAAATATGTGTTTCTCAGGCCGGATTCACACTGCTGGTCGGTGCAGCATTCACCACCCATGCTGGTGGGTCGCGGTGCGATTATGGATGCCTTTGGCGTATGCATAGCATTCTTCTCCTGTCTTCACTGCAAAGGTCTACTGATACTCGGGCCTGCCGCCGAAAGGCGGATTCCGGTCTCAGGCAAACGTGCCAATCCGGTGATGGCGTCAGTATCCAAATGCGCCACAGGCGCGGACGCAAGTATCATCGTGCCGTCGAGGCGCTGAGACAGCAGTGCCTGGGTACTGACCCAGCGGATCTCGACTCGAGCGGTAATTGGAGTCATCTCTCTGATCAATGTTGGTAACCAGGACTCCCATGCATTGCGTTCCAAGCCTATGGCCGCAATCTCGACCCGCACAAGCCCTGCAAGATGCCAGACCCCGTCTTCGCGTTGTCCGCTGCACGGCAGCCGCATAGTCCCCAACACGCTCTGCGAACCAAGTTCTGCGCTCCAGCGTGTGCGCCCACCTAGCATGGCAGGCAACGTCGTGCCCGCACAGAGGCCGCCTCCTACGACGGCGAAGCCGAAATCCGCTGTGGCATCGGTGACGCGAAATCGAGGTGGCATACCCGGCATCAGGCATTCCAGCAACAGCTCAAGGCCCCTCCTTGTCCCGCGCCACTTCGTCAACTCCGCAGCCCGCATGACAATCGTCCGCTTTTGCTCAAGCCTGAGACCATCATCCCAAGGCACTCCCAGCCAGCGAGCGATAAAGTCGAGCCACGACTCCGGAGCGGTCGAGGGATGAATCTGTCGCCCCATCGATCCAATCTTCGCATCGAGTCCTTGGGTCGTGGCTTCGAGCACCCCGACGAATCCGCGGAGAAAGTTATCGCTGTTGGCCTCCTCGCGCTGATAAATGGCAGGAAGGTGCTCCATGAGCGTGCGACCCGGATACAACGCTGCCAATTCAGACAACTCCGGCAGACGCGCACCCGCTGCAGCGGTCATGGTGATGCAGACCCAGAGATAGGGTTCCTTAATATCGAATAACTTCGCGGAGACTGTTGTGTCGGTCGGTGCCCCATCAGTTGCTGTACCATGAAACACTGTCCGGCCACGCCATAGATCTGGCTCGTTGAGCAGCATGCTGATCCGCTGGCTGGGAGTTATAGAGTTGTCGGCGGCGATCGCCTTAAGGCGGTCGCGGGTCACCGTATCGCTGGTCGCGGCATAGGCGAGTTCGATGGTGCTCCCTTCCGGAAGATAGGCCGTCGCTTCGATGCGCAGCCAACGGCGTTGGTCCTCACGATCAGGCGAATGGAGCATCGGTGTGATGAGCGTACAGTGCACAGATCCTACCCCCTCGGGAACGACGGCCGCAGGATCGAACCGCAAGAGACCACGTTGGCCTGTCACGTACAAGCTTTCGCGGGTCGCAACGAGTCCGGTCACCGGGGTATCGAGTGGGTCGATAGGAACATCGCCCAACAGGCCGCCATCGGCATCAAAAATGAGGACAAACGTTCCCCCACCGCACTTACCGCTGTCTCGACCAGCGAGAAACACTCGCTCGCGCGCATCACTGCCGAAAACTTGCCTGGGTACAGACTCCAAGATCTCGATCGGAGTAAAACAGGGATGCGTCGCTGAGACGGCCAAACTGAACAGGGCTTTTCCTCCCTGTGATGAAAACCAATACAGTCGGGAGTGAGGTTCTGCAGTGAGCAATACAAATCGCTTAGCGTGCCGCAAGAACGTGAACGCCTTGACCTGGGAAAAGCCGGTAAATTCGACCGACTCCATCTCATGCCCTGTTCGATTGACGCGAATCGATAACACTCGGCCCTCCCGCTCAACGAGTGCGAAGATGGAGTCGTGACCACCGTTGGCGATATCGATCAGCCGCGTGTCGGGGAGGACTACCGTCAACAATCTCGTGAAGGAATGGGTATCGTATTTTTGGAGAGACTCAACCGGCCGTCCCATTACCCAGAGGCCACTCAGCGTGTGTACCACCCGTGCGGCGCATCCAATGGCCAAGGGTGCCAAGAACGTTTCTTCCTGAGCGTCAGCGGCCGCCAAGCAATGCAGCCGAGGTTCATCGTCACACCAGAATGTCTCGCCTGTAGCCGTCACGACAGGTGTGTGGGCGCCAGGTGATGGATAGAGGGTCGCCGGTCGAGCAAGCGGAAAAAATGGATGAAGCCGTTCGTGCGAACCCGATCGGTCTGTGAGCACTTGCGCGCGCAAACACGCATCCCACTGCGCCCGGGAGAAAAACCGATAGCTCCGAAGCTGATTCGCACTCATCGGACGCCTCCGGCGGCTGGACGCTTCACGTCGATGATGCTGCGGGTCATATCCCATCTGGGCAGTCCGCTCCGAGACACACGGATTTCTTTGATCGTTCGGCCATCTCCACGCATCAGACGCAGTTCGACCACACGCTTCACACCATCGGTAGCGCGTATCCAGGCGGCAAGATCGCGTTGCGTCACCGGGACTCCCGGCTGGCGAAGCGGGACATCTGATCCAACATCGACCACTGCGAGCCGCTTGCGCAGTTGCGTTTCAATGGCCTGCTGTACTACGGCCGGATTTCGGCCTGGATGGGTCTCGATAATAGTGCGAATGGAAAACTCGACGTACCCTGGTCCCATCACAACAAGGCGAGAACCCAGCGGCATCCGATCCATCAATCGTCTGCGAATGGCTCCCAACCATCGTTTCGTTTCCGGCACAGCTCCTGATTCTTCACCAGAAGCTCGGCTGCGCAGAGCGACCAACCGCACCTCACCTGTTCGCGGCCTGCGCTCGTCTGGCTTGGGTACCCAGGCTCGCGCCACTTCAAGTAACGGTAACGCTAGCGCCGCTGCCGCAAGATCATCCTTGCTCACCAAGGCATGGTCTTCTGTTGAACGCCGCCTGGCTCCTCGGCGTTCTCCAATCCACCCCGTGGTGGAAGCCCCGCCGCTGATAGGTTCGAGGTTGACACCAAAGACTCCGTCAAATCCCGCAACCCTCCATTGCCGATTGCGCGCAACAGATCCTTCCTCACCCTCCGAGACGGCATAACTGACCAAAATCAGGGAACCACGCGAGGGCACGCGCCCGTTAATGCCATTTCCAAACGTGACTTCCCCTGTTGCCGTATTGAACTCGTACACATCGTCCTGCGGACCCTGCTCGGACAGACGATCGCAACGGTACCAGGGTTTTTCACCGGTTGGTTCAGCTACGCTCAGTGCCAATAACGGCTCCTCACCTCTGGCAAACCGAAGTCCTGTCGCCTCAAGCATGAAACTCCAGTCGGGCAGACCAGTCGCCTCGTGCGGCTCACGGGTAATAGTCTGGCCTTGTGTGATCGGAATGACGTTCGGTTCGAGATGGTACAGACGAGGAGGCCGAGGAAACCCATTTCTCGCGCGCAGTTCGATCGTGAATCTCTGCGGCACACTTTCCACATGATCCAGATCGAGCAAGAGGACTCCTGTTGCAAGGAAGCCCTGTGTGGAGTCCGATACGATCTTGATCGATAGTCTGTTATCACCAACAACCAGCACGGCATCGAGCGGTGTCCCGTTGAGTGGATTCAGCTCCGCCACCTTCTCGATCCCAGCTCCTCCATGCGGCGGCGCAGCCTGAATACCAATTGCCAGACGGGCGCCCTCTCGCTCTTTCCGCTGCATACCACTGAATATCCCCCGATCATCACGACACTCATACTCCATCGACAACACATCCTGTCTCCCTGCCGCCCTACCGAATGGGAGAAAGAACGTGCGACCTTGCTCATTCACCATTGTGTGATCGGTGACGCGCCCATCGGCATAATGGGTCTTGAGACCAACAATTTTCCCAGGCACCCATAACAGTCTGTCCATCGGCCTGAACGACGGCGTCTCGACGCCCACAACATTGACTGCCACCTCCGGCACAATGACCCTGGTCTTGGCAAACGTCCTCACGGGAGAAGATGGGTCTTGCCGATCGGACCAGAGATAGCCGGTTGGCGCTCTCGTCCCAGCCGGTAAAAGACCGAGCATGGCCGCATAGGCGAGCCGCTCGTCTCGGCGCATCCGCGCAAGCCCATAGAGTTGGGCCTCGGCGGTCCAGGCCAGCAGCTCCATCAACGTGATCCCCGGATCGTGCGCGTTGTGGTCGGTCCACTCAGGTGCAAGCGACGGCAGCCGGGCGCGCCCCATGTCTATGAAATCTTGGAACCGTCGATCAAAGAGGTTTGGCGCGAGCCCGCTCATACCATCACCTCGGCTGTGACGAATTGGATGCGCACTGGATCCTTGTCCAGGACCACAAGACCACTCGGCTTGAGTGTCGCGGTCCAGGCCTGTTCGATACCATCTCCAGCAACCTCGTGGAACGTCACCTTTGCAATACTCTCAAGATGGTGTGCATCAACAAGGGCAAGTGCAATGTCTTCCTCACTGGGGTTTGTCCCCAATGCCCACCCGTCTCCATCGCTGCCGCCGGTCGCCGTATCGAACAGCGCGACGAGTCGCTTTTTCACATCCTCCGACAGCGCGCCGGCACGATCCAACGATTCGACCCGTAGCGTGAGTGCAACGCGCAATCGGCGGGGCGACGGTCCAACGATTCGAAGGGCCCCCTGCTCACTCAGGGACGGCGGCGCCACGGCGGTCAGCAACCGGAGCAATTCTCTGATCTGTGCGGCATTCGGAATCGGATTCTTCCCGCGCATCACGATCACCAGGAGAATAAAACCTGGGCGAAAGAAGCATCGAGCCTGCGCAATGTCCGGGGAACTTTCCAGCGCCAAGTCCTCGAGATCCTGCAGAGTCACCGCTCGATGACGATGGCGCAGACGGGCGAAACCATACCGCAGCACCCGTTCATCGGATTCAGGTGGAGCGCCGCCGGCAGCCTGATCGGCTGCAAAGACGCCTTCTACGCTTTCAACGGGAGACACCAAATTAAGCGCGGTGCGAGGGGCAATGAGATTGCCAGGCACAGTGTCGCTGCCCGGCTTGGGTGGCTCGGTACGCTGGTATCTGAACGCCACAATTACGTCACGCCCGATCGGCGGAATCATCCCGTGCAGTCCGTCGCCGAACTGGATTTCACCCGTCGATTCATCAAACGCGTAAACCCGTTCCGTCGCCGACTCGTCCCCGGGGTCGGCTACCTGTTTCCAGAGCACCCAGTCCCCCGGAAGATCTTGCACATCGCTCAACACCCGACGTGAGTCATCCTTGCGAAGCGCCGCCCGATCCTCGTCGCCGAGCGGCTCTTTTACCCGCAGTTCCAGCGTCCCGTGGAGCACAGGCGGCCTGGCTACACGCAGCGTAAGATTCGGCGAGCCGTCGGATGATCCAACGAGTTCACGCGTGAGCGTCTCACTGGCACTTGCCCACACGGCATTTAGATAGGCTCCCCGTAACGTCGGTTTCCAATCCGTGTTGCCATTGGCCGTCGGGGTAAGTCGCAGCCATGTGAGCGTTTTGCCGAACAGTTCTCCGCGCGTCGGTGCATCGACAAAGGCCATCGAGAGCAGACCGCTTTCTCCCACCGCGCGAGTTCCATCGTCGGCTACAATCGGGACGAAGCGATCTGCTACCAGCGCCTCAATTTTCAGCGGTGCAAATTCGCCATGCGGCCGCTCTTGCTCCACAAGCAGGAGGACATTGACCGGTGCACCGGAAAGTGTCGCATCGAGGCCGATGAACAACGCACGGCCGCCCGTCGGCTGCGTTGGCACAGTTGATTGTTCGGTTGTGGCTATAGAAGCACTGGCACCGGTTCCCTTTTCGCCATGGCAGCAGCAATCAGGTGGACAGTCGTCGGATGTTGCCGCCGGAGTGCTGACCTGTGAAAGCCGTCCGAGCGCGAGGGCCAGCGGCACGAAGGCCTCTACCGATGCACCAGCGGTACGATTGGCATCGCTCTGATCACGCATGGATCCACTGTCCTGCGTAAGCACATATTTGGGGATGGCCGGCTCACAAATGCGATAGAAGATGTGCAGTTTTACGACTTGCGGCGCGCGAATGCCCTCGGAGGAACGTTCAATGGTCTGCTCCGAGACGTTCCCACTGGTGGTGGTTATGACTGTAACCTTTTCCTGTCCGTAATCTCCGCCAACCAGCCTGGCACGAATCCAGAAGTTGGTTTTCCCGGACCAATCTGTCGCCGCAATGTCATCGGGTATCTCGAACTCCAGCGCGCCGGAGTTCTTCAGATTGAATGTGGCGTCTGACTCCACTGGGAGCTTCCACCACCCTTTGCCGTTCCAGTACTCCCAGGAAAGTTCAGGGTTCGCCGAGGTATCGCCCAGAAGGCGTATCCACTTGCCCGCAGCAACATTCACGATAAATTCGACCGGATTGGCTGGTGGGGGCATGGGATTGAAGATCTGGCCGAGAACAACATAGACTGGATTGTTTCCGAGGAAGCTGAACGCCTTACCGCTCTGCTCCGATGGGTTTCGCCCAGGAAACACGAGCTTGATCCGTTGCAGCAAACCAGCGTCCCAGTCGTTGTTAGTGCTGTCAAGGTGCATGAATGGAGCCACACGGCCGTCGGTGGTAATCGGACGTACATAGCTCTTGGTATTCGGTGGCGAAGCTGGCAATGAATTCGTGGTCGGAGAAGAGATCGTTGCTATCCACGGATCAACCGTCGTATTCAGGTCATCCACAGTGTAAAAGCGGCTGTCGATCAACAGCCAGGATCCTTTCGCAGTCTCGTGGTCGCTGGAGTCGAGAGTGAACTGCTTTGGGTGATGTACAGGATCTTTGAACTCCCCAGACAACGTAGCGGGTAGCTTGTAGGCCAGTAATGGACCAGTTGTAGTAGGCGGAAAATCTGAATCTATGGGATAGAAGGTCTCGCCCGCCTTCGTGAGACCGGTTCCGGTCACAAGGCGATGCTCGGGACCGCCATTTGCCGCCTTGCGCACGATCTTGTCGTTGACGGCGAGAGCAGGAATAGAATCCGGCACCACGATGCCAATCTCAATGGTTACGGTTCTTACCTTCCGGCGAGTGACATCGAAGTCGGTGACCAGCAGATCGGCGTTTGCGCCGGGGATAATGACGCCGTGGAGAAGTGCGCATGGCGCACCACCGACTTGACCGACTTCAGGCGGAACCTCCGATGCAATTGGCGTGGTCATTACGCCGAACGGTGTCCAGTCCACCAGATAGCTCGACGCGCTTCCTTTGGCTGATACGAGAAAGTGAAGCTCGCTATTAGAAAGCATTACTTCGATTGCTCTTACCACTTTGGAAGACGACGGAACATCTACCGTGGCACTCGAGGCTGTGTTTCGGAAGGCTATGAGTTTTGGCGGATCAGACAAATCAACACCCACAACTGTCGTAATGTTCGTCGAGTCCCGGAAGGCAGCAGGACGTATATCAGTCTCGAAGCCATTGGCTAGAAATGTGCACAGACCCGCTGTGTCAACAGAATAGAGATCGTTTGTGTCGGAAACCCCAACCATACCAGCCGAAACGGAAGTGACAAGTTGACCAGAGCCGTTATCCAACAAGACGGGAACGACGGACCTCAATACCACCGGATTATTAGCGGCATCGAGCGTGTCTACTGGCTGCCACTGGGTCTCAGCTGGCCAGTCACGGACAAAAAGCTTGCTGTGGCATAAGGCCACGATCTTTGACTGTGCTGCATCCGCCAGATAAAGCAGGCCTGCGACAGGAACCGGAGTGCCCGTTCCGCCGACAGGCAGCTGTCCAAGCGGAAACCAGCCACTTAAAACAGGGAGATTGAGCATTTCGCGCCACAACCAGACGTCGTTGCCAGCAGTCATCGCAACTAGAAGCTCTTGCCCAAAGAGACCATCGAAAGAATTTTCAACCCACATTGGCAATCGCCAGAGTGGCTGGCTGTCCAGTGCCACCGGGTTAGGCGTTGACGGTGCTGCCCCGAAAAATCCCGACAGCGGGGGTTGCAGAGGTTCTCGATCGCGAAATTTCGTCAGGGTCCGGCTTGTGGGGTTGAACTGCAGGAGGTGCAGGAAACGGTCCTGACCCACGCCCGCGATGATGCTGGTCCCAGGTGTTGGCTGGTCCACGGCCACAGTCGAGAGCGCCGCGAAACTCAAATCCGCCAGCTGAAAACAAAGTTGGACTTCCGCTTTCTTCTTGGAGAACGCTTCCTCACTTCCTAGATAGAACGCGTCAAACTGCTTTGGTTGTTTACCGAGGGGGAAGAACGGTGTGTCAAGAACAAGCGGCGTCGTATTGGCCATAGCTTCGGCCGCTGCCGAGGGCGTGCTCTCCGTGTCCTCACACTTCAGGTTTTTCAGTTTCTTGTCACAATCTATTGAGTTAATGCGAAGACCGAGTTCTCTATTGGTCCGGAATGGGGCCCCGGTTGCCGTCTTCTTGTACGCACGAATCCATCGACTGCTGATTTCTTTGACCTTCTTCGTTTCAATGGCGCCTTTCGGCTTCATCAACACAACACCATCGGATGTCTGTCTTTCGGCGAGTTTCAGCGGCTGCCAGTCTTTTTCATCTCCTGCCGAGTACTGCCAGCTGACGTCGTCGCCAACGCTTTTCGCGCCCACCACTTCAATTTTCGCCTCGGCCTCGATGTTGAGTAGATCCGCATCGCCCAGATACAAAACGTGCTCCTGCCAGTTGTGTGCGATGCCACCAAAGGGAACGAAGGTCGTGACTTTCTCCACTACTTGTCCTTCGTTGAGTCCTTCGCCCAATGGAGGCTCAAGGGTGACGATGTCCTTCTCAGCCTGGGTGATTTTGTATTGCTTTCCTTCGGCCTCGACAATCATGTCGAGAACTAATCCCGTGTCCGGATCAAGTTGAAGGTTCTTCGCTCCAGCCGCCGCGAAGGACTTGAGCCGCCACTGTGTCGGCAAAGGCTCCGGTGTCTTGAGATCGCTCAGCCCAGGCGGCGAGAGATAGAACTCATCTTTGTCCGCATCGACGCCGACGATCACGTCGAGGCGGCCCGGTACGATGCGTAGATCTTCTTCTGTCTCGAACATGACCGACGACCCATCAGCCTCTGCTTGCAACTGCACCGGCGCTGACGCCAGCACGGCCTCTGGGGCCGAGTCTGCCAACTTTAGGACGACAGGTAATCGAGACGGCCTTGCCGCCATCCCCCGCACGGCGAGCCAATCGAGAAAACCTCGCCGCATTTTCTCACCGACATCATCGAGGCGTTCGGCGACTTCGGAATTGAACCGGGCTGCAATCTCCAGCAAGGCGTACCCGAAATCGCGCCGGCTCTCGGGCAAATCCCAGGCAGGCAGCCAGGCTTGAGCACGCGTACGCAGCTCGGCGGCGAAATCTGCCGCCCGTCGTTTCTCGAATCTGGGTGGACGCGGCGCTTTCACGACCGCCCTCCCTCACGGAAATAAAACGGAAACACCAGGTTGCCGGTCTGATTCGTCTTGCGCACACGATACTCGATCTGAACCAACAACTTACCTTGCGTCGTCGCCGCTTCCTCGACCGTCACCTCCAGTACATCGATGCGCGCCTCGCAACGGCGTAGCGCCTCTTGGACCGTCGAGCGGATTTGCTGAATGGCTGTGCTATCGACGACGCTAAAGACGAGTTCATGGATGCCGCATCCGAAGTTGGGCCGCATGACACGTTCACCCGGCGCAGTTTCGAGGATGATCATGATGGACTGTCGAATATCTTCCTCATAAGCGACGCTCGCCACCAATCCTGTGCGCGGATCGAGTTCCACTGGCATGGCCCATCCGCGGCCAAGAAAGTCTTTGCGGTCCTCTGTTGTGTATTCTGTCTTCATCCGATCATCACCGTTGGTGCGCCCATGGCGATGGCATTCGGCGGCCCGACTTCGACGACCACGTCCCCCTGACGTGCGGCTGGCATGCCACCGATCATGACGGTCATGCTGCCCGCAGCCACGACACCGCCGACGTGAGGTTTCGGACCATCGGACAGCGGACAAGCATGCGTATCCGACATCGCCCGCCAGGCTGGCTGCCCGCCGATCAATACAGTTGGGCTACCAGGCCCAGGTCCGAGCGGTGTTCCATGACTCGTACTGTCCCCGAGACGTGCCGCCGGTTGTCCCATCGCACCTCCTTCAATTAATATTGACGAGCGATCCGCGAATCGTGAGCGTCGCGTTGGCCTTGACCTCAAGCGTACCGGTCGCCTCGATACTAATCGTGGCGGCTTTGATGCTGAGTCGCCCCTTGGCCTCAATGGTCATGGCGCCGCTATTGCTGTCAACTTTGACGATGTTCCCCTTCTCGTCCTGCACAACAAAACCATTGTCATCGAGCACGATCTTGCGGCCCATCTCATGCCTAAGTTCGACAATTCCTTTCGCCCCATCGTCGAACAACAGGTAGTGTTTCTTCCGTGACTTGAGGATCCGCTTGTCATTCTTCCCGTCGTTGTTCGCCAGCGGAGGCTTGTCCTGCCCATTGTGGAGTGCGCCAAGAATGAAGGGGAACCGCAGGTCCTCCCGCTCGAATGCCACGACGACTTCGTCGCCGACTTCCGGTATGAACACCATTCCTCGTTCTTTTCCAGCCATCGGCATGGCCAGCCTGGCCCAATAACTCTCATGTTGATTCTCATGCCAGGGATATCGCACCTTGACCCGACACAACCCGTCCTCGTCTTTGTTTTGAGTCACCAGCGCAATGGCTACACCTTTTATGTAGCCGCCTGATTCGTGCAGGACTTCGTTCGATGAGCCGCCCCCTAGTATCATGTGGTTACCTCCTGTCATCGGGCTCTTTGATTTTGAACCGTGTTCGATAGCCGCTCGAATCGATCTTATGTGTTGCCTGTTGGATGTAGTACTTCTTCGAAAACGCTGCCCCAAGTTTATCCAACTGGACCGTGCGGTCCGGACGTATTTCCGGCAGTCCGATGGCCTCCCCTTCTCCGGTCAGAAATTCCTTGGCGCGCTCGCTCAATGCCGCCTTGGCCCGCTGATCGGCTTCGGCTTGGGTGAACACCGGTTGCCGCAACCGCAACGCCGGCTGTTTTTTTGGATCACGAACGAACGCTTTCAGATATTCTCCGGCGCTCTTTCCCTTACGCCCTATTTCTTCCCCGGCACTGGCCTTCCCGATGAACTCCTTCTTGGTTTTTGGATTCCACCCGTAGAGCTCCACTTTGGTCACCTGGCCAGCGAGATTCGCCTGAGGTTTGAAGCTCAGTAGCCCTTCACCGTACACGAGTGTCGCCACGGGATCGGCGTCCTCGTTCGCCTTGCCGAAATGAAGCGTCTTGTTCTCATCGACATACAGCTCAAAATGATTGCGATCGGTCGCGAGCTTCTTTAGAAACTCCCAATCGCTCTGCTGACTCTGTTCGATCTGCGCATGTGTTTCGGAAGTACGCTGGATACTCGCGCCTAAATTATGGAAGCTCGCAATCTCCTGCGCCGCTTCGCTGTCCCGTGCCTTAGACCAGCTGCGGGAACTTTTTCCGATCGTCAGCGCAAACCCATGATCGTATCCGGCAATTGTCAGCTCAGGTGAGCCGCTTTCAGGAAAGTTCATAGAGATTTCCGTGATAATCCCTTGTGTTGCGATGGGCATCGACTCGGCGTCCCGATATCCCATGAAGACCTTGACCTCCGCCCCAAACGCTAAGATGCTCAACAATTCCTCACCATCCCCCGTTTCGAACCTCCGCGACTTGTGGCTGTAACAATCGGAGACCGTAAAGCTGAACCGTGATGCGGTGCCTAGGACCAGGTCGACCTCAACTTGGCTCACCGCAACGAAGAGACCACGCATCAAATCCTTCCCTCCGACCAAGACGACGTAGGCGGGAGCATAAAATTCGCCGTACTTCTTAGCGAGCGTTACCAGTTCCATTCGGATGCTCCATCGGGGGCAGGAAGAGCCAGTCTCCTGGCTTGATGTCTCGAGGATCGTCCAGATCGTTGGCTTCCGCGATCCTCATCCATTCATTTGGATTATCGTATTCTCGCGCGGCAACCCACCACAGTTGTTCCCGCCCAACCACCACTCGGCGTTTCGTCTTGTCGGCTGACTCGCGCCGAGGATCCTCAAGTTGTTGGCGCAGCGTGCGATACTCCTTGAAGCTGACCGACAAGGTTACTCGGGCAGGAGAACCGTCCGGATGAAACATCGTCACCTTACGTCCGAGCTTCTCAATGACGGCGGAGAACTCCATTGGCCCCCAATTGAACCGGACAGGGGACGGCGCGTGGAGATCTCGATCGACCTCCAGCAGCTTCGACATATCCGCCAACCGTTTTGCAAGCGGAGCATTCTCTCTCTGTTGCAACGACGTCGGACCGGTGGGATCTGTATAGTCGTCAAGGAACAGATCCATGCTCAAGTGATCGGCTTCGCCGTTAACGAATTGTAATAACGGCGAGCTGAGCCCCGGCACTGGCGTGACCTTGTACGAATTGGACCGTTCGAAGCTGTACTCGGTCGGATTGAACAGCACGGCGATCACTTTGCCTTTATCGGCTCCTTCAAGAACGGTGATTGTGGCTTTCTTCAGTTGAGTCTTGCTCATGTTGTTCTCACAGTCCCCGTCGCTCACGGTCGATTCTTACGCGCTGCTCCACACGACGGATCACATCATCTGTCAGACGATTCAAGAGCACAGGATCGATAGTCATTGCCTGCGCTGACTCAGTCCCTCTGACGCGAGATGGTAACTCTATCGCTTGAGTCGATAGATTAGGGTGGGCAGTCGATGCCTGCGGTAGGGCAGCCGATCGAGATCCGGGAGATGAAACAACGATTTGTTCTTGCTTCGTCGCGCTGTTCGACTGCCGACGGAAGAGAAGCGGCACCTCCTGATGCATTCTCGGATCTGGAATTCGGACCGACGACTGTGACCTATGACTCCATACACACTCTGAGTCGCTCTTGATCTTGGTATGGTCAATCGCTTTTGAATTCATCTGCTGTGAGACAAACTCCCGCCGCAGCATCGCGCGCTTCAAGACGGATTCTTGTCCAGACACCCACAACTTGGATACTGCCACCCGCTCAACCCAGGCCCTTCGAGCGGTCCGTCTTAAGATCCGCCCCTGTGTGCCGGGCACGATTCTGCTTCCGCCACTCTCCGCTCCGGCAATCGCCAGTGTCCTTGTGCGAAATGATATTGGCATGCTGCCATGTTCCGGCCGCCATGATGGTGCAGTGCCATGAAAAAGATGTAGGGATTGGGGCTTGGATGGAGGACCGACTCTATAGAACTGTCTGTGAAGGATCTTCCATTGATAAGCGGGCAGAATTCGTTGCGATTCCCGGATCGTTGCTGTCTGGTAGAATCCCTGCAAGGTCTCGCGACCTAATACCCTGCGGTGCAATATCATCTTGAGGTGAAGATGGAATTGAGGGCACCAGAAGGTTCCTCCTATCCGTGCTTTACTCGCGGTCCTTAAATCTGTCGCCCCTTTGGGCTTCCGCCTCCAGCACAAGAGAATTCGAGGCCAGAGGCTGTGTTGCCCACTGCCATGCCGGCGCTGCACAAAACGCCGCGCCGCCACGCAGGCCGCCAACCAGAACATCGCTCTGACGACAAGGTTGCTCATGCGGCTTTCCTCAATCCATGATGAGCAAGCTCAAGGCTTTCCATGACGACTTGCGACGCTTGGGCATCTAAGTCGGACGCGGACCATTTGACTGGAAGCGCATGTTCGATCTGCCAGGCGAACATTTTCTCGCCGGCCTCATTGTGAAGTCGGATTCGAATGGTCTTCCGTCGCACCTCCCCGTCGGCAACGGCCTGTGCCCAGCTCCACAAGTCCTCCAGCGCCAGTCCTCGCTCGAGCACAATCACCGGGTACGACACTTGCGTGATCAGCTTATGCTCATACTCATTTACTCCCCCCTCACGATAAGATTCGTGTTTTACCTCTCGTGAGAGACCCTTGACGCGTGTGAAACCACCACTCGTAATTCCCTCGATTTCAAGAAGAAACCGAAAGCCACGTAGCGGATCCTGGCGACTCATTTGCTTCTTCCTCCCACCTCAAAAGGGTTCGCGGGAGCGTCATCGAGTGTTCGATTGATCGCGGAAATCTCTCTGCACCAGCGTCGGCGCTCACGATGCTCAAATCCCATGACTTCACCGTAGGACCAATGAAAGTGATACGCGATGAAGGCCATCTCCTCGTACAGCGACTTGACGGGATAGGCCCTCATGCTTCCCCCACGGCAGTGACCCTCCTAAGGCTCTTACCTCCCGACACCGCCTGCCTTTCAAGCCTGGCCTCCGGCTCAGCCTCATCGCTCGCGTTGAATGTTTCGTACAGTCTCTGGAGGTAGGCGAGATCCGAGGCGTACAAGCCTTCGATCACGCCGGTGTGAACATCCGACAGTGTGCCGAGTCTGGTCACCACCCGGGCCAAGACAATCACGGCGAGATAGGCTTCATTCTGCTGCACGCGAGGATCACGCAGCGGCAGAATCTCGTCGGCTGCCGTCGCCAAACGCATGACCCCGCGCCGATGCAACGTTCCCGACTCGTCCACGTATCCCTTCGGCAATTCGAATTCGATCTCCGTCTGAAACCCGGGATGCGCCGTGGTATTCATAGACACCTCCTCGTTTACGCCACACGCTCAATGCCTTCATTGGCCAACTCGAGCAATTCGATCATCACCTCGTTACCTTTGGCGTTGAGGTCGCTGGGGTCGTACTTAACGGGCCACGCTTCCGAGATCACGAAGCGAGCGGCATCCACTCCCGCCTCATCCTGCACCACAATTGCGACGGTCTTGCGTCGCTCTTTGATGAGACCTGCAGAAATATCGGCGTGCCACTTGAACAGATCCAGCGCTGCCCCTCCTACCGTCAATCCCCACTTCAAGGTGATGTTGCCGTACTTGGTCAACCCGCTCAGTTTTCGGACGTGAGGCGGATCAGTTCCCTCGCGGTAGTCCACGGCATCAATGGTCGTCTCGGCAATGGCAACATCGCTGAAGCCGGCCTGCGTAATGTTGTCGATCTCCAGCCGGAATCGAAAATTTCTTAATGGATCGATACGCGCCATGGTTTATCTCCTAACGTTGAACTTCGGCGGTGTTTTGGAAAATCCGGAAGATGACAAACTCTGCCGGTCGAACCGGAGCGATGCCGATCTCGCAGATCAGGCGCCCATTGAGGATGTCGTCCTGCGACATCGTGGTGCGATCGCAGGTAATGAAGAAGGCTTCCTGCTCGGTTCGACCAAAGAGCGCGCCGAGACGCCACTGTGTTCTCAAAAACAGGCGGATCGTGTCGACCACACGGGCCCAGAGCCTGTCGTCGTTGGGCTCGAAGACCACCCATTGCGTACCTTCGTAGATGGAACGTTCAAGATAGATAAAGAGGCGCCGAACACTCACATATTTCCACAAGGCATTGGAGGTGACGGTCCGAGCACCCCAGATCCGAATTCCGCGGCTGGGGAATCGACGAATGGCATTGACGCCTCGCGGATTGAGGATGTCCTGAGTTCTTTCGTTGATGTCGTACTCCAGATCCAGAGCTCCTCGAACAACCTCGTTTCCCGGCGCTTTAAACACGCCGCGCTCCACATCGGTTCGGGCATAGACGCCAAGGACACACCCGCCTGGCGGAACGATCTTTCGTGCGCCTGTAATTGGGTCGGAGATTGCGATCCAGGGATAATAAAAAGCCGCGTACGACGTATCTGTCGGCAACTTTGTTCGCGGATCCAGATCGGCGGCGTTGGCCTCTGCTTTCCTTGAATCAATCACGGCAAACCGAAACCGCATGTTCTCGCAATGCGCTATGATTTTTTGCACGACACTGTCGTCGGCAGCCGGAGCGTACACAAGCGAAACTTCTCGATATGGATCAAGCTCAAGAGCTGCCAACCCTTGCTCCTGGGTTCTGTTCGCCAAAGGCTGGCCTTCATAGTCCGCCGAATCCAGCGGACCGTCGTCCGTACCATCCTGAGAGAGCACGGCCGAGACAGGAGCCGGCTTGGCATCTTTTTGCGCACCAGCCTTTCGCACAAGAATGCCAAGTACGGAGCTTTCAGGTCCCTCATTGATGTCTCCTACTTTGGCTTGATCGATAAACGGCATGCGCTTGCCGTAATAGTCCGGAGACTTTTCATCGACGACCAAATCGTCAAACTCTTCGATAAGGGAAGGCTGAGGTCTCTTCAGTCTCCCCTCTTTGGTAAAGGGATCGAAGAGAGGCTGGTCCGCGCCAAAGTAAGCCAGACTCACTCGAAATCCGATCGGACTGTCGTCTTTCGCTTTTGTGGTGCTCGGACCGACATTTGCCCATACACGTTGCCCCCATGCCCCGGGGCCCGCCGCCCGAATGACAAAATCGCCCGCGTCCAGTGTTGCCGAGGTCGCGTTCTCTCCGACGAGACGGCAGATATACATGCGTCGGCCGCCGTTCTCGAAGAACCCATTCACGGCATAGGGGACATATTTATCGCGGTCGAATACGCGGCCAAATGTGCGCTCGTATTCTTTGTAACTCGTCACCAGACGAGGTTTAATAGGACCGCGTTCCGTCTCGCCGAGTATGGCGGCTGTGCTGGTCGGAACGCCTTCGATCGGGCGCGGCCCGCGCTCAATCTCTTCGATGTAGACACCGGGATGTAGATATTCAGCCATGACAATTCTCCATTGTTATGCCGATTGCGTTTGCGTGGAAGAGTTTTCGGGCTGTGCGATCTGATCATTGCTGCACTTAACGGTGCTGGGAATGGCCGCCTTTGCGTCCCTCTCGAATGTCTTCATTCCATTATCGATTTGGTCTTTGAGACGCTTAATTTCGTTGTCGGCCTTCTGGAATTCGGCTTCTGCGGAGGCAGCTGCGTCCTTAGCCGGTCTGTAGCGATGCTCAACAAGACAGCAGATGATAGCGAAGTATTCCTTCGGATCGATCAGATAAGACTGGGGGCCGGTTAATCGTCGGCGGAAACTCCATTCCCCCACATCTGGACCGCAACAATCGTCGGGCTTCCCAGTGTCACATCCACAGAACTGCGTGTACTTCTTGTCAATGCCGGTCTTTTTGGATGACGGACCGGTCCGAGGCGGCGCGATGGCCAGATGCATTGGAACGAGCTTCACAAACACGTCGTACACGACCCTAGAAGCCTCTGTACCCAAGACTTTACTGGCTTCCGAAATCAACTTCGCATTGTCGGTGAGATTCTTCTCGATAGCCTGAGCCGGCTTTTCCCAGACGGTCAGAACATTCTTTATCGTCTGTAACGTCCGCAGCTTCGCATCGCGATCACGTTCATGCCAATACCGCAAGTCATATAGAGAATAGACTTCCTTATAGAGGGTACCGTTGCCATAAAGCCGTTGCTCTGCATCGTGCAGAGCATTCAGCAAAGGACAGATATGGCATTCCACAATGCAGCGCCAGCAAGGCACCGCACAGACGAGCTTTCGGATGAGTTCGACAATCTCTTTATCCTGATCTTCCCACTGCCTAACCAGTTTGTCGTACTTGTCTTGCGTGTATTCCTGCGCGGCTGTCTTCGCCTTCCCCAGTAACGCCTCAAGATCGGACTTAAATTGTTTCGCTTTTTCCGCCTCGGTAATTTGTTTTGTCTGCTCCTCTATCATGTCCTGAAGACAGTCTGAATGGGCCTTTGGCTTAGGCGGACAATTACAGCCGGTGGAGTTGTCCACGCACTTTTCGGGGAACTTTTCATCCGGCGCCGAAGACGGAGGCAATTCTTTACAGCTCCCCCCCGGCGCCTTAGGCTGATCAGCAGGATTATCGGTAGAAGACGTACATTCATGTCCTGAATACTGCCGGCTGTTGTCCATCATGGCATTGATCTCCTCTTGCGACTCACGGTTGAAATTCATCCCAGGAAAAGTAGAGCTGCTTTATGGTTGACGGATCCGAGACACGCCCGAGCGGAATCTGTACCTCCGCAGAGCGCCGCTCGCCGTCGCCCTCTCGCCTCGCCCTTAATCGCACGGAGATCGCTCCATCCTTATCAAGACTCGGCATATCAGCTGGTGCCAGTCTTAGCACCGACACGAACCCACCCTTGTCATTCGTAGGCGAATGCCTCAGCGCGTCGTGCCAAGTCGTGCCGTCATCGTCTAACCACTCAAGGCTCACCTCAGCATGTGGTATTGGAGTCGGTTGATTGATCCGCTCCTCGACCAACGTACCCCGTATTCCGGTTGTCCCCACGGAAAACGCATAGTCCGTCCGAAGCGGCAACTCGATTGTCGTGAGCGGAGGTAAAGAGGGTGGAATCTTTAACTTGTCCTTGCGAATAGTGATTGTCTCGTAAGGAAGCGTTCCCGGATCGATTCTGATTTCGCGTAACGAGTCCATCTCTCCCTTGAGCCAGACAAACATGCCGCTCGCGTTGACCACCGGTTTGCCGCGCAGTCCCTCTGCCACGACCTTCACCCCCCGGCTGATTCTCTCCAGTGTGACCGGATCGATGAGTTCGACGACAAATTGGACTGTACGTTGGTATGCCTGCTCCGGTCGGTGGACCACGAACGACTCACTCATGACATAACCTCGGCCGCCTTTGGCCCTGTGTGGAGTTCATCTCCCCTCACTCGCTCCGCTGTCGACTCCGGCGACGATGGATCAATCCAAACCGGTGAGGCAAGGTAGGCGACAGACGTCCGGTAATTCGCCGTGGGAAACAGCGCCCAGATGCGGCTCGCCTCCTCCGTCGTGAGTGGTTCCAGCGTGACCCGCACTGTCTCATAGGCGAGACCTGGCCCAATCAAATCTGGATTGGCCTGCAACTGTTGAATGACAAAGCCCAACGCACGCAGTGGCGTTTCCTCACTGGCGCCTTGTGTTGTCCCGACAGTGACGAGGAAATAAAGATCGAGCGGAATCGAGTTTTGAAAGACATCGGGTTTCTTTGAGTCGCCAGACTCCACACGATGCTCACGATTGCGCAGACTCGGATTGGGAACTATACGGTAGAGAAAGAGGATCAGGGCCGCCCCACTTGCATCGGCATCATCAAGAGGGCCAACAAACACCGTTCCCGGTACTCCTGAGCTTGACAGTGCCACTTTCAAACGCTCTCGTAGCGCCTCGGTGACACGAAGGATACCGTCGGCCTTCACGCAGCCCTCCTTGATTGAGTCACATCGAGCTGAGGGGGCGGCATGCCGAGTTTGGCAAACTCCGCGCGTGCCGCCTGCGCAATGTGCTCCAAGTTAATCTGTGCACAGGCCGCAGCCGCGATGAATGCAGCACGGAGAGTGATTTGCCTGATATGCCCACCCGTGAGATCGATCCGGCGTGCAAGTTGATGAAACGCAGCATCATCAAGTTCGTGCGATTCATCGGGAAGACACTGACGCCAAATCTTCTCGCGTGCCGCCACATCAGGCCTTGGAAAATCGACAATGAATCGAAGACGCCGCAGAAACGCGGAATCCAAGTTTTGCCGCATGTTCGTCGTCAGAATCGCCAGTCCCTCATACGCCTCCATTCGTTGCAAGAGGTAGGAGACTTCGATATTGGCGTAGCGATCATGGGCGTCTTTAACCTCACTGCGCTTGCCAAACAACGCATCCGCCTCGTCGATCAGGATGGCAAAGCCCGACCGCTGAGCGTCCGTGAACACTCGATCGATATTTTTCTCTGTATCTCCGATATACTTGCTGACGACCCTGGAGAGATCGAGACGCAGCATCTGAATGCCGAGTTGGCGGGCGATGCCTAGTGCCGCCATTGTTTTACCTGTCCCGCTCGGGCCGAAAAAGAGCGCCGTGACTCCACGTCCGTATGGAAGCTGGTCTCGAAACTTCCATTCATCGAGAACTCGAGGAGCAAGACGTACATGATCGACGATCTCTGCCAACTGTGCCTTCCGATCCGACGGAAGGACCACATTGGTCAGGCTAAACACCGGCTCGATCCGGTCCGCAAGTTTCGAGATACCTTCAGCCGCTAGTTCCTTGCATGCAGCCGTAAACCGTGCGACCACCGACTCCTCAGCATCCAGATGCTGCCTCCTGCTTGAAGCCAAACGCATCGCGGACTCCAGGCTGTCTATATTCAGTGGATATCGATTTATCATGGCCTCCGCCAACTCAGCCGTTACATGCGTACCGGCTCCGGTCGCCGCTGCACGCATGGCCGCCACGCGAGCCGACATCGACAACGGCCGCTCATCAACAAACTCGTACGATAGATCTCCCAACAACCGGACAACGTGCGCTTCTTCGCATGAGATCACCGCCGCCGTACACCCCATACGATCCAGTACATTCACAAACAAACGTATCCCGTCGTCTACGGTTTCCGTGCTCTCCCGATCGATCTGGTCGATGAAAAGTGCATCACCGGTGAGCCGCGCCATGCGGGCAATGCGTCGGGCTGATTCCTCGATCTCGATGGCATCGAGGCTTGTCACATGCGCAGGCTCAATCCGAATTGGATTTGCTTGCCTGGCACGTGCACCGAGTTCGAGCAAGGCTCGCCAAGCAGTCGGATCATCCCCTCCCAGTACAAGCCATGGCGGCCTGCATGGGCTCTGGAGTTTACTTACTAATTCAATAGCCTTTTCCCGCTCCTCCTGACGCTGGAGCAATTCACTACCAGGCCAAGCCACAAGGCGCGACACTCGGCGGACTCTAGGGTCGTTTTCGAATGCCCGACGCGCGCCAAGCAACCATTGTGAGAGGAATGGATCGAGCCTCAGCGGCTCATCCGCGGCTGCATGATGTCCCTCGTACGCCTCGAAGACGGGCCAACGCGAGAACGTTCCCTTACTCGCCAGTTCGCTTCGAATTCGTGCAGGTTCTCCGAGCAAACTGCAGTACAAACCCATGGTACCGACTCTGCGACTCATGTCGTCGAGGAGAAACCCGATACATCTCTGAAATCGCAAATCCAACTCTGGCGCCAATCCGAGCACTAGTAGTCGCAGTTCGAGCGGAGTGAGTTGAAACACATTACTGGCAATCGCCAGAGGATCATCGCTCGATTGTGCGGCTTGGAGCGCCAGAGTCAATGCGGTGTCTGCCTCCCCGTCGGACACGCGCGCCATACGTGCGTCAAGGGATTGCAGCAGCGTCGCACGGGTGATACCGAAGCCATGCACATCGCCATTTTCGTCGCTGATACACGCCACCGCATCTCGCAAGAGGTTGTGAACCCATTCGATCGACGCCCGCAACAACGGGCGGCGATCAAGCGCTATTACGTCAGTGTCTGACTGCTCTCTGATCGTTGGGAATTGCACGTGGGCGACACGCTCTCGGCTCTGTAGTCCCACTCGCTCGACGAGGTCGCGCAAGGTCGTGAGCAATGACTCGAGTCGTGGATCTCGCAGCTCAATTTGGACAATGTCGTCAACAATATCGACGACCAATACGACGAGATCCGGCCGTTCCATAAGCCACTGTTGAGCCAGTACGCTCGTCTCTTCAGTACGACCTACTAAGACCAAAGCACAGTGCGTCGACGCCTCGATGGATTCAAAGACGGCGTCCAGTTCCGGCACTGACAAGCAGCGGTTCGTAACAAGGCGCATATCGGGTCGCGCTTCTACGCATGCGGCGATAACTTCTGCCTTTACGTCTGTGACAGTTGTTGCTACAAGCACATTGATTCGCGACACGTCTTTACTCCCAACGCGGCCGGTTTGTTCGCTCGCTTATCGCATATCTACTAGTCATGGCATATGCTTCCCAGAGGATAAAAAGAGATGGATACCGTTCTCCCAAGCGGATTAGCACTGCGGATGGATGTCAACCAACACCTTTGATCTAACCCATATAGACCGAACGATCGATGAACGATGAAGGAGAGAGCTCCGAAAATTCTGGCAGTGCGCTAAGTGGTAGCCTGGCTTCACCGACGCCACCAAATGAGCACGGCGATGAAGAGATCGAGACGCATCACGGCGCGGCATTCAAGGAGCAGGTGGCCTTAGCGGCATTTACGGGCGATAAGACGCTGGCGGAATTGGCAGTACAACTTGGCGTCTATACTGCCCAGATTACTGAGTGGAAGCGGCACTTGCTGGAACGGACAGCAGAGGTGTTTGGCGGCACGACCCACAAGCCAGACGCGCCGGATCTCAAGGTCCTCCACTTCAAGATTGGGCAGCTGACGCTGGAGAAAGATTTTTTCGAAGATGCGTTCACCAAGACGGGCTTGCTGAGCGTAACGCGATGATCATCCGAACCCACGTGTTACCGGTGGCGCGACAATGCCAACTGCTGAAGCTGGCCCGCTCGACCGCCTATTACCAGCCGACGCCGTTATCAGAAACGATGCTGGCGCTCATGCGCCGGATTGATGAGCTCCATCTGCAGTATCCGTTTGCCGGCGCTCGGATGCTGCGTGATCTGTTACAGCAAGAGGGCCATGCCATTGGCAGGCGGCAGGTCGCAACGCTCATGCGGCGGATGGGCATCACGGCGATCTATCGGAAGCCGAGGACCAGCCAGCGGCATCCGGCCCATCAGATCTCTCCCTATCTCCTGCGTCAGTTGACCATCACGCGCCCGAATCACGCGTGGGCCGCCGATATTACGTACATCCCCATGCGGCGCGGCGTTGTGTCTCTGTGTGCGATCCTGGACTGGGCCAGTCGCCGGGTGTTGGCCTGGCGGCTCTCCAACACGTTGACCACGGACTTCTGCGTGGAGGCCGTGCAAGAGGCGATTAGCCGGTACGGCCCTCCGGAAATCTTCAACACCGATCAAGGCTGCCAGTTCACCAGTCAGGAGTTTACGAGACTTGCACGGACGCACGGCGTTCAGATTAGCTAGGCGCACACCGCCAGGCACACATAAGAAGTGACAGATGCTGTCCAAACAAGCGAAGCCACCTCTCACATCACGCCCGGTCGCCTGCAAATGGCCGTTGGGATCTTCACAGATCCACACATCCCTCCAGGCGGGAGGAATGACGAGCGAACGAATGCGGCGAAGGTGTCGTTCATCACGAATCGGAACTCCCCAGGCATTCAGGTAGGCATAGGCGCCTCGTTTGGGGACTCGACTGAACCCGCCCACACCTTCCCTCACATAGCGCAGCCCGGCCGTACGCGCTGACTTCACGACCTCCGGGGAAGCGCTGATTCGCATCATGCGTGGGGGTGCACCATTCGTCGCACAGGGGGTCATGCTTTACCCTGTTCCCTTTCCAGACCCGGAAGAATCGCTTTAAAGAAGGCGTTTTGGATCAAGGTTCCCATGACCTGCCACGTGTCAGCAAAAGGATTGGTGACCGGGCCTGTGATACCGGTCTCGGCTGCCACCTGGTCTGCGCTTGGATTATTCAGCAGCTCGACGATGCCGCTGATCACCGACTCGAATATCTTTTTGGTCCATGCCTTTTCAGCATCTTGCTCCGGATCGTAGACCTCGACGTCTTTGAATATCGGTTTGAGGTAGCCGGACACGTGTTTGTGGCGGATCGAGAGTTCACTGAAGACCAACAGGTTGCCTCGATGCACATCAAAGTCGACGTAGGCCCGCAGCACGTCGTTGAACGATTTCAGGTCTGTTTTCACGACCTGGACTCCGACATCGAAATCAGGGGAAGGTTTTTCGGGCCGAAATGTTCCGGTGAGGACGCTGCGCCCCGTCACTTTGATGACCGCATTGCCTCCTTGCCACTCGCGGAGCCTGGTCGTGAAGTTATCCACGTCGGCATTCACGTCTCCGACAAACACCCGGTAGGGAGGGGTGACGGCCTTATTCACGAAGCCGAATTCGCTGTCCAAGACCTTGCCTTGTGTGACATTCACGACCAGAAGCGGATTGTCTTTCACTTTCTTGGCCACCGCAACGGCTCCGTCCGGCGGGCCTCATCTCTTGGGTGATGACGATAGACATAGTCTGCCCTCACGCCTTCCAGACGAATATCCTGCACATCCGCCACCTGCCTCCACGGCGCATATTCGGCATGGCCCTTCGTGGTAACTTTGCCTCGATCGAGCTGCACATTGTAGCCACCGGCAAGGCCAATAAAATCCTGGAGCGCGAGATCGGCAAGCGTGAAATCCACGTTGAAGGCAGGAAGCGGTTTGGTCAGCACATTGGCATGGCCTTTGGCCTTGATATGGCCCCCTTGAGGAAGCCGTGCGTCCATGTTGATGGTGGAGGGATATACTTCGCCTTCGCCGCCTCGGTTGCTGATGTCGCAGGCTTCGAACCGGAGCTCAGTGAGTTTCACCGGCTGCGCCTTGGGATGATCGTAGTACGTGATCTGCGCCTGCTCGACCGTCAATTCGCTGATCCGCAATGGAAACTGGCTACGCACCATGTCCTGCCAGCCACTGGAGCGGGTCTCGTTGAGTTCTGTCTTGGCTTGGGGGCGCGTCACGGTGATGGACGGTCCGTCGAGGCGATGGGCGCTCACAATATTCCCCGTCAACAGTCCCCCTAACTGAACGCCGGCATGCCATTTCGGAATGTGGGCCATCGGGGGATCGGGATGACGATTTTGAATGAGTGCCACGTTTTCGAGATCGAGCGACAGCGTCAGTGGATGCAGGTCGAGCTTGCCGATGCGCAGCGTGTAGACGTGGAGCGAAGCATTGGCCTTGTCTTCGATATATTTCCTTACCGGCTCATCCGCGATCGCTGCGACGAGTACCATCGCCATCACCAGGACGAACGCGATCGCGCCGACCCATAGGATCCAACGTGTGATTAGAGGACGAGTAGGCACAGGGCTGGTCTCTCGTGGTTGTCGGTGCGACCACCAACACGGTATCAGACCAGTGGAATCGTCCAACTCGGATGAACCCTAGTCCTGAGAACGCCAACAGAAATGACGTTCGACGAGGCGAAGGTGCGGCAACAATTCAATCTGATCATGGATGATGGGTTGGAAAGACGCTCTGCTTCACCGACAGGCCTCCCGTGCTCACGGTTGGGCTAACGATTCGCCGGGATGTGAATGATGGCCCGCCTGCCGTGGCGAGTACGTGGCTCCAGGTGCAACGTCTGGCCCTCGCCGATACCATGATGGAAACCCGAGTCATTACGAAGACGGGTATGACGGCTCTACCGCGTTCAAAAGGCTCTTCTTCGGATGATTCCCCGCGGCGTGGAGGCCGCAGGGTCTGACGAGGGCGGGGTGGAGGATACGGAGGGTTACCACTCTATTGAGGAAGTCGGCGTCTCGCAGGACCGACCCGAATCGGTCGGCCCCGCGAGGCCACATCACACGTCTCTACGCTACCACGTTCTCTATACTGTGCTGCACAGGCCTATGTCACGCCTCTCCTGCTCTTCCATCAGGGTTCAACTGTACGCGGCACTCATACAGACAACGGGCTCGCTCCAGTTGGTTTGCGGCGCCCGCTGCTCGACGTATCCGGCCAACCAGCGCAACCGGGTCTGATCCGTCTCGGACATCCGGATAAACTCCAGGCCCACCTGCCCGTCGCCGACCCAGCGCACGGCCGCCAGCTTGATCTGCATGGGTGCGTGGCTTTTGGGAAATGTCAGCCGGAGGTCCACATACTGGCCGACCTTGAGTTTCATGCGCGTTGCGAGCAGGCAGCCCGGCACCGAGAGATTCACCATTTCCGCCTGGCCGACCAGGCCATTACAGGACAACAAACAGGTGCTCTGTACTGACGCTCGTGAACTGTATCGCTTCTTCATCCGTCCTCCTCTGGTGTGGGCCGCCGTGTTCGCTGATGCTTCAAACTTACCTGTACAAAGGCGTCGGCACATTACCTAGTATTGGTAACTCGGAAGGGGGGCGGCGGATGGCGCAAATTGAACACAATCGATGACTTGTGATGTTGTGGGGCATGAAGCAGATCTCGCCACTGTGGCGCAGAGCTCCGGGACTGCCACTGTGGCCGTTACAGCCCCGAAAGCACTGCACTCGCTATTTATTCGAAGCAGGGTTGCTGATTCACGTGCACTACCATGGCCGGCGGAAAGCCATTAAAAAACGTGCTGCTGGCCCCGCAGTACGCTCCCATGTTTTCGGAGTACACCAATTCGCCTAATTCCATGTCGGGCAGGTGCTCGGCCAGGCTGATGGTGTCGAGCGCATCGCAGGTGGGGCCAAAAACGGCACAGAGCTGCGTGGGGTCTTTCCGAAAGCTTTTCAGGTGATATTGGCAATGGTCGAAGATCACGCCGCTGTAGGTGTGATAGACGCCATCATCGAGATAGTAGCAGAGCTTCCCGCCCCGGACCGTTTTCCCGATGATCTGTGACACGGCAGTGGCGGCGGACGCTACGAGGAACCGGCCCGGCTCGGCGAGAATCTCGATCGGTTCGGGAAACAGGCGGTCTAATTCGGCATTGATGGTATTGGCGAGGCTCTTGAAGGCAGGAACGGAGTCGTCGTAGTGCGCCGGAAAGCCGCCGCCGATATCGAGGAGCTTCAGATGGAATCCACGCGCCTTGGCCTCGGAGAAAATTCCTGATGCAAGGTGCAACGCCTGGCAATAGTTTTGAACGTTGGTGCACTGGCTACCGACGTGGAAACTCAGCCCCTCAACCTCGAGCTTGTGGTTATGTGCGAAGGCGATGAGATCGACCTCCTCTCCCGGTAACGCGCCGAACTTGCTCGACAGCTCGACCATCGACCCGGTATTCGGGACGGCCAACCGCAGGACCAGGCCCGAGCGGGGAGCATAGCGGGCAATCTTGAGCACCTCCTCGTGGTTATCGTAGGTGATCAAGGGCTTGTACTGATCCAGCTGCTTGAGGGTCTCAATGGCTTTGATCGGATTCGCGTAGATGATCCGATCCCATATATAGTCCTGCT
>WBZQ01000118.1_pt1 | contig 76250 bp, 74 predicted proteins | sample 5204251 | NCBI WGS metagenome assembly WBZQ01 (sample SAMN12412402, study PRJNA552823) | activated sludge metagenome | isolation source: activated sludge from nitrification reactor of wastewater treatment plant... | place: USA: Virginia | collected 2017-09
AGTCGGCCCCGGACCGTGCTATCTACGACGGTGCTGCCCAGGCGGATGTGGAGGCCGGCGACATGTTCAGGTTCTGTATGGAAAGTGACATCGACATCGCGCTTCAAAAGATCGCGCAATCGGGTCGTGATCCGATCCTGCTCGGCCGCAGGCAAGGCGTTCGCGGATGATACGAGCACTTGCTGCGTCCCTTTGGATTCATCCACGAGCTTGGCGAAGGCCTCGGCGATGTCGGGCAGGAAACTGACTCGATTCTTTTTCACCAATTGGTCGAGAAATCGTTTTCCGACCGGCGGGCATCCGAGTCGAGTGGCCAATTCAATCAGCACACCTAACTTGGTGTCTTCCGGAAACACCGGGGAGGCGACGGCATGCCGTAACGCAGCGGACTGCGTGAAGGCCTCTCCCAGGCCATTCAATGCTGAACGGGCCGGCTCGATGCTTGGAGTATCAAGAAGTTCGAACAGAGCTTTTGCGTATCGACGTGCGACGGCTGTCTTAATCACAATTACTATCCGCTACGGTTAACCGTGTTTTGATCAAACGGGAAGCTTGCGTGCGGTGGGCACGACAAAAAGCGCGCCAAGTTAGCATTCAAAAGCGGGTACTGTCAAGGAGGATCGCATCGACCGGAGCCAGGAACGGCATATTGCCGCTCGCTGAGCATTCTCCAGACTACCCTCGAGGAGACAGGACTGGAGCCCCCTTCTCGCTGAATGGCTGACAGGAGAGAGAAAATTAGACGAGGCAAGGGCTAGGACCGCTGGATGATCCCACCACCGAGTACGCGGTCCCCTGCATAAAAGACAGCGGACTGCCCGGGACTTAGCGCCCGCTGCGGCTGATGAAATCGAATCTGCACCGCTCCGTCAGTTAATGGAAGGAGGGTCGCGGCAGAGGCCGGCGTTGCATAACGAATTTTTACGTCTGCCTCGACGGGCTGCCGACTGATCGCCGCATCAAACAAACTCAGGTCAGCCACCCGGCAATCCGGTTGCACAAGCTGATCTTCCGCGCATAACACGACCTGGCCCGACTCAGGAACCACCTTTTGAACGTACAATCTCTGACCGGCGGCAATGCCCAAGCCGCGTCGCTGACCCGGCGTGTAAAAGGCAATTCCTTCGTGCCGGCCAAGCACTTCGCCATCCACGCCCACAAAGGAACCTGGCTGCTTCAGTTCCGGACGTTCCTGCTCCAGAAACGTTCGATAGTCACCGTGACTCACGAAACAAATTTCCTGGCTCTCCTTGAGTTCCTCCACCGGCAAGCCGAGGGACTCTGCCTCCTTCCACACCTGAGTCTTTTGCATCTCGCCAACCGGGAACAAGAGCCGCGGCAGCCAGTCCGCCTGAATTCGATACAGGAAGTAGCTCTGATCCTTGCGCGCGTCCAAGGCCCGGTGCAGCGACCATTGTCCATCGGCCTGCAGCACACGCGCGTAGTGTCCGGTCGCCACATAGTCCATCCCGCGTTCCTGCGCCAACGCATACAATGAGCGCAGCTTGACGCGCTCGTTGCACCGGACACAGGGATTGGGTGTCGTGCCGGACGCATACCCTGCGACAAAGTCATCGATGACGCCCTGCTGGAAGACCTCGCGACGATCGACGACTTCGTACGGAATACCTAGGCGCTGCGCGACGAATCTGGCGATGCCAATCTTGCAGCACCCCCGTTCCTCCCAGCGCTTGGAGGCCGCGACCTGCTCGTCCTCATGCTCCCACACTTGAAGCGTGACGCCGTGGACAGCATACCCTTGCTGCACAAGCAGCGAGGCCGCGACGGAGCTGTCCACTCCGCCGCTCATACCTAGCAGTACGGTCTGACGTGACATAGATGCTACCGGAGAAAGAATGGGCCGAGCACTTACGGCTCTTGGGTTTTGACTTTGCCGCGATGGGCAACGAGGTCGCGCACGCCGGGATCCTGGGGCGCACCGAATTCAGAGGACTCGTCTTCCGTCCACTTCTCAGCGCCCATATTACTCATGCCGTGAAAATGCGCGCCTTCCTCGATCATGATCACCGGGCTCTGAATGTCCCCGATGAGAATTCCGGGCTTTTGAATTTCAACCTTCTGCTGCGCAGTGACTGATCCCTTCACGCGCCCGCTGATCTCAACAGACCCGGCAGCAATCACGCCCTTGATCACCGCACTCTCCCCAACAATCACGGCTCCACCTGTGTGGACTTCCCCTTCGACGCGGCCATCAATGCGGACCGTCCCGTCGAAGGTAACAATACCCTTAAAACTCGTTCCCTTGCCGAGAAAGGTAAACTTGTCAGATTCCGCGACGGACTGCTTTTTGGTCTCACCCCACATGAGCGTCCTCCTTCACACACTCCACGACTGTGACCGGCCGTGGCGCGGACCGAATGGAATATGTCGCATGCCTGCCTCTTGCCTACAAGGCAGATCACATCCTGTCCAACGAATTCGTTATCGAAGCGGATTAGCCGTTAACAAGCTTGACGCCCTGGCCGCGCGTGGATCCCTGTCCCTGCGGCTCGCGCGTGCCCGACTGGCTCATCTCTAACGTGCCGTTGAACACCACGCCTTCTTCCATCGCGAGCAACGGCGCCTTCACACCGGCGTTCACCACGGCGGGCGCGCGCAACTTCACCTTCTCCCGGGCGCTGATGTCGCCGGTGATCTTTCCCTTGCATACCACCGTGCCGGCCGTGATCTTCGCTGTCAGGACCGCATCCTCACCGACCAACAGGACCCCTTCGGTATGAATCTCCCCGTCCAGATTACCGTCGATACGCACAGTGCCATTGTAAGAAATCACACCTTTAAAGCTGACGCCCTTGCCGACAAAGGCATTGATCTCTTCATTCCCTTCACGCGGTGCCGTCGATTCCAAATTTTCCATTTCACTTCCCTCGCTTTGTCCCGCCTGACGCTTTCCTTCTGGTTTGTCCTTAATCCACATTGCTTATTCCTCCAAACAAATAACCAAGCTCCCCGCCTGCTGACCGAAGTGTATTCACTGATCAGCCGACGCGGTCGGTGATGAGTACTAGAAAATCCGACCGCATTTTACTCCGGTCAGGCGGAAAAAATCTGCCCTGAAATGTTTCGGCTATCCATTGAGCAACTGCTCCACCACCCCGTCCAATTCCTCAGGAGAGAAATAGTGAATGATGATCTTGCCTCCACGACGGCCCTTCTGCACATCCACCCTGGTGCCCAGGCGCTTCTGCAACCGCTCCTCAAGGTCGGAACGTAGCGGAGCCCGCACCGGACGCTTTCCCGTTTTTTTGGCCTCCGCATGGCCCTGCACCAACCGTTCTGCTTCCCGCACAGACAGTTGTCCCTCCACGATCTGCGTCGCCAAGCTCACTTGGGCAGCAGGCGTCATGAGGCCGAGAATGACTTTCGCGTGCCCCGTCGACAACTGATCAGATTCGATCATGTGCTGCACCTCAGCCGGCAGCGACGTCAATCTCAACATATTGGCGACGGACGACCGTTCGCACGCGACCTTCTGCGCAATGGCCTCCTGCGTAAGACCGAATTCATTGAGCATGCGCTGGTAAGCCCGGGCGGTCTCCATCGGGTTCAGATCATCTCGCTGGAGATTCTCCACCAGCGCCAGCACCATAGACTCCTGATCCGACACATTGCGAACGAGCGCTGGAATCTTCTGAAATCCCGCCAGCTTAGCAGCCCTCAAGCGTCTCTCGCCGGCAATCAATTCGTAGATACCATCACCCTTGCGGCGCACCAGTATCGGCTGCAAAAGACCATTCTGCTTGAGCGAAGCTGTCAGTTCGGCCAGCTCGACTTCCGAGAACTGCTGCCTGGGCTGAAAGCGGTTCGGGACAATCGCTTCAAGCCGCAATTCCTGAACATCACCACGCTCCGGGTCGGCCGTGGTTCGACCAGTAGGCAGGAGAGCGTCGAGGCCTCTACCGAGGGCTTTTTTCTCCATGGACCACAAACTCCTTGGCTAGGGATAGATAGGCTTGGGCACCGGATGATGCCATGTTGTACAGCAATGCCGGACGACCATAACTCGGCGCTTCGGCCAACGTCACGTTACGAGGAATCATTGTTTGATAGACGCTCTCTCCGAAATGTCCACGAATCTGCTCAACGACCTGGCGAGCGAGTGAATTGCGCGCATCATACATCGTAAGCACAATGCCCTCGATTTCCAGATTCGGATTGAGCGATTGCCGGAGGCGCTGAATGCTCTCCATCAGGCGCCCCAGACCTTCCATTGCATAATATTCACACTGCACCGGAATCAGCACGGAATGCGCCGCGACCATCGCGTTAATGGTCAACAGGCCGAGGGCCGGAGGGCAATCCAGCAAGATGGTATCGTACCGATCAGCGACCTCAGCCAACGCTTCTTTGAGGCGCTGCTCACGCCCCTCCATATTCACCAGCTCGACTTCCGCGCCGGCCAGGTGCGAGTTGGCCGGCACCAGCGACAAACCGTTCACTGCGGTCTGCATCGCGAGCGAGGCAATACTTTCCTTCACAATCAACGCATTATAGACGGTCTTTCCAAGCGACATGGCATCCACACCGAGGCCGCTGGTCGCGTTCCCTTGCGGATCAATATCCACAAGGAGAACCGATCCACCCTCGATTGCCAGCGCTGCGGCAAGGTTCACCGAGGTGGTAGTCTTCCCGACTCCACCCTTTTGATTTGCAACAGCAATGATTCGAGCCATGTAATCCCCAATTCGCTAGAACACATTCACTTCAACCGCGATGTTCCACGTGGAACATCACACCTTACTCAGTTCGAAAACACTGACAACACTCGATGGCCACAACCTGATGGAAGCTCATACTCGACTTCCTCCATCAAAGCAAGGCTGGCGAGCTCAAAACCTGGCCGAACCTTCTCAGCCCGGTACAGAATCACTTTTCCTCCCGGCTTGAGCAGCTTCGAGAGCAATAGACCCAGGCCATCAACTTTAAACGCTCGCACAACGATGTAATCGAATAGCCGCCCATCATTTCGCCGCTCGACGTAATCTTCTAACTTAGCCGTTGCCACCGTTACCTGTTGCAAGCTGAGCGACCCGATCATATAGCGAAGAAATGATCCCTTCTTTTCACTCGGTTCGAGTAATTCAATTGCCAGATCAGGGCGTACGAACTTGAGCGGAATGGCTGGAAAACCGGCCCCGGCCCCGACATCAAGAACGAATTTTTCACCAACATTATCAATTAGTTTTGTGCCAGCAATTGAATCGACAAAATGCTTAATGAGGATCTCACGATCATCATCGATGGCCGTAAGATTGATCGCTTTATTCCATTTTTTAAGCTCGTCCAAATAGCGCTGGAAGAGAGAAATAGACGAGTCAGGAAGGGGAATGCCGAGCTCTGCAGCGAATTTTCGAAGAGATTCTTCGAACTGAATGTCGTCGTGTTCCACGTGGAACAATTACGCGAAACAATTGCGGGGGTCAAGAATGTTCTTCAGAAAGAAGACCATTTGGCAAGAATGTCATTGCGAAACCGATTCGCCTTACTCACCAACAGCCGGCTGCCTGCGGTAGCGCTCGATTGCTACCAACAAGAGAGAAATTGCGGCAGGCGTGACACCAGAAATTCGCGAGGCCTGCCCAACGGAAGCCGGTCTAACACGCTTGAGTTTTTCCCTCACCTCACTTGAGAAGCCGGAAATACCGTCATAATCAAAGGCCGCAGGAATACTGCGGTGCTCCAGCTTCTGCGATCGCTGGATCTGCTGGAGCTGACGCTTGATATAGCCCTCGTATTTCACTTCTAACTGAATCGCTTCAATGATCTCAGGATCGTCGATGTCAGCCCCTCCGAACACTGATGAAATTTTTTCGTAGGTCAGGTCCTGCCGCCGAAGAATTTCCGCCAGCGTCTGCGTGGGAATCACGGATCCTATGCCTGACTCTTCAAGCCGGCGCTTCACCTCTGGCGTCAACTTTGGCCTCGTCTCCTTGAGTCGTTGCACTTCGCACTCAATCGCGCTGCGCTTGGCCTCAAACTTTTGATACGTTTCATCAGGCAGGAGTCCGATTCGATGCCCGATGTCCATGAGGCGAAGATCTGCATTGTCATGGCGAAGCAGCAGGCGATATTCAGCTCGCGAGGTGAACATCCGGTAGGGCTCCCTGGCGTCTTTCGTAATTAAATCATCAATTAATACGCCAATGTACGCCTGCGACCGGTCAAGCACGAGCGCTTCATCCCCTCGCAGCTTCAAGGCCGCGTTAATGCCGGCCATAATCCCTTGAGCCCCCGCTTCTTCATAACCGGATGTCCCGTTGATTTGCCCCGCATGGTAGAGCCCTCGGACCAACTTCGTCTCCAGGGAATTATGGAGCTGGCGTGGAGGGAAATAGTCGTATTCCACCGCATACCCGGGCTTCATTATCCTGGCCTGCTCAAGACCCGGAATCGTCTTCAACATAGCTGCCTGCACATCAACCGGCAAACTGGTCGAAATACCATTCGGGTAAAATTCGTTCGTATCCAACCCCTCAGGCTCGATGAAAATTTGATGCCGATCCTTGTCGGCAAATCTGACGACTTTGTCTTCGATCGACGGGCAATACCGCGGACCGACCGAATCAATCACTCCACTGAACAATGGGGATCTATCGATATTTTTACTAATAATATCATGTGTTTCCGAGTTCGTATGCGTCAAATGACATGGCACCTGTCGTAAAGGGATTCGACTGGTCCGATAAGAAAATGGCGGGGGTGGATCATCACCAGGCTGGAGCTCCATGACGGAAAAGTCGATGGTATCGCGATCCAGCCTGGGTGGAGTTCCGGTTTTCAGTCGGCCGACCTCAAATCCAAAATCACGCATGCAATCAGAAAGGTGCTCGGCAGATGATTCCCCGGCCCGGCCCGCAGGAAAGTGACTCAGCCCAATATGGATGAGCCCTTTTAAAAAGGTGCCGGAGGTGAGCACGACGGCTTTTGCTTCAATATGCGCCCCTGAATCCGTAACGATGCCGGTCACAGCGCCGCCCTGCGTGAGAATACGATCCACCGTCCCGCCCATGATCTGAAGCCCTGGCTGGGCACGCAGCGTATCCTGCATAACCTGGCGATACACCTTTTTATCGCACTGCGCGCGCAGCGCCCGGACGGCAGGCCCCTTGCTTGTATTGATCATCCGAAATTGAATACCCGCCTGATCAGTATTCCGCCCCATTTCACCGCCCAAGGCATCGATCTCTTTCACCAGATGGCCCTTGGCAATTCCGCCGATGGCCGGATTACACGACATCTGCGCAATCCGGGCAGGATCCATAGTAAGTAATAGCGTGCGTGCGCCCATGCGAGCGGCGGCCAGAGCCGCTTCGCAGCCGGCATGCCCTCCCCCCACCACGATCACGCCATACGCCTCACTCATGACGAACGTCCTTTCATTTCCCGATACAAAACTCAGCGAAAATCCGTTCCAAAATTTCGTCGGTCGTAATGACTCCCGTGATTTCGCCTAACGCATCGGCGGCGATGCGAAGATCCATCGCGACCAATTCTCCTGCACGCCCCGCTTCAACCGACTGCCTGGCCTGATCGACGCCCTGCAACGCACGTTCGAATGCTGCGGCGTGGCGGAGATTCGTCACGAGCACCCCTTCGTTCGATTCCAGGCGTCCCGGTAGCAAACGGCTGCGAATCGCTTCACGAAGTTCATCCAGGCCAATCTGCTTGGTTGCAGAAATCTCAAGCACGGAAGAATGGCCGGGGCAAGCGCGATCAAGATCTTCCATCGACAATTGGCACGGCAGGTCGCATTTATTGAAAACCAGCAAGGCAGTCGTGGCCGCAGGCCTGGAGAGAAGCTCGCGGTCGCTGGCCGAGAGGGGCATGGACGCATCCAATAGAATCAACGCAAGATCAGCGTCTTCCCAGGCAAGTCCGCTCCGGCGGATTCCCTCGACCTCCACCGGATCGTCTGTCGTTCGAATGCCTGCCGTATCGACCAATCGCACCGGAATGCCGTCGATGCTGACAAGTTCCTCGAGCAGGTCACGGGTCGTGCCGGGAATAGCCGTGACAATAGCACGATCACTGCGCAACAACGCATTCATCAAACTGGACTTGCCCACGTTCGGACGCCCCAGGATCGCCACCGCCGCACCTTCCCTCCAGATACGGCCGTCCTCGCCGGAGCGAATCAAGCGCTGGAGTTTGTGCAACGTCGCATCGAGGAGCCGCAGCAATGCGTCCTGCTGAACAAAAGAAATGTCTTCTTCCGCAAAGTCCAGGGCTGCTTCAATGTGCGCGAGCGCAATCACCAATTCGGAACGAATCGCCTCCACTTCACGGGACAGTTCGCCTCGCCGTTGCGACTGCGCAATGGTCAGGCTCCGTGCCGTCTTCGCCCGGATGGTATCGAGCACGGCCTCGGCCTGCGCGAGATCAAGTCGGCCGTTGAGAAAGGCACGTTTGGTAAATTCACCCGGTTCGGCGAGCCTCGCTCCGGCGGACATCAAGCCCCGGCAGAGCTGATCCAGAATCACCGGACCTCCGTGGCATTGCACCTCCACCACATCTTCTCCAGTGAAGGAATGCGGGCTCCTCATCACCACCACAAGCGCTTCATCGATGAGGGTCGGTGTGGGAGACTCCAAATTATGCGATGGAGACGTGCCCGTACCAGGCGAACAGATGTCGGCCAACGTCAGCCTGTGCGTAGGAAGCGCTTGAAGCGATTTGCCTGACCGGAGACGAACGACGTGAGAGGCGACGTCAAGCGCGCAGGGCCCGCTGATGCGGAGCACCCCGATGCCCCCTTCGCCGGGAGGCGTGGCGATGGCACAGATGGTATCGTCTAGCGCGCCATGCATGACGCACCCACTGCGGTGGATTTACTCGGATGGACTGTTTCGCCGCTTGCCGTTATTTTTTTGTTCTTTCGGTTCTTCCAGGGCTGCCGCCTCAACATCCGCGGGAGCAGCTTGCCACTTCTTCCCGAACAACCGCTCGGTGACGACTTGCTGTGTGATCGTGAGGGTATTGTTGGTCAGCCAGTACAGGACCAACCCTGCGGGGAAATTCACGAACAAGAACGTCATGAAGACCGGCAGGAACAACATGATCTTCGCCTGGGTGGGATCCATCGTAGTCGGCGTGATCTTCTGCTGAATGACCATCGTAGCACCCATGATGATCGGCAGCACGTAATAGGGGTCCTGCACGGAGAGATCCTTGATCCACAGCATGAACGGGGCCTGCCGGAGATCGATCGTCATATAGAGAATATTGAACAACGCGACGAAGACCGGCATCTGCAACACCATCGGCAGACAGCCGCCGACCGGATTCACCCGATGATCCTTGTACAGCTTGATCAGTTCCTTGTTCAGCCGCTCGCGATCATCCTTGAACTTATTCTGGATGGCCAGCACCTTGGGCTGAATGACCTGCATCTGCTTCATCGACTTGTAGCTTTTGTACTGCAAGGGCACAAACATCAGCTTGATCAACATGGTCAAGAGAATGATCGTGACACCATAGTTGTGCGTAAACTCATAGAGAAAGCGGAGGACATAGAAAATCGGCTTGGCGACCGCCTTGACCAGCCCCCAACTGCCGAACACAAACCAGCCGAAGTCGATCGTGTCTTCCAGACCGGCGTTCAATCCCTTCAGGGTGTCGTACTCTTTGGGCCCGGCATAGAGCTGCATCGCCATGGTCGAGCCGGCCGCAGATGCAGGGAAGCGCACTCCGGCCGATACCAGTTTGTCGCCTTCTTTCTTCGCCAGGGCAGCCGAAGCCTTCTGCGGCATCAGGACGCTGAGAAAATACTTATCTTGAATCGCCGACCACTTTACATCGCCTTTGCGTTCGGCCTCGCCGTCGGGCGTTTCCTTCAACACCTTGTCATCGACCAGAGAGGCTGAGCCCATCAGGCCGATGAAGCCTTCGCCCCACTCTACGATGCCGAAATTGGTCCCGAGGGTCACATCCACCGGCGTCGTCAGACCTTGCGTGCGAACCGCAATGTCCACCACATACGACCCATGATGAAACGTCAGTTCCTTTTCAACATCCACATTCCGCTGGACATCGTGATACTTGAACGTGAGATGGCCGACGGGATGGGCACTATCAAGCCGCGAAAGGTCCTGGGTCACGTGGTAGAGGGCGGATCCCAGGTCGCTCGTGACGGCCTGATCGCCGGTCACCAGGCTAAGCGGCCCTTTGAAGCGCCCCCCCGCGTAGACCAATTGGACGGGCACACGCCCCTGCTCGGCCGCGGTGGTGTATCGCTTCAGTTCCCAGGATTTAAGCACCGCGCCACGATTGCTGAACTTGGCCTTAAACAGGTCGGTGTCCACCTCGATCGTCTGCTCTTCTTTCGCGGTTCCCGACGCGCCATCGGAGGCCACAGGCTGGGTAGGGGAACCTGAAGAACTGGCGGCCGCAGGGCTCGCCGCCTCGGTGAAGGCACCATCGGATCCCGCCGACTTGCCGGCCGCAGCCGGAGAGCCCGTGGTGGTGGCGACTTGCACCGGCTCCGAGGGCGGTAACAATCCCATGCCCTTCAGCAGGTAGTCGTAACCGATAATGACGGTCAGAGAGATGATAAGGAAAACAATGACGCGCTTTTCCATGAAATTTAGGTACCGAGTAGAAGCTGAGGGGTTGTTGCCACGAGGGTTACCGTACCGGGTCCACTCCGCCGGGATGGAAAGGATGACATTTCAGGAGGCGACGACCGGCCATCACCAACCCTTTGAGCACTCCATACCGTTCGATGGCATCCTGCGCATACACCGAACAAGTCGGGTGAAACCGGCACGCCGGGCCAAGCATTGGCGACAGGCAGGCGCGATACACCATCAGGAGCCCGATGCAGAGATACCTCAGGACGAGGGTACCCCAAAACGGGCCAACCGCTGCCTTTGCAATGTGCCTCGCCATACCTGCTGTAATTCCATAAACGGCAGATTCAAACACTCGCGTTTCGGGAACACCAGAAAAGCGTATCCCGGAACCAAATCCGGCCGAACGGCCCGGCCCAATTCTCGAAACAGCCGTTTCGCCCGGTTCCGCCGCACTGCCGTGCCAAACCGCCGTCCGATAACAATCCCCATCGTGGCATCCTGAGGCACGCCCGGACTAATTTGGAGATTGAACAATCCTGTTGAAACACGCCGTCCATTTTTCTTGATGAGCTGGATATCCCGGCTACGTTTCAAGAAAAACGGCACAGACGCCTGTCCTGCCGTCATACCAGACCTGCCTGCGGGTTACCAGGTACGTGCGCCTAAACGAACACAATTCACGCGCCGCCTGTGAGTCGCCCCTGTTCTTCTACAACCAGGCCCGGACGACAGTTCTCACCCAGGGTTATCACCCACCACCTGGATGTGTGCCTACATGCAGATTGCCTAGCGGCAGGAAGGAATCAGACGGTGAGACGAGCGCGGCCTTTGGCTCTGCGACGAGCGATGACTTTGCGGCCGTTCTTGGTGCTCATGCGCTTCCGAAATCCATGTTCCCGCTTGCGCTTGAGATTCGAAGGTTGCTTAAAAGTGAACGACATTGCGCACTCCTTGTCGAGAGATCATTTTTCAATGAAGAGGCCGCATTATAGGGGCGGGACAGGAGCGTGTCAATGAATCTGCGCCCCGATTCGGAAGCGGGAACAGGCCGGAGGAAAGTCCAGGCCGAAGGAAGCTACCGTATCTGCGGTCCCGCCTGCTCAGCGGAATCGCTTTCTCTTGAGGCACTCTTGCCCCAAAGATACAAAGATGCCACAGGAGAACGCCTGGCGCGCAATCTATTGCGTCAGGCTAACTACTTGTTCTGAAAGGCAATCAACCCTCACTTTGACCCCTCACAGTCCTGGCACCCACATTGCGTAAGAAGGAATCGGTTGCATGGGGCCAGTGACCGTATCCATATGATCCATGCGTCGGGTGGCGTCTGCCACGGATGCTGAGCAACACCGACCGGAAGGACGCCAGCTAAAATTGCCGCACGGCTGGCGGGCAAAAGGCGGGAAGAACTCGCGGGAATCACCATCTCCAAGATAGAATACAATTAGCATGAGCCGCCCAAACCAGATCTGCCGCCTCCTCGCAAGCTTCTCTCTCATCGGTCTGCTGTCGATGAGTATGGGTGGGTGCGTCGAAACGGTCCCCGATGAGCTGGTAGAGGCCATTGAAAGCATTGACCGTGACCTCGTCACGCTTCGAGCCTCCGACATCACCCCCGAAGCCTATTCCAAGTTCTCCCGTCAGTGGATCGGATTGAGAGGCCGGGTCCAATCGGAAGAAAACATCGTCCGCTGGCCCTGGGAAGACAATGAACTCGAAACCGACCTGGAAGCGCTTCAGGCTGAAGGGACGCAGCTCGTGGCTGACGTCAATAGCCGCATCCAAGCGCAGCGCACCAGCGCCGAAACCAAGTTAGCCAAGATCGAGCAACGTCTTCGCCTGCTGAACACCAGAGTAGGAGACATCGGCAGTCGTGTGGTACTGGGTGAACACCCGGTTGAAACCGAAGTACTCGTCAAGCAGGCCCGGCTGCTCCTGGAGCAGGGACATTTCGAGCATTCGATTCAGACCTCAGAGCGTGCCGGGAAGATCATTCTGACCCAAACCGCCCTGCTCACGAATGAATTGGGACGATATGCGGATGATGATCTGATTGCAGCCTGGCGTGAATCTGCACAGAGGACCATTGATTGGTCCCGAGCACATCGGGCACAAGCCATTGTGATCAGCAAGGCCGACCGGGTGCTGACACTCTACAAGAATGGTCGAAAGGCGCTGACCTATCCGATCCGATTGGGATCGAGAGGCATCCGGGCAAAACAGCATTATGGGGACGGCGCAACCCCTGAAGGCGAATATCGCGTTCAACGCAAGCGCGGCCCGGGACAAACGCCCTATTTCCGAGCCCTGATTCTCGACTATCCCAATGCCGATGACCGGCGCCGGTTTGAGGAAGCACAAAAGGCCGGATTGATTCCCAAGAGCCAACACATGCCGGGGCTTATCCAACTCCATGGCATCGCGCAAGGCATTACGGATCAACCGTACGGCAGCATCGTGCTGGACAATCCGCAGATCGCCCAGTTATTTGATCAGGTCTCAGTGGGGACCCCGGTCAACATCGTCGGCGCATTGGAATCCCAGAATTCCATCTCTCTCGTGCTGGCAGACCTGGGCGACCAGGAAGAAGAAACCTAGTGCCCTCCGCCGGGCGTACCTGAACCGCGCCTCAGTCCGCAACACTTCCCCAGTTTGTAGCCTCGCTCCACCCTCAGCTCAGCGTCAGTCTTCCTGGTTTGCCTTTTTGATCTCCCCTACATAAGATACGAACCAGCCGACGTGCATCTTCGTTCCTCCACCTATGGAAGAGAGCGTGTTATGCCGATCCGCCCCAACGTATCCTCCCTTCTGGACAGTCCAGGCATCACCCGAACGCTCGAGGACCTGGCAAACAGCCACGCCATTGAACGTATCTGGACGCGAGACCATACCCTGTGGAAATCAAACCCGACTGAAATCGATAACAGGCTGGGCTGGTTGACGGTCCTGGACCACATGCAGGATGGACTCGCCGACTTGCGGACCTTTGCGCAAGCGGCTCGCGAAGCCCATACGACCGACGTCGTACTCCTCGGAATGGGAGGCAGTAGTCTCGGACCCGAGGTGCTGCGCTGCACCTTCGGCGCATCGAAGGGCGCTCCCCGGCTCTGGGTGTTGGACTCCACCGTGCCTGGCTGGGTACGGCAGGTGACCAAGGCCATTCAACCGGCACGGACGCTGTTTCTCGTCGCGAGTAAATCCGGCGGAACCATCGAAGTCATGTCTCTCTTCGCCCACTTCTGGGAACTTGTCCACCACACCAAGGGGAATCGAGGCGGCGCGCAGTTTGTCGCCATCACCGATCCCGGCACCGGACTCGAGCAACTCGCGCGCGAACGCGGATTCTGGCGTACCTTCACCAACCAACCGGACATCGGAGGACGGTACTCCGTCCTTTCGTATTTTGGCCTGGTTCCTGCCACCCTTCTGGGTCTCGACGTGGGAAAACTCCTGACCCGTGCGCTCACCATGCGTGAAGCCTGTCGTCAGACGACCTCGCCCAAAAACAATCCGGGAGCGGCGCTGGGGGCGATGATGGCCGCAATGGCCAGAGCTGGCCGAGACAAGGTTACCCTGCTTACGTCACCCGCACTCGCATCATTCGGACTCTGGGTCGAGCAACTCCTTGCAGAAAGCACCGGAAAGGAAGGAACCGGCCTCGTCCCTGTGGCGGGAGAACCCCTCGCGCCTCCGACTGCATATGGGACTGATCGAGTGTTTGTTTCACTTCGACTGAGAGGCGATCGGAATGCCTCTCTGGATCGAACCGTCTCCGCCCTGCAGCGAGCAGGACACCCAGTCTTCTCCTTGAATCTCAAAGACCGCTACGATCTCGGCGGGGAATTCTTTCGGTGGGAGTTCGCCACGGCCATCGCGGGGCATGCTCTCGGGATTCATCCATTCGACCAACCGAACGTGCAGGAGAGCAAAGACAACACGGGCCGCGTCCTGAAGGAAGTCCAAACCCAGGGACGGTTCCCCTCCCTCCCGTCGCTGACAGCCAAACAAGCGTTGACTCAGTTGCTGGAACAGACCGCGCCGAATCGTTACCTGGCCATTCTGGCTTACACGACTCCCACCGCTCAAATTGAAGTCGCGTTACGGGCACTTCGCAAAGCCATCATGGTGCGACATCGTATAGCCACGACGGCAGGGTATGGACCCCGTTATCTGCATTCCACCGGACAACTTCACAAGGGCGGCCCAAACAGCGGACTCTTTCTCGAATTGGTCGATACGATGAAGCCTGACGTCCCAGTCCCGGAAAAGTTCTACACGTTCGGCACACTGGCCCAAGCCCAAGCCATTGGTGATCTTCAATCGCTGCAGACGCACCAGCGCCCGGCCGTCCGGATTGCACTCGGACCCAATCCCGTGCGCACCATCCGCAGTCTCGTGACGCTCCTCACGCCAACCAAGACCACGCGTCGGAAGCCCGCCGCAAAGAAACGGACCAGCCCAACACGTCGCACGCGCCGTTGAGAGATGCCACGAACACCGGAGATACACACCTTCACTGATGCCCAAAAACTCATCCGCGCCGCGGCAGACCTCTTCATACAACTCGGCCAACAGGCGATTGCCGACCGCGCGCGCTTCCTTGTGGCCCTCTCCGGCGGCTCGACCCCCAAAGCCCTCTATTCCGTCCTGGCGAGTTCGGAATACGCGAGGCAACTCGACTGGGGAAAGGTGCACTTCCTGTTCGGCGATGAACGCGCCGTTCCCCCTACCCATGCCGACAGCAATTTCGCCCTGGCAAATACCATGCTGTTCACACCGCTGCGCATTCCAGCAACCCAGGTTCATCGAATACGCGGGGAAGACCCGCCTGAAATTGCGGCCACTCAGTACGAAGACACCTTGCGCCGGCTGACGGCCACCCGCTCCGCCCAATGGCCGGTTCTGGACCTGGTCCTACTGGGCATGGGTGACGATGGCCACACGGCTTCCCTCTTTCCGGGAACTCCGGCGGTCACGGAACAGACCCGCTGGGTCGTACCCGGTCATTCTCCCCAAGGCACGCGCCATCGCATCACTCTCACCCTAGGTGTGATCAATCATGCGAGTGTGATACTGTTCCTCGTCACCGGGCTGAACAAGGCGAAGGTCGTTCAAGCTGTCACCGGGGGCCGCGCAAGCGACCCCGCCCCCTATCCAGCAGCACTGGTTCGGTCGGAGACGGGACGGCTGTTGTGGTATCTTGACCGCGCGGCCGCATCTGAATTGACCGGGGCGACAGGCGATTTGTCATCGTAAGAGGGACCATGATTCTGGCAGGCGATATCGGCGGAACAAAGACCAACTTGGCACTGTACGAGTGGACGACCGGGCGGGTGGAGCCGGTCCGCGAAGACAGTTTTCACAGTGCTGACTACAAGACCCTCGAAGACATCGTCGATGAATTCCTCAGCACCCCGCTTCCCAAGTCACCCACGGAAGGCGAGTTGGGAGCTGAGCCCCTCGAAGCGCCGGCAGAAGGAACCACGGAGACACCGGAGCCTCCCCCCGAGCCCATCAAGCTGACGGCGGCGTGCTTCGGCGTGGCCGGACCGGTGATCGACAACCGTTGCCGTACGACCAATCTTCCCTGGGTCATTGAGGGCGCCACTCTGGCAGAGCGATTCGCCATCCCGCACGTCCGTCTCTTGAATGATCTCGAAGCGACTGCCCATGGCATCCTGCTGCTCAATCCCGATGAAATCGTGGTGTTGAACCCCGGTACACCCCCGAAGAAAAAGCAGGCGCTCGCCCTGATCGCCGCAGGTACCGGCCTCGGCGAATGCATTCTCTACTGGGATGGAACTCGCTACCGCCCCATGCCCTCAGAGGGCGGACATACGGACTTTGCGCCGAACAGCGACAGCGAGATTGAGCTACTTCGGCATTTACGAGGCAGTTATCTCCACGTCAGTTACGAACGTATCGTGTCGGGCCCCGGCCTACACGCCATCTATGAGTACCTGCGCGACACGAAAAAGAATGAGCCCACCTGGCTGGCGGAAAAGATCAAAGTGGGGAATCCGGCCGCCGAGATTGCCGAAGCCGGACTTAAGGGCCAAGCGGAAATCGCCACACAGGCCCTGGACCTATTCTCATGCGTGTATGGTGCGGAAGCAGGCAACCTGGCGCTGAAAGCGCTCACGCTGGACGGAGTATACGTCGCGGGAGGCATTGCCCCAAAATTACTGAAGAAACTGCAGGATGGCTCGTTCATGCGCGGCTTCACAAACAAAGGCCGCTACAAGCGGATCATGAGCCAGATTCCGGTCAAAGTCGTGATGAACGATAAAACCGCCCTGCTCGGCGCCGCCTCTATGGCAGCACAACTCACATCATCTCCTTCACTATGACATCATCGACCATGACACCATTCGTTGACCTGGATTCTGAAAAACGACAGGCCGCCTTGAAGGCGACCGAATTTGTACACGACGGCATGGTGGTGGGGCTTGGAACCGGCACCACGTCGAAGCATCTTATTGTGGCGCTCGGCGAACGCGTGCGCGCAGGGCTGAAAATTCAAGCCGTCCCAACATCTCACGATACGGCCGCCCTTGCGAAGCAGTCCGGCATTCCCCTGATCGAGTCCGACAACGCCTGGATGATCGATGTGGCCATCGACGGAGCCGATCAGGTCGATCCCGCGTTGAATCTCGTAAAAGGCGGGGGCGGCGCGCTGCTCAAGGAAAAAATTGTGGCTGCGGCGGCAAAACGATTCATCGTGATGGTCGACCACACGAAACTGGTGCCGGCGCTCGGCGGCAGCTTCCCCTTGCCCATTGAAGTCGTGCCCTTCGGATGGGGCAGCACCGCGCGGAACATTGAGGAAGTCTCAGGCGGCAAGGCCGTGCTGCGGCAGCGCAACGGCACGGTGTTTCAGACCGAAGCCGGTCACGTCATTCTCGATCTGCACATGCCGAACATCGATGACCCGGCCGCCCTCGAAGTCGCACTCAATCAGGTTCCCGGCATCGTTGAAACCGGCCTGTTCATCGGACGGACCAGCATCCTGATCGTCGGCCATGGGCACGGTGTCGACGTCACCCACGCCACGGAGTCATGAGCGACGAGCATGCCGACCCGCCGGTCACCCGCCGGCAGACGGCGGCGTTGGCAATCCGCGCCGTTGCCAATACCATCGTATGGCTAGGCGCCTGGCAGGGAGCGTCGTTCCTGTTTCTCGTCCCGGCAGCCTGGAGCAGCCCCAATCCACCTCGCAACCACCGACGGCCTAAACACATTATGACGACCACAGCTACACAGACACCGGATCCCTATCGACTCCCACGCCACGTCGTTCCGACGCACTATGACCTGCGAATTGAGCCTGATCTCCAATCACACTCGTTCGCGGGACATGAGGTCGTCACTCTGACTGTGACCGAACCAACGATCGACATTCTCTTGAATGCCACCGAGTTGGACGTCTCATCAGCGACCTTGTCCGGGGAAGGCCATCAGCCCCTCACGGGAACCGTGCAGATGGATAACGAACACCAGCGGTGCCGCATCACCTTCCCCGCGGCAGTCCAACCGGGCACCTGGAAGCTGCATCTCGCATTTCGCGGAACATTGAATGACAAATTGCGTGGCTTCTATCGTAGCAGTTACAAGGACGACCACGGCATCGCACAGAGTCTCGCAGCCACACAATTTGAAGCGACGGACGCACGACGGGCATTTCCTTGTTGGGACGAACCTCAGTTCAAAGCCGTCTTCGCCGTGACGTTGGTCATCGATCCTTCACTGACAGCCATTTCAAACACGCGAATCGTGGACGATCGCCACGAAGGCGACAAGCGCGTCCTTCGTTTTGCGGAATCCATGAAGATGTCCACCTATCTGGTGGCCTTCATTGTCGGAAAGCTTGAGTCCACAGCCCCGATCATGGCACAGCAGACGCCCGTTCGGCTTTGGTCGGTGCCCGGCAAGCAGCACCTGACCCCCTTCGGGCACGAAATCGCCGTCTACTCACTCAATTTCCTGGCCGACTACTATGGCATCCCCTATCCAGGCGACAAATTGGACCTCATCGCCATTCCGGATTTCGCCTCCGGCGCGATGGAAAATCTGGGGGCCATTACCTTTCGTGAAACGGCACTCCTGTTGGACCAGCGCACGGCCACGCACGCCGAGCAGGGACGCATCGCCGACGTCGTGGCCCACGAGAATGCACACATGTGGTTCGGCGATCTGGTCACGATGGCCTGGTGGAACGGTCTCTGGCTCAACGAAGCCTTCGCCACCTTCATGGAAATGCTGGTCGTGGACGCCTGGAAACCCGAATGGGACCGCTGGACCGCTTTCGGCATGGCACGTGCCGCCGCCCTTTCAGTCGATGGCCTGCACAGCACGAGACCAATCGAGTTTCCCGTGCGCGCACCGAAAGAAGCAGAGGCCATGTTTGACGTGTTGACCTATGAGAAGGGCGCCTCCGTCCTGCGCATGCTGGAGCAGCATATCGGCCCGACAGTGTTCCGAGACGGGGTACGCCACTACCTGACGGCCCATGCCTACGGCAATGCTGAGACCACCGATCTATGGGTCTCCCTCGGGCAGGCATCGAAGCAGGATGTTCCCGCACTCATGAACGAATGGATCTTCTCGCCCGGCTATCCCTTACTGTCGCTCGCCCTCGAGTCTTCCTCCACGCTGATCCTCACGCAACGCCGCTTCACCTATGCCGAAGCCTCGTCTCCGGCCTCCTCAGGCACAGGCGCGCAACGCTGGCAGGTACCGGTTCAACTGCGCATCACGACCACGCGAGGCACTGAAACCAGGCGCGTGCTACTTAGTGACCGGGAGAATCGCATCCCGCTGCCGGAAGGCTGGACATCGGTGTTGGCAAACGAAGGGGGGCACGGATTTTACCGCGTTCGATACAGCGCCGATTTACTCCGTGGCCTGCAGAAAAGTGGCTTGAACGAGCTGGCTCCGGTCGAACGATTCAATCTGCTGAACGATACCTGGGCCTCCACCGTCGCCGGCATGGTGACGCCCGGTGACTACCTCGCCTTGACCGAACATTTCCGTGACGAACAAGACCCTCATGTCTGGGCCGTGATGTTGGGGTCGTTCTCCACGATCAACCACCTGCTCACCGAAGAAGATCGTCCATTGCTGGCCGCACTTGTCCGCGATCGGGTCGCGCCGATGTTCCATCAACTCGGATGGACCCCGCGCGCCGATGAGCGCGATCTCGTCAAAGAGTTGCGTGGCGACATCATTCGCGCGTTAGGCACGCTGGGACGCGATCAGACCATCCAGGCACAAGCGCGCGAAGCCTACACAGCCCTTCAGCAACAGACCAGGTCCATTGATCCCAACGTGATTCCAGCGTTGGTCTCCATTCTGGCCTTCACCGGGGACGAAGCTCGCTATGAAGAATTTGCAGGACGGTTCCGCAAGGCCACCACACCGCAAGAAGAGCGCCGCTATCTCTTCTCTCTCGCGGCATTTCGAGCGCCCGAGTTGCTGGAGCGCACACTGGCCAAGACTCTGACCGATGAGATCCGCACGCAGGATGCGCCGTTCCTCGTCAGCAGCCTGCTCCACAATGTGTACATCCGCGATAAGGCCTGGGAATTTGTGAAGGCCAATTGGGAACGAATGGACAAGCTGTTTCCCAAAAGCGGATTGCGGAGAATGTGCGGGGGAATCACCGGGCTCTCAACCCCTGAACTGGAACGTGACGTGCGTGACTTCTTTACGTCCCGCAAGATCGACCTCGGCGGAAAGACGCTGGAGCAGAACCTGGAACAACTGCATATTGCCGTACAGTTTCGCGAACGCGATCTCCAGGCGATTCGCGCCGTGTTGGCGCGTAAGACAACCTGACAGCATCGGAATCATCTCTCGCGTCATTCGTGTCGGAGCACGGTTAACGGAGGCTGGCCGAGAAGACGGTAGGTGCTCAGGAATCCCACGAGGAGCGTCAGCAGAACGGTGCAGGCCAATCCGAGGCCCAGCAAGGGCAGTTCCAACGCCCAGGGCAGTTCCAGAATGTACCGCAAGATCGCCCAGGAAAACAGACTGGCCAGGGCGACGCCGATGACCCCCGCCACACATCCCAGCACCGCATATTCAGCCGCAAACGAGCGGGCGATCAAGCCTCGGGTTGCGCCAAGCGCCTTGAGAATCACCGCCTCATAGAGGCGTCGATACCGGGTGGCCGCCAGCGCCGCGGCCATGACCAACGCCCCTGCCAAGAGACAAAACATCGCGACGGCCCGAATGGCCAGCGATAGCCGATCCAGCACCCGGGCAAAGCTGCTCAAGACCTCGCCGATGTTGATCGCGGTCACATTGGGAAACGCCGCCACCACGGCCGATTGAAATGCCACCTCATCTCGAGGAGCCACACGAACGGTTGCGACGTAGGTCATCGGTGCCGCATCCAGCGAGCCCGGCGAAAAGATCATGTAGAAATTCGTCGAGAAGTTTCCCCACTCAACCTTTCTGATGCTGCTCACCTCGGCTTGCAGAATGGTCCCCTGGATGTTGAGGTCGAGCACCGTGCCGACATCAATGCCCAGGCTCTTGGCAGCTTCCTCCTCGACGGACACCTGCGGTCGCGCAAACACCTGGCCCGGCTTCCACCAGACGCCTTTCACGATCGTATTATCTTTGGGCACCTGATCAAGAAAGGTCAGCACATACTCGCGATTCACATACCAGTTTTTGCGCTTGTCCTCCTTCGATTGACTGGGCTGATCCTCCTGGTCGGAATCACGCTCGGCGGTGACCGCCCGGCCGTTGATGGCATGGAGCCGTGACCGCACCAGCGGAGTCAGGTCCGGAGCAAAGTCTCCCGTCCGCCGGTGGACCAGTTCCGAAAAAGCCTCGGCCTGATCGGGCTGAATATCGATGAAAAAGAATGTGGGTGAATCGGAGGGCCGGTTTTCTCCCACCTGTCGCACCAGCGCATGCTCAAGCAACGCAATCGCCAGAATCACCATGACGCCGACGCCGATCGACACCATCACCCCGAGGGTTTGTCCGCCCGGGCGTTGAATATTCCCCAGCGCCTGTCGCACGGAGAGAGCCCGCGGTACCGGCAGGGCACGTAATCCCAGCAGCAGTACCTTTGCCGACCCGGTCAAAACCGTCACGGCGACGAACAGGCCCCCGACGAAGAGGCTACCGATGGCCAGAGATCCGGCTTGCCAGACAGAAAGACCCGCCAGCCCGAGTCCGATGCCCGTTGCCGTGAGTGCTCGAAGCGGATCTGCTGTGATCAATCGCCCGACGCGCCTCCACGCTGATCGGTCCTGTCGCACAAGAGGTACCCGCTCCGTTTCCACCTCACGCCTGAAGATGGCGGCCGGCTTGATTTCACGGATCGTCAGGAGAGGCCACAGGCTGAACAGCAACGTAGTTAAAATGCCGAGCCCCAAGCCCTTCGCAATCGGAGCCACCGCAGACAGGGAGAGAACAGACGTAAACTCGACCTGCTGCAAAACATCTGTCGCCAGCAATGTGGACACCGCCTGCGGGAGCACCGATTGCAGGGCGACTCCTATGCCGACCCCCGCCAGGCTGCCCACCAGGCCCAGACCAACTGCCTGCCCTAAGTAGGAGTACAGGATGGTGTGGGTGTCCGCGCCCAGAGTTTTAAGAATCGCTATGGATTGCAACTTCTCCCGAACGAAGGCTTGAATGGACAAAGCCACCCCGATCCCGCCGACGAACAGCGCCGTCAGCCCAACGAGCCCCAGATACCGGGCCAATTGCTCCAGGAACTGCTTGAGCTGAGGCTGGGCATCCCGATAGGAAGACACACGTGCGGACTCTGCGGCGAGACGGCCCCAGAGTTCATGAAGAAGAGGTGACAAGGCCATGGAAGCGGGCAGCTTTAGAAGATGCCGCTCTCGCAAGCGACTCCCGGGCTTGATCAGATCCGCTGCTGCCAGACCTTCGTTCGAAATCAGTACTCGCGGCCCCAGACTGAACATGTTGGCCATGCGATCCGGCTCAGTGCGAATGACCCCTGTGATACGGAACGAGGCCTGCCCCACTTTGATCGCATCGCCTACGATCAACCCTAAGCGGATCAGTAGCGCATCCTGAACCACCGCCCCGTGGCAAGCCTCTCGACAGTTACCCCCCGAAGGATACAGCAGTTCCGTCAGTGGCCGATCAGGGTCAAGCCTCAGCACTCCGTACAGCGGGTATTGCGGCTCAACCGCTTTCAACTCCACCAACTGCGTGACGTCCGCCCGGCCCTGGGCACGATCAACCCGCGCCACCATCGCCACCAATTCACTCACGCGTGTGGCCAAAATCCCCCGCTCCGCCAGACTCTGGAGCACGGCGGAGCCTGGCGCGCCGATAGGTCGGGACAGCCGAACCTCAAGATCCCCTCCCAACAACCCGCGCGCTTCTTTGAGCACCGCACGCTCAACATTGGCCGAAAAGAGAGAGACTCCGACAACCGCCCCGACGCCTAAGGCAATACAGGCGAGAAAGTAGACAAAGTGGCGCCAGGCCGATCGCAATTCCCGCCAGGCCATGATGAACCAGAAAGGGATCATAACTGGTGGGCAGACTCACTCTGTTGAAGTGCGGTGAACTGATCGGAGGCAATCTTACCGTCACGGATGGTAATCACTCGTTCCATCGATGCAGCCAGTTGCTGATCGTGGGTCACCAACACGAGGGTCGTCCCCGCATCCCGGTGTAACGCCATGATCAGTTCGATCACCTGCTGCCCTGTACTCGAGTCCAAGTTTCCTGTCGGCTCGTCGGCCAACAGAATCGGCGGGCGGCAGGCGAAGGCCCGAGCCACGGCCACCCGTTGCTGTTCCCCTCCGGACAGTTGAACCGGATAGTGCGACACCCTGTGCCCCAACCCCACAGCCCGCAACAATTCATCTGCACGCTGCCGAGCATGCCGATCGCCCGCGAGTTCTAATGGAATGGAGACGTTCTCCAATGCCGTCAAGGTGGGAATGAGGTGAAAGGACTGAAAAATATACCCGACATTGGCCAGGCGCAGGCGCGCCATCGCCTTCTCGCCCAGTGCCGTAATTTCGACACCGTTGAGCCATATGGTTCCAGACGTCGGCCGGTCGAGCCCTGCGATCAGGCCAAGCAGTGTGGACTTTCCGCTCCCGGACGGTCCGACGATCGCAACGGTTTGCTTTTCTGGAATCTGGACCGTGACATCTTCAAGAATGGTGACCGTCTGGCCTCCGGCCTCCAACTGCATTGTCATATGATGGGTGGCAATCATGGTCACGCTGATCCGCTGCTCCCGTATTCAAAAACAGTTTTCATATTATACTGTACGGATGACACCCTGCTCCGACCTTTTCAGCCGTACCTCGCGCCTCTTGACCGGCGGTCTCATCGCATTGCTCCTCAGCGGACCGGTAGGCTGCGATCAGTCGACGCCATCTCCCTCCCCATCTGCGACCACCAGTCTTTCGACACCTCAGCCCTCCACCGAACACAGGCCTCTTAATGACTCGCCCGCACCGGCGGTGATTCCTCCGGTTGACGATCGACCGAGGATCGTCGCATTCGGCGATAGTTTGACAGCAGGCCTGGGGGTCTCCCCGGAACAGACGTACCCTGCGCAACTTCAGAAACGGCTCGATGTCTTAGGCCATCACTACCAGGTGCTCAACGCAGGGGTCAGCGGGGACACGTCGGCAGGAGGACTCCGCCGGGTGCCCTGGGTGCTTGCCGGAAAACCGTACATGGTGATTCTCGAGTTGGGCGGCAATGATGGGTTGCGCGGCCTGAGCCTGCCGGAGACTCGCTCGCATCTCGATGCGATCATCAGTCAATTGAAGGAGGCGCGAGTGCGCGTAGTCCTGGCAGGCATGAAACTGCCGCCGAACTATGGTGAGGAATATACGGCCAAGTTTGAAGCGATGTATCGGGACCTGGCCCACGTCCATTCGCTTCCGCTGATTCCGTTTTTGCTTGAAGGGGTAGGGGGTGAAAAGCAGCTCAATCAAGCCGACGGCATCCATCCTACCGGTGAAGGCTATCGCATTGTCGTCGACAACGTCCTCAAGAGCCTGCTACCCATTCTGACAAACAGCGGGACTGGCTCTTCGGAGCGAAAAAAGAAGGCGTGAAACATCGTCTCCGTCTTATCAAACGGAGAAACATTTCACGCCGCTAAATCAGGAGGAGCTGGTTAGCTCTTCTTGAAGAAAGTGTCGTACACCCCGAATGCCAGGATCAACGCAATCAGGGTATAGTAGAGGCCAGTAATACCGCTGTAATCCGGCGGACCTTCACTGACATTGGCAAACGCACTGGTCGCCTGCAGCGCTCCGATTCCGCTCAACACGCCCACTATCAGCTTGTTCATGATCTCCCCCTTGTAATCAAGGAATCCCCAAAGAGGGCCGCATTGTACTGAAGGGACGGGGGATCGCGCAAGGGGGTAGGAAAAAGAAGGGTCGGATGGAGTTCAGAGGCAAGACCGGCTGGTTTACAGCCGGATGCCCGCTTTAGGCCTTGCCTAACGATTTCAGCATCGTTCCCACATCTCGACAGGTCTCCGAGAGCCCTTCTAACCGGCGGCTTTTCTCGGTCAACAGGCCGGCTATGGCCTTCACCTCACCCTCAAATTGCTCTATGTGTCGGGAAAGGTCGGTCGTTTTGTTGAGGGCGGATTTTTGTTGTTCCACTTCCCGTTGGAGGTCCCGGCAAATCACCTGCAGCGATTTTGATTCCTTGACGGACGCTTCCAGGTCCTGGGTCAGACGCGCGACCGCCGCCTCTCGATTGCGAATGTCCGTATCGAGTTCGATTTGCGCTACTTCGCTCTCGCGCCTGCGTTCGTCCAATTGCTGGATGATTTGGGTCCAGGTAGACACAAGACCCGGTTCGATACCGGGCTGATCGGGAACCGGTTGACCAGTCTGAATGGCCTGAACCACCCGCTGCATCCACTCACTAAACTGATTCAATTCGCTGAGTTTTACATCACCGGGGGACACTGACGGGGCTGGGGATCGTACCGTTTCGAGGCGGGGAGCGGCAGGCCTGGCCTTGGGAACGATCCGTGCGTTCGACCAGCGTTGATACTCAAGCAACGCGGCAACGCCATGCCGACAAATCGGCTGCTCAGACAACGTGCAGGAACACCTGGCCTCCAGGTGGCCATTGCTCAGACGAATGGTCTGCTCATACAACCCGGAATTGCCCATTACGGAGGAGGTGAGTTCGGTGTCCGACGCATCAGTCAGCTGCACACGACGCTCCGACTGATATTGCTTTCCGATTTGGAAGGCGTTGGGCTCCACGACGGAGCTGATCATGGCTGCCTCCAACAAACTGAGGCGGTCAGCCGAACATGCGATTTTCCCCCGCATAGTGCCACCTGTGAAATGATTGGTCTCGGTGAGTCGCCCTTGTAACCTGCCGAATGATCGCCGTAGTGCCATGGAATCACCACTCCTGATGCCGACCACCCGGGCAACGAGACCAGAGTGTACGGCAGCTTCCCTGATACGGCTATCCCGCAGGCGGGGGGACCCGCCTAAAATCGAGACGAGTCAGCAGGGCCGTGCGGCTCGACCGCTGAGTCTTCTTATCGGCACCGTCGAGGGGCTCCTTGAGAGCCCTGAGGCGTCAACCACACGAAATCTGCGATGCCTTCCTGCATAGTTTGGTACAGCTCCGCGGCCCGTTCTTGCTCAAAGGTAGCCATATAGATGGTTACCTCCTTGAGTCCGCCCTGAATCCGCCGCGCAACACGGTTCGGCACCGGCAGTCGATATTGTACGTGGCCGCCCCCTGTATAACTCACCACAGGCCCTTGGCTGGGATCAGATTGGGCACGTATTCCGTTAAATGCCGCAGCTAGCGTTTTTGCCATCCCCTCGTCTCTCACCATAGACGCTTCATACATCGTCTGATAGTCTTCCGGCGCCCCGCCCCCATGGCACGCTTGCAGCTGGGACAATATACGGGAACGATAGGCCGCATCATCAACGATGGCCTCCCCTTCCATGCCCCACTGACGCCACTCCGGCTGTTCTTTGGCCTGAGTCAGCCCCTGCCTGACCACCTGTCGAATCAACGCCTTAGGTGGATTCATCGCCAGCAGCGGAAGCCGTTGGTCCTGAGCAAATCGCACCAACGGTTCGTAATCTTCGAAGGCCCCGCCCCAATTTTGCTTCCATCCCACCTGCTCCAGGAATTCCGAGCGAACAGACTCCTTCGACGAGAGATAGTGGTTGAGCGCCGGCTGCCCCTCCCATCCAAACATTTCCATGGCGAGCACCGGCCGGCGTCCTTGGCTCACCAGCGAACGAAGCACCCTCAATGCGGCATCAATGTGGGCCTGATTGTGATGCTCCTCCCCCAAATAAATCACGTCGTACCCGGCCAACCCTATTAACCACTCCTGTATCCCGACTACGCGGCCGGTTTTGGCATCTAGAATCTGTCCCACTGCCCATTCGTCCCATACCTGGGGCATACCAGCTACTGGATGCTCTTTCGCCTGGCAGCCCGACATGACCAGCGCGAAGGCCAGCATGGTGACCAAATGTTTGGCACTACCGTAGAACGTCTCGCATGAATGCGTGAGTAATGAACGCATCTCGTCTACCTAACATACGCCTGACGTGGCCGCAAGGAGACGCGCTTGACTCCTTCACGACCGGCCCGATACTCTGCGCAACACACTATTTTTAGCCCATCAGCCGCGAACTACGCGCCTATCCACGAACCCCTGATTGATCCATGCCCGTTGATTCTGACAGCCTGGCCGCCTTTCGGAAACAGGTCACGTCCGCCAGGTCTCTCGACACAATCTCCTGGGATGCCTCGCGCCAACTCGTGAATCCGGCCGACTGGCCCGCGACGCGCACGAGGCTGATCGACGCCATTGATGCCTCTTCTACTCACGACGACCTCAAGCAGGGCCTCATTGCCGCCTTGCCGCCGGCCCACGCAACCGACGATCGCCACTCCTGCGTTGACCTGCTTAAACAATTTACAGGACTTCCGCCCACAAAAGCGTTACGCGCCCTGTGCGTCTTCTTTGGGCTGCGAGCAAAACCGACCACCAAGTGGCCGCTGCCGACGGTCTCACCGGACACCGTAGAGGCATTCATTCAAGAACACCTCAATCCCTTTGACCTCTTGCTGGAACAGCTTCCGGCATCGATGTTAGACCTGGGAGCGGGCGATCTCTCATTTGCCGAAGAACTCGTCACCCTATACGAGCCGCAATTGGCCATGCACAACAGGCCGCTCATGCTCCATTGCCTCGACCGGTTGAACCCCGATTCGCAACTGGGGGGCCCCCTGCATGCGCCTCCGCTTCGCCTGACCAGGCTGCGCGCCAAGCCCGGCCTGCAATTTCGCTTCTATGGCGACCAGGACATGTTTGCTCTCGATCCGTTGGAACGGGACCAGCGCCTGGCCACCCGCTACCTCATTGTCACCTGTTGGGCGCCGGCGACTCCGACCTTTGCTTATGAACCGACCCGCATCTCTCCCACCTGCCTGGCCGAAGAACTGCGACGCACCAAGGGAGAGTCCCGAGAGGTTCGGCATGGGAAAGAGCACGCGCTCGAGGTGCACCATGCCGGACGAAGCCTGCTGTTTCCGCCCTGGAAGTTCGATATTCGCGGACCGCTCGCCTTGCTTGAATTGATGGCCACCCGCGGAGCCCTTTGCGTGTTAGGGGCGGTTGACTCTCAAGTGTTCTGGGAAATTCTCTCGCAGTTGATCGAAGATCCAGGCGTGAGGCCTGCCGATCTCATCCTATCCCCACAAACCCTACCGCAGGTATTCGGAGAAACCTACCGCCGACTCGCAGCCCTCCCGATCGGTGGATCCTGCATGTTGTCGGACCTGGCGCCGCTGCGTCAGAGCTTTCCATCGGTCCTTCGCCTGCCCGCCGGCCATCTTGCCCCCTATCGATTCCGGCAGGTGAGGATTCAGCGGGGTGCGCTCTTCGAAGGCATCCCAGCCAGCAGCACCGCCAGACGATTCCAGGGGATGTCGGAAGAAACGCCCCCTTGGTTTGTGACGCTCGTACCCGAGTCCATCTCAATTTCCTGACAAACCCGTCGCTGCCCGCGTGAAAGCCCGTATAAATTGACGGTCCCCGGACCCTTTGTTAGACTTCGGCATACACGCCATGTGCCGAACATAACTCTCTTCAAAAACACCCCATCGTGAATTCTTCGCAATCTATCAAATCGTTACAGGACAATATCGCGCAGGTCATCAAAGGCAAGCCGCGGGCCATTGAATTGGCCGTGGTCTGCCTGTTGGCGCGGGGGCACCTCCTGATCGAAGACGTGCCCGGCGTCGGGAAAACCACCCTGGCCCATAGCCTGGCGCGCTCGCTCGATTGCTCCTTCAAACGCATTCAGTTCACCAGTGACTTGCTGCCGTCTGACATCGTCGGCATCTCCGTATTCAATCGTCAAAAACAAGCCTTTGAGTTCATGCCGGGGCCGCTGTTCGCCAACATTGTCCTGGCCGATGAGATCAATCGCACCACGCCCAAAACACAAAGCAGTCTGCTGGAGGCGATGAGCGAAGCCCAGATTTCCGTGGATAACCAAACGTATCCGCTCCATCAGCCGTTCATGGTCATTGCCACGCAAAATCCGGCGGAATATCACGGCACCTTTCCGCTTCCGGAATCACAGTTGGACCGGTTCCTCATGCGACTCTCCATCGGCTACCCGACGCCGGAAGAGGAAAAGAAGGTGTTAGACCGCCCTCACTCACTGCATCCGGCCAACGAAATTGAACCCGTTCTGAACGCACAACATATCCTGGACCTCCAGGCACGGGCAGACAAAGTCAGGATCGAGGACAGCCTGATGGATTACCTCCTCGCCATCGTGCACGCCACCAGACAGAACGAACTCCTGTCGCTCGGGGTGAGTACACGGGGCGCGCTGGCGCTGACCAAAGCGGCGAAGGCCCTTGCCCTCGTGCGCGACCGGACCTATTGCCTTCCCGAGGACATCAAGGAACTCGCTCCTTCCGTCCTGTCCCATCGCGTCATGCTCAGCCGCTCTCACGGCACGCGCACAAAAAGCGTCGAGCATACGGAGCGGGTCATTCAAGACATTCTCGAGAGCATTCCTGTTCCAGTGTGAATGCCCCGGGAGCGCCGGGAGCAAGCACATCTGACAACCGCGCGGAAATGGCGCCCCTGTATGACGGGCCACCAGCATGGCACGCACTAGCATCCGAGCCCTCCTCCGGCAACTTTCCCGACACCGCACCATTCGCGTGACGACGGAAGGCATTCGTTTTCTCCTCTTAACCCTGGCCGTCGGAATCGCTGCCGTCAACACCGGGAACAACCTGTTTTACCTCTTGCTGGCCATGATGCTCAGCCTGATCGTGTTGTCCGGTCTGCTGTCGGAACAGTGCGTGCGCCGACTGGAGTTCCATCGCCATCTCCCGGACACGCTCTTCGTCAATCAACCGACCACGGCGACGCTGTGGATTGCCAATCGCAAATCACATATTCCGAGCGTCTCGCTGCGGTTTCTCGATGTCGTCGCCGGCCAGGATCACGATCGCGGTATTCACCTCACCCACCTCGCGCCAGGGGCATCAACATTGCGATCCTACCCGTTGCTCATCAGACGACGTGGACGGTATCACCTCGACGGCGTCCGTGTGGTCACCCCGTTCCCTTTCGGACTCTTTCACAAAAAAGCGTTCTACCCGAGCGAGGCCAGCCTGATTGTCTGTCCCGAACTCATCCCTCTGCCACCGTTGCGGCTCCAGGAACTGACCGCGATCGGCCATGAGCAGACACTAGCGCGACGAGGCCCGGGACATTCACTCTACAATCTGCGGGAGTTCCGGCCCGGTGACGATTCCCGCGCCATCCATTGGATGACGACGGCGCGGACCGCCAAACTTATGCTCAAAGAGACCGAAGCCGAAGATCAACGAATGATCACGCTTGCCGTCTCGACGGTCGCCCCGGATGAAGAAGAGGAGCGCTTTGAACGGGCACTCTCTATTGCTGCCTCACTGATCGATCAACTTCTGAAAGATGGGACACGCCTTCGTTTGCTGCTCGGCGATCAACAAGACGTTCTGGCGGACGGAAAGGAGCAGGCGCTTCATCTTTTTCATACCCTGGCGCTCTGTGAGCGACGTCCCGTAGCGGAGAGCGCGGCCGTCCAACAAGCCCTGGCCCACGCGCTTGCAGCATCCCAGGAGGGTCCCACCATCCTACTCTCAGCCTGGACGGACCCGTCCCGCCGCGAGGCTTTCCCGGTGGTCGATCAGGTTTTAACTCCTCAGACTCACAAGGATCTCTTCGATGCCGCTGGATCACGCCTTCCGGCTTAGTTCAATCCTGCTGGCGGCAACAGGCTGCGCAAGCCTGACTCTCGCCATCGCCTTGCCCCCCTGGCTCCTTGTTTTGGCGGCCGGGGCCTTCGCCACAGCGCTGCTGCGTGTGCCTCACGCCGGGAATAGCTCAGGGATCTTGCAGCACCTTCGCCTCTCCGCCCTCACATGGAACATCTTTCTCCTTCTCGCATTCGCAGGATTCTGGGTCGATCTCCTCCTCATCTCACAGGAACTCCTGCCGGCCGGGATTCACTTTCTTGTGCTGCTCCTCGTGAACAAACTCTCGAACCTTGACCAACGACGCGACTTCCTGCATCTCTACGCCATCAGTCTGATCGCGCTACTGGCCTCCGCGGCACTGACGACGCAGATCTGGTATGCCCCGTTTTTCTTCGTGTATCTCGTGATCGGAGTCTGGACCCTGCTCCTCTATCACCTGCTGCAAGAACAGGAAGAGGGGGCTGAAGGTCAGCACAATTTCACCACGGCGGCGCAACCTGCTCTGCCGCTCCCCCGCCTGACGTTTCGCTTCTTCTGGACGACGAACGCAATGGCAGCCGGCGCCTTCAGCCTCACTTTGCTGTTCTTTTTCTTGATTCCCCGGGTCGGGGTGGGCTTCTTTCAGAACAACCATGGGGAAAGTCTGCGCACCACCGGCTTTTCTGAACAGGTCGATCTGGGAGTCATCGGACCGGTCAAGCAGGACCCGAGTATCGTCATGCGAGTGGAACTTCCTGACCACACCGGCAACGAGGCGAAGCGCGAGCCACTCTACCTTCGAGGCGTCGCCTACAATCGCTACGACGGAAAATCCTGGAGCAACAGCCTGCCGCACCGACGCATACTGACGGAACTTCCCGAGGGAACGTTCACCCTCCGCACGCCCGGCACCAAACCATCAGCTTCGGCTCGACAGCTCAGGCAGGAGATTCTCCTCGAGCCTCTCGACACCGCCGTCCTCTTCGGCGCTCCGTTTCCCTCGTCAGTCAAAGGCAACTTCCTTTCCGTTCAATCGGATCTCATGGGCTCGCTCCACCTCCCATATCCTCTACACACGCGAAGCCAATACACCGTCTACTCCTCGCCCACTAGCCTGAGCGCAGGGGAGAAGAAGACCGCCGCGCTGATTTATCCGGATTTTATTCTGCAGCAGTATCTTCAAGTGCCGGTCGTGAGCACGCAGATCTCTGAGCTGGCACGCGAGGTCACTCAGCCCGCGACGAGCGTCGCCCAGGCCGTCGCCCTCCTCCACACACATTTGTTGACGCACTATCGATATAACCTGGACGTGCCGTCCCTTCAGTCCGCCCATCCGCTCGAAGATTTTCTCCTGACTCGCAAAACCGGCTATTGCGAACACTATGCGACGGCAATGGTGGTCATGCTTCGGACCATCGGAATTCCTGCGCGGTTAGTCACCGGATTTCTCGCGACCGAGTGGAATGAATTCGGCGGCTACTATACGGTGCGGCAGCGGGACGCCCATGCCTGGGTGGAAGTCTATTTCCCCCAATCAGGCTGGATCACGATGGACCCGACCCCTCCTGCTCCGGGAGCGACCGGACCAACCTGGTGGCAATCAGCCAATAGTGCCATGGATTCGATCCGCCTCAAGTGGGATCGCCTGTTCGTCCATTACAGCGCGCATGACCAGTTCACCGTCGTGCAAGGCATTCGAGAGAGCGGGGAGGCCGTGCGGACAAAACTCTCTGAAACAATGAATGCGGTGTCTGCACAAGGTGCTGCCATCTTGGACCGTATGGTGAAGACGTTCACACCATCCGGGATGCCGCACGCCGCCATCTACCTCCTTCTTGCGATCGGCGCAGCCTACGGGGCCATGATCTTTCTGCGACGGTCTCGACAGGGAACGGCCCAACTAGGCACTTTTTCCAGCGAGCAACAGGCCGTCATCACGCTTTACACCACTATGTTGCACTGCTGTGAAGAGCGGGGAATCGCCAAGCCGGCGAGCACTACGCCACGTGAATTTCTTTACCAGGTTCGCGAGCGATGGGCCGAAGCATGGCCCGCTGCGGATGCCCTCACGCAGCTCTACACGCGAGTCCGATTCGGCCTCGCACCACTTACCGCAGAGGACCTCGCAACTGCAGAAGTCCAACTCCGGCACCTTCGTACGCTTGAACGATCGACGAATGCATTACAGCAAGCGTCACGCTAAATGTGGCGACAGCCTGCCGAGGATACGGTCAGGGCAATGGGAGCAGCAATGAAGACGAAAAAGCCAGCCAGAACACTATGGCTGGTTAGCGAGCGGAGAGACGTAATAACGTCAACTTAGCAGAGGGATACGCTTAGGGGAATCTTGAAATTGTACCGCGGAGGCATCTGATTGTGTGAGAAGGAGTTTGAATTGGAGCGGGAAACGGGATTTGAACCCGCGACCCTCGCCTTGGCAAGGCGATGCTCTACCACTGAGCTATTCCCGCATCCGACCGCCAGAAGAAGCGGGATTCTACCGACCAGATGTAAAGACTGTCAAGCCAGCGGCCATAAATATCCTTCGTGCAGCCACGATCGACAATGTGCCTGTCCGAATCCATCACCTGTATTGAAAAATGTCCATTGAACAAATTGCCCTTCTTCCATCGAAGCTTTGGCCTTTCGACTCAGGCCTGCATGCTTCTTCTGTCCACTTGACGGACTGGAGGGGCTTGAGTAGAGTGAGTGTCATGTCGCTTTTACTTATTCTCATCAGCGAGGTAACCTCAGCGTGACCTCCCGCCCGCAGCAGTCGGCTCCCTTTGCAGCGCAAGCTATTCCATTTGACGAGTATCTCGCTTCAGGGAAAATTCCCGAAGGGCTGCTTACCAGCGAGTACGTGGAATTGCAGTTTGTCGAGCGACTGGTTCACTACGTACTCAGCGTTCCTGCCGGCAGTTACTCGATGGCGCAACTCAGCCGCCTCCTCGAACAGTTGGATCCTCGCGCCCAGGTATTTTTCTTCAAGCGACTCAAGGAGAACAGCCCGGATAGCCTCAAAGACTTCGCCCCGCTGTATTACGGGTTCATGAACGAGTTCCACTCCCTCCTGTTCACGTAAGTCGCCGTCCGACAAAAAAATACCTTGTCGCCCCCCTAATCTCAGGTATAATCACGAGAACCTCTTAATGAGCCAAGGAGCACTATGAATCCCACGTTACAACGCGCTGTTACGAGTTTCTATAATCTGGTGTATGAAGCCCAGACGTTTGCAACGACCATGTCCCGGATCGATACCGCCGAGCAGGAACACTATGCGGGACGGATCGAAGGCCTCAACTGGGTGCTGGATCGTTGCCAGGAACTCGAAGACATGGATGCCAACATCACCCCCACCACACTCCAGCGTGTGTTGACGGAAGTGAAATCGGACCTGGATCATGAGCTCTCCGTGCAGCGTCGTGAAAAGGGCCGACGGGCCGATGGACGCGAGGAAGCCCTGACCTTTGTCGCGGACTACCTGTCCAGCCTGATTACGGCAACTGAGATCGAGTCCGCGAAAACCTCCGTATAACTGCCTGTCGATTGTCTCCAGGCTTATCCTTCGTTATGGCCTCCTCCGAGGGCGACTATGGCCCGTGAGTGGATCATCTTCGCTATTTGTCTCGGCTTGGGAGGCCATATTGCCCTCGCCGTCGTGTTACATGCCCCTGAGATGTGGCCCTGGAGTAAGGCCTGGCTATACGGGTTACTGTCCGGCGTCGCTCTCTACGTGGTGGTCCAGGTCCTCCGTTCACTCTGGTGGGTGTTTCGCGGCAGGAATACCGAGGAGTCTGATGCCCCCGAAGATCAGCATATCGGCCGCTCCTGACTCAGCGATTACCAGCCGCCGCACGTTGCACCGCATAACGTTCCCTCAGTAGAATAGCGTCCATGCAGCCACGATCAAATAAGCCATCGCCACCGGGCTGGCCTCCGCGCGCAGTACGACCGCGAGCCACACCCTCGCCTCAGGGTCAGCGCCAGGCGGACCAGTACGATTCGTTTAATGCGTCCCTGCTTTACTGCGGAAATTGCCGCCAAGCCACACCCACCCGCCAACGCCTGCTCCTCGTCTTGCCCACAGGAAATCTGTACGAATACCTCTGCGCTCATTGCGGAACGTCGACCGGCTCAAAGACTGACAATGCTTCGGCGGAAGGCGGACTGCTGGCTCCGTAGGTTTGCGGGCACGCACCATCAAGACCGGTTGCGATGCAAGAATGCGGACGCCCATTCGCGCGATGCCGGGAACAGCATCGCGCGCAGCCGGACATGCCGCGAATGACTGATACTCTGATCTGAAGGAAAGACGGGTCGAGGCAGGAAAAACTACGCCACCTGTTCGAGCGGGATCCCCTCATCGATCAGCATGACAGGGATATCTTCCCGCACAGGATAGAGAATTTTATTGTCCGATCGGATCAAGCCGCCATCAAGTTTTTCCGTGACAGGCTTCTGCGCCTTGTTCTTCAGCACACCACGCTCGATCGCCCCATTCACTTTTTGAATCAACTGCTCGTCAGCCAGCACCACCGGCTGTTTCGTTTCAGGACAACACAGAATGGCCAACAAATCCTTATCGAGATTGACTTTCTTTTGAACGGCATCGCTCACGATCACTCTCACAATCTCACCCGCATGGGTGACTCAAATGTTACGGGCAAGATAGTCCAAACGAACCGTTAGATCAAGAAGATACCAAAACTCATCTCCATCTGGTATCGTAGATTATCCATTCTCCGCTCGCTCACCAACATCGGGATCCAGCGTGACCTCTTCTCATCGGCTCGGACGTATCTTTCTCACGGGACTTCTTGTGCTGGTTCCGGCTTGGACCACGTTTCTGATCCTGGCAGCCCTGTTCGAAACGCTGGATTCGCTTCTCCTCAATCTTATCGGCCATGAAATACAGCCGTATGCCCCTGGCCTGGGCATCCTGCTGCTCGTCGGAATGGTCCTCCTCGTCGGCGCCATCGCGACTCAGGTGATCGGCCAGCGATTTGTCCACTGGGCTGAGGCCTCACTCGAACGCATCCCGTTGATCCGAAGCATCTATCTGACCTTGAAAAGCATGACCGACCTGCTCAACTACCGAGCCCGCTTCGGCAAAAGTACCGTGGTGGCGTTCCCCTTCCCGCGTGACGGGCTCTGGGCACTCGGGTTCATCATGGGCCCACCTCCACCGGCGCTTCAGATCGCCCCGATGGTCGAGTTGGTCATGGTGTTCGTCCCCACGGCCATCCACCCCTTTACCGGCTATCTGGCCATGATCCCCAAAACCCAACTACAACCGCTCAACCTGTTACCTGAAGAAGCCTTGAAGTTGGAATTTTCGGCTGGATTGTATCGGCCGTTACAAGGCTGGCTCACTGCGCCGGCCAGCAAATCATCATGATGTCGACTGACCGGTTGCGGATCCGCCCAGCCACGCTGGAAGACGTGGACGTTCTCACCAACTTCAGCGCCGCCATGGCCTTGGAGACCGAACAGCGAACGCTGGAGCTCATGCGGTTACGACTGGGCACACGAGCCGTAATCGAGCAACCGGAACGAGGGCAATTCTACGTCGCAGACTTGCATGAGGCAGCCCGGGCCGATAGAGTGATCGTAGGACAGTTGCTCATTACTTACGAATGGAGTGACTGGCGGAACGCGCAGTTCTGGTGGATCCAAAGCGTGTATGTGTCGCCCGCATGGAGACGGCAAGGCGTCTACCGCGCCATGCACCACGCCATCGTCGACCTGGCCCGATCGCGAGCTGATGTCTGCGGCGTCCGTCTGTACGTGGAAGGCGACAACCGCGTTGCCAGACAGGTCTATGAACGCGTAGGCCTTTCTCCATCGGCCTATCGGATTTACGAATCCGACTTTGTCCTTCCCACACCTCACACCACCGGGACCAACACCTAATCCGTCCGGTGGATGTTCGCACGAAGGAGGATCGCACATGCGAGGAACCGGGTTGCTCCTGGCCACGATGATTCTGACGCTGAATGCCTGCGCGTTCAGCAGAGGCACGCTGGGTGATGAGATCAAGACCGACACCATCAATTCGATCAAGAAGGGGGTCACGACGCGATCGGAAATTCTGGCGCAACTGGGCGCTCCGGACCGCCTCTTACAATTGAATGGCCGCGATCTCTTTCAATATTACCGGTACGACGCCAAGGTGGGCAGCCTCCTCTTGATCGTGGCCAACTTTTCCCGCGTCTCCGTCAAAAGCGATGATCTGTTTGTCGTCATCAATCGCGAAGGAATCGTGGAAGAGGTCATCGCTTCAAAACGGACAGAAAATTTGGAGTTCAGGTTCTGGCCCTTCGGAGATTGACACCGTGACCCGCAGGAACGTCCCGCTCACGATCATCCTCTCGACGGTGCTGGCGATGGCCTTGTCCGGCTGCAACGTGGCCCGCCTCACCATCAATACACCGTTGACTCCGGATTCCGTCGCCTTCATTACCGAAGGGCGGACCACCCTCGCCGATGTCGTCGACAAATTGGGCGCACCGGACACGATCAGCGATTCCGATACGGGAACCGTCGTCACATACCGGTTCCTCAACGCCAAATATTCCCGGGTGAATTTCGGCTGGCTGGTGAAGCCCTGGTCGCCCGTGGACCCCGATTTGGTGTTCTCCCGTTCCGGTTTGGGCACGGATGCGTTTGAGCTCCTGTGCGACGGCAACTGGGTCGTGACTCACTACGCTTTCGTGCGTCATCGCCCGGAACCGCCGTTTACCCCCTATCCGTTTTGAGCTCATCCCAGATACCCGTGACCTACGTGAATTGCCGCCCGCCTCACATCTGGCTATAATGCCGCGCATGGGTGTAGGTTCTTCCGACGACTCACCGAGCCAGCACTCTCCCGTCACGTCCTCCTCCTACATCCCGGCCGATCGAGACATCGACTTTCTCCAACGCGATGAGCTGCGCCCCATACGTCTAGGACTCGAATTACTGAAGCCGGAACTGATTCAGACCGAGCAGGGCATCCGCTCGACGATTGTCGTCTTCGGCAGTGCACGACTGCTCGAACCGGCCCGTGCCCAACAAGCGCTGGAAGCCGCCAAAGCGGAATTGCAGGCCGCTCCGCAGGACCCAGCACGACAACAACATGTCGAAGTGGCCAAACGCCGGCTCGCTCTCGCCCATTACTATGATATTGCCCGCGAGTTCGGTCGCTTGGTGTCTTCAACCTGTCAAATCGACGGACAGTGCGATTACGTCATCGTGACCGGCGGGGGGCCGGGCATCATGGAGGCCGCCAATCGAGGGGCGGCAGATGCGGGCGCGAAATCGATGGGGCTCAACATCACCCTGCCTCATGAACAACAACCAAACCCCTACATCACACCGGACCTCTGCTTTCAGTTTCGCTATTTCGCGCTACGCAAAATGCACTTTCTGCTGCGCGCCCGGGCGCTGGTCGTTTTTCCCGGCGGCTTCGGCACGCTCGACGAATTGTTTGAAACCCTCACCCTGCTCCAAACCGGAAAGACCCGGAACATCACGATTGTCCTGATGGGGCAAGCCTATTGGGAACGGCTCATCAATTGGTCCATGTTGGTGGATGAAGGGCTTATCGGGCCCGGCGATCTCTCGCTCTTCCATTTTGCAGAAACGGCGCAGCAAGCCTGGGACCTGATCAGCCGAACCCATGGAGGACCCGCCGCCGGATGAAACTTTCCTTTCACGGGGCTGCGCGATCGGTCACCGGAAGCCGCCACCTGTTGGAAATGCCAGGCGGCAGAATCCTGTTGGACTGCGGCCTCTTTCAGGGACAACGGCAGGAGGCCGATCGACAAAATCGGTTCCTGGGATTCGATCCGCGCGGGATCCAGGCCGTGCTGCTGTCGCATGCGCATATCGACCATTCCGGGGCTCTGCCCGTTCTGGCCAAACACCAGTTCCGAGGGAATGTGCACATGACCCGCGCCACCGTCGATCTCGCCACGGTGATGTTGGAGGACTCGGCGCGCCTGCAGGAAAACGACTGCGCCTATGTGAACCGGAAGGAAAACCGGCGCGGCACGCGGTGCCTGCAACCCTTCTATGAAGCCCGTGATGCCCGGGCTATCATCCGCCGCTTCGTGGGTGCACGCTACGGCGACACGATCAAAGTCACCCCGCGCGTCACAGCCTCCTTCCATGATGTCGGGCACATTCTGGGGTCTGCCGCCATTCGCCTCAAGTATTCTGCGCGCGGCAACAGCACCACCGTCCTGTTCTCCGGTGACCTGGGACGATCACAGATGCCGATTCTCCGCGATCCGACCCCGCCACCCAGTTGCGATGTCTTGATCATCGAATCGACCTATGGTGATCGATTGCATGAAGAAGCCGGCGAGGCGTTGACCCAAAAAGCACAACAGCTCGTCTCGCACGCCAAAGCGCACAACAGCAAAATCATCGTGCCGGCCTTCGCGCTCGGACGAACGCAAGACCTCGTCATGCGGATCAAACGATTGGTGGCGGAGGGACGGATCGACCCGCTTCCCATTTATATCGATTCGCCCCTGGCGTCCAAGGTCACCGATGTTTTCCGGAAGCATCCGGAATGTTACGACGAAGAGACGTACCGCACCTTCACGTCCGAGGGAGATCCCTTTGCCGCCCGCTATATCCGGTACGTTTCCTCGCCGGACGAAAGCAAACGCTTGAACAACCTGAAAGGGCCTTGCGTGATCATCGCATCCTCCGGCATGTGTGAAGGAGGCCGCGTGGTCCATCACCTCAAACATGCCATTCAGGACGAAGCCAACATGATCGCCATCGTCGGATTCCAGGCCGAACACACGCTGGGCCGACGACTGGTCGAAGGCTGGGATGTGGTCCCGATTTTCGGCATCCCCACACCGCGTCGCGCTCAGGTGGTGGTCTTTAACGGGCTGTCGGCCCATGCGGACCGGAATGATCTGCTCGCATACGTGAGGGCCATCTCTCCCGCTCCACAGCAGGTCTTTGTGGTCCATGGAGAGGAAAAACAGGCATTGTCACTGGCAACCGCCATCCAAACCGAACATCCCGGGATATCGGTGGTGGTGCCGACCAAAGAAAGCAGATATGAAATCTAGCTTTGGCCGCCCGATCACATCGTGGACCGCACGGAGGATGCCGCAAGAGATGAGCCGTTCAAACATCGCTCTGAACCGAACGATTGCCTGTGCCCTGATCATCTTGGGCGTAGTCGCATCTCCCGCATGGAGCGCAGACATGCCGACCGCCTCCCTAGAAGAGACGCGGGTGCGTGCGCGCGGACTGGGCTTGCGGCTCGGGCAACTCGAGCCGGGCCCTCTGAATGCCATCACCGATGTACCGGGCGTGAAGGTCGGACAAGTCACGCTGATGCGCGGGGAAGGTACGTTGAAGCCCGGACAGGGGCCGGTCCGAACCGGCGTGACGGTCATCGTGCCCCGGGATGATGTGTGGCACAAGAAAGTCCCAGCAGGGGCGTTTGTCCTGAACGGCACCGGAGAAATGACCGGTCTGGCCTGGGTTGCAGAGTCGGGATTTCTCGAATATCCCATCGCATTGACCAATACGTTGAACGTGCCGCGGGTCGCGAATGGAGTGATCAGTTGGATGCTTCGCCAATACCCCGGCATCGGCATCACCGACGACACGCTTACGCCGGTCGTAGCCGAATGTGATGACGGACGATTAAACGACATCCAGGGCCGCCACGTCTCGGAGACCGATGTCATAGAGGCTTTGGATGGAGCGACATCGGGGCCGGTGACAGAAGGCGGTGTCGGGGCAGGCACCGGCATGATCTCGTATGGATTTAAGGGCGGAATCGGCACCGCCTCCCGGCGCCTGCCTGCCGCTAACGGCGGTTTTACGGTGGGAGTGCTGGTCAATGCCAACCATGGCCGTCGCCCCGAACTGATCATGGGCGGCATCCCAGTCGGGCAACAGTATGACGCTGCGCCCACTTCATCCAGCCAAATGACCGAACCGATGCCGGAACGTCTCCAGGCTTCCCGCGAAGGGACCAGCGGAAATGCCGAAGGATCGATCATCGTCATCATTGCCACCGATGCGCCGCTCGATAGCCGGCAACTGACTCGCCTCGGGAAACGGGCGGCACTGGGGCTGGCCAGAACCGGCTCGACAGCCCGCCATGGCAGCGGCGACTTCATGCTGGCGTTCTCCACCGGTAACGTCATTCCCCACTATCCGACTGAGCCGACCTTTCCCCTCACACATCTTGCCGACACCCATCTGAATGCCGTCATCACGGCCACGGTGGAGGCGACGGAGGAAGCAATCCTCAACGCGCTCACCGGCGCGACCACCGTCACGGGGCGTGATGGGTTTCGGGCCGAGGCCATCTCGATCCCGCGCCTCCGCGCGCTGCTTTCGCCTGAGGCCACCACCGGCCGCTAGCTCTACTGGCAACGCCCGCCGCACCTTGCTTTTACCAGGCTCCACGGCTATTCTCGTGGCTCGCCAGCACGTCATCCGGAGGGCTATGGCTGATTATTCTATGGGAGGCGGACTCACGCTTCTCACCGCGCTCGAAAAGAGCGACAAGTTTGCGGAGTTCTTAAGAGCGCGAATGACGCAGGCACTGGAAACCCAGGATCCGACCGAACTCCACTACCTGCTCGCGCAATTGGACGATTATCATTCCTACATGTGGCGTTATTATAAGAAGCTCGCCACAGATCGACCTGAACGTATGAATCCGGGCGTTTGACGCCGTCTGATACACACACCGCCGATCCGATTCACAAAGCGACGCCAGTGATTATTACCCCTCCATCGACGCTGCGATTTGCCTCCGCACTGACCCGTCAGGGTGACGCGCAGACGGCGGCCGATGAATTGATCCGGGCCATCCGCGAACAATTGGGGCCCTCCCGGATTGACGTGGCCTTCCTCTTCGTGTCGTCCCAGTATGTCGACCACACCGAGGCCCTTGCGGAAACCATTCGTGCAGAACTGGGCCCAGTCACATTGGTCGGCTGCACAGGTGAGGGCATCATCGCCACAGGACGTGAAGTTGAAGCGGGACCGGCGGCCACTCTCTGGGCAGGCCATCTGCCGGGAGTGATCGTCCATCCGCTGCGGCTCTCGTTTTCGAGCATCCATGATCAGTTCTCATTGCGTGATTGGCCCGAGTTGGACTACGCCGGTGATGCCTCCCCCGTCATGATGCTCTTTGCCGACCCTTTTTCCACCCCCATGCAAGATGTATTGACCATCCTGGAGGAGCAGTACCCCGCTACCCGTGCACTCGGCGGGCTGGCTGGAGGAGGTCAAGACCTCGGCGAAAATCGCCTGTTCCTCGACGATGCGGTCTACACAGACGGATTGGTCGGCGTCGCCCTGTCCGGAAACATTGCGGTTCGCACCGTCATTTCGCAAGGCTGTCGCCCGATTGGAGACCGATTCATCGTCACGAAGGCGGAGCACAACGTGATCCAGGAACTGGGCGGCATCCCCGCCTTACATTGCCTGCAGACGGTGTTCGGACAACTCAGCAGTGATGAACGCGCCCAGGCACAGCGGGCACTGCATATCGGTATCGCCATGGACGAACAACGGGCGCAATTCACCCGCGGGGACTTCCTGATCCGCAATCTACTCGGAGCCGACCAACAGACCGGCGCCATCGTCATCGGCGACGTGGTCCAGGAAGGACAGACCGTTCAGTTCCAAGTCCGGGATGCTCATTCCGCCGATGAAGATCTCCATGCGTTGCTCGCCGCGCCCGAGCGCGCCGCATCGTCTAAACCGCTTGGAGCCCTGCTGTTCAGTTGTTGCGGACGGGGCAAAGGACTCTTTGGAATCCCCCATCACGACGCCACCGTCCTGGGAGAAGAACTGGGTGCCATTCCCCTGGCGGGATTCTTTGCGCAGGGCGAAGTGGGCCCGGTCGGAGGACGAAATTTTCTCCACGGATATACGGCCAGCATCGCCATTTTTTCTGAGCCCGAGCGAGTGCAGCCGACAGACTCGAACCAGTGAATGCCGACACCGGCCGTTCGCACAGGGAATAGAGGGGTACGTATGAAGACTCGCTTCTGGTGGACAACTTGGGGTATCGTGGGGCTGGTATTGATGACCATAGGGAGACCAATCATGGCGCAAGGTGAACAGACCGGCTCGACCGCAGAAATCACAACCGCATCCGGGCTCAAATACGTGGACGTCGTCGTGGGAACCGGCCGTGAAGCCGCGGCAGGCAACCTCGCCACCGTGCACTATACCGGGTGGCTGACGAATGGAAAGAAATTCGACAGCTCCGTCGACCGTCGCGATCCGTTTTCGTTTCCTATCGGGGCAGGCCAAGTCATTCGAGGATGGGATGAAGGGGTTGCCGGAATGAAGGTCGGCGGAAAACGGAAGCTGACGATTCCAGCGGAACTCGGATATGGAGCCCGAGGAGCCGGTGGAGTCATTCCCCCCAATGCGACACTGGTGTTTGACGTAGAATTGCTCGAAGTTCGATAGACCGGTTCACAGTCCGGTCTACGCGCACCTTCACCCTGGATTTCACGCAGGTCCGATGAAACAGACACCACTGATCGACGCGCACCGAAAAGCGCAAGGCAAGCTGGTTGATTTTGCCGGTTGGGAAATGCCCATCCAATATACCGGCGTCGTCGATGAGTACCAGACGGTTCGCCGCCACGCAGGACTCTTCGATGTCAGTCACATGGGGCGCATCAGCGTGACGGGGCCTGGCTCGTTGGCATTTTTGCAGCGGGTCACCACAAACGATGTGTCCAAACTTTCAGTTCGCCAGTCGCAGTACTCAATGGTCTGTGCGCCAAACGGCGGCATCAAAGATGACATTTTCATCTACCATGTGAAGCCCTATGAATTTCTTGTCTGCGTGAACGCCTCCAACCGGGAGAAAATCGTCGCCTGGTTGCACGAAAAGGTCGCGCAGGCTCAGGGGTGCAAAGTTCAGGACCAGTCGGCAGTCCTCGCGCAAATTGCAATTCAAGGTCCTGCCTCGCGCGACATTCTGACGGCAGCCGGCCTGGCGGATCTCGGCAATCTGAAAATCCGGCACTGTCTGGATACCCTGTTATACGGACACTCAACCCTGGTGACGCGAACCGGTTATACCGGGGAGCTGGGGTATGAATTGTATCTTCCGGCCAAGGGAGCTGCGGAAACCTGGGATCGATTACTCGAAGCAGGTCGTCCGCTGGGGTTGAAACCAGCAGGGCTAGGCGCGCGTGATTTGCTGCGACTCGAAATGGCCTATCTGCTCTACGGCAACGACATGAACGAGGAAACCACCCCCATCGAAGCCGGCGCGGATTGGGTAGTGAAATTCGACAAGGGTGAATTCATCGGCCGCACCGAGCTCCTCGCGCAACACACACAAGGTCCGGCGAGGCGACTCGTCGCGTTTGAATTGCTCGAGAAGGCGGTCCCGCGGCACGGGTTCAAAATCCTCAGCGCCCAGGAGCCGCATGCTGCGATCGGAGAAGTGACCAGCGGAAACCTGTCGCCGATCCTGCAAAAGGGTATCGGCATGGGCTACGTCGCCCCCGCCGCGGCCCAACCGGGTGCCTCGATCCTCATTGATATCCGAGGCAAGTCTTGCCCCGCCGTTGTGGTCAAACCGCCTTTTTACAAGAAAACTCCCGTTACACCGCAATAGATGGTCAAACCGATCTACAAAGGGACGGTCGTCACGCTCAACGTCGATACGGTGCGCCTGCCCAATGGCCACACGATCGATCTGGAAGTCATCCGGCATCCAGGCGCCTCCGCCGTCGTTCCCCTGAAGGAAGACGGAACGGTCGTGCTGATTCGTCAGTTCCGTCATGCGGCGAATGGATTTATTTACGAAATTCCCGCCGGAAAACTGCACCCCAAAGAAGACCCTCTCGACTGTGCGGCTCGTGAGCTGGAGGAAGAGATCGGATACAAGGCCGGGCGGTTCGAGCTCCTATCGAGCATTTTCACTGCTCCGGGCTTTGCCGATGAAGTCATCCATATCTATCTTGCGACAGGGCTGACGCTCGGCACTCAGAATTTGGACCAGGATGAGGTGCTGGAAGTCGTTGAAATGCCTTTGCGTGAGGCGATTTCAAAAATTGAAGACGGAACGATTCGGGACGGAAAAACGATCGTAGGTTTGCAAGCGGTGTATATTCGGCAGGAACGCACCAGGTAATCGACCCAAGAGATCTCCCACCACCAGGATGGGAGATCTCCCAAGCCAGCTAGCCTCGCCAGAAAACGGGTTGCGCTTAGTGGCCGCCCTTCTTCTCGTCTTTCTTCTTCTCTTCGCCGAACACGGTCTGGGACAGGTGTCCACCCTTCTTCTCTTCCTTCTTCTTGTCGTCGCCGAAGAGGGTCTGGGAGAAGTGGCCGCCCTTCTTCTCTTCCTTCTTCTTATCGTCGCCAGCGAACGAAGGAGCGCTGAACGCAACCAACAAAGCCGCAGCCATGACCGTCAACATCATCTTCTTCATACTGACTTACCTCCTGTTAGGTTTGATTGACCAACCACCGACGCGTCATCGATATAGCAAGGTCCTTGCCGTATGAGAGTGCATGTCTAACTCATTGTTTTTCCAAATATCGATCGGTTGCGCCGATTATGTGGCCCCGTGAAGCACGCCTGTATTCTGTGGCAGAATAGCCTATCGAATACTAAACCGCCTCATTCATCACGCTGAATCCGGCACAACGACCCAGAACTCCTGCTGAACCCACTGCGATCTCAGGCGTAACCAGAATCTGTACACACAATGTCACGGCCCATTTCCCTTCCCGATCGTCTCGCACCGGATTTGAAAATCTTGTTTGTGGGCATCAATCCTGGGTTACGCTCTGCCTCGCTCGGCCACCACTATGCCGGCCATTCCAACCGTTTCTGGAAACTACTCTACGAGGCGAATCTAGTACCGGAACCTCTCACCTATCGAGAGGACGGGCGGCTTCCAGACTGGGGATTGGGACTCACCAATCTCGTCTCCCGCCCGACTGCGGGAATGGAGAGTCTCACACCCCGGGATTACGCGACAGGTCGGCTGGCGCTGATGGAAAAGATTCGTCAGTATCGCCCGCGCGTGATCGCGCTCCTCGGCATGACGCTCTACCCGATGCTCTTCCCGCTCGAACCAAGGCAACCCGGTCGGAAACCGGGCCTGCAGCAGGTGACATTGTATGATTCCAACATCGTACTGCTCCCGAATCCGAGCGGACGCAATGCGGCCTATCCCTATCACTCCATGCTGGCCGCCTTTCGCACACTCGTGCCTTGGACGATCGATGTTCCAGAATAAGCTGCAGGATCACGCACCCAGGTGCCGTGCTATACTCTGGAATTGAGCCGAACACTTGCTGTAAGATTCGCCTCTCGTTTTCACCCAACTCACATAATCGGTGCCTCATGAAATATTCCGGAACAGCCTTGTTCCTCGCACTCAGTCTGGCCGCATTTAACGAACAGGCCTTCGCAGGTACCCCGGTGCAGCAGCTCACTGCGGATGCCATGCACGAATGTTCCCTAGGACGACAGGCCCAAACCCGTGCGGAGCGTATTCAACACTTTGCCTCGGGGCAGGCCTTCGGAGAACGGGCTGTTGAAGCGGATGAGTCTTCACCCGACGCGCATTTTGCGCTGTTCTGTAACCTGGGAGAACAGCTGCGGGTGGACGGAGAAAGTCTTTCGTCGCTGTTTGGGTTCCGTCGGATGATGAAGGAGCTGAACCGCACCCTCGAACTGGCCCCCGACCATTTGGATGCCCTCTCGGCGAAGGGCACCGTGCTGGTTCGCGTCCCGGGATTCATGGGGGGAGACAAGGAAAAGGGCGAACTGCTGCTGCGTCAGGTGATCGATCGGGAACCAGCAGCCGTCAATGCTCGCTTGAGTCTGGCGAAGAGTTACTGTGCCGGCGGACGACACGATGAAGCCGTTGCCATTGCGACTAAAGCGCTGGATCTTGCGCAGACACTCCAGCGGGCCGACTTCATCCCAGAAGCGCGACAGGTTCTGATGCAGCTGCGCGCCCAATCCGCAAAAGGAAACTAACTGCGCGTCCGCGTCCTTCTCGTTCCAGTTCCACAAAGTCGGTCAATCTGACCCCTCTCCGGCAGCGAAGGCTGGGCACCTCGGACAGTCGTCGCCAACGCTCCAGCAGCGCTGGCCATCTCCACCGCCATCTCGATGGGTACCTCTTCAGCCAAAGCACAGGCCAACGCCCCGTTAAACGCATCCCCCGCACCAGTGGAATCGATCGCGTCGACAACAAAGGCCGGAACATGAGTCACGTCCTCGCCGCGTGACAATATCGTGCCCTCTGCACCACAGGTCACCAGGATAGTGTCCGCGCCACTCGTTGACAGACGATGTGCCGCATCCACCGGATTGGTCGCGCCGGTCAGGAAACAGGCCTCGCTTTCGTTCGGTGTGAGAATGTCCACCAGTCGCAGAAACTCCGGCGGCAGCGGACAGGCGGGAGCCGGATTGAGAATGGTGATGAGGCCCTGTCGTTTGGCCAATAGCAAACAGGCTTCGACCGTCTCGATGGGAATTTCCATTTGAACAAGCAGGACTCGCGCTCCGGCGATGAGTCCGGCATGTTGTCGTACATCGTCGGGTGTGAGACGCAGATTGCTCCCTGGAACGACGACGATCTGATTGTCGCCTTTTGCGTCGACCAGAATCATCGCGACACCAGTCGGCATATCGGCATCACGGAGCAGCACCTTGCGCGACAGACCCTGCGCGGCCAGATGCTGATCCATCAAGGCACCGTTGGCGTCCGCCCCCAGCATGCTCAGAAAGCTGACATCTGCCCCGGCGCGTGCCGCGGCCACCGCCTGATTCGCGCCCTTGCCGCCGAACGATTGCACGAAATGTTGTCCCAGCACGGTCTCGCCCCGGACCGGCAAACGATCGACCGTCGCGGTCAGATCGATATTGCTGGAGCCAATCACTACGACCATGGGCACAATCGACTGCGTATCACGCTCAACGCCCGTTCGGCGTCGATATCGACCGCCACCTGCATGTTGGGACTTGCCTTCTCCTCAGGCTTGCGATGGCGCCGATCCGCAACGGTAGCTCCGCGCGACACGCGCCCAACCATTTCAACCTCCACATGAAGCGGCTCTGTCCTCATCAGCGAAGGCTCCACGGCGGAAAGGACCGCTAATGGGTCATGAAAATACAGCAGTCCATGACCTTCAACCTGTTCGGCAAAGTCGAATGTCTTGGCGGTCATATCCGATACGATGCGGCAGAGCGGATCACGTGATGTGGTGGTCCATGTTCTCAAGACATCTCGTGCGACTCCGACACGGGTCGTGACATCAAGCGGAACGAGCGTCAACGGAAGCGCTGCCTGAAATACCCGATGCGCGGCATGCGGATCCACATACATGTTGAATTCCGCCACCGGCGAAACATTGCCGGGCACACCGATCGCACCCCCCATCACGATCACCGAACGAAACTTCTGCACGGTCAAGGGATTCACCTTCAGCGCCACCGCCACGTTCGTCAGCGGACCCAAGGTAATCAGCGTCACGTCATCCTGATATCGGCGAATACATTCGTTCCAGACATCTTGCGCCGTAGGAAGAACGGGCGGCAGACGAACCGACGGGTACCGCATCGCCCCCTCGTGAGTCAGCACCGAGTCCAGTTCGCCAAATCCATCGCTTCCATGCACCTGAACGGCCGTCACGAGATCTTCCTCCAACGGCCGGGCCGCTCCCTGTCCCACCAACAGGCCCGGCGATGCTTTCAGCACATTCAGTAACCGGAATAGATTCTTGGTCCCCTGTCCCACGGGCACATTCCCGCAGACCGTGGTCACGCCCACCACTTCCAACTCCGGCGAGGCCAGCGCGATCAGCAGCGCCAGGGCGTCATCAACCCCGGGATCGGTATCAATAATGACTTTGGTGGGAGAGCCCTTGTGCATGTCTAGACGATATGAGGATGCGGATGACGAGCACCCGGCCACCTTCGTTGCGTACCCGCAGTTCGACTCTTGTTATAAACCGACGTCACGTCCTGAGCCCGGATCGCCGAAGCGGGTGGATTGTCCGAGTTGTTCCAAAATCGAGTGGAAGGCAGACGCCTCCTGCGGTGGTCCCATGAGAAAATAAATGACTGCCGTGTTTCCCGACCCGAAGACCGCGAGCGCTCGACCCGCCATCTCTTCCCCCTGATAGGATTGGGCAATCGATGCGTCGGTTTCCACCCCAGGACCAGCGGGGACAAAGGACAAGCCGTGGAGCAACGAGAGCGGCTGACTGAGTTGCTCACGGACCGCTTCGCGGCTGACCTCGGTGAGGGGGAAGATCATCCCGAGTTCGTTGCCTTCTTCAGGCAGGAGGAACGGCATCTCGGCATCGTCAGGGCGATTGCTTTGCCAGCGCTCAGGGACGACGAACGACCACTCAGTCCCGGGAATTTTTAGTCTGGCGCCGGCACGATAGGTGATTCCGGATACGATCTCGAGCGGGCGATCCTCGGCACGGCTCCCCGCGATAGCGGCCGATTCCGTGGAAGCCCACAGGGGCACCGCGACACCGAGGACGAGCAGCAGACACCCGACCGCGATGTGGACAACGGTATGCTTCTGCCCTCGATGATCGGCGGCGGCCTTCCAGGACAGAACGCCGCCCGTAGGCCGACTACGAGGCGCTATCCACCGGCGGACAGGTACAAAAGAGGTGGCGGTCGCCATAGGCTTCATCGATCCGACCCACACTCGGCCAAAATTTATTATCGCGAACCCAGGGAGCAGGAAACGCAGCCTCTTCACGCGAGTAGGGCTTGCTCCACTCGGAAGCAGTCACCGCCAAGGCCGTGTGAGGCGCGTTCTTCAAGACATTGCCCGCGCGCGGCTGCCGGCCTTCGGCGATGGCTTGAATCTCGCCACGGATTGCGATCAAGGCCTCACACAGCCGATCCAACTCGGCTTTGACTTCGCTTTCCGTCGGCTCGATCATCAAGGTGCCCGCCACCGGAAACGACACCGTGGGCGCGTGGAATCCGTAATCCATGAGGCGCTTGGCCACATCCATTGCTTCCACTCCGCTGCCCTCCTTGAGCGGGCGCAGATCCAGGATGAACTCGTGCGCCACGAAGCCTCGCGAGCCGCTATACAAGACGGGATAATACTTCTCCAACCGTTTGGCCATGTAGTTGGCGTTCAGAATCGCCACCTGAGTCGCTTTGGTCAAACCCTCTCGCCCCATCAACGCAATGTAGACCCAGGAAATCGTCAGGATGCTGGGACTGCCGTAGGGAGCGGCCGACACCGGCCCGATCGACTGCGGTCCACCCAGCTTCGTCACCGGATGTCCCGGCGTGAAGGGAACGAGATGACGGGCGACACCAATCGGGCCCATGCCTGGTCCGCCGCCGCCGTGGGGAATACAAAACGTCTTGTGGAGATTCAGATGGCAGACGTCGGCACCGAGATCAGCCGGTCGACAGAGGCCGACTTGGGCGTTCATGTTGGCGCCGTCCATGTAGACTTGCCCGCCATGGGTATGGACGATCTGGCACATGCGGCGAATCCCTTCCTCGAAGACGCCGTGCGTGGATGGATAGGTCACCATGAGTGCCGCCAAGCGGTCGCGGTGCTGCGTCGCTTTGGCCTCAAGATCAGTCAGATCGACATTGCCGCGCTGATCGCAGGCCACGGGAACAACCGTCATGCCGCACATCGACGCGCTGGCTGGATTGGTCCCGTGCGCCGAGACCGGAATCAGGCATACATCGCGTTGCGTTTCGCCCCGCTGCCGGTGATACGCCCGGATCACCATCAGCCCCGCGTACTCGCCCTGCGACCCGGCATTGGGTTGCAAAGAGATCGCCGCAAATCCAGTCAACTCCGCCAGCCAGGATTCCAGCTGCTGGAACAAAGCCTGGTACCCCTGCACCTGATCGGCAGGAGCGAAGGGATGCAGCCGCCCGAACTCCGGCCAGGTCACGGGTAACATCTCCGCCGTCGCATTCAATTTCATGGTGCAGGAGCCCAGAGGAATCATGGAATGGACCAGCGAGAGATCACGAGACTTGAGACGATGGACATACCGCAACAACTCGTGTTCGGCGTGATAGCGATGAAAGACCGGATGCGTGAGATAGGAACTGGTGCGCGCAAGCCCGGCAGGATATCGAACATCGACCGATTCGAGAATGGTCTGCAGTTCGTCGGAAGTAATGTCCTGCCCGGCAAAGAGCGCCAGCAGCTGCCGCACTTCATCGAGGCTACTCCATTCGTCCAGCGACAATCCCAAGCTATAATCGTCGTACCGCCGGAGATTGATCTTCTGTTGCCGGGCCCGGTTCAAAATCGTATCCGACTGTACCGGCGAGAGCGGAACCCGCAACGTATCAAAGACAGGCTCCAGTCCGACGGTGCACCCATGCCGGCGCAACCCTTCAGCCAAGACCATCGTCAGGCCGTGAATCCGTTCCGCAATGCGCCGCAGCCCCGCAGGCCCGTGGTAGACGGCATACATTCCCGCCATCACCGCCAGCAGCACCTGCGCCGTGCAGATATTGCTCGTCGCCTTCTCACGACGGATATGCTGCTCTCTGGTCTGCAGCGACAAGCGATAGGCCGGACGTCCGGTCGCATCCTTTGACACGCCGATGATCCGCCCCGGCATCTGCCGGCGAAATTCTTCCTTGGTGGCCATGAACGCGGCATGCGGCCCACCGAATCCCAACGGCACACCGAACCGCTGACTGGATCCCACGGCGACATCCGCGCCGAATTCCCCGGGGGGACGGAGCAGGGTCAAGGCAAGCAAGTCGGTCGCCACTACCACATAGACCCCGGCGGCATGCGCTCGCGTGATGAATTCGCTGTAATCACCGACATAGCCGTCCGTCGAGGGATACTGGAGCAGCATCCCGAAGAACTCGCCCTTGGAAAGATCCAGCGACTGAATTGCGCCGATGTGCAGGGCAATCCCCAATGGTTCCGCACGAGTCTGAACCACCGCAATCGTTTGCGGATGACAATTTTCCGATACGAAGAACTTTGTCCGCTCATGCCCCGCCGCGCGGGAAATGGCGGCACACATCGTCATGGCCTCAGCCGCTGCGGTAGCCTCATCCAGCAAGGACGCATTGGCGAGCGGCAGGCCTGTCAGATCCGCAACCATGGTCTGAAAATTCACCAGCGCCTCGAGGCGACCTTGCGCGATCTCAGCCTGATACGGAGTGTATTGTGTGTACCAGCCCGGATCCTCGAGAATATTGCGCTGAATCACCGGCGGGGTAACGCAATCGTAGTAGCCCATCCCAATCAGAGAACGCCAGACCTGATTCTGATCCGCCAAGCCGCGCAATTCTGCCAGCACTTCCTGCTCGCCGCGCGGGGACGGCACAGCCACGGGAGTCTGGACGCGAATATCGGAGGGGACGGTCGCCTCCACAAGTGACTCCAGCGACGGCAAATTCAAGGTTTCCAACATCGACTGGATCTCGGCGTCCGTCGGACCGATATGACGGGGCACAAACGAATCGTTCGGTTCAAGAAAATGAGGATCTGACATGGGGGTGAAGTCCTGCTAAAAGTTGACGCGCTCGCTCATTCGAGGCAGCGTGGGTACCCTATCATGCAGCACAGAGTTTTCCAAGCGTTCCGCGGTCATCTCCCGTCGCTTGTTTTCCGAAATTCCATAGCGTAATAGTGACATCGAATGCCCGTAGACAGGGCGGCTCCGGGCCAGATGAATCGTGTCGGGACAGAAAACCTATGATCACTCATGACATTCTGGTTGTTGGAGCAGGACTCGCCGGTATGCGGGCAGCCATTGCCGTGCCGCCTGACCTCAATGTGGCGCTCCTCTCGAAGGTCCATCCGGTCCGCAGCCATTCCGTCGCCGCACAGGGCGGGATCAATGCGGCCATCGGCGCAGAAGACTCCTGGGAAGCCCATGCCTATGACACCACCAAAGGGGGACTCTACCTGGGGGATCAGGACGCCATCGAGGCCATGTGCAAGGAAGCCCCGCAGGACATTTTGGAGCTGGAACGCATGGGCGTGATCTTCAGTCGCACCCCCGAAGGACGCATTGCCCAACGACCGTTCGGAGGAGCCGGGTATCCACGGACCTGTTATGCCGCCGACCGCACCGGTCACGCCCTGTTGCATGCCATGTACGAACAGCTGATGAAACGCCGCTGCAAGGTGTACGAAGAATGGTATGTCACGGCATTGCTGGTCGAACAGGGACGCTGTTGCGGCGTGGTCGCCTGGGACCTGGTCCATGGAGGACTGCAGGCGCTGCGCGCAAAAGCTGTGATTCTTGCCACCGGGGGAAGCGGCCGCGTTTTTTCCACCAGCACCAATGCCGTCATTAATACCGGCGATGGCATGGCCCTGGCCTATCGCGCCGGCATTCCGCTGGAGGACATGGAGTTCGTCCAGTTTCATCCCACCACATTGCGAGACACCGGTATTTTGATCACTGAAGGCGCCCGTGGAGAGGGCGGCTATCTCTTGAACACGCTCGGGGAGCGGTTCATGAAGCGGTATGCCCCGGAACAAATGGAATTGGCGACCCGCTCCACGGTTTCCCTCGCCATCGGACAGGAAATTCAGGAGGGACGCGGCGTCGACGGGTGTGTCTTGCTCGATCTCCGGCACCTGGGCCGCACCAGGATTCTTGAGCGCCTCCCGCAAATTCGAGAGCTGGCGATGGAATTTGCGGGGCTCGATCCGATCGAAACACCCATCCCCATTCGCCCGGGCGCTCATTATCAGATGGGCGGCGTGAGGGCCAATGCCTGGGGGGAAACAGACTTACCGGGACTCTTCGCTGCCGGGGAATGCGCCTGCGTCAGCGTGCATGGGGCCAACCGTCTGGGAGGCAATTCCCTGCTGGAAACCATTGTTTTCGGACGCCGGGCCGGAACGAGAGCTGCTGAGTCGATCCGCGATTGTCACCTGCCACCGGTTCCCGACACGATCCTCCAGCATGAACACGAGCGCGTGAAGCTCCTTCTGAGCAATCCCGGGCCAGAACGGGCCTGGCAGATACGGGACGACCTCGGCAAAACCATGAGCCTGAACCTGGGAATCTTTCGCACCAAACAATCCATCGAGCAGGCGCTCGCCGCCATTCAAGCCTTGAAACTCCGCGCACAACACATGTGTGTCCAGGACAAGGGACACATCTTCAACACCGACCTGATTCAAGCGTTGGAACTGCAATGCCTGCTGGAGATCGCCGAGACTATCGTGGTCAGCGCGTTAGGACGGGAAGAGAGCCGCGGCGCCCACTATCGGGCCGACTTCCCGACGCGAAACGATGCAACCTGGCTCCGCCATTCATTATGCTCCCGCCGTCCAGACAGCCCACATCTCACCTATGCCCCCGTAACTATTACGCGATTTCCCCCTGCGTAAGACCTCGATTCCTACACACTAATCCCGGAGCCCTGTCAGCCCGCCCCGAACAGGCTCGTTCCGCGCAGTCCGACCGGTTGCGCTCCTACCGTTTTGCGCTATCCTTTTCAATAATCACCGATCACTCCACTTACGGGACCGTCGAACACGCGCCCGGGCGAAGGGTCGTTAGGCACCATGGCTACCGTTCACCCGGGCGCAGCAACATCGGTCACCACTCTGCCTGCATCATCGGACCCTGCACAGACCGTGGTGTGTCCATTTTGCCAGGCAGTCACTTCCTGCGCACCCGTGGCCGGCCTTCCGCTGCATCAATTTCCCTGTCCCTCCTGCAAAGAAAATCTCTTGGTCCTCAACCCGGAGACGCGGCTAACCGATGAAGACATGATCCCCGGGCAGACGGAGTGCGTTCCGCCTGTGATTGACCTCTCGCGCCGGCTCACGGGGATCGCTGTGGCCCTCCTTGCCTGCCTGTTGAACTACGCCCTGTTGTCGGGAATGGCCTACTGGATGTTCGGGCAAATCAAAGTGACGCACGACCCCTACGATATTGATGAACTGGTGCTGTCGTCATTGGTTTTGAAAGCGAACGGCTGGACGCCTCTCCATTTTGCAGCGGCTCGAGGCGATCTTTCTGTCACCGCCTCTTTGCTGGCCGAAGGAAGCGCGGTCGACAAGCGAAACGGCAACAACCGCACGCCCCTGTATGAAGCTGCCAAGCGCGGCCAAACTCAGGTAGTGACACTGTTGTTACAACGCGGAGCCAACCCCAACGCGAGAGGGAAACAGGGGTTCACCCCGCTACTCACCGCAGCCGAGCAAGGGCATGCGGAGACAGTTGCGGTCCTTCTTTCCGGCGGCGCAGACATGAGAGCCATCTGCACCTGCGGCGATTCGGCGCTGCATCGGGCAGTCCGGAGAGGGCACCTGGCCGCCGCGCAGACACTTCTCGAGCACGGCATCCCGGTGAACCAGAAGAGCCACGGAGAAACCCCGCTGGAGATTGCTCAACACGACGAGGATCACGAACTGATTGAACTCCTGCAAGCACATGGTGGGAGAGAGTTCTCGGAGGCCAAGGCCCGTCGTGCGCAGGGGATCGCATTTCAAAAAAGCGGACAGGTGGACAATGCGCTCTTCGCCTATGCCGAAGCGCTGAACCTGGATCCGGATGATCACGAGGCCTATTACGGCCGCGGCACCGCGCTCCTCCAGAAAGACGCTCCGGATGAGGCACTCATCGCCTTCCACGCCACAATTCGCCTGAACCCGACCTATATCAACGCCTACAGCGCGGCGGCATCGGTCTACACCGCTCGCAAACAGTGGGACCAGGCCCTGGCCCTGTGGGACCAATTTCTCACACAACAACCACAGAACGGGCGGGCTCATTTTGAACGGTCCATCGTCAAGCGGGCGAAAGGCGATAGCGCAGGTTTCCTGCAGGGCCTGCAACAAGCCTGCGCCTTCGGACACCAGGCAGCCTGCTAACCCATGACCACCGCGGCAGTGCATGACGATACGAGTGAGGGTGCGACCCGCGTCACCTGCCACCGCTGCCTCAGCCGGTATCGAGTCCCTCCCGCACAGCGATTGACACACCGCTCTCGCAGCACATGCCCAACCTGCGGCGCACGATTTGCGGTCGTGGGGCCGAGGCCGACAGCCTTCGGCAGGGATCTGCCGGACCAGGAAAAGAGTCTGCCCGGTGTTCCCTCTCCATCGGCAGATCCCGACGCCACCACGTCTACGCCGGCAAGGAAGCGCGCCTCTTTTAACGGAGTAGGCGGCACCCTACTGGGCATGCAGATCGTGAACGTCTGCCTCACCATTGTCACCCTCGGCGGCTATCACTTTTGGGCCAAAGCGAAGATCCGCCGGTACCTGTTCAGCCAAACGGCGTTCGCCGGCGACCGTTTCGCCTACCACGGCACCGGCAAGGAACTGTACCAGGGGTTTCTCAAAGCCATGCTGGTGTTCGGCATTCCATACTTTTCACTGGGCGCCGCGCACACGTTTTTGGACCTCCCGCGGTGGATCGACCTGTTGTCGCAATCGTTGGCCGGCCTGGTGCTGTTCCTCTATGTCCCGGTCGCGATCGTCAACGCGCGCCGGTATCGTTGCACACGCACCTCGTGGCGAGGCATCCGCTTCTCCTTCCGAGGACGCACTGCAGATTTTTTGAAACTGTATTTTCGGGGGTGGTTCTTCACGGTCCTGACCCTGGGCACGTACTATCCATATTTCCAAACCCAACGCCAGGCGTTTCTCCACGCTCATACGTATTTCGGTAATCAGCGGTTCGGGTTCACCGGCCACGGATCCGGCATCATGGTCCCCTTTGCCGTGACCCTGTTTGCCACCTATGCCGTATTAGGCCTTTGCGGTCTTGCCTTAGCCTTCCAATTGACGAATGCGGGGCTCACGTTACTGTTGATACCGTTCGTGCTCGGGCCGCTGTGGATCTGGCTGCTCGGACAAAAGCAGAAGTATTTTTGGGATCACACCACCTTCGGCGAAGCGCGGTTTACCTCCGATATCACTTGGCAAAAACTGTTCAGCCTGTACCTGGGCAACGTCGCGCTCCTGCTGGTGACTTTGGGATGGGCCTGGCCCTGGGTGACCGTTCGCAACGCCCGCTTCTTCATCGGTTCGCTCTCGTTGCACGGCCCGATCGACCTTGATCGTGTGCTGCAGGACACCACCGAAGTGTCGGTCACCGGCGAAGGCCTGTCGAACCTCCTCGACACCGGCTTCGATATGGACTAGGAATCATGCCCACCGGCCGGACCGCCCACTACCTCGACGGCCGCACCGCCACCCGGCACCGCGTCACCGTTACTGTCACGCCGACAGTTTTGCAGATTGCCATGCCCGACGGCAGCAATAAGCAATGGCCCTACGCCCAGATCCGCCAAACGCAAGGAACGTATCGCGGCGAACCAGTGCGCTTGGAATTCGGGCCTGAACCGGCGGAAGCCGTCGTCACGTCCACCTCCGCATTGTTGACTGATATCCACACGGTAGCACCCGGCATCGCACGACATTTTCATAATCCCTCGTGGCGCCCTACGCGTCTGTACTGGACTCTGTGCGCGGCGGTGGGAGTTGCGCTCATGCTCATTGGTCTGTACCAGTGGGGCATTCCCGGTCTCGCCTCGGCAGTCACCCCCTATGTGCCTGTGTCCTGGGAAGAGTCGCTTGGCCGGCAGGTCGTCGGCCATCTGGCGCCTGAGACGCAGCAATGCCGTGACCCGGAACGCCTGCGGAAGATCGACCAGGTCGTGCAGACATTGGCCGCCACGCATTCGTCTTCTCCGTATCGGATCACGCTCTCGGTCGTCGATAACCCTGCCGTTAACGCGTTTGCCGCGCCGGGCGGACAGGTAGTCATTCTTCGCGGTTTGCTAGAACAGACCAGCAGCCCCGAACAACTCGCCGGAGTCCTGGCGCATGAACTCCAGCACGTCTATCAACGTCACACCACCAGAGCCATTCTCGAGCAGGGCGCCGGCACGCTGCTCTTAAGTGCCATCTCGGGAGATGTGTCGGGAGGGCTGGCCTGGGGACTGGAAGGCGCACGGACGATGGGATCATTGCACTACAGCAGGGCCCATGAAGCGGAAGCGGATAGCGAAGGCCTTCGCATGATGCAAATCGCTCATCTCGATCCTGCGGCCATGATCGCCTTTTACGGAGGCATGCAGAAAGACGAACAGGATCACGCCCGACCGCTAGATTTTCTCTCCACCCATCCGGAGATGGGCCAACGGATTGCCACACTGATCGCCTTAGCCGGTCCACCGCCAACCGATGCGCGACAGCTGCTTCCCGGAGAAGACTGGAAAGACATTCGCACGCTCTGCCGCGTACAGACCGCCGGACGCTCCACGCCCGCTCTTCCCGATCTCCACTGAGAGAATCGTTTCACCTGCTCACAGACCCGACTGCCTCTGCTATAATCCCCGAACCTATGGATACGGCCGATGCGCGTTCTTGTCATTGAAGATGAAACCAAGGTGGGCTCCTTCATCAAGCGGGCCCTGGAGGAAGAAAGCTACGCGGTCGACCTCTGTGAGGACGGCGCGCAAGGCCTTGACCTGGCTCTGACTGGCAGCTACGACCTCATCATGATCGACCTCATGCTGCCGAGCCTCCCCGGCATGGAGGTGCTCACCCGCCTCCGCAAAGAAAAGATTCAAACACCCGTGCTGATCCTCACCGCTCAGTCAAAAGTGGATCAACGCGTCAAAGGACTGGATGCCGGCGCGGATGACTACCTGACCAAACCCTTCGCCATTGATGAGCTCCTCGCCCGGGTTCGAGCTCTCTTACGGCGCGGAACGGCCGAATCGTCCGGCACGCTGCAAATTGACGATCTCGTGCTGAACCCCGCCACGCGTGAAGTCACGCGTGCAGGGCAGCGCATTGACCTCACAGTGAAAGAATATGCGCTGTTGGAATATTTCATGCGCCATGCCGGGCGGGTGTTGACCCGTCCCATGATCTCCGACCATGTCTGGAATCAGGATTTCGACACGTTCACCAACGTCATTGACGTCTATGTGAATTACCTGCGAAACAAAATCGATCGCGGGCGGGCCCGAAAGCTGATCCATACGATTCGAGGGAGTGGGTATATGCTCAAGGTGGACTGATGCCGCTTCGAGTCCGGCTCACACTCTGGTATGGAACGGCCCTGGCTCTGATCCTGATGACGTTCTCCGTGGTGCTCTATACCATCACGGCCCGCAGCCTCCGAGACCAAGTCGATGAGTCCTTGCAGGAAACCGCCTCGGCCGCCGTGCGCTCCTTGGAGACCAGGGGGTTCTTGCCCCTGATCGATGAGGATGCCCTCCTTAGTCAATTCCCGGAATTGACCCGCATCGACAAATTTTTTCAGATCTTCAGCCCGACCGGCACGATCACCATCCGCTCCCCGAATATCCGACAGCACGACGTACCGCTGAGCCGTCCCGCCCTGGAAGCCGCCTTTACCGGCAGCACGGTCTTCGAGTCGGCCAGGTACCCCAACGAACCGCCACTCCGCCTCGTTTCCGTTCCGATCATTTACCGCGGCTCCCTGCTCTACATCGTGCAAGTCGGTACCACGCTGGAAGGTGTCGAGGAAACCCTCCGCCGGTTCCTCCTCGTCCTGCTCGTCATGGCGCCGATCGCCCTGGTCGTCTCGTTGGCCGGAGGATGGTTTCTGGCAGGACGCGCCTTGCGTCCCGTCGATTCCATTACCGTGGCGGCACAACGTATTGCCGCGGGCGACCTGACCCAGCGCCTGACCTCCGAACGCTCTTCCGACGAAATCGGGCGCCTGACCGACACCTTCAACAATATGATTGCACGACTGGAAACCTCCTTTGCGCAAATCCGGCAATTCAGCAGCGATGCCTCCCATGAACTGCGCACGCCACTCACGGTCATGAAGGGCGAGAGCGAACTCGTGCTGCGGCGGCCTCGCCCGGTCGAAGATTACATTGCCGTGCTCGAAAGCAATCTGGAAGAAATCGACCGCATGTCGCGCATCGTGGAAGAATTGCTGTTTCTCTCGCGGGCAGATATGGGGCAAGTGAAAACCGAGTGCGAGCCGGTTCGCCTGGAGGCGTTGGTGGAAGACATTCAGCGTCAGGCCTGCCTGTTGGGCCAGGAGCGGGAGATCGATGTCATCATGGGCACGATTCAGCCGGCCACCGTGCGTGGCGACGAACTCCGGCTGCGGGAACTCATCCTCAACCTCGTCGACAATGCCGTGAAGTACTCTTACCCGCAGGGTAAGGTGGAAATCGATCTCCGGGTGGAGGGCCGAACGGCCCGGCTCTCCGTGCGCGATTACGGAATCGGCATCCCTCCCGACGCCCACAAGCAGATCTTTGACCGATTCTTCCGCACCGACGATGCGAGGGCCCACACAAAAAAGGGCACCGGGCTCGGCCTCTCCATCTGCGCGTGGATTGCGGAGGCCCATCACGGCCACATCGAGGTCCAGAGCGAGGTCGGCAAAGGCTCCACGTTCACCCTCGTCCTTCCCTTGGCTGCCCCGGCAGCTTAATGACTTCTAATTCCACGCTAATAGATTTCTCATCCAGGGCTGTTACCTTCCAGATGACTGTCGCAGCGGGATCGTCACCCGCGTAAGCAGATCACCGACATCTAGGAGGAGCCCCCATGAAACGACCCACACAGTCCGTCAGTGTTCTGGCCGGTATCGCTGCATTGAGCGCTGGGTTGATCTGGAGCTATACCCCGCTCTCCCAATCCCACGCCTCGAATCCATCGCCGATTGCAGAGGATCGCTCCGCTCCAGTAGCAGGCGGCTTGCCGGCTGCCGGGTTCGCAGATGTGGCGAAAGCTGTCACCCCCGCCGTCGTCAATATCACCACCAGCGGGGCGGAGGAGGTCTCCGACCAGACCCGCTCGCGCGGCAAAATGGAAGACTTTTTCGGATCACCGTTCGGACCACGCCGATTCGGACCACCGATGGAGCCACGGGAACGCCGAGGCGGCGGGCAGGGATCCGGCGTGATCGTCACCCAGGACGGATATGTGCTGACCAATAACCACGTGATTGCAGGAGCAAAAACGGTCACCGTCACCTTGCCCGACAAACGAGAATTCAAAGGGCGGATCGTCGGCAGCGATCCCAAGAGTGACATTGCCGTGGTGAAGATCGACGGCACTCAGCTCCCGACCATTCCCTGGGGCGATTCCGGCCGCCTTCAGGTCGGCGAATACGTGCTGGCAGTCGGAAACCCATTCGGATTGAATTCCACGGTCACGCTGGGAATCGTCAGCGCCCTCGGCCGAGGGCATATGGGGATTACGCAATATGAAGACTTCATCCAGACCGATGCCGCCATCAATCCGGGAAACAGCGGTGGCGCACTCGTCAATACCAAAGGCGAATTGATCGGAATCAATACGGCCATCTTCTCCCAAACCGGAGGCTATCAAGGTGTCGGCTTCGCGGTCTCGACCGGCATGAGCAAACCCATTTATGAAAGCCTCGTCAAAACCGGGAAGGTCGTACGCGGATTTCTCGGCATCGGCATTCAGGATTTGAATCACGACCTGGCCAAATCCTTCGGCGTGAAGGGCAGCAACGGTGCCGTTGTCACCGATGTGAAGGAAGAAGGACCGGCGGATAAAGCCGGCATCAAGCAGGGAGACGTCATCCTTTCATTCCAAGGCGCGCCGATTGAGGATTCCGTGACCCTTCAACGTGCGGTGACGCGAAGCGCGGTCGGTAGCAAAGTCACGGTGAAAGTGATGCGCGACGGCCAGGAGAAGGATCTGTCTGTGACTATCGCTGAACTGCCGGACAATCCGCAGATCGCTAAGGCGGAGGCCGGCCCCTCGGACCAACCGCTGGCAGGCCTCGCGGTGCAGGAACTCGATCGGGAGACGGCGCAGGAACTCGGGCTCAAAGGAAAGATTCAAGGCGTCGTGGTCACCACCGTTGATCCCGAGAGCGATGCCGAACGAGCGGGGTTGATGCCCGGTGACGTCATCCGGGAAATCAACCGCAAGCCGGTCACATCGATGAAGGACTTCGACCGGGCCGCGTCGAATCTCAAGAAAGGACAAACCGTTCTGGTCTTGATCAACCGGCGCGGCGCATCCCTCTATCTCAGCGCAAAGATCTAAGCGGGTACGTGCATCGTAGCGGGCAGGCTGCCGGGGAGCGAACGCTTACCGGTAGCCCGCCCCGTTTTTTTTGGGCATGAGCAGAGCAGGGGAAGAGGAAGCAGAGGACGTGGAGGTGTCGGTGCGACCGACAGGCTGAGCAATCAGATCATACCCGGCGACATCTGTGACTGTGACCGACATAAACTCGCCCGGCTTGGCCACGCCACGCTCACAATAGACCACCCCGTCGATTTCCGGCGCCAGTCCTTGATGTCTCGCTTCCAGCAGCCGATCCGATTCCTCAGAAATCCCATCCACCAGGACCTCGATCGTACGGCCGAGATACTCCCTGTTTTTCGACTCTGAGATCGACTCCTGCAGGGCCAGCAGCTCATTGCGCCGTTCTTCCATTACCGTCTGATCGACTTTTCGATCGAGATCGACCGCCGAGGTCCCTTCCTCATCCGAATAAAGAAACACCGCGACGCGATCGAATTCCATATCGAGGATGAATTGCCGCAGCTCTTCAAACTGAGCATCCGTCTCGCCGGGGAACCCAACGATAAAGGCCGTTCGAAAAAAGACGCCGGGAATTTTGGCGCGAATACGTTCGACCAGTTTCGTGAGGTGCTTGCGGTCGCCCAATCGGTGCATCCGCTTCAGCATGCCGTCGCTGATATGTTGGAGCGGCATGTCGAGGTACTTGGTGATGCGCGCTTCGCCCGCATAGATATCCAGGAGCTCATCCGTCACCTGCTGCGGATATAAGTAGAAGGGCCGGATCCAGCGCACATCGTCCACGGTGACCAACTCACGCAACAGGGCGGTGAGTCCCTGTTTGAGTCCAAGATCCACCCCATAGTTGATGGTGTCCTGAGAAATCAGGTTGAGTTCCTTCACTCCTTCGTGGGCCAACCGCTTTGCCTCGGCCACGATGGATTCAATCGGACGGCTCCGTTGTTTGCCGCGCATAATCGGGATCGCACAGAACGCACAGTTGCGGTTACACCCTTCGGCAATTTTGAGATAGGCACTATGGGGCGTGCCAAGACGGATGCGCGGAGTTTCGGCATCGTAGAGATAGGGCGGCTGTCCGAGCCAGACTCGCTGTTGCCGGGCCTTAGGTGCCAACAGACTGCGGCAAATCTCTGCGATGCGTCCGAACTCGCCCGTACCGACCACTCCATCCAACTCAGGCAATTCCTTTAACAGCTCGCCCTGATACCGCTGCGCCAGGCAACCGGCAGCGATTAAGACACGGCAGGAGCCGGACTTCTTGAGACGGCCATGTTCGATAATGCTGTTGATCGACTCCTGCTTGGCCTCTTCAATGAAGCCGCAGGTATTGATGATGACCACTTCGGCGGCACGCGCGTCGCCGGTCAATTGGAATCCACCGGCCACCAGCGTCCCGAGCATGACCTCAGAATCCACCTGGTTTTTCGAACAGCCCAGGTTCACAAAGCCGATAGTGGGTTTTTTTCGTTTCGCCCGTGAGGGAGTAATTAATGATGAAGCCATAACCCGGCAGTCTACGAGACGGCGGAAAAGTCTGTCAAACGAGGTCTCTTGCTATTCGGCCTGCGCTATCCTAGATTGGACGCATGATCCGGACGTTCCAAGGCATCACACCGACCGTTCCGCAGTCTTGTTTTGTCGAAGAGACGGCCGTCATCATCGGCGACGTCGTCATGGGCGAAGAGTGCAGCGCCTGGTTTCATGCCGTCATTCGCGGCGATGTGAACTACATTCGCATCGGGCATCGGACCAATGTGCAGGACCTCTGCATGTTGCACGTCACACACGACACGCATCCGCTGATCATCGGCGACGACGTCACCATCGGGCACAACGTGGTGCTGCACGGCTGCACCATCCAGAACCGGGTGCTGGTCGGAATGGGCGCGATCATTATGGACGGGGCCGTGATCGGGGAAGACTCGGTCGTTGGTGCCGGAGCATTGGTCACGGAAAATACAATCGTCCCACCCAAGAGTCTCATCCTGGGCTCGCCGGCCAAGGTCAAACGCCCGGTGACCGAACAGGAACTCGCATGGATTCGCGAATCCGCGCAGAACTATATCCGGTATTCTCGCCAATACCTCTCTGGACCGGAGAAAGCCCGCCCGGGCTTCTGGGTGTAACCCCATTCGTCATCCGTGCGCTTCACCTACTCCCTCTTCACCCAATCTGCATGACACAGATGGGATCGCCCACGGTGGGTGACGCGAACGTGTGCGGATCAATTTTGTAGGGAATGCCCCGCCGGTGACACCACTCGGCAACCCATACCGCCTCTTCAACCGTCGTGGTGACCAAGCCCGGCACAGTTAATCGGCCTAAGCAACGATCGACCAGTCGAGCGACCGTCCGTTGTTCCGCAAGAAATTTCTTGGCATTGAACGTCACGGGATTCGCCCGCCCGTAGGACAACACCGAGAGCTCCGGAAACCGTTCAGGATCGTTCAGTACGCTGACAAGCCAGAGGTGATCCACCCGGTCTTTTACGGAACCCGCGTCTTGATGCTGAAAGCGAATCGGAAAGCCGGTGCAGGCACGGTTCAAAACCTGCACCTCCTGTCGTCGCAAATTGCAGGCGACCATACGCCGCCCCAAATCCAGTGCTTCCATCACCAGAGGCGGAATCTCCGCCACCCCGGCTCCCACATACAGACTGGTGCCGCCCGGCTTGAGTCGCGAGAAGAGGGCATTGGCGACTGTTGTTCCAAGCCGCTGGCAGAGTCCGCGCTTCGCTGCCCAAAACTCATCGCCGCCTTCATCGCAATAAATCGGACCCAGTCTCGCGTAGTCCAGTCGCGCAAATATCTCCTTGATGGCACGCCGAGTGGCAGACCCTACCGTGACCAATTTACGCGCCATGTTCCCCCATGCAGGCCAAGCCTTTAGTACCTTGCCTTATAAAATGAAAATGTCATGAGCAGGCCATGAGCTGCCTCAGGCAAGCACGTGGCACTCTCCGCGCTCATCGATGCCCTGCGAGCCGGGAATCGTCTCTTCCTGCGCCCGATCAGCAATGGTTGAGAATTGGAGGGATCACTCCGTCACAGGCTACGCGACGATCTCAGTTCCGATGCCCTTGTGGGTAAAAATTTCCAGCAGAATGGCATGGGGCACACGGCCGTCCACAATATGCGCTTTCCCGACGCCATCGGCCAATGCATCCAGGCAGGCATGCACCTTCGGCAGCATCCCCTCGCTGATGGTGCCGCGTTTGACCATCCGCTGTACGTCTTTGCGGGACACCGTGGATAGGTGGCGGCCGTTGGCATCACGAATGCCCTTCACGTCGGTCAACATCACCAGCTTTTCCGCCTTCAGCGCCGCGGCAATTGCCCCTGCGACCAGGTCGGCATTGATGTTGTACGTGTTCCCTTCCCGATCCGTGCCGATGGGCGCAATGACTGGAATATAGTGATCTTCCTGGAGCTTCAGCAGTAACGTGGGATCGATCGACTTCACATCGCCGACAAAGCCGAAGTCGGCGTCGCTATCGCCGACATCAATGTCCTTTTCAATACTTTCCGCCCATGCCTTGGCCGTTAACGGCTTGGTCAACATCAACCCGCCGTCTTTGCCGCTCAACCCCACCGCCTGACCACCATGGCGGTTGAGAAGATCGACGATTTCCATGTTGATCCGGCCGGCCAGCACCATCTCCACAATTTCCATCGTCGCGGCGTCGGTCACCCGGACTCCGTGCTTGAACTTCGCCTCCATGCCCAACCGGTCCAGCATCTGATCGATTTGCGGACCACCACCATGCACGACCACCGGGTTCAGTCCGACATACTTGAGCAACACGACGTTCTGCGCGAACCGCGCTTTGAGCGAGGCATCCGTCATGGCATGCCCCCCGTACTTGATGACAACGGTCTTGCCCTTGAAGGTTCGAATGTAGGGCAGCGCCTCAATCAGAACATCGGCCTTCTTAATCAATTTATTCATGCGTCACTCCTCGCTCCCGCCTTCCGCCTACAGAATATAGCGGCTCAGGTCCTGATCCTTCACAATGTTCTGCAGCCGTGCTCGGACATACCCGGCATCCACGACGATGGTCTTCTCTTGCATCTCAGATCCCTCGAACGAGACCTGCTCAAGCAGACGTTCCATGATCGTAAATAAACGCCGGGCGCCGATGTTTTCGGTGCGCTCGTTGACCTGCACCGCTGTCGCCGCGATCTCCGCCAAACCGTCTTCCCTGAACTCAACGGTGAGCCCTTCCGTCGCCATCAAAGCATGATACTGGCGCACCAGCGCCCCACGCGGTTCGGTCAGGATGCGCACAAAGTCTTCTTTGGTGAGCGGCGCCAGCTCGACACGAATAGGAAAACGGCCCTGAAGCTCTGGGATCAAGTCCGACGGTTTCGCCACATGGAAGGCCCCCGCGGCGATGAAGAGGATATGGTCTGTCTGCACGGCCCCGTGCTTTGTACTGACGGTGGACCCCTCCACAATCGGCAGGAGATCGCGCTGCACCCCTTCACGTGAGACATCCGGGCCCATCGCCCGCTCACGGCCGGCAATCTTGTCGATCTCGTCCAAAAAGACGATCCCGGTCTGCTCCACTTTTGTGATGGCCTCGCGCACCACCTCATCCATATCGATCAGTTTCTGGGCTTCTTCTTGAGTGAGGTGCTTGAGCGCATCGGGGACTTTCATCACCCGTTTCTTTTTCTTCCCCTGGAACATGCCACCCAGCATATCGCGGAGGTTCCCCTCCAAATCTTCCATGCCACCCGCATTCGAAATGACCCCGAGCGGCAAGGCCCGTTCCTTCACTTCCACTTCCACAGACCGTTGATCCAGCTTGCCCTCGCGCAATTGCAACCGCAGCTTCGAGCGCGTGGCGTCCGGCGACTCTGTCGGCTCGGCAGCTTCCGCACGCGTGCCGGCATGGTCGAATCCAGGCGGGACCGAACGGGATGGCGCGCCAGGCAATAGCAAATCGAGGACGCGTTCTTCCCCCAGCCGCGACGCCTTCTCCTGCACATCCTCCAAATGTTTGGTTTTCACCAAACTGATCGCCTGTTCGGTGAGATCGCGAATGATGGATTCGACGTCCCGGCCGACATAGCCGACCTCAGTAAATTTTGACGCCTCGACCTTGATGAACGGCGCTTCAGCGAGTTTCGCCAGGCGTCTCGCAATTTCGGTTTTCCCCACGCCGGTCGGACCGATCATGATGATGTTCTTCGGCATGACTTCATCACGCAACTCCGGCGCCAGTTGCTGCCTGCGCCATCGGTTACGTAAGGCAATCGCGACCATGCGTTTGGCATCCTGCTGGCCGATCACATAACGATCAAGCGCCTCGACGATCTGCCGGGGCGTGAGATTATTCAAATTCAGCGGGCGGGCTGTGGATTCGGTCGTCATGGCAGGCTGATCCTAACGCGTGAGCGATTCGAGCACAATCTGTTGGTTGGTATAAATGTCAATCCCGCCTGCGATCATCAGGGATTCGCGCACGACTTGTTCGGCGGCCAGTTCGGAATGGGCCAGTAGTGCGCGGGCAGACGCCAGCGCATAGGGCCCTCCCGATCCGATGGCGAGAATGCAGTCCTCCGGTTCGACCACGTCGCCAGTGCCGGAGATGATGAAAGAGTGATCAAGATCGGCGACCGCCAGCAGCGCCTCGAGACGCCGCAACACGCGATCCGTCCGCCAGTCTTTCGCCAGCTCCACGGCGGCCCTCGTCAGGTTGCCGCGATATTCCGCCAGTTTCGCTTCAAACTTCTCAAACAGGGTGAAGGCATCAGCCGTGGCGCCGGCGAAACCGGACAAGACGGTATCGTTATGCATACGTCGCATTTTCTTGGCGTTATGTTTCATCACCGTGGTGCCGACGGTCACCTGTCCGTCACAGCCCATCGTCACCTGATTGCCCCGTCTGACACACAGCACCGTGGTCGATCGAATCTTCATCGCGAGCCCTTCTGCTTGTCCACCTCACTCGCCTCCGCCGCACTGACGGCGCGGGGGTGGGTGCGATCGTATAACGCGAGTAACTGGTCTGTCGCAAGATGTGTGTATTTTTGGGTCGTGCTGAGTGAAACATGACCCAACATTTCCTGGATGGCACGCAGATCGGCGCCTTCATCCAGCAGATGGGTGGCAAAGGAATGGCGCAACGTATGGGGATGCACCGCCCCCCCGGCCAGCTGTTGCGAATACTTGGCCACAATGCGGGCAACCGTCCTGGTCGTCAATCGCCCCCCGCGACGATTGCGAAAGACAGCCACTACATCCGGCGACCGCCGTGAGGAGGATACCGGGGCAACCGGGGCGTGGGCGTGGTACGCATCAATGGCTTCAAGAGCGAGACTGCTCAGGGGAATGACCCGTTCCTTCCGCCCTTTGCCTCGCACATGCACAACCCCCTCGCTGCGGCTGATATCCTCACAATTCATGCCCACCAATTCACTGACCCGCGCACCCGTCGAATATAACGTCTCGAGAATGGCGCGATCCCGCAACCCCTCCCGCGCGTCTCCAGCGGGGAAGTCCATCAGTGCCCCGGCATCATCCTTCGTGAGCACTTGCGGAAGGTGCTTGGGAAGTTTCGGCGCGCGCACATCTTCCGCCGGATTGACCTGCAACCCGCCGACGCGAACGAGATATCGAAAAAAACTCCGCAGGCAAGCCAGTTTTCTCGCCAGAGAAGTTTTTTTGTCTCCCAGACGATCACGCGCGGCGAGGAACTCGCGAATCAGCGCCGGCTCCACCGACGCGGGAGCCAGCGGCCCCTGTGGCTTCAACGCGGCCGCGGCAAAGGTCTGGAATTGAGCGAGGTCGGACGTGTACGCACGAATGGTTTGCGGAGAGGCGCCTTCTTGAACAGCCAGAACGTCTAGGAAAGCCCGGATTGCGCGATCCATGCGTCAAAATCCTCAACCGCTCGTTGCTGGATGAGACGCCGCTTCTGATCCTTGTCGCGCGTCTTGACGGTGACAGGCGGGAACAATCCGAAATTGGTATTCATCGGTTGAAAATGCGCCGGGTCGCTCTTGGTGATATGCGCCATCAAACATCCGTGCGCGCTATTCGGCGGCGGAGTGACGAGCGGTTGATCCGCCAGGCCTCGCGCCGCATTGATGCCGGCGATTCCGCCCATGGCAGCAGACTCGGTGTACCCCTCGACACCAACCAATTGTCCGGCGAAAAACACGGTACCGCGAGTCTTTAGTTGGAGCGTATCGCGCAGCAGTTGCGGCGAATTGATGAAGGTGTTGCGATGCAAGCTGCCGAGACGCAAAAACTCGGCTTGCTCCAACCCGGGAATCATTCGAAACACCCGCCGCTGTTCCGGATAGGTGAGTTTGGTCTGAAACCCCACCATGTTGTAGCAGGTGCCATGTATATTCTCGGTCCGCAATTGCACAACCGCATAGGGGCGCTTGCCGGTTTTCGGGTCTTCCAGGCCAACTGGTTTGAGCGGCCCGAACTGCATGGTCTGTCGGCCGCGCTCCGCCATCACCTCGATTGGAATACAGCTCTCAAAGTACGCAACTTTCTCGAACTCTTTCGGTTGCACCTTTTCCGCCGCCATCATCGCGTCGTACAACGCATTGTAAGCCGCTTCGTCCATCGGGCAATTCAGATAGTCCGCGCCCCCCTTGCCGTAGCGTGATGCGCGATAGACGACCTCCATGTTAATCGAGTCCGCATCGATAATCGGCGAGATCGCGTCGAAGAAATACAGGTGTCGTTCGTGCGTCAATTCACTGATGGCCTTCGACAATTTTTCCGACGTTAACGGACCGGTCGCAATAATAGTGACGGCATCCGAAGGGATTTCCGTGACCTCTTCGCGAGTAATCCGGATATTCGGATGTCCCTCCAACGCACGAGTGATGGCGCGCGCGAAGACCTCGCGATCGACTGCCAATGCCGAGCCAGCCGGTACGCGTGCTTCTTCCGCCGCGCGAATGACGAGTGAGTTCAGGCGGCGCATCTCGGCCTTGAGAATGCCGGGCGCATTAAGCGGATCGACGGAGCCAAGAGAGTTCGAGCACACGAGTTCTGCCAGATCACCCGTCTTATGTGCCTTCGTCATCTCCTTCGGGCGCATTTCATAGAGCGTCACTTTGGCCCCACGATTGGCCGCCTGCCAGGCCGCTTCTGTGCCGGCCAGACCACCCCCGATGATGACGATATCTTCACGCATGAATGGGAAACCTTTGAAAAGATGGAAGGAGGCCCATTGTAAGAATCGCCTTTTCTCGATGTCAAGAAACCGAGGGCTGATTCGATCGCGCCGTTGCGAACGGGGACCACGCCAAACAGAGCGGCCTGCAATCAGAGGATCGCGTGGTTTGTTGCTCCCCTTCGCCGGACCGTGGTACACTCCCCCCCGGTGTGGGCGATTAGCTCAGTGGGAGAGCGCTTCCTTCACACGGAAGAGGCCACAGGTTCGATACCTGTATCGCCCACCAATTTTTCAACGACTTCCAAGACCGCACTCTCCGACACACGCAGCACTGTGGTCATTTTTGTGTCACGGTGTGACCGTCGGTCCAAAATCTCCACTCCATCTCGCAGGCTTTCCGGGTAATGATGCGCATAACGTTGCGTCATCATCGGCGACTTGTGCCCGAGTAGCCGTTGCACCTTGTAGAGATCGACGCCCGACTGGACCAGCCGCGTTGCGAAGGTGTGACGAAGGTCATGGAAATGGCAGTTCACGATGCCCGCCTTGGCCATCGCAGGGCGTAACGCCCGTCGCAGATGGTTGGGATCTAACCGTGTACCGGCGAGACTGGGAAAGACCAGTGCGGTTCTGATGTGCCGCACTTTGGCCTTTTCCGTCAGGAGTGCCATCAGAGTCTGATTCAATGGCACGGTCCGCCGCTCCCCGTTTTTCGATTCAAACACGGTTGCAGTTCTTCGGAACAGATCCACTCCGGCCCAGGTCAGTGACAGGATCTCGCCCAACCGCATCCCGCTATGGAGGGCAAACACCACGAGCTCGCGCAACCACGACGGACAGGCATCGAGTAATTGCGCTTCCTCGTCTTCCATCAGCCACCGGTCTCGTTTCGTCGCTCCCTTTTCGAGAGACACGCGGCTGACCGGATTGTCTCGGCACCATTCCCATTCCCGCTTCGCCAGGTTGAAGGCCTTTCTCAAGCAGGTGAGCTCTCGATTGATCGAGGCAGGTTTCACCCCGGCGGCATACCGTAGACTTTTATACTCCACGATCAGCTTGGGGGTAATCTCGCCGAGCGTCCGCTCTCCGAAGAAGACACGGAAGCGCTTAACGAAGGCCTGCCCGGTTTGTCGGCTGGCCAATTTCACGAGGTGCTCGCGCTCAAAGCGATCCATCAATTCCTTGAAGGTTCGGGATTGTTCTTCAGCTCGATCAAAATACTGCCCCTCGATCAATTGCACCTTCACCTTCGCCATGATGGCGTCAGCCAAGGCTCGATTCGATGACCCCGTCGACCGGCGAATGCGTTGCCCCTGAAACACAATATTCATCCACCAAATATTCCCTCGCTTAACGAGCCCCATCGTTACGCTCCTTTCCAAGAGGGCTCGCTGTTGGTCTGGTTTCCCCGTGGCGAGGAGTATAGACGGCACGTTTGGCCGCTTCAATGAGGTGGTCTACGTCGTCGATGTGATGCCGGAGCAGGCGAGGAGGACTGTGAGGAGATGTGGAAGAAAAGCCATTGAGCCAGGCCTGGATGGCCTCAGGTTCAAAGCGGACGAGGCCATGAATGCGACGGCACGGAATCTTATTCTGTGAAACCCAGATGTAGAGTGTGGACGGCTTGATATTGAGCCAAGCCGAGAGCTCTTTGACGGTGAGCATGGTACAGATTACCGGGGGAGTCTCCCGACACCCCCAGTCCCCCTAACATGGGCTGCCCGCGTGACCGCCGGCAGCCCGGTGAAACCGAGTGGGTGGTTGCTTGAGCAAATTGCGGTGTCGGTCGTTCCACCGAGCAATGCCCCTGACAATTTCGTTCAGTAGCCATTCTTCCCCTCCAGGGGTGGCACAAATGACCGCCAACATCGGCGTCAGGGTGTCACGCACCCATCGTTTCACGTGTTGCAGGGTCTGCACCTGCTTTTCCTGGGCCAATCGCCCCTTCTGAAATCCCTCCGTCAGGAGGGCGTACCACTCCAACACGGGAGCCCGGTAGCGTTCTTCATCCTCTGTCTCTTTGGTGACGTCTCGGAAATCGACGTAGGACCGGAGTAAGCCGATCACCAACTCCTTCCAATCGGCTTCGTCTAAAGTTGCCAATGCTCGGGCGCACTGTTCGGCGCGATCCTTCTTCAGTTCCAACTCCCAACGTACCCCATACTCCTGCCAGTTCTCCTGGCCCTTGCTCTGCAGTTCCAACCGCTTGTCATAAATCCGCAAGAGGGTCTGACTCTGAGGACTGCCGAAATACATCGTCTCACCCGTCGTCGCTCCGGTCCCATGCGTCAGGTTGGAGACGATATGCCGGACCTGAGCGGCCCTTGTGACGCATTGGCCTGCCGAGACGGCTTCTCTGATTGTTGCCACGGGTACCGTTCCGGCTCGGTCATCCAACGCACAGTCAATCCGGGTGACGTGTCCTTGCTGCTTATGCACCCATTGCAGCAGAGTTCGGATCTGATCCAGTGTCAGGGCGGACGCCAGGCCGCCCGACAGATCCACATGGATTTCATTCGGGCGCCGAGGGGCATTGGTGCCCAATTTGCCGACCCCGCGCAGGCCGTCTGACCTCAGCCAGGACAAGGGATACCCTCGGAAACCACCTTTGGCCTTACTCCAGTCTCCGCCAAGCACCTTCATGGTCTCCTGCGGATTGCTGGCTAGGACCGTAAAGGCGAGCCAATCAATGGTGAGGGTGAAGCTAGAATCCATGGAACCTATCGAACTCCTGTACGGAGCGCTGTGGGTAGCGCCCCCGTGTTACCAAGACGGGGGCCATTCCGCTCCGCCCCGCAGCCTGTCGGCATGCGGCGCGGACCGGCGTTGTCTCCCGGCGACGGATGACGGTGTTGCGGTGTGACGCGCCCCGAATCGGACATCGTTCTCTCCTATTGAGCTCTGTTCCCGTTCGTCCCACCCTAGGCGAATCACCGAAGTGAAGCAAAGGCCCCGGAAAGGGCCACTAGGGGTCACGAGGGGACAGGAGAGGACAGATTTTCAGATAGATGAGACCCGAAGGGAAGTAGGCATAAGGATGCGTAAGTGCGTTTTACTGCGCTGGTGGCGGCAATTGTGCGCATCGTTCAGAGTCGGAACATCGAGCAAACAGAAATCGGCTGGTTTTGGGGTTGTGCGCGAAAAAAAAGTTTGGAAGGCATTCCCCGCGTTCTGGGATACGAACGGAGGCAGGCTGAAATCGAGATTCCGACGAATATTGAAGCGCTTACTAATACTTGGGAATAGCGCTAGTCATGAGTAGGTCCATCGCTCCTGGTGAATCATCGGATTCTGCCAGGGCTTCATATTTACGACTTAGGGCGGACTGGCTTCTTCCGGGAAGTCTTCGCAGGCGTTGCCTTCTTAAAGCCCTGCATCGTCGCGAGGAATACTGCGGTAGCGGTTTTGGACTTTCGCGTCAAACAAGACGTTTCTACAGTCTCAACAATAATATCCTCAAAACCATCCCCGTTTCGATCTTCGTATCGGTGGGATTCTTCAACAAGCTCTGGCGTGAAGTTTTAGTTATACTCTCCTACTTCCGGGCATACCATGGCCTGGCTATCTGGTCCTGAACTTCTAGCAAGATCGATGCGGCTCCAGGTTGTCGTGGAATAGAGGGACAGGATAGCATCCCAATTACCGTCCTGTAACGTTCCGTTTCCTGCCACGATATGGAGCACTCCAGCTTTATCCCGAAGAGTTTTCTCAATCCATGGTAGTCCACGACCGAGTTCAATCGGACTGCCATTTCTCTTGAGATCCAGCACACCCAATGAATCAGCATTCCCTCCGCGTTCGGCCCAGAGCATGACTATCGATTCTGTGACACGACATGCGGTGGTATAGGCGTCGTCTGTTCCTAGCCGGTCTGTAACCTGATGCTCATCCTCTGGCGAGATTGCGAGACACGGAACTGCTTCCTCCCCGAGGAGTCCAACACGTCCTGGCCAACTGAGTGCGCTAGCAGAAGAGGGGAAACAGGTGGCCATAAGCACGACCACAAGCAAATGCACTGTGAAACAAATGCGTGCTAGCGTCATCTTGGATTACCCCCTCAGTTTGATTCTCAACTCCTTCGGGCCATTCATTGGGGACGCGTCTTTCTGCACGCGACTTTCACAATGCACAATTCTACCTTCCTACTTGTGTGGGGAAGGTAAAAAAGACCTTTCTCGCAGGAATTCCTTAACGATCAGCTCGTTATTGCCCCCTGCGCGAAAAGAAAGTTTGGAAGGCATTCTCGGCGTTGTGGGATAGGATCAGAGGGAAGTGAAGCCCTAATGCTGACGGCCATTGAATCGCTCACTTATACCTATTACTAAGGTGGAAACAGGATCACAAAGGTGCAGTAGAACGCAGTGATTGTGATCCTAAATCCACAGACGACTGTGCCCACAGCTAAGATCGGCTAAGATGCTGTGAAGACGTGACTCGCCTGAGCTGCCGTACAAAAGTGCAATAACGGGAAAGGATGGCAGCATGAAGGGAATGCGCAGAGGATCAGGATTTGTCCTTGGCATGCTTTGGCTGTTGATCGCCGATGTCGCGACGGCGGGGAGTTATGTGTTGGCGATCGGCAAGGGCATTGAGGTGTGTGAAGCCTACCTCAAGAACCTCAATTCGTTTCCAAAGCATCCGCCGATGGTCTGTGACCGGCCGTTGAACCATCAATTCACCGACTTTAACAAGCCGGCATGGAAGGAATTGGATGGACAAGAGCATTTGGAGCTGCTGAAGCAGATCTGGAGAAGTTTCGATAATCTCACCGTGGAGCAATTTGAACAAAGCCCGCTCAAAGACCAATGGATCTTTAGCCTGAAGAAGCCCGAAGGAACAATGGGGATTGCCATTCAAAGAGCGAAACTGGATGTGGATCTCGACGGAGTTACAGAACTAGTGCTGCACTACTATGAGCTTGGCACTTGCGATCCACTCAATGAATCCCAGTTTGCTACCCCCTACGGTTCAATGTTCTATGTTCTCACCCCGGATGGTCAGAACGTCGACTTCGAAAAAACTCGCCTCATGTTGCTAAATGGAGGTGGGCGTCCCGATTTGTTTCTGTACAAAGGGCGGGTGTTTATCACCCATTGGGCCGGAAATTTGGAATTTAAGGATGGGCAACTTGGCGTGATATCGAAGGTATATGTTGCGCCGATGGTTCCCGACTATAAGAACTGTAAATACAAATATCACGCTTCAGGAAAGAGGAGATAAGCATGATTACACAATGGCAAACGGCTTCAAGTCAAACAATCGATCGGGATCTGCGGTTCGTTCTTTTAATGAATCGAAGTTACCCGGACGTGGCCGTATAGGAAGGGGTTCACACGAAAGCAAGGTAGGGGTCAGGTCTCGCAATCAAGCATTGCCCCGTCCACCTATTCGTCGTCTGGCCTTGCCTTCTTCGATGATAAAACTTCCCTCTATCGAGCCGATTTCTTTCGATTCCCTCTCGGAAATCTATTCGCCTATCAGCTCGCCCTCTCCTGACGGCTTGGTTTGTGCTCCATGCCTCTGATTAGGCCGTGCGACGCCACACTCCGTTGGAAGCGATTTCCCGAACCCTCCTGTTGTGCTTCGCCCGTTGCGGTTAGCCTGTACAGCCCGAGAACACCTCAACGTCTGCACAGGATGGGGGTATGGCGTGTGTTGCTTCGAGCTGTGGAGCGGCGGGGTAGGGATCGATCAACGGTGCACAAGCAGGCGGGCAAACTGGGCGGCTGAAATAACCGGCACTCCGCTGTAGTGCGAGGCTTCGAAATCCTTATCTCCGGTGACGAAGTATTGAGGCGGGGGTGTGGTCGCCATGAGATCGAGGAATGGTCGATCATGCGCATCACGCAAAGGGGTATGGGTGGGATGGGGATCGACGATCTGCACTTCGGCTTGAATTGTTTCGAGAAAGCTCGTGATATTCACCCCGGCTCGGGTAAACGCTCGCTGGAGTTTGGGGCGCCGCAGAACGGCTTCCAGTTCTGCGAAGGTGTCAGGACTCATGACGGGTATGAGGCGGCGCTGCAAGACGGCCTGAATGATCCGGGCAGGAGGCCCTGCGGCGGACAACAGGCCGGACACGAAAATATTGGTATCAAGAACGACGCGCACGCTCGCGCCGAACCGCTGCAACCTCAGCGGCAATCTGTTCGGGGGTGACGCCCA
>WBZQ01000119.1_pt1 | contig 76178 bp, 66 predicted proteins | sample 5204251 | NCBI WGS metagenome assembly WBZQ01 (sample SAMN12412402, study PRJNA552823) | activated sludge metagenome | isolation source: activated sludge from nitrification reactor of wastewater treatment plant... | place: USA: Virginia | collected 2017-09
GCCAAGCGCCCCCGCTCCGAGGGCACGCCATCGAAGATGGCGCGCCCGGATAGCGAGGGAGCGGATGAATCGCCGCGTCCTCCGGCCCGCAATCCGCATCACGCAACTCGCAGCCGCTAGAATGCGCCATGGCTGCCACTACCCTGCGGCTCGAAACGCCGCGCCTGCTCCTGCGCCCGCTCGAGATGTGCGATTTCGAGGCGTTCGCCGCCTTTCACGCCGAGCCCGAGTCGATGCGCTTCCTCGGTGGCGTGCAACCGCGCGAGGTCGCATGGCGCACGCTGATGCTGATGGCGGGCGCCTGGCACCTGCAGGGCATATCGATGTTCTCGATGATCGAGAAGGCCACCGGGCGCTGGGTCGGCCGCACGGGACCGTGGATGCCCGAGGGCTGGCCTGGCTCCGAGATCGGCTGGGGGGTCATCCGTGACTGCCAGGGCAGGGGCTACGCCACGGAGGCGGCGAGGGCGGCGATCGACTGGGCGTTCGACACGCTCGGCTGGACCGATCTCATCCACTCGATCTCGCCCGGCAATGTCGCCTCGCAGGCGGTCGCCGCGAAGCTGGGCTCACGCAATCGCGGCCCGGGACGCCTGCCGCCACCGCTCGCCGAGGTACCGGTCGAGATCTGGGGCCAGACGCGCGAGGAATGGCGGCAACGAAAGGTATCCGGCCTGCAATGAAAATCGAAGAGACCCGCGACGAAGTCGTCGTCACCCTGGCACCCGCGGCTCCTGCCGCCGCCGGAGACGCCGCGAGCGTCATCTGGCTGCACGGCCTCGGCGCCGACGGCCACGATTTCGTGCCGCTCGTGCCCGAGCTGCGCCTTGCGCCACCCGCGGAACTGCGCTTTGTCTTTCCACACGCGCCGGTACGCCCTGTCACATTGAACGGCGGCATGCCGATGCGCGCGTGGTACGACATCCGCGAGCTGTCGACCGCCGGGCGCCAGGACGTGGCTGGCACGCGGGAGTCGGCCGCGCGTATCGGCGACCTGGTCGCGCGCGAGATGGGACGGGGCAGGCCGGCCTCGCGCATCATCCTCGCGGGCTTCTCCCAGGGGGGCGCGATTGCGCTGCACACGGCGTTGCGCCATCCGCAACGCCTCGGCGGGATCCTCGCGCTGTCGACTTACCTGCCGCTGCACGAGAGCGTCGCCGCCGAGGCGAACGCCGCCAACCGCGACATCCCGATCCTGATGTGCCATGGCCTGCACGATCCCGTGCTGCCGTATGCGCTCGGCGAGCTGTCGCGCGATGCGCTCACCTCGCTCGGCCACTCGGTCGAATGGAAAGCCTATCCGATGCAGCACGAGGTCTGCCGGCCCGAGATCGCCGATATCTCGGCCTGGCTCGCCGCGCGCCTCCGGGAGCCGGCGGCCGCGTGATCACTTGCGCACGGGTGGCAGGCCCGGCGCCTCGAAACCGACCTTGCGGTGCGTGCCGTCGCAGAAGGGCTTCTTGCCCGAATGCCCGCAGCGGCACAGCCAGCATTCCGTAACCCTTTTCACGGTGCGGCCCGTGCCGGTGATGATCTCGAGGTTGCCCTTGATGTGCAGCGGGCCATTCTCGACCGGAATCACCTCGAGCGGGCCATTGCGAACCTCGAGCGCCGCGGACTCCTGCGTCGGCGGCTCGCCGGTGGCCGTGAACCCGCTGGCGACGTGGCTCGTGTCGCAGAAGGGCTTCGATTTCGACGCCCCGCAACGGCACAGGGTGGCGCGCAGCGCACCGCCGCCCCCCCAGAATCGCATCTCCGCGTGGAACGCGAGCGGGCCGTTCTCGAGGACGCGCACGGTGTTCACCTTCGGCGCGACCTCGGGCTCCCCGCCGTCATGGCGCTCGCAGGAAATGGCACCCGACGGGCAATTGCGCGCGATCGACATGAGCGTCTCGGCCGAGGCGGCGTCGGGGTGGATCCACTCGCCGGCGACGTTCGGCACGAAGACATCCGGGTGGTCGAGCACGCAGTGCCGCGAATGGATGCACTTGCCGCCGTCAAATCGCACCGAGACCTGCGTGCCGCGCACTTCTTCGATCTTGCCGCCCATGCCTGAGCCCTCCTGCGTTGCCGCGGGCATTCTCGCACTTGTCAGCGGGGTCCTACGAGCGGCACCCGCTCCCGGGCCTGTGCCGCCGGTGCGTGCGGCGGTACCTTGTCGGGCAGGCACGAAAGGAGGAGATTGCGGCGTGACAGCTTCAGCGCCCATCCGCGGCAATACCGGACCCGTCCCGATGCATCAGCCCGGCTACCTGCACCCAGCCCGCGCATCGCGCGCCGCCCGCTGGCGCCTCGCCGCCGCGCGCGGCGAGGTCCAGCGGGCGGCGGCCATGACCGCGGCCACCTGGCTGCGCGCACGGGCCACCGTGGCGGGGTTGCTGTACGACCGGTAGGCTGGAGCCATGCCGCAAGCCAGCGTCATCATCGCGGACGATCACCAGCTCGTGCGCACGGGGTTGAAGCAGGTCATTGCCTCGCAACCCGACCTGCGCGTGGTCGCCGAGTGCCGCACCGGCAAGGAGGTGCTCGCGCTGCTGCAGACCGAGGCCTGCAACGTGCTGCTGCTCGACCTGTCGCTGCCCGACATGTCCGGCCTCGATGTCCTGAAGCACGTGCGCTCGCACCACGACGGCATCGCGGTGCTCGTGCTGAGCGGCTACCCCGAGAAGCAGTTCGGCCTCAATGTGCTGCGCGGCGGCGCGCACGGCTTCATCAGCAAGGGCGTCGACGACGCCGAGCTGCTGCGCGCCGTGCGCATGGTCGCGCGTGGCAGCCGCTATGTCGGCCCCGAGCTCGCCGAGCTGTTGCTGGCGGGCCTCGACGGCGCAGCCGACCAGCCACGCCATGGCGCGCTGTCGGAGCGCGAATTCCAGATCTTCGTGAAACTCGCCGAGGGCAAGACGGTCACCGAGATCGCCGGCAAGCTCTTCCTCAGCGTGAAGACCGTCAGCACCTATCGCTCGCGCATCCTCGAGAAAATGGGGATGAAGACCAACGCCGACATCACCTACTACGCGATCAAGAACAGCCTGCTGCAGTGACCATGCCGACCGTCCGCCATGCCGCCCAGCCGAACGATCGCCGCCCCGCCGGCCGCGGGGCGCGGGGCGCGGGCGCAGCGCATGCCGCCGCGGCCGGCGACGAGTTGCGCATCCTCCTGATCGAAGACTCGCGCCTGCTCCGCGACCGCATGATCGGCATGCTCACCGTCCCGGGCGTCCTCAAGGTCACGGGCACGGCTGAAACGGAACAGGAGGCCATCGGGCTCATCGACGCCCACGACTACGATGCCCTCGTGGTCGACGTCGAGCTGAAGCAGGGCAGCGGCATCGCGGCCATACGCCATGCGCGCCGCGCCTTCGCCGCGCGCAGCCAGCCGCTGATCATCGTGTTGACGAACTATTCCCTGCCCACCGTCGAGCAGCGCTGCATGAGCGCGGGCGCCGATCATTTCCTCGACAAGATGCAGCAGTTTGCGCAGGTTCGGCCGCTGCTCGAACGCCGCCAGCGCGGCGACGGCCACTGATCAGGCGGCAGCAGGCGGCGCGAACGGCACGAGGATGTCGAGCCGGGTTCCCTGGCCCGGCGCGCTCTGGATCTCGAAGCTGCCGTTGAGGCTCACCACGCGATGGCGCATCCCCGACAGGCCGTGCGAGCTGCGCGCACGCTCCGGGTCCATGCCGATGCCATCGTCTCCGACGGCCAGGTGGTAGCCCGCCGCACCCACCTCGAAGACCATCTCGACCTTGCGCGCCCGCGCATGGCGGATGATGTTGGTGAGCGATTCCTGGCCGACGCGGAACAGCGCGATGGCGAGCGCCTGCGGGATCGGCTCTGCCTCCTGCGGGATCGAGGTGTGGCACTCGAGGCCCGCGCGCTTGCAGGTCTCGTCGAAATAGGCCTCGAGCGCCGTCGGCAGTCCGAAGTGATCGAGCAGCGCCGGGCGCAGGTTCTCGACCACGCGGCGCTTCAGGTTCATCGCTTCGGTCACGGTGCGCACCAGCTCGCCGAGCTTGTCGCGCACCTCCTGCTCCATGGTCACCGAGCGCCCCTGCAACCATGCGAGGTCCATGTTGGCGGCGGTCAGCAGCCCGCCGAGTTCGTCGTGCAGGTCGCGGGCGAGGTCGGCCTTCTCCTGCTCGGACGCGCTCTGCAGGTGGGTCGTGAGCTGCGACAGTTCGCGGGTGCGGTCCTCGATGATCACCTCGAGCCGCCGCCGTTCGTGCTCTTCCTCGTAGCGCCGCTCCTCGCGGCGCAGGCTGTCGGCGACGAACAGGCGCACGACCAGCACGATCAGCGCGAGCGTGAGCAGTGCGAGCGCCGCGAAGGCGTAGCGCGACAGCACGAGGCTGCGCGCCTGCTCCTCGCGCAGCGACAGCAGCCGCGAGTCGAGCAGCCCGATCAGCGCCTCGGCGCCGGCGCGGAAGCGATCCATCACCTTGCGCCCCTCGCCCGTGCGCAGGATCGCGAGCGCGTTGTCGCGCTCGCCGCGCTGCGTCAGCGAGATCGACGCGGTCACTTCCGCGATCTTGAGGCCGCGCAGGGCCTCGAGCCGCGTGACGTGCTCGAGCACTTCGGCATCGCCCGCGGCCAGCGTGTGCAGGCGCGCGCTGATCACCTGCAGCTCGGGCAGCGCGCTCTCGTACGGCGCGAGGTAGCGGCGGTTGGTGGTGAGCAGGTAGCCGCGCTGCGCGCTCTCGAGGTCGACGAGCTGCGAACGCATCGCGATCACCTCGTTCTGCATGCCGAGGGTGCGGTTGACGCTTTCGGCGGCCACGCGGATGCGGCTCACGGACCATTCGTTGACCACATAGACGCCGAGGCCGAGCAGCGAGATCGCGACGATCGGCAGCCAGATCGAGCCCGGCAGCAGGCGCAGGCCGTCCCAGAAATCGAGATGGACGTTGCGATACTGCCGCCACGGCAGCCCATGCCCTTCCGCCACCCGCGCCGACTCCGTGTCCATGATCCGGGGGCCATGCTAGCGTATGCTGCCGTGCCATGACGACCTACGCCGCGATCACCGGCTGGGGCAAATGCCTGCCGCCCGCCGTGCTGTCAAACCACGACCTCGCCGGCATGCTCGAGACGAGCGACGAGTGGATCACGAGCCGCACCGGCATCCGCGAGCGGCGCGTGTCCCACGTGCCGATGGCGGACATGGCGCATGTCGCGGCCGAACGCGCCCTCGCCTGCGCGGGCGTTTCGGGCCGGGACATCGAGCTCATCGTCTTCGGCACATGCAGCTTCGAGGACCAGGTGCCGAACATGGCCTCCGGCCTGCAGCAGCGCATCGGCGCCGACGGCTGCGCCGCGATGGACGTCAACACCGCCTGCACGAGCTTCCTCTACGGCCTCTCGACCGCCACCGCGCTGATCCGCGGCGGCGTCGTGCGCAATGCGCTCGTGGTCGGCGCCGAGATCATCTCGCCGTACATGGACTGGACCGACCGCAACGTCGCGGTGCTCTTCGGCGACGGCGCGGCCGCCGTGGTCCTGCAGGCCTCGGAGGGTGAGCAAGGACTCCTCGCCGAAAAGCTCGGCTGCTTCGGCGATGCGCGCGAGATCCTGCGCATCCACGGCATGGGCGGCGCCTACGCCAACCAGGGGCGCCTGTACGGCATCACGTCCTGGCAGTTCGAGGGCCAGGAAATCTTCAAGCGCGCCGTGCTCGGCATGAGCGAGGCGAGCGCGGCGGCGCTCGCGAAGCGCGACCTCACGGCCGACGACATCCAGCTCGTCGTGCCGCACCAGGCCAACCTGCGGATCATCGAGGCCGTGGCGAAGCGCGCCGGCATCCCGATGGAGCGGGTCTTCACCAACGTGCAGCGCTACGGGAACATGTCATCCGCGACCGTGCCGGTCGGGCTGTGCGAAGCCCTCGAGGAGGGCCGCGTGCCGAAGGGTGGCTGGCTGCTGTTGCCGGCGTTCGGTGGCGGGCTCACCTTCTGCGCCCACCTCATCCGTTGGGGCGATCGGGTCACCCCGCTCGGCACCGCGGAAATCGAGCTGCCGCCCTGCGACCGCACGGCGGTGGAGCTGATCCATGAAGTCGCCGCGCGCAAGGTGACGCGCGCGGCCGACCCGGTTACTTCCTAGCGGCCTTGCTGGCGACCTTCTTCTTCGCCGCCGGCTTCTTCGGACGAGTCTTGCCGAACGAACCCTTGTAGATCTTGCCGCGGCGGCTGCGGCCGTCTCCCTTGCCCATGTACCTTAGCTCCGGTCGTGTTGAAGGGGCGCGAGTCTAGCAGCCTGCGGCGCGCCGATCACCGGTAGCGCGCCATGATCTTGTCGAGCCCCTTGGCGCCGGGCGACAGCGCCGGGAGCGAAAGGCCGTTGAGCGGCCCGTCGGGCGTGGCGTTCAGCTCGTGGAATTCCTTTTGCCCCTCGTCGATGTACAGCAGGCCCGTCAGGAACTCGCCCTCGGCCAGCCGCTCCTGGATGTACGCGCTCGCGGCCACCCGGTCGGTCGGATCGTAGTCGGGAGCGATCTTGCGCAGCAGGATCCGGCTGCCATCGTGCAGCACGACGGGAAGGCGCTCGCCTTCGGCGTATTCGGCCTTGATCTCGCGCTCGAACGGCACGAAGTCCGCATTGACCGCGGGCTCGTAGTGTTCGCGCGTGTAGGCATAGCTCTTGGTCGAGCCCTCGTGGTCGTTGAAGGTGACGCAGGGCGAGAGCACGTCGATCAGCGCGAAGCCGCGGTGGCGCAGTCCGGCCTGGATCAGCGGCACGAGCTGCTCCTTGTCGCCCGAGAAACTGCGCGCGACGAACGATGCGCCGAGGTTCATGGCGAGCAGCACCGGGTCGATCGGCGGCTGCTGGTTCGTCTCGCCCTTCTTCGCCTTCGTGCCGATGTCCGCCGAGGCCGAGAACTGGCCCTTGGTGAGGCCGTAGACGCCGTTGTTCTCGATCACGTAGAGCATGTTCAGGTTGCGGCGGATCGCGTGGCAGAACTGCCCGAGGCCGATCGACAGCGTGTCGCCGTCGCCCGAAACGCCGATGTAGCTCAGGTTGCGGTTGGCGGCATTCGCGCCCATCGCGATCGACGGCATGCGCCCGTGCACGGAATTGAAGCCGTGCGCGCCGCCCACGAAATAGGCGGTGGTCTTCGACGAGCAGCCGATGCCCGAGAGCTTGGCGATGTTCTGCGGCTCGAGCGACAGGCCCCAGATCGCCTCGGTCAGCGCGGCGGTGATCGAATCGTGGCCGCAGCCCGCGCACAGCGTGGACAGCGCTCCTTCGTAGTCGCGCCGCGTGAGGCCGAGCTCATTGCGCGGCAATGACGGGTGGCGGACTTTCGGCTTCGGGATGAAGGTCATGTCAGGCTCCGTGGGGCGCGACGCTGCGCAGCGGCTTCGGCGCGACTTCCGCCAGCACGCCCTCGATGATGAAGCTCGAGGAGATCGGCAGGCCGCTGTAGTGCAGCAGCGAGCGCAGCCGCGACTTCTCGACCGGCGTTTCGAGCGTGAGCAGCGAGCGCAGCTGCGCGTCGCGGTTCTGCTCGACGACAAAGACCAGCCGGTGGCTGTCGAGGAACTTGTCGACCTCGTCGTTGAACGGGAAGGCGCGCACCCGCATGTAGTCGACGTTGATGCCCATGCCCTGCAGCACCGCGAGCGCCTCGCGCACCGCGCCGTCGCTGCTGCCCGCCGCGACGATCGCGACGTCGGTGCGCGCGCCGGCCATTTCGAAGACCGGCCGCGGCATGTGGGTGCGCGCGGTGTGGAACTTGCGGATGAGCCGGTCGACGACCACCTGGTACTCGGCGGAATCCTCGGTGTAGGCGCCGAACTGGTTGTGCCCGGAGCCGCGGGTGAAATAGGCCGCCTTCGGGTGCACGCCCGGCAGCGTGCGGTAGGGGATGCCGTCGTCGTCCTTGTCGAGGAAGCGGTGGAACTTCTCGAGCTTGACGATCTCCTCGAGCGGCAACACCTTGCCGCGGTCGGGCTGCCAGGCGTCGTCCCACTTGAGCTCGCGGCACATCCAGTCGTTCATGCCGATGTCGAGGTCGAGCAGCACCATCACCGGCGTCTGCAGGCGCTCGGCGAGGTCGAAGGCGGCGACCGAGAAATAAAAACATTCCTCGGGATTGGCGGGATAGAGACACAAATGCTTCGTGTCGCCGTGCGAGGCGTAGGCGCAGGCCAGCAGGTCGCACTGCTGCGTGCGCGTCGGCATGCCGGTCGAGGGGCCGACCCGCTGCACGTCGAAGATCACCGCCGGCACTTCGGCGTAATAGGCAAGGCCGAAGAATTCGCCCATCAGCGAAATGCCCGGCCCCGACGTCGCGGTGAAGGAACGCGCGCCGTTCCACGAGGCGCCGAGCACCATGCCGATCGCGGCGAGCTCGTCCTCGGCCTGGATGAAGGCGAAGTTCTTGCGACCGGTGGCGGGATCGACGCGCCATTTGTCGCAGAACGCCTTGAAGGCATCCATCAGCGAGGTCGACGGCGTGATCGGATACCACGCGGCCACCGTGGCGCCCGCGTACATCGCGCCGAGGCCGGCGGCGGTGTTGCCGTCGATCAGGATGTGCCCCGCCGTCTTGTCCATCGGCGCGCAATGCAGCGGCAGCGGACAGGCGAAATGCGCCTTCGCGTAGTCGTAGCCGAGCTGGATCGCCTTCATGTTGCTGTCGACGAGCTGCGGCTTCTTCGCGTAGGTCTCGGCGAGCAGCTCGCGCATGCGCGCGAGGTCGAGGTCGAGCAGCGCCGCGAGCACGCCCGCGTAGCAGATATTCTTCATCAGGATGCGCGTGCGCACCCCGGTGAAATTCTCGTTGCAGAGCTTCGCGAGCGGCACGCCGATCACGGTGATGTCCTCGCGCGTAAACAGCGCGGGCCGCGGCCAGGTCGAGTCGTAGATCAGCCAGCCGCCGGTCGCGACTTCGCGCACGTCCTTGCCGTAGGTCTCGGCGTTCATCGCGACCATGATGTCGACGCGCCCGGAGCGCGCGACGTGGCCGTCCTTCGTCACCCGGATCTCGTACCAGGTGGGCAGGCCCTGGATGTTCGACGGGAAATAGTTTTTCCCCATGACGGGGATGCCGCTGCGGAAAATCGCCTTCATCAGCAGGGTGTTGGCACTGGCGGAGCCCGTGCCGTTCACCGTGGCGATCTTGACGACGAAATCGTTTACGCGATCTTGGGCAGGGACGACTGGCATGTTGGCGGCTGATCCTCGGCGTGCGGCCACTTCACGAACGACTTCTGCATGTCCCACGCGGCCGTCGGGCAACGCTCGGCGCACAGGCCGCAGTGCACGCAGAGGTCTTCATCCTTCACCATGACGCGGCCGGTCTGCTTGAGCGGCGTCGACACGTAGAGCGGCTGCCCGAGGTTCTGCGCCGGCGCGCGCAAGCGCGTGCGCAGATCCGTCTCGGCGCCGTCCGCGGTGATCGTCAGACAGTCGGTCGGGCAGATGTCGATGCAGGCGTCGCACTCGATGCAGAGCTTCGCCTCGAACACGGTCTGGATGTCACAGTTGAGGCAGCGCTGCACCTCGGCCGCGGCCTGCTCCGCCGTGAAGCCGAGCTCGACTTCGATGTTGAGCTTCTTGAAGCGCTCCTTCAGCGAGACATGCGGCACGAGGCGCCGTTCGACCGGGTTGTAGTCGTTCGCGTACGACCACTCGTGCATGCCCATCTTGCGGCTCTGCAAATTGACGCCCGGCGCAAGACGCTCGCCGACGGGCTCGCCCTGGCAGTGGCGGTGGACCGAGATAGCGGCCTGGTGGCCGTGCTCGACGGCCCAGATGATGTTCTTCGGACCGAACGCGGCATCGCCGCCGAAGAACACGCCCGCGCGCGTGGACTGGAAGGTCTGCGCGTCCACTTTCGGCACGCTCCACTTGTCGAACTCGATGCCGAGGTCGCGCTCGATCCACGGGAAGGCATTTTCCTGGCCGATCGCGAGGATCACGTCGTCCGCGGCGAGGAACTCCTCGCCGGTCACGCGCTCGGCCGTGATGCGGCCGCTGGCGTCGATGTCGTAATCCATGACATCGAACCGCATTCCCTTCAGCTTGCCGCCCTCGACCACGAACTCCTTCGGCGAGCGGTTGACGATGATCGCCACGCTCTCTTCCTCGGCGTCGTCGAGCTCCCAGGCCGAGGCCTTGAAGAACTGCCGCGGCTTGCGCGCCATCACCTTGACGTGCTGCGCGCCGAGGCGCAGCGAAGTGCGGCAGCAATCCATCGCGGTATTGCCGACGCCGATGATCAGCACTTCGCGACCGACCTGCTTGACGTGTTCGAAGGCGACCGACTCGAGCCAGTCGATACCGATGTGGATGTTCGCGGCGCCTTCCTGCCGGCCCGGGAGCTTCAGCTCCTTGCCCTTGGGCGCGCCCGAGCCGACGAACACGGCGTCGAAGCCGCCGCGCTCGAGCAGTTCCTTCATGCTCTTCACCGGGTGGCCGAGCTTGATGTCGGCACCCATGCGGGCAATCGCGCCGATCTCCTCGTCGAGCACCGCCTGCGGCAGGCGGAACGAGGGGATGTTGGTGCGCATCAGGCCGCCAGGCTCGCCGAACTGCTCGAACACCGTGACGCGATAGCCGAGCGGCAGCAGGTCGTTTGCGACCGTGAGGCTCGCGGGGCCCGCGCCGATGCAGGCGACGTGCTTGCCGTTCTTCGCCGCCGGGACCTGCGGCAGGCGGTCGGCGAATTCGTCCTTGTGGTCCGCCGCGACGCGCTTCAGGCGGCAGATCGCGACGGGCTTGTCTTCGACCCGCCCGCGGCGGCAGGCAGGCTCGCAGGGCCGGTCGCAAACGCGCCCGAGGATGCCCGGGAATACGTTCGACTCGCGGTTGACCATGTAGGCATCGGTGAAGCGACCCTGCGCGATCAGGCGGATGTACTCGGGCACATCCGTATGGGCCGGGCAGGCCCACTGGCAGTCGACGACACGATGGAAGTAATCCGGATGGGACGTGTCTGTGGGTGGCATTCGGCGGGTCGGGTCTACGACGCCAGGATTGGCGGGCCGTTCGGCGAGTATACGGCAACCGGGATTGCGCGATACTGGCGGCACGATGGCGACACTCACCTGCACACTCATCCGCCTGCGCACGAAGTCGCGCGTCCTGACCGTCAGCTTCAGCGACGGGCAAAGCTTCGACCTGCCATTTGAATTCCTGCGGGTGAACTCCCCGTCCGCGGAAGTCCAGGGGCACGGCCCCGGCCAGCGCGTCACGGTGACCGGCAAGGAAAACGTGGTGGTGCAGGCCGTGGAGCCGGTCGGCCACTACGCCGTGCGCCTTGTGTTCGACGACGGGCACGACAGCGGGCTCTACACGTGGAAGTACCTGCACGAGCTCGGCCGCAGGATGGGCCAGTAAAAAAGGCCGGGCGCCTCGCGGTGCCCGGCCTTCAGACCCCCGTATCGACTGCCCTTGCGGGCTCGAACGTGGCGCGGATTGTTAGCGAACTTTCGCGGGCTTGTAAAGGCGGGCGCGCTAGAATGACCGTTCACGCGAGGTTTCCTTGAGCCAGCCTTCCCCCGACCCGACCACCGATTTCGGCTACGAGCGCGTGCGGCGCGAGGACAAGGCCCGCCGGGTGCGCGGCGTGTTCGATTCGGTCGCCGACAACTACGACCTGATGAACGACCTGATGTCGGGCGGCGTGCACCGGCTCTGGAAGCGCTTCACGCTGTCGATCACGGGCCTGCGGCAGGGCCAGTCCGCCCTCGACGTCGCAGGCGGCACGGGCGACATTTCCCTCGGCCTCGCGCGGCAGGTCGGCCAACAGGGCCTCGTCGTCTTGACGGATATCAATGCCGCCATGCTCGCGCACGGCCGGGACCGCCTGATCGACGCCGGCCTCGTGCGCGGCATCCAGTGCGTGCAGGCGAACGCCGAGCAACTGCCGTTCGCCGACGGCAGCTTCCATTGCGTCACGATCGCCTTCGGGCTGCGCAATGTCACCGACAAGCAGAAGGCGCTCGCCTCCATGGCCCGCGTGCTGAAGCCGGGCGGGCAGCTGGTGGTACTGGAATTCTCGAAGCCCGCCGAAATGTTGCGCCCGCTCTACGACGCGTATTCGTTCCGCCTGCTGCCCCTCCTCGGCAAGATCGTCGCGAAGGACGAGGCCAGTTACCGCTACCTCGCCGAATCGATCCGCATGCACCCCGACCAGGAAACGCTCGCGGCCATGATGCGCGCGGCGGGGCTCGAGGACTGCCGCTACCACAATCTCTCCGGCGGAATCGTCGCGGTGCACCGCGGCTACCGCTCCTGATCGCCGATGTTCACCGAGTCGATCGAGCACCTGCTCAACCGCAACCTGCCGCGCTCGCCGCGCGCCCGGGCGCTGTGCGCCGAGCTGGCCGGGCGGCGCCTCGCCGTCACGGTCGAGCGCTTCGCGCTGCGCTTCGTGCTCGGCAGCGACGGCGAGCGGCTGTCGCTCATGCGTGAAGACGCGGGTTCCGCTGGAACGGCGCCTGCCGACGCCGAGTTCAGCGGCACGCCGCTCAATCTCCTCGCGCTCGCCGGGCCCGACGCCGAAGGCGTGATCCGGCGCGGCGACGTGCACATCGAGGGCGATGCCGAGGCGGCGCAGCGCTTCCGCGACCTCGCGCGCCTGTTGCGCCCCGATCTCGAGGAAGAACTGTCGCAGCTCGTCGGCGACGCCGCGGCCCATCGCCTCGGGCGCACGGCGGCCGGCCTGCTTGGCTTCGGCCGGCGCCTCGCCTCGACCGGCGCGCGCAATACCGCCGAGTATTTCGCCCACGAGCGCGGCGACCTCGTGCCGCGCGCCGAGGCCGACGCCTTTTTCGCGGATGTCGATCGTACGCGCGAGGACCTCGACCGCCTCGCGGCGCGCGTCGCGCTGCTCGCGCCGCGGGGGCCGGCTTGAAGCTGCGCGTGCTCGCGCGGCTGGCCGGGATCCAGCGCGTGCTCGTGCGGCATGGGCTCGACGAGTTCGTGCGCGCAACGCACCTGTACCGGCCGCTGCTCTACCTCACGCTCGCTTCGCCCTGGACCTGGTTCGAGCGCCGCCACGGCGCCTCGCGCGGCGAGCGGCTGCGCCTCGCGCTCGAGGAACTCGGCCCGATCTTCGTCAAGTTCGGCCAGGCGGTCTCGACGCGCCGCGACCTGCTGCCCCTCGACATCGCCGACGAGCTCGCGAAGCTGCAGGACAGCGTACCGCCCTTCCCTGGCAGCGTTGCCCGCGCGATGGTGGAGAAGGCCTACGGCAGGCCGCTCGCCGAAGTGTTCAGCCACTTCGACGAAAGGCCGCTCGCGGCCGCGTCGATCGCGCAGGTACACGTCGCGCGGCTCGCGGACGGCCGCGAGGTCGTGGTCAAGGTATTGCGGCCGGGCATGCGCGACCTGATCGAGCGCGATCTCGAGGTCCTCGAGGCGCTCGCCTCGCTCGCCGAACGCTGGTGGCCGGAGGGCAGCCGCCTGCGCCCCGCCGAGGTCGTGCAGGAATACCGCAAGACCATCCTCGACGAGCTCGACCTGATGCGCGAGGCGGCGAACGCCGCGCAGCTGAAGCGCAACTTCGAGGGTTCGTCGCTTCTTTACGTGCCTGAAGTCCACTGGGACCTGTGCCGCGCCGACGTGATGGTGATGGAGCGCATCCACGGCATCCAGATCAGCGACATGGCGCGGTTGCGCGCGCAGGGCACCGATTTCCGCACGCTCGCGGTGAATGGCGTCGAGATCTTCTTCACGCAGGTGTTCCGGCACAATTTCTTCCACGCCGACATGCACCCCGGCAACATCTTCGTGCTCGCCGACGACCCCGCGCGCCCGCGCTATGCGGCGATCGATTTCGGCATCGTCGGCACGCTCGATCCGCGCGACCAGCACTATCTCGCCGAGAACTTCCTCGCGGTGTTCGACCGCAACTACCGGCGCGTCGCCGAGTTGCACCTCGAATCGGGCTGGGTACCGGCGAACTCGCGCGTCGACGAAATGGAATCCGCGGTGCGCACGGTGTGCGAACCGATCTTCCAGAAGCCGCTCAAGGACATCTCGTTCGGAACGGTACTGCTGCGCCTGTTCGAGATTTCGCGGCGCTTCGACATGCGCATCCAGCCGCAGCTCATCCTGCTGCAGAAGACGCTGCTCAACATCGAGGGGCTCGGGCGCGAGCTTTACCCGGACCTCGACGTCTTCCAGACCGCAAGTCCGATCCTGCGCGCCTGGATGCGCGAACGGGTGAGCCCGCGCCAGATCGTGAAGGGCCTGCGCAGCCAGTTGCCGGACCTGCTGATGACGCTGCGCGGACTGCCGCCGCTCGTGAAAAGCGCCATGCGCCGCGCGCAGGAGGGGCAACTGCGCGTGCGGGTCGAGGCTGACGGCATCGAAGCGCTGCGGCAAGCGATCCGCGAGTCGCAGCGGGGGCGGGACACGATGCTGCTCGCGGCCGCGGCATTGCTCGGCGGCATCATCTGGCTGGCCGTCAATCGCGATCCGGCCTGGCCCGGCTGGGCGCTCGTCGGAGTCGCGGCCTTGGGCGCCCTGTACGCCCGCCTGCGCTAGGAACGCGCGTCCGTCAGGAGCGCGTCTCGATCCAGAGCCCGAGCGCGCGGGCGCAGAGCTCGCCATCCTCGTCGTAGAGCGCCGTGCCGACCACGTGTTTGCGGCCGCTCGAGCCGAGGCGCCAACCGATCACCACACAGGGTTCGTCGACGTGCACGCGTCGATCCACGTGCACCGTGAACTCGCCGAGCAGCATCGCCTTGTCGACCTGCGCGGCGAAATAGCCGGGACAATCGAGCGCCGCACACATGAACTCGCCCGCGACCTTGCCGTCGTCGCCCGCGAGCGAGGCATCCGGCACCCAGGGAGCGGCCACGAGGCCATCCCGCCAGGGACCGGCGAAAATGCGCAGGCCGTCGCCGCGTTCGCGCTGCGTGCCACAGACGAAGCAGCCGGGGAAGTCGTGGCGATGGAAGCCTGCGAAGTGCCGCGAGACCTCGAGGGCGACGTCGTAGGGCGGCGGCACCGGCGCGGTGGGCAGGCCGCCCTCCATCGCGCGCGCCTCCGCGATGGCGACGCCTTCGTGGGAAACGCGCACCGCGGCGCCGTCCCGCTCCACCACGAGGGCCTCATCGAGCGGCGGCGGCGAGAGCAGCCTGACGGTCACGGGACTGGCCGAGCGCGCCGATACGAGGCCGGCGAAGTAGCCGCCGTTCGCGGAAGTCTCGGGGCCACGAAAGCGGCCTGCGACGGTGAGGACTTCGACGTCGTTCATGGCGCGGAATCTACCGCGCCGGGGCCGTCCACGCCATGCGCCAGAGGCCCCAACCCGCCAGGGCGCCAAAGAGGGAGCCCAACGCGAGCCCGAAAAGCGAACCGTGCAGCGCCGGCACCACGATCCCCATGGTCGCGGCCGCGATCATGATCGCGACGAAGGCCTGGACCGACGAGACCGACCCGCGGGTGTCCGGGAAGAGATCGAGCAGGCGCAGCGTGATGATCGGCGAGACCACCTGCACGCCGAACGCCACCGTGAAGATCAGCAGCTGCTGCACCGGGATCGGCAACTGCGGGAAGCAGGCGAGCGCCGTGCTCGAAGCGAGCCCGCCGATCGCCGAGATCGCGTAGCCCGCCTGGCATTGCGCGCGCTGCGACAGTCGGCCCGCCATGCGCCCGGACGCGAAGGCGCCCGCGACGAAACCGCCGATCACCGGGATGAACAGCATGGCGAACTGTGTCTCGCCCAGGTGCCAGCGCTCGAGCACGATTGCCGGCGCCGCGCCGATATAGGCGATCACCGAGGCGAAATGCAGGCCCGCCGCGAGCGACAGCAGCAGGAACTCGCGGTGCGACACGATGCGCCAGGACAGCGAGATGAGCGTGCCGAACTGGAACGCGAAGCGGCGCTCGGGCGGATGCGTCTCGGGCAGGCGCCACCAGCTGATCAGCACGGTGGCGAGCCCGAGCAGCACGAGGAACACGAACACCGCGCGCCAGCCAAAGGCCACGTGCACCCAGCCGCCGATCACCGGCGCCACGGCGGGCGCGAAACCGAACAACATGGTGATCAGCGACATCAGGCGCTGGGCCTCGTGGCCGGAGTACAGGTCGCGCACCACGGCGCGCGCGACCACCATGCCCGCGCCGGCGGTCGCCCCCTGGAGGGCGCGGAAAACGAGGAGCGCGCCGAAACCCTGCGCGCTCGCGCACGCGATCGACGCGACCGTATAGAGGCTCACGCCCACGAGGATCGTGCGCCGCCGGCCGTAGGCGTCCGACAGCGGCCCGTGCAGCAGCATCGTGAGCCCGTAGGGCACGAGATAGGCCGTGAGCGTCTGCTGCAGCTGCAGCGCCGAGAGCGAGAACTCCTGCGCTATCGCGGGAAACGACGGAAAGAACGTGTCGAGCGAGAACGGGCTCAGCATCGACAGGAATGCGAGCAGGGCCGCGAGGCCCAGCGTCGGGCGCGGGTCGGGGTGGTGCGTCATCCCGCGACCGGACGCAGCGCCCGCAACCAGGCCGCGGGGTCCTCGCCGCGCTCGAGGACCTCGACCAGCGCGGAGCCGACGACCACGCCATCGACGTGGCCCGCGAGCCGCGCGACCTGCTCGCGCGTGCGGATGCCGAAGCCCGCGCACACAGGCACCGGCGACACGGCGCGCACGCGCCCGAGGTACGCGATCACGTCCTCGGGCACGGCGACATTCTTGCCGGTGGTGCCCGTCATCGTGACGGCGTAGACGAAGCCGCGGCTCGCGCCGCAGACCTTCGCGAGTCGCCCGGGCGTCGTCACAGGGGTCGCCATCTGCACGAGCGCGATGCCGCGCGCCTCGAGCGCCCGGCGCAGGTCATCGCCCTCGTCGAACGGCAGGTCGGGCACGATGAAGCCCGCGACCCGCGCACGCGACGCGGCCGTGGCCAGCGCGTCGTAGCCGAAAGCGAGCAGCGGATTGAGATAGCTCATCAGGAGCAAGGGCGCATCGAGCGCCGGCATGGCGGCAAGCTCGTCGAGGATCCAGGCGAGCGTCACGCCCTGCGCGAGCGCCTCGCGGCTCGAGCGCTGGATCGTGACGCCGTCGGCCATCGGATCGGTGAAGGGCACGCCGATCTCCACGACATCGGCCTCGGCCGCAACGGCGGCGAGATGCGCACGGAACTGCTCGCGCTTCGGATAGCCCGCGGTGAGGAAGGCGACGATCGCGGGCGCGGGCGCCGCCTTGCGAATCGCGGCGCCGATGCGCTCATGCGCGGTTGCTGTCGGGGCCGTCATGCGGCACCCCGTTGCGCCCGCGCTTCGAGTTGCGCGATCAGCGTGCGCTGCAGGGTCGGCATGTCCTTGTCGCCCCGTCCGGAAAGCCCGATCAGCACCCGCTTGCCGGGGTTGGCGGCCGCCCAGCGTCGCGCACCGGCGAGCGCATGCGCGCTTTCGAGCGCGGGCAGGATGCCTTCGGCCTCGCAGCACTCCTTCACCGCCGCGAGCGCCTCGTCGTCGCTCGCCGTTTCGTAGCGCACCCGCCCCGCCGCCTGCAGCAGCGCGTGCTCGGGGCCAACGCCGGGGTAGTCGAGGCCCGCCGAGATCGAGTGGGTCTCCTGCACTTGGCCGTGCGGATCCTGCAGCAGCAGCGAGTACGCGCCCTGCAGCACGCCCGGGCGGCCGAGCGCGAGCGACGCGGAATTCTCGCCGAGCGCCGGGCCGCGGCCGCCCGCTTCGATGCCGATGATTTCCACGGACGCATCCGCCACGAAGGGATGGAAGATCCCGATCGAGTTCGAGCCGCCGCCGACGCAGGCGATCAGCGCATCGGGCAGGCGGCCCGTGCGTTCGAGCAGCTGCGCACGCGCCTCGCGGCCGATGATGGCCTGCAGCTCACGCACGAGATAAGGATAGGGATGCGGCCCGATCGCGGAACCGAGCAGGTAGTAAGTGCCGAGCGGATCGGCGACCCAATCGCGCAGCGCCTCGTCGACCGCCGCGCGCAACGTGGCGTCTCCCGCCGTCACCGGCACGACCTCGGCGCCGAGCAGGCGCATGCGCCCGACGTTCGGCGCCTGACGCTCCATGTCGATCGCGCCCATGTAGACGGTGCAGGGCAGGCCGAGGCGCGCGCAGGCCGCGGCACTCGCGACGCCATGCTGCCCCGCGCCGGTCTCCGCAACGATGCGCTTCGCGCCGAGGCGGCGCGCGAGCAGCGCCTGGCCAATGGCGTTGTTGATCTTGTGCGCGCCCGTGTGGTTCAGGTCTTCGCGCTTGAGCCAGACATCCGCGCCCCAGCGCGCACCGAGGCGCGGGGCGTGCGTCAGCGCGGTCGGGCGTCCGACCCAGTTGTGCAGCTCGTCGGCGAGTTCGCGCTGGAAATCCGCCGCGTGCAGGTGGGCGCGCATGCCCGCCTCGAGGCGCTCGATCGCGGGGATCAGCGTCTCGGGCACGAAGCGGCCGCCGAAGGGCCCGAAACGCCCGCGCGCATCGGGAAACTTGCCCGCGATCGAATCGGCGAGCAGCCGTCTGCGTTCTTCAACCGTCAGCGATGACATCTTTCAGCCCTCCCGGCAGGCCGCGCGCGCCGCCGCCACGAATCGTGCAATCAGTTCCATGTCCTTGATGCCGGGCGCGCGCTCGACGCCGCTCGACACATCCACGCCCCATGGTCGCACGGTGCGCACGGCGGCATCGACATTGGCCTCGCGCAGGCCGCCCGCGAGCAGGATCTCGACACCGCGCAATCGCAGGGCCACCGCGCCGGCCCAGTCGGGGGCGACACCCGCGCCACTCACGGGGCCCTCGAACACCGCGCGCGGCGGCAGCGAAGCCGGCGCCTCCCTCCCCGCACGCAGGACGGGCAGGCGCTCGAGCGTCGCGGGCAGATCGAGCGCGGCAAGGTCCTGCAAGTCGGTCTGCAGCACGTCGGGCCTGAACTCCGCGAGCACCTGCGCGACCTCGTCGGTCTGCGGATGCTGCATCACAGCCACGCAGCGCAGGCGGCCGCGCGCGGGTGCCGCGAGCTGCGCGGCCTGCGCGGGCGTGACGCGCCGAACCGAAGGCGCAAAGACGAACCCCACCGCATCGGCGCCCGCCGCGATCGCGCCGGCCACGGCATCGGGTGTCGTCGCGCCGCAGATCTTCACCCACAGGGCCGCCTCATTCATGCGACGAGAGCCCTGATCGCGCGCCGCGGCCCGCCGCCAGCATGTCGGCCAGCAGGACGTCGGGTGTCGCGTGCTTCATCAGGGCGCTGCCCACGAGCGCGAGGTCGTAACCTGCCGCGGCGATGCGCGCGGCATCCTGCGCGCTGTCGAGACCGCTCTCCGCCACCCGCGGCAGGTGCGCTGGCAGGCGGGTCGCCAGCTCTTCGAGCCGGCCCGGCACGACTTGCAGGGTCGAAAGGTCCCGGCAATTGAGCCCGACCATTACCGGGGCAGCGCCGCCGATGGCCAGCTCGCCCGCGACATCGATGTCCCCCTCGTCGAACGCCTCGAGCAACACGAAGAGCCCGAGTGCATCCGCAGCCTCCATCAGCGCCACGATCTCGCCGCGCGACAACATGCGCAGGATCACGAGGATGCCGCCCGCGCCGGCGAGCCGCGCCTCGAATACCTGGCAGGGATCGACGAGGAAATCCTTGCGCATCGCGGGCACCCGTGCCGCCGCGAGCGCGGCCGTCGCCTGCGTGAGATGCAGGAGCGAGCCGTCGAAGCGGCTCGGCTCGGTCAGGACGGACACGGCCGCCGCGCCTGCGGCCGCATAGGATTGCACGCGCGCTGCGATGTCTTCTTCCGACGCGGTGCGCAGCGCGCCGACGGCCGGCGAGCGCAGCTTGCATTCCGCGATGATGTCGAAGCCCTGCGGGGAAAGCCGCAGCGCCGGAGGCACGGGCGAGGCCAGCGCGCGCCGCTCCAACTCCGCGCGCGGGCAATCCATCAGTGCCTCGCGCACGCGCACGCGGCTGGCGGCCGCCATCGTGGCGAGGAAGTCGACGCTCATGCGCCCGCTCCCGCCACCGTCGCACGGCGCCCTGCCAGCACGTCGAGCACGCGCGCGGCACGCCCGTCGTCGATCGCAGCGCCCGCGAGCGCGATGCCGTCGCGCAGGCTGCGCGCTTCGCCCATCAGTTCGAGCGCGAGCCCGGTGCCGAGGGTGAGTGCATCGCGCACGGGGCCCTGCTCGGCGCCGCGCAGGCTGCGCGTGAGCTTCGCGGCATTGAATGCCGCATCGTCGCCCGCGAGATCCGCCGCGGTACATCGCGCCAGGCCCGCGTCCAGCGGATCGCGCAGCGACTGCGAGACTCTGCCGCCGCGCACGTCGAACAGCACGAAAGGTCCGAGCGGCGTCGGTTCGTCCCAGCCCTCGGCGCCGTGCACGACGAAGGCGCGCTCGATGGGCATGTCCACGAGGGCGTCCGCCATCAGGCGCGCGACGACCGGGCTATAGGCACCAAGCAGGTGATAGGCGGGCTCGGCGGGATTCACGAGCGGTCCGAGGATGTTGAAGATCGTGCGCACGCCGAGCGCCGCGCGCACCGGCGCGATCGCCTTCATCGCCGGGTGAAAGTGCGGCGAAAAAAGATAGGTGAACCCGCAGGCATCGAGCAGCGAGCCCGCCGCGCGCTCGTCGAGCGGCAGCTCGAGGCCAAGCGCCTCGAGCACATCGGCGCTGCCGGTGCGGCTCGAGACCGAGCGGTTGCCGTGCTTGACGACACGCAGCCCGCAGGCGGCCGCGAGCAGCGCGCTGCCGGTCGACATGTTGACGCTGCCCGAGCGATCACCGCCGGTGCCGACGATGTCGACGGTGGGCGCGCCCGCGGAGATCACGGGACGCCGCGCGAGCGCGCGCATGCCGAGGGCGAAGCCGCGCAGCTCGGGCGCCGTGACACCCTTGGACTGGAGGGCGGCGACGAGCGCGCCGGCCACCGCGGGCGGCGTCGATGCATCAGTCAACGCGGCCAGCAGCCTGCCCGCATCCCGCTCATTGAGGTCCTGGCGATCGATCAGCCGCTGCAACAGCTCACGCATGGCGCACACCGAGGAAATTCGCCATCAGCCGCGGGCCATCCGGCGTCAGCACGCTTTCCGGATGGAACTGCACCCCCTCGACGTCGAGCTCCCGGTGCCGCACACCCATGATTTCGCCTTGCGCCGTGCGTGCGGTGACTTCGAGCACCGCGGGCAACGAGGCCGGCGCCGCGATCAGCGAATGATAGCGGCCGACGACGCAGGGCTGTGGCAGCCCGGCGAACACGCCGCGGCCGTCGTGCTCGATCTCGGACGTCTTGCCGTGCATCAGCCGGCCCGCGCGCACCACCTCGCCGCCGAACGCCTCGACGATCGACTGGTGGCCGAGGCATACGCCGAGCACCGGGATCCGGCCCGCGAACGCGCGGATCATGTCCATCGACACGCCGGCATCGCGCGGCGTGCCCGGTCCCGGAGAAATGCAGAGGTGGGTCGGGGCCATGCGGCGCGCCGCATCGACGTCGATCGCATCGTTGCGATGCACGATGACCTCGGCGCCCAGCACCATGAAAGCCTGCACCAGGTTGTAGGTGAAGGAATCGTAGTTGTCGATCAGCAGCAGGCGAGTGCTCACAGGCCCTCCTCCGCGAGCGCGAGCGCACGCACCAGCGCGGCGCCCTTGGCGCGCACCTCGTCGTACTCGGCGTCGGGGTCGCTGTCGGCGACGATGCCGGCGCCCGCCTGGAAGCTGTACTCATCGCCCTTGAAGACGAGCGTGCGGATCGTGATCGCCTGGTCCATGTCGCCCTGCGCGCCGAAGTAGCCGATCGTCCCGCCGTAGAGTCCGCGCCGCACGGGCTCGAGTTCATCGATCAACTGCATCGCCCGCACCTTCGGCGCGCCGACGAGCGTACCGGCCGGAAAGGCGGCCGCGAACAGGTCGAACGCATCGCGACCCGGCGCAAGCCGGCCCTGCACGCCGCTCACCATGTGCATCACGTGGCTGTAGCGCTCGATCGCGCGATACGGCTCGACCCGCACGCTGCCCGCCTCGGCGACGCGCCCGAGGTCGTTGCGCGCAAGATCGACCAGCATCACGTGCTCGGCGTTCTCCTTCGGATCGGCGCGCAGCGCAGCCTCGTGCGCCGCATCCACCGCGGCATCATCCGCGCGCGGGCGCGTGCCGGCGATCGGGCGCAGTTGCGCCTCGCCGCCCTGCAGCTTCACGAGCGCCTCGGGCGAAGAGCCCACCACCGTGTGCTCGCCGAGGCGGCAGTAATAGAGATAGGGCGAAGGGTTGATCAGGCGCAGCGCGCGATAGACCTGGAAGGGATCGAGATCGTGGCGGCCGGAGAACTTCGCCGACAGTACGAGCTGGTAGACATCGCCCGCCGCGATCGCTTCCTTCGCGCGCTTGACGCCCTCGAGATAGTCCGCGCGCGACAGCGACGCCGTGGGCGCCGCGTGACTGCCGCGCGCGGCGCCATTCGGCAGGCCGCCGCGCAGCGCGCGCACGATCTCGCGCCGCAGCGACTCGCGCTCGCTCTCGGGGCCGGCATGCAACACCGAAATGCCGCGCGTCAGGTGATCGAAGACAAGCATGGAGCGCGGCGCCACATAGTGCATCAGCGGCGTACCGGCCACGGGGCGGGCGTGCGCCGGCAGCTTCTCGAACCAGCGCACGACATCGTAGGCCGCATAACCCACGAGGCCACCCGCGAGCGGCACATGCGCGATCTCGGGCTGCGGGCGCGCGACGCGTGCGAGCGCTCCGCGCAGGCTCGCAAGCAGCGCGTCGCGGTCGGCGGGCACCTCGCCGCGCACGCCATTGAGGTAGAGCGCGTCGCTGTCGAGCCGGAACTCCACGCTGTCGCCAAACCCGATGAAGGAGTAACGGCCCAGCCGCTCCCCGCCCTCGACGCTCTCGAGCAGGAAACGCGGCTGGAAGGCACCGAGCTTCATGAACGCCGAGACCGGCGTATCGAGGTCACCCGCAATGTCGTATGTCTTTCGCATTCGTCTTCGCCCTGCGTCCAACCCTGCGCGCAATGAAAAAACCCATCGCCGTCAGTGACGGAGATGGGTCTTGCCGTATCGGAACCTTGAAGCTAGTTGACTTGGGACTAGTCGGTCACGTCAGCGCCCACCCCGTCAGGAGTGTCGCCACCACCAGCAGCGCGCCGTGTGAACGTGAGCGGTCATCCGGGCAGTATGGCGAGCGGGGATTGGCGCGTCAATGGCGGCAAGACGCCGGCGGTCGATGCCCCCGCACGGGCTTGACCAGGCAGTCAGGTTTCGGGAACCCGGTGTGGCAACGGCAACTCACTCACCGGAGCATCGGCGACGACACGCCATTCCCCATCGGCATCATGTCGCCAGTGTGCGAGGTAGCTGCCGCGATCCTGAAACCCGGTCACCCCGGGTGGTGCGTCGGGACCTGGCGTGAAGGCCAGGGAATACTTGCCACGCTCAACCGCAATGGGGTCGCTGACTTCCACAGTTTGCGTGACCAAGGTGAACTCCCAGCGCCCCCACTTGAACGCGGCGCGCCAGAATTCGCGAATGGCGCCACGACCCACCAGTGGTGGATTGTTCTGCGGCATTTGCCATGCATCGACGGAGAACAGGGATACGAGCGTATCTACATCCCCCTGCGCATAACACTGCACTGCCCTCGCGTTGTGCCGCTCGATGATCGTGCGAACTGATCCGTTGGCTGCCATGGGGCCTCCTCGTTGCAGGACGAACCCGGAACACGGCCAACAACTGGCCGGCGTGAAGTGTCACGGCGTTCCTGGGTTGGTCTCCTGGATAACCATCTGACGCCTGCCGCAAGCTCTCGTTCCATTTTGAACCCTGCACCGCTCGCCGCCGCCCGCCCCACGACTGCTGCCGCGCCCTCCGGCCGATCGGTACAATGGCACCTCATCCAAGACCCCGGAGGATGCCGTGGACTTCAGAGGACTCCTCGACGCATGGCGCGCCGGCGGCACTTCGCCGCGAACGGCGACGGAGTACGCGGTGCGCCTGCCAATCGATGCCGCCGCGCGCCTCGCGGCGCTCGCCGACATGTTTCCCGGGCGCACGCGCGAACAGTTGATCACCGAGCTGCTGTCGGTCGCGCTCGACGAGCTCGCGGCCGCGATGCCCTACGAGCCTGGCCGCAAGGTGATTTCGCACGACGACCAGGGCGACCCCGTGTTCGAGGATGTCGGCATGACGCCGAAGCTGCTCGAGCTCACGCGCAAGCACCAGAAGCGGCTGCAGGCCGATCTGCCCAAGTAACGCCGTGGGCACCGACTACGAGAAACTGGGCGCGTTCTATCTCGGGCGGCCCTATGACGCGGACAGCAAGGCCGCCGTCGCCGAGCCGCTGCTGTACGACTCGCGCGACCTGACCACCCACGCCGTGTGCGTTGGCATGACCGGCAGCGGCAAGACCGGCCTGTGCCTCGCGATGCTCGAGGAAGCGGGCATCGACGGCGTACCGGCCATCTGCATCGATCCGAAGGGCGACCTTGCGAACCTGCTGCTCACGTTCCCGCAGCTCGCCCCCGCCGACTTCGAGGCCTGGGTCGATCCGGCGGACGCGAAGCGCAAGAACCTCTCCGTGCCCGACTACGCGGCTTCGGTTGCGAGCACCTGGCGCAAGGGCCTCGCCGACTGGGACCAGTCGCCGGAGCGCATCGCGAGCCTGCGCAAGTCTGTCGATCTCTCCATCTACACGCCGGGCGCGCGCACCGGTCTGCCGCTGTCGGTGCTGCGTTCGCTCGATGCGCCCGCGGCGGAACTGCGCGCCGATCCGACCGCGCTGCGCGAGCGCGTCAGCGGCGTGGTCGGCGGGCTGCTGTCGCTGGTCGGCCGCGATGCCGATCCGCTGCAGAGCCGCGAGCACATCCTCCTCTCGAACATCATCGAGCGGGCGTGGGCGGCCGATCGCGGCCTCGACCTCGCCGGCCTGATCGCCGCCGTCCAGAAGCCGCCGATGGACAAGGTGGGTGCGCTCGACCTCGAGACCTTCTTCCCGGCGAAAGAGCGCACCGCGCTCGCGATGGCGCTCAACAACCTGCTCGCCTCGCCCGGTTTCTCCGCCTGGCTCGAGGGCGATCCGCTCGACGCGCAGCGGCTGCTGTTCACGCCCGAGGGCAAGCCGCGCATCAGCATCATCTCGATCGCGCATCTTTCGGACCCGGAGCGCATGTTCGTCGTCACGCTCGTGCTGAACGAGTTGATCGGCTGGATGCGACGCCAGTCGGGCACCTCGTCGCTGCGCGCCATCCTCTACATGGACGAGATCTTCGGCTACTTCCCGCCGACCGCATCGCCGCCCTCGAAGCTGCCGATGCTCACGCTGCTGAAGCAGGCGCGCGCGTTCGGCGTCGGCTGCGTGCTCGCGACGCAAAACCCCGTCGATCTCGACTACAAGGGCCTCGGCAACACGGGCACGTGGTTCATCGGCCGCCTGCAGACCGACCGCGACAAGCAGCGCGTGCTCGACGGCCTCGAGAGCGCCCTGCCGGGCGGCGAGGCGGGCAGCCGTGCCACGCTCGACAAGCTGATGGGCAGCCTGACGCAGCGCGTCTTCCTGATGCGCAATGTGCACGACGACTCGCCGCTCCTGATGCAGTCGCGCTGGGCACTGTCCTACCTGCGCGGTCCCCTGACCGGCCCCGAGATTGCGCGGCTGATGCAGGACCGAAAGGGCGCGGGCAGCGGCGCCGCGCCATCCGCATCGACACCGGCCCCGGCCCCAGCTGCCACGGCCCCGCCCGCGGCGGGCCCTGCGCGCGAGGCGAGCGCGCGACCGGCGCTGCCAGCGGATGTGCGCGAACATTTCATCGCGCTGGCTTCGGGCAGCGGCCCGATCGAGTACCGCCCGATGGTGCTCGGGACCGCGAAGCTGCATTACGTGGACGCGCGCGCGCAGGTGGACGCCTGGCGCACCGTCGCGCTGCTCGCGCCGCTCACCGACGAGGGGGCCGCGTGGGCCGAAGCCGCCGCGGGCAATGGCTCGCCACCGCCGCTCGTCGAGAATGCGCAGGACGGTGCGCAGTTCGGCGCGCTGCCCGCCGCTGCCCTGCGCGCCCAGAACTACGCCGCATGGGGCAAGTCACTGGCCGCGCAGCTCTACGAGACGGCGCGCTGCGACGTGTTCGAGTGCAAGCCGCTCGATCTCAGCTCGAACCCTGGCGAAGGCGAAGGCGATTTCCGCGCGCGGCTCGCGCAGGCCGCCCGCGAGCGGCGTGACGCCGCCGTGGAGAAAGTGCGCGACCGGTTCGCGGCGAAACGCACCACTCTCGCGGACCAAGTGCGTCGCGCCGGGGAACGGGTCGGCCGCGAGCGCGACCAGCTCACCGCGCAGCGTACGCAGACGGCCGTCTCCATCGGCTCGGCCGTCCTCGGCGCGCTCTTTGGCCGCCGCCGGGTCAGCGCGACCACCATAGGACGCGCGGCGACCGCGATGCGCACCGCCACGCGCGTGGGGCGCGAGAAGGAGGACGTCACGCGGGCCGAGGACAGTGTCGAGGTCCTGCAACAGCGGCTTGCGGATTTCGATGCGGAGTGCGAGGCGGAGCTGAAAGCCGCCGGCGCCGCCTTTGAGCTGGAATCGCTACCCCTCGAGCGCCGTTCGCTCGCGCCCCGCAAGGGAGACATTGCCATCGGCGAGGTGGCGCTCGCCTGGGCGCCCTGGCGGCGCGGCGCGGACGGCTTTCCCGCGCCGGCCTGGAGCGGCCCTGCTCGCTGACGGGCCGATGTGGCGCGATGGCGCACGGCCGAACCCCAACCTGCTGGAGATCCCCATGCCCTCGTTCGATGTCGCATCCGAAGTGAACCTCCACGAGCTCGCGAACGCGGTGGACCAGGCGAACCGCGAGCTTGCGCAGCGCTTCGACTTCCGCGACACCGGCGCGAAGTTCGAGCTCGAGGAACACACGATCACGCTGCAGGCACAAGTGGAGTTCCAGCTGAAGCAGATGCTCGACATCCTGAAGGTGAAGCTCGGCAAGCGCGGCATCGATGTCGCCTGCCTCGAGGAGAAGGACCCCGAGACCAACCTCGCGGCGGCACGCCAGCAGGTCACCTTGCGCCATGGCATCGACCACGAGACCGGCAAGAAGATCTCGAAGCTGGTGAAGGACTCGAAGCTGAAGGTGCAGAGCGCGATCCAGGGCGAGAAAGTGCGCATCACCGGCAAGCAGCGCGACGACCTGCAGGCGGCGATCGCACTGTTGAAGAAGACGCCGTTCGACCGGCCGCTGCAGTTCGAAAACTTCCGCGACTAACGCGCCGCGTCGATCAGCCGGCACAGCCCCGCGGCCGCCTCGATCGCGCCCGGCCCCATGCGGTCGAGCCGCGGATCGTCAAATACATAGAGATGCCGCGCGGCGGTCGCCGCGAGCCGCGGGAAGCGGCGCCACTCGGCCATCCACTCTTGCGCCTCCTTGCGCGGCGCGGAGACGACGATGGCATCCGGATTGCGTGCAAGCACGGCTTCGATGCCCACCGCGGGCGCGGCGACGCGTTCGCTCGCGAAGGCATTGCGCGCACCGCACACCGCGAGCGCATCCGTGACGATATGCGTGCCGCCGATCGTGTAGATGGGCGGGCTCCAGACCTGGTACAGCACCGATATCCGTGCGCGGCCCTCGTAGGCCTTGCGCAAGGCGGCGAGCTGCGCGGCGAGCGTCGCCGCCTCGCGGTCCGCAATCGCTCTCGTGCCGGCCAGGATGCCGAGGCGCCGCACGCTCGGCGCGATGTCGGCGAGCCGCGTATAGCGCGTGGTGTAGACGGGAATGCCAAGCCCTCGCACGCGATCGACCATGAGCGGCGAGGTGATCGCGTCGGTGACGACGACCACGTCGGGATGCAGCGCGAGCAGCTTCTCGAGATCGATCGCCTGCACGTCGCCGATGCGTGGCACACGGCCCGCGGCCTCGGGCTCGTCGGCGAAGCGGATGGTGGCCACGACGCGATCGCCGGCGCCGGCGGCAAACAGCAAGGCCGTGGCGCTCGGTGCGAGGGCCACGATGCGCCGCGCGGGCTGCGCGAGGGCCACCTCGTGCCCGGTGTCGTCGACGATCGGCGGGCGCGTCGTGGTCGACGCCGTCGCCGGCGCGGCCAGCGCGGCGGCACCGGCCGCACTGGCGCCGAGTAGCGCTCCGGCCAGCCACGCGCGCGCGCGAATGCGCGCCGTGGTGACCCGCCGGAGCGCCACCCTGTGCGAGCGAAGGATCAGGCCGTGCCCGGCTTCTTCGCCCAGACGCTGCACCAGCCAGTCGCGGCAACGAGATGCTTCGGGAAGATATTGCACGGGCGCCAGGCGTCGCCTGCCTTGCCGGTGAGCTGCAGGCAGTTGGCGCAGTGCTGGCCCGGCTTGTAGGTCGGGTTCTTCTTCGGGTCGACAAGCTTGGCATCGTGCACGTAGTGCAACGCGGCGGCTTGCGCGTCCTTCTCGTCGAGATGCGGCAGCGCCGCCGCGGCCGTCCGCGTCGTCGTGGCCGCCACCGCGCTCGCGCCGGCGAGGCCTGCGGCAGCGGTCACCGACACACCCAGCCATTGGCGTCGCGTCATCCGGTCATTCGGGTTCATCAGGGGACCTCCGGGGGTCAAAGAAACGGGGGGCCGCGATGATACGCCCCCGCGCCGGATGACAATGCGAATGAGAACAGTTCACGGATTCCTGAATGCCACTTCGCCGCCGATCACGGTCATCACGATGCGCGTCGCGAGGATCTGCTCGTCGGGTACCTTCATGATGTCCTGCGAGAGCACGGTGAAATCCGCGAGCTTGCCCACTTCGAGCGTGCCGCGGTCCTGCTCTTCGAATGCCGCGTACGCCGGCGCCCACGTGAGCATGCGCAGCGCTGCGACGCGCGATACGCGCTCTTCGCGGTGCCAGTTCTCATCCGCGAAGCCGTCGAGTGAACGGCGCACGGCGGCGGCGTAGAACTCCTGGATCGGGTCACCGCGCTCGACGGGCGCGTCGGTTCCCGCGGCGACGACGGCGCCCGAGGCAAGCAGGCTCTGCCAGGCATAGGCGCCCTTCAGCCGATCGGGCCCGAGCCGCGCCGGCGCGAAGTAGAGATCGCTGATCGCGTGCGAGGGTTGCATCGAGGCGATCACGCCGAGCGCCGCGAAGCGCGGCAGGTCCGCGGGGTCGAGCACCTGCGCGTGCTCGATGCGCCAGCGCGGCTGCGCAATGGCGCGCGCAGCGGGCGGCACTGCCGCGAACGCACGCGCGTACAGATCGAGCACAAGGCGGTTGGCCCGGTCGCCGATCGCATGGGTCTCGACCTGGATGCCCTGGCGCAGGGCCTGTGTCAGCACCGGGAAAAGCTGCTCCGGCGCGTTGAGCAGCAGGCCCGCGCCCGTGGGCGCGTCGCTGTAGGGTGCGAGCAGGGCCGCGCCGCGCGAGCCGAGCGCACCGTCCATGTAGAGCTTGATGCCGCGCACCGTGTAGCGATCGCCGCAGGGGTGGCGGACAATCTTGCCGTCGAGAAGCGCCTGCGCGTCCTCACCGGGCCCGCCCACCGCATCGTAGAGGCGCAACTGGATGCGCCCCTCGCGGTAGAGGCTGCAGAGCCGCTCCACTTCGGCGCGCGTGTTGCCCGCAATCTGCAACTGCGTCCAGCCGAGCCGCACGCTGCGCGCCGCGCCGAGTTCGAGCGCGCGCAACTCCTCCGCTTCGGTGGGCGGCGGCACGAGCTTCCCGACGAGCGCCGCGGCGCCGTCGACCAGCATGCCGGTCGGCGCACCCTGCGCATCGCGAAGTATCCGCCCGCCCTCGGGATCGGGCGTCTTCGCATCGATGCCCGCGAGCTCGAGTGCGCGGCTGTTGGCCACCGCGGCATGGCCGTCGGCGCGCATGAGCAGCACTGGCCGGTCCTTGACGACCGCATCGAGCGCCGCGCGGGTCGGGAACTCGGCGGGCTGCCAGCGTGACTCGATCCAGCCGCGGCCGGTGATCCACGGCGCGCGGCTGCTCGCGGCACGCGCGGCGAGCCGGCGCTGCAGGTCGGCGAGACCTGTCGTACCTTCGAGATCGAACTCGAGTTCGCGAAAGCCGATGCCGGCGAGATGCGCGTGAGCATCGCTGAAACCGGGCACCACGGTGGCGCCACGGAGGTCGATGCGCCGGGCATCCTTCGGCGCGCGCCGCTGCGCTTTCGCCGTGGGCCCGATGTAGCGGATGCGCCCGTCCTGCACGACGATCGCGTCGGCTCCCTGCGGCGCATCCGCACCGGCGTGCAGGTTCGCGTTGAAGAAGAGGGCCGCTTCGAGCGCGGCGACGGCGAGCAGGGTCATGACAGGGCCTTCCTTTCCCATGCGGCAACGACGAGCAGGATGCCGGTCGTCAACGACGACAGTTGCAGCGCCGTCAGTGCGTGATGGACGGCCGGCAGCGCGGGCACGGCGAGCAGCAGCAGGCCCGCCAGGTGCGACAGGGGCGGCAGCCGGCGCGTGTTCGTCGACCACTTGAAGAGCGCATTGCCCAGCAAATAGATGAAGGGTCCGCCGACGATCGCCGCAACGGCTGCCCCGCTCGCGTGATCCGGGTGCATGAGCGCAAGCTCGTCGGCCACGGCGCAAACGATGATGCCCGCCACGATCACGAGGTGCAGGTAGGTATAGGCGAGGCGCGCGATCTTGCCCGGCAGCGCCGCATGCGCCATGGCATGGTGGCCGCGCGCGGCGCCGGTGTCGAAATAGAGCCACCACATCGCGACGCTGCCCAGCACGGCGACGAGGAACGCGCCGACATTTCCGGCTGCCCAGCCGAGTTCCGCGAACGTCGCGCCGGTCACGAGCAGGGATTCGCCGAGCGCGATGATCACGAAGAGCCCGCAGCGCTCGGCCATGTGGCCCGCGTCGATGTCCCACTCCGCTGCGCTCGAACGGCCGAGGCCGGGCACGCGGAAGTATGCAAAGGGCCCGATGAGGTCGATCGCGATCGCCACCGTCCACGCGAGCATCCGTGCCTCGCCCGCCATGAAGCCGCCTGCGAGCCAGAAGAGGCCCGACCCCGCGAGCCAGAGGAATATGCGCGTGAAGTTTGTGCGCAGCGCCGGGGCTTCCCGCCGCACCGCCCAGCGCATGAAGGCCGTACGGCCGAGCTGCATCGAGACGTAGGCGAGCGCAAAGGCATCGCCACGCCCGCCGAAGGCATCCGGAATCGCAACGGCGAGTATGAGCCCCGCCAGCATCAGGACGAGGAGCGCCACCCGCACGACCGGCCGCGCGGGATCAAGCCAGTTGGTGACCCAGGAGGTGAAGATCCACACCCACCAGACCGCGAGCAGCAGCAGCCCGACGCGCAGCGCGCCGGTTGCGGACAGGTCGGCCAGCAGGGCGTGCGAAAGCTGCGTGACCGCGAACACGAAAACGAGGTCGAAGAACAGCTCGATTTCGCCCACGCGGCCGCTGTCGGGGCCGCCCCGCCGACGCAACAGGCTCGGCGCGGCGGACATCAGGGTGCGCGTGCCCGCGACGCAGCGGCCGCTTCGCGGTGCGCCTCGACGGACACGTGCACGACCTGCGGCAGGTGCGCGAGGCGCTGCTTGTAGATCTCGGGCTCGAGGGGCGACGCCGTGACCAGCGAGACGATGGCGGCGTGGCGTCCCGGGCCCACGCGCCAGAGGTGCAGGTCGTGGACCTTCTCGTCGCCAACCTCGATGGCCGCGCGCACGGCGCGCTCGAGCGCCGGATCGGGCTCGGCATCGAGCAGCACGGCACCCGTGTCACGCATCAGCTTGACCGACCAGCGCGCGATTACAAAAGCGCCGGCGAGCCCGATCACCGGGTCGAGCCAGGCCCATCCCCACCAGCGGCCGAGGACGAGCGCCGCGATGGCTGCAATGGAGGTGAGCGCGTCGGCCAGCACATGCAGGTAGGCCGCGCGCATGTTGTGGTCGACGCCGTGGCCGACGCCGTGGTCGTGATCGTGCTCGTGCTCGTGCTCGTGCCCGGAACCGAGCAGCCACGCGCTCACGAGATTCACCACGAGCCCGAGGACCGCGACGGCGATCGCCTCGTCGAACGCAATGGTGACCGGCAGGAACATGCGTTGCACGGATTCCACCGCGATGAAGATCGCGGCCACGCCCATGATCAGTGCGCTGGCGAAGCCCGCCAGGTCGCCGACCTTGCCGGTGCCGAAACTGAAGCGGCTGTTGCGCGCATGGCGCCGCGCGAAGGCATAGGCGAGCCCGGCGATGCCGAGGGCGCCCGCGTGCGTCGCCATGTGCCAGCCATCGGCGAGCAGGGCCATCGAGCCGAACAGGGTGCCGGCGGCGATTTCGCCGGCCATCATCACGAGCGTCAGCCCGACGACCCACCAGGTGCGCCGCGCGTTGCGGTCGTGGTGCTCGCCGAGATAGTCGTGGTCGTGTTCGTCGTGGTCGGTGCTAGGGACGTGCATGGCGCGACTTCGCGCCGGAGTTCGCGGGGTTGGCGGAGCAGCTGCCGCAGCCGCCTCCGAGGCCCCGCGTGGCCCGGCGCAGGAGCGGTGCCATGATGCCGCGCCCGAGGCGGCCCGCAAACCCCTCCTGCGGGAAGGCGTCGTGCAGGGCGCGCACCATCCTGAACCGCGCCCGCACCGGCATGAGCTGCCACAGCACCGAGAGCACGGCGAGCAGGACGATCAGGGCCGCGATCGCGTTCATGTGGTGAGCGCGAGCGTCACGCGCCAGGTGACGAATGAAGCGAGGTAGGCGAGCGCGAAAAGATAGCCCGCCATGATCAGCGGATAGCGCCAGGACTGGGTCTCGCGTTTCACGACCGCGAGCGTCGAGAGGCACTGCGGCGCGAAGATGTACCAGGCGAGCAACGACAGGCCCGTGCCGAGGCTCCAGGTCGTCGAGATCACGGGCAGCAGGGCGCTCTCGAGCGCCGTATCGGTCGCCGACATCGCATAGACGGTGCCGAGTGCGCTCACGGCCACTTCGCGCGCCGCGAGCCCCGGCACGAGCGCCACCGCGATCTGCCAGTTGAAGCCGATGGGCTCGAAGATGACGTGCAGCGCCCGGCCGATCATGCCGGCGAAGCTGTACTCGATCGCTGGCCCGGTCGCTCCCGGCGGCGGCGCCGGATAGCTCGCGAGGAACCACAGCACGATCATGAGCGAGAGGATGATGCCGCCGACCCGCTTGAGGAAGATGCGCGCGCGCTCCCACAACCCGACCGCCAGGCTGCGCAGGTCGGGCCACTGGTAGTCGGGCAATTCGAGCAGCAGCGGGTGGTAGCTGCGCTTCGTCAGGAAGCGCTTCATGACCCAGGCGACCGCGAGCGCCGCGAGCACGCCGGCCGCGTACAGTGCGAACAGCACGAGCCCCTGCAGGTTGAACGGCCCGATCGCCGTGGCCGGGATGAATGCAGCGATCAGCAGCGCGTACACCGGCAGGCGCGCCGAGCAGGTCATCAGCGGCGCGATCATGATGGTCGCGATCCGGTCGCGCACGCTCGGGATCGTGCGCGCGGCCATGATGCCGGGAATCGCGCAGGCGAAGCTCGACAGCAGCGGGATGAAGGCGCGGCCCGAGAGCCCGACGCCACCCATCAGGCGATCGAGGAGATAGGCGGCACGCGGCAGGTAGCCGCTGTCCTCGAGCACCAGGATGAAGAAGAAGAGGATCAGGATCTGCGGCAGGAACACGATCACGCTGCCGACGCCTGCGATGACGCCATCGACAAGGAGGCTTTGCAGTGCGCCGGCCGGCAGGACCCTGCCCACCCAGGCCCCGAAGGAGCCAACGCCGGCCTCGATCAGGTCCATGGGATACGCGGCCCAGCTAAACACCGCCTGGAACACGAAGAACAGCACCGTGCCGAGCGCGAGCATCCCGGCCGCGGGATGCATCAGGATCGCATCCGCCCGAGCAGCCGCGCGCGTGCGCGCCGGCTCGCGGTAGCCCGCCTCGGCGAGGATCCGCGGCACGAGTTGCTGCGTGTGCTCGGTTTGCGCGCGATCCGGCGCCAGGTCGCATACGGCGTCCGTTGGCGCCGGCTCGCGCGCCTCGAAGTCGCCGAGCCGTTCGATCAGCGCGTCCGCCCCGGACGGGGCGATCGCCACGGTTTCGATGACGGGCACGCCGAGTGCCGTCGCGAGTTTCGCGACGTCGAGCCTGAAGCCGCGCTTTCTCGCGAGATCGCTGCGGTTCAGCGCGACGACCATCGGATGGCCAAGCCGCTTCACTTCGAGCACGAGGCGCAGCGACAGCGGCATGTGCGTGGCGTCCGCCACGCACACGATCACGTCGGGGCGCGTCTCGCCCGCGACCCGGCCGAGCACGACGTCGCGCGTGATCGCCTCATCGAGCGTCGTCGGTGAAAGGCTGTAGGCGCCCGGCAGGTCGAGCACCCGGTACTGGCGCCCGGCACGATCGCGAAAGCGTCCCTCCTTGCGCTCGACCGTGACACCCGGATAGTTCGCGACTTTCTGGTGGCTGCCGGTCAGGCGGTTGAAGAGCGCGGTCTTGCCGCAGTTCGGCACACCGACGAGCGCGATGTGCAGGTCCGCCAGCTGCCGGTTGGCGGTGTCCATTCGATCAGGACGGAACGTGGGTGAGCGTGACGAGGATGGCCGACGCCTCGCGGCGACGCAGCGCGAAGGTCGAGCCGCGCACGCGCACGGCAAGCGGATCGCCCAGCGGCCACATCGCCTCGATCACTTCGACCTCGACGCCGCTGACGAAGCCGAGTTCGATGAGGCGCTGGCCGACAGTCGAGCGCAGCGCGTCGTCGATCACCGGCGTGTCGTCGAGCACGCCGCTCACCACGGCGCGCGTACCGCGCGGCAGGGCCGAAAGCGGAACAGGCAGCATCGAAGCGGCGGCTCTCATGCGGTGAGTATCCTGCGAACGCGAATGCTTCGCAATTGCGGGCGAAGAGGCGTCCCATCCCGCCCAATCCCCCGCTCCGGCGAAACGATTCGTCACCAGGAGTATCTTATTGTTACTCCAGCGGAACGACCAGGGCGAGTGTAACGATCCAGCGCCGGATCGCTGGAAAACCGGCCGCTGATGTCCGACCACTCCCAGTACGTCCGGTCGGTGAGATTGAAGAGACCGGCGTTGACCCGCAACTGGGGCGTGAGGGCGAGATCCGCCAGCAGGTCGATCGTGGTGTAGCCACCGGGAACGAACAGGGCGCCGGCGCTGTGGTCGACGCGATCGACTTCTCCCACGACCGTGGTCACGAGTTCGGCGCCCCAGCGCCGCGACGGCGCGCGGTACGCGAGCCCGACGACGGCCTGCGGCGGCTCGATCGAATTGAGCGGGGCGTCGCTGCTGCGATTGTCGCCGCGTGCGTAGGCCGCGGCGATGCGCAGCGAGAGGCCGCGCAACGCTGGCGCCAGCGCCTGAAGCGGCAGGCCCGCGACCAGTTCCGCGCCGCCGATGCGCACCTCGGACAGGTTCTGCGACTGGAACACGATGAGGCCCGTCACCGGGTCCTGGGTGCCGATGCGCGACTCGATGAAGTCGTCGTAGAGGTTGTAGAAGCCCGCGAGCGCGATGTAGCCACCGTCGTCGCGGGCGTAGCGCCAACCGATTTCGAAGCCGTCGCTCGTTTCCGACTTCAGGTCCGGATTGGCGATGGCCGTATAGCCGAACGCGAGGTTCTCGAAGCCGATGTTCACGTCGTCCGACGGCGGAGCGCGAAAGCCCGCGGCATAGTTGAGGTAGACGGTCGCCTGCGCCGAGAACCGGTACATCACGCCGAGCTTGGGCGAGAGATTGCGCTCATCGATGCGCGCGGGCTCGAAAGCCGGATTGTCCTCCGCAAAGATGGCATCGACGGCGGGGCGCAGCGCGTAGTCGTCGAAGCGCAGGCCCGGCGTGACTGTCCAGGCGCCGGCGCGGATCTCATCCTGCAGGAAAGCCGAGGCCTGTCGCGTCGTGGTGAGCGGGAAGTCGCGCACCGGAAAGACGTCCGGCAGGATCGTGCCGCTCGTGACGCCGGTCGCCAGGTTGGTTTGGGAGCCCGTGCGCAACTGCGCCGTGTCCGTCGTGACGAATTCGAGGCCGTAGGCCAGCGTGTGGGCGGTGGAGCCGAGCTCGAAGCGGCTGAAGAGCGTCACCTCGCCGCCCGATTCTTCCTGGTTGAAGTCGAACTCGCGCTCGCGCAGTTGCGGCGTGATGACGCCCGCGAACGAAGCGGCGCGGCGGTGCTCGCGCGTCGCCTGCGTGGTCTCGCTTTCCTGTCGGTAGACCCGCCATTCGCCCCGGTCGAACCAGCGCGCATCCCGCGCGCGGAACTCGTGGCCGAAGGCGATGCGCGACCGCTGCTGCACGTCGTCGCCGGTGAGCGAGAGCGTCTGCGAGCCGCCCGCCATCGGCGCGACGGCCGACACCGCCGTCAGCACGTCCGTGAAGGTGTCGTCGCGCGTACCCTCGATCGTGAGGCGCAGGCGCTGCGCATCGCTCACGTCGAACACGATCTTTGCGAGCACGCTGTCGCTGTAGTGATCCTGGGGCACGGGCTTCGTGCGCAGCGAGCCGACGCCCGCCACGGCACCCTGGTTGCCGGATTCGTGGCCGTCGCGATGGGTATAGGCGAGGAGCGTCGACCAGGCGCCCGCCCGACCGGCCAGGGTCGCACCCGCCATCGACGAGTCGTCCTGGCCCGAGTAGCCGCCCTTGGCCGACAGGCCGAAGCGGCTCCCCGCCGCAAGCAGGTCTTCCGGATCCTTGGTGGTGAAGGCGAACACGCCGCCGATCGCGTCCGAACCGTAGAGCGAGGAGGCCGAGCCGCGCACGATCTCGACGCGCTTCAGCAGGTCGGTGTCGAGCACGTCGCGCCCGGCGTTGGCGAAGCTGCCGATCGCGAAGGCATCCGGCAGCCGCACGCCATCGACTTCCATCAGCACGCGGTTGCCGCCGATGCCGCGAATGCTCGGGCCGGAGGCGCCGAAGCGCCCGCCCTCGTTGCGCATCGAAACACCCGGTTCGTAGCGGACCAGGTCCTCGAGGTTGAACACCAGCTCGCGGTCGAGCGACTCCGCATCCTTGACGGTCACGGTAGCTGGAACATCCATGACCCGGGTCGGAATGCGCGTGGCCGAGATGGTGACCAGCTCGAGCTGGGTGTCGTCCGGGGACTGCGCGGCGACAGGGGCAAGGGCGGCGATGGAGACAACAACAGGGGGCAGGAAATTCTTCATGGACTCGCTATGTGTGGCTGTTGTGAGGCAAGACGGGCCAAATATGAATAGTTCGCATTTGCATCGCCATCGGTGGAAATACTTTGTCGCATGTTCATTTATTGACACTGTGTCAAACCCACCCTAGGCTCACGGCATGAATCAGCTCGCCGAACGCCGCCAGGAGGAAAAGGAGCGTCGTCGCTCGGAGATCCTCGACGCGGCCGAGGCCGTCGCCGCGGAAGCGGGCATCGATTCGATGACGATGGACGAAGTGGCGCGCAAGGCCCGGCTGTCGCGCGCGCTGCTCTATGTCTATTTCCAGGACAGGTCCGACCTCCTGCTCGCGATCTGCGAGCGTGCGCTGTTGAACCTGCACGGACGCTTCAAGGCCGCCGCACGGGAACACGCGAGCGGTCGCGAGCAGATCGGCGCGATCGGCCGTGCCTTCGTCACCTTCTCGCGCGAGCAGCCGGTCCACTACGACGCCCTGACGAAATTCGCGATGCGTTCGTCTGCCGGCCTGGGCGACCATCCGAACGAGCTCGCCTGCCTGCAGCACGGCGACCGCGTGCACGAGGTGCTCGTGGCAAGCATCGGGCAGGGGATGCGCGACGGTTCCATCCGCGCGGACGCCGGCCCCCCCGGCCTCGTGGGGCTCACCTTGTGGGGCTACATGCTCGGCATCATCCAGCTCGCGACCACCAAGGCCGCGGTCATCGAACACCGTGGTTTCAACGCCGAGCGGCTCATCGACGAGGCGCTGCGCCTCGCGACGCACGCCCTCGCCCCGCCCTGAGGCCCGCAGGATGAGCCGAGGGCATGGGGATTCTCCAGGACCCGGCGGCGCGCGCCGCCTCTCCGTGCTTGCGCTGCTGTTGTGGCCGTTGCTCGTGCCGGCGCCGCGGGCATACGCGGCGACGCGCTCCCTGGCCGAAGTGGTGGACGAGTACGTGCGCGAAGGCCTCGGGTCGAACCTGGCACTGCGCAGCCAGGGCTTCGATGTCGAGCGCGCGATCGCCGCGCTGGACGAGGCGCGCGCCGGCTTCTTCCCGGATCTGTCGCTCGCGGGCCGCTACTCGCGCAACGAGGGCGGCCGCGAGTTCGTCCTGCCCCTGTCGCGCATCAATCCGGCGCTCGAAGACGAGACCGTTTCATTCCTGCGCGAACGTGACCAGGACAGCCACGTCAGCCTTTCCCAGCCCCTCTACGCACCCGCCATCCCCGCAACCCTGCGCGCGCAGCGCGCACAGCTCGCCGCGAGCGGATTCGCGCGCCTCGCGCTCGCGCGGCGCCTGAAGCGCGACATCGCGGTCGGCTACCTCGACTGGCTCGGCGCGACCAAGACCGTTGCGATCGTCGACGCGAGCCGCACGCTCCTCGAGGAGAACCTGCGCGTCAATGAATCCCTCTACGGCAACGGCAAGCTGACGCAGGACCAGGTGCTGCGGGCACGCGCCGAGCTGCTCGAGGTCGAACAGCAGCTGCGGGAAAGCCGGAACCTCGCGCAGCAGGCGCGCCGCTACCTCAACTTCCTGCTGAATCGCCCGCTTGAGGGCGCACTCGAGGCGACGGAAGTCGAACAGGCGGCCCGGCAGGCCGCCGCCGATCCCGCGACGCTCGAAGCGGACGCCCTCGCGCGCCGGCCGGAACTCGCCGGCGCCGACAGCACGACACAGGCCGCCGCGGCGCAGGCGGACGCCGCGCGCGCGGCCCTCAAGCCGACCCTCGGGCTCGGCGTCGATGCCGGCATCCAGGGCGAGGACTACGGCACGGGCCACGGCTACAACTACGGGCAGGTGTCGCTGCAGCTGTCGTGGAAATTGTTCGACGGCGGTGCGAACCGCGCGGCGGTGCGCGCGGCCCGTGCGCTCGAGCGCCGCGCAGCGACACAGCGCGACGAGCTCGCGCTGCAGATCCAGCTGGAGGTCCGGCAGGCCGTCGATCGGCTCGCGACGGCCGCTGATTCGCTCGCGACCGCGGAAGCGCGCTCGCAGGCCGCGCGCGCGGGCTTTCGCATCGCAAGCCGCAAGCGCGACGAGGGCATGATCAGCCAGGTCGAGTTCATCGACGCGCGCAGCACGCTCACCCGCGCCGAGCTGAACCTCAACCTCACGCGCTTCGCCTTGCTCACGCGCCAGGCCGAGCTCGATTACGTCACCGCCGCCGGCACGCTGCCGGTCGATCCCCTCGCCCCGGGTTCCACGCCATGATCCGCCGACTCAACCATCCTGCCGCCGTCCCCGCCCCAGCCCACGCGCTCGTCCTCGCATTCGCGTTGGCGTCGGCCGCGCTCCTCGCGGCCTGCGCGCCCGACGCACCGCAGGCCGAGGCCGAGCGCACGCCCGTGCGCGTGGCCCAGGTGCGAACCGGTCCCGCGAGCCCGGCGATTGCCACCAACGGCGTGATCGCGGCCAAGGACGAGATGCGCCTGTCGTTCAAGGTGGGCGGCATCGTGCGCCAGATCCACGTGCAGGAGGGACAGAAGGTGCGCCGGGGCGATCGGCTCGCCGGCCTCGAGCTCGCCGAAGTCGACGCCCAGCTCGAGCAGGTCGAACAGCTTGCCGCCAAGGCGCGGCGCGACCTCGACCGAGGCGAGCGCCTGTACGCCGACGAGGTGATCAGCCTCGAGCAATTGCAGGACCTGCGCACGCAGGCGGCTGTCGCGCAGGCGCAGGCGCGCGGCGCGCAGTTCAATCGCAGCCATGCGGTCATCGTCGCGCCGCACGACGGAGTGGTGTTGCGCAGGCTCGCCGAGGAGCGCGAGTTCGTTCCCCCGGGGCAAACCGTGCTGGTGGTAAGCGGCGCGAACCGCGGCTTCGTGGTGCGCGCGGCGCTGGCCGATCGCGAGATCGTGAAATTGCGCCTCGGCGATCGCGCCACGATCCGCATGGACGCATTCCCGGGCAGCGTCCTCGACGGCGAGGTGTCGGAGCTGTCACGCGCCGCCGAGAGCGCGAGCGGCCTGTTCCCGGTCGAGATCCGCATCGATGCCACCGAACTGGCGCTCGCCAGCGGGCTCGTCGCCAAACTCTCGATCAGCCCCGCCGCGGCCGGCGAGGCCCCACTCGCCTACGTGCCCATCGCGGCGATCGTCGAGGGCGACGGCGAACGCGCCAGCGTGTTCGTCGTACGCGAGGGGCGCGCGGTGCGGCGCGAGGTCAGGGTCGCCTTCATCACGGCCGACGGTGTCGCGCTCGCCGATGGCCTGTCGGCCGGCGAGACGGTCGTCACCGACGGTGCGCTGTACCTCGCCGACGGCGACGGCATCAGCGTCGTGAAAGATCCCGCGCAGGCGGCGGGCGCCCTGCGGTTCCCCGGCCGGCGCGGCTGACGCCGTGGGCCTGCTCGAATTCCCGATCCGGCGCTACCAGTTCACGCTGGTGGCCTTCCTGTGCCTCGTCGCACTCGGCTGGTACGCCTTCGCGAACGTGCCGCGCGAGGAAGACCCCTACTTCAAGATACCGGGATTCTTCATCACGGCGATCTATCCGGGCGCCGACCCGCGCGATCTCGAGCGTCTCGTCACGAAGCCCATCGAGGATCGGCTCGCCGAGCTCGACGACGTCAAGAAAATGGAGTCCACGATCACCGACGGCGTGTCCTTCATCGTGATCGAGTTCCAGGCCTCCGTGGATCCCGACCGCAAGTACGACGAGGTCACGCGCGAAGTGAATGCGCTGCGGCCGACGCTGCCGCAGGACCTCGCGCAGCTCGAGATCCGCAAGATCAGCCCGGGGCTCGTCAACACCATCCAGCTCGCGCTGGTGTCCGATGACGCCACCTGGCGCGAGCTCGAGGACCATGCGCGGGACCTGAAGGATGCCCTGAAGCCCGTGGCCGGGATACGCACGGCAGAAAGCTGGGCCATCCCGCGACGCGAGTTGCGCGTGCAGCTCGACCTCAAGCGCATGGCCGAGCTGCATGTCTCGCCCGCCCAGGTCGCCCAGGCGATCGCGAGCGAGAACGCGAACATCCCGGCCGGCGCGCTCGACCTCGGATCGCGCGGCTTCAGCCTCGAGACCTCGGGCGCATACGAAACACTCGACCAGGTGCGTGACACGGTCGTGACCTCGACCGGGGGGCGCATCGTGCGCATCCGCGACCTCGCCACGGTGAGCTGGACCACGGCGCCGTGGACCTACGTCGGGCGCTACAACGGTAGGCGCGCGGTGTTCGTCACCGCGAACCAGAAGGAAGGCTTCAACATCCTCGAGGTGCAGCGGCGCCTCGACGTGACGCTCGACCGCTTCGAGCAGGGCCTGCCGAAGCGCATCCGGCTCGAGCGCGGCTTCGAGCAGTCGAAGAATGTCGAGCACCGCCTCGGGCGGCTGTACACCGACTTCGGCATCGCGATCGCGCTCGTGATGCTGACCCTGGTGCCGCTCGGCTGGCGGGCCGCGGGCATCGTGATGGTGGCGGTGCCGCTGTCGCTGGCCTTCGGCATCGCGGTGCTCTACTTCATCGGCTACTCGCTCAACCAGATCTCGATCGCGGGCTGCGTGGTCGCGCTCGGCCTGCTGGTGGACGATTCCATCGTGGTGGTCGAAAACATCGCGCGCCACTTGCGCACGGGCCTCGGCCGCACCGCCGCCGCGCTCGCGGGGACCCGCCAGATCCTCGTTGCGATCCTCGGCTGCACCGCGACGCTGATCTTCGCGTTCCTGCCGCTGCTGATGCTGCCGGGAACGGCCGGCAAGTTCATCCGCGTGCTGCCCACCACCGTGGTCGCCACCGTAGTGGGATCGCTGATCGTGGCGCTGTTCATCATTCCCTTCCTGGCGAGCCGCCTGCTGCCGCGCCATGCGGCGGAGGCCGGCAATCCGGTGCTGCAACGCGTGATGGGTGCGATCCACCGCTACTACCGGCCCGCGCTGCACTACTGCCTCGCCCGGCCGCGCGCCACGGTGCTGGTCGCGATCGGTGGCTCGCTGCTGCTGTCCGCGGCGCTCGTGCCGGTCATCGGTTCGAGCCTCTTCCCGAAGGCCGACACGCCGCAGTTCCTCGTGCAGGTGGAAGCCCCCGCAGGCGCGAGCCTCGAGGCGACCGACGCCGCGCTGCGCTTCGTCGAGTCGAAGCTGCGTGCGAGCCCCGCCGTGAAGTCGTGGTTCACGAACCTCGGCCATGGCAACCCGCAGATCTACTACAACCACATCACGCGACGCGACGCATCCAACTACGGCGAGATCTTCGTGCAGCTCCTGCGCTACGACAGCCACGAAACGCCGCGCGCGCTCGACGCGCTGCGCCGCGAGCTCGCCGGCTACCCGGGTGCGCACATCTACGTCAAGGAGTTCGTCAACGGGCCGCCGATCAGCGCGCCGATCGCCGTGCGCGTCGTCGGCCGCGACCTCGAGGTGATCGAGAGGCTGGCGGGCGACGTGCAACGCCTGCTCGAGCGGCTGCCCGGCACCCGCGACGTGCAGAACCCGCTCGAAGTCGCCCGCACCAACCTGCGCCTCGTCGTCGATCCCCAGAAAGCGGGGCTGCTCGGCGTCTCCACGGCCGAGTTCGACCGCGCGGTGCGGCTGTCGGTCGCAGGCATGCCCGTCGGCACCTTCAAGGATCCGGGCGGCGAGCAGTACGACATCACGGTGCGCACCGCGGTGGGTGCGCGCGCGGATCTCGCGACGCTCGGCGAAGTGCGCGTGCCCTCGCTGCACGGCGCGCTGCTGCCGCTGTCGCAGCTCGCCAGCCTGAAATTCGAGAAGGCACCGGTCGTCATCCAGCGATTCGACCGCGAACGCTCCGTGACCGTGGACGCCGACGTGCGGCCGGGCTTCAACACCGCCAAGCTCACCGCCGAAGCGAAGAGGCAGCTCGATGCGATGGCCTGGCCGCGCGGCTACCACTACCGGCTCGGCGGCGAGGCGGAATCGAGCCAGGAGGCCTTCGGCGGCATCGGCATCGCGATCATCATCGCGATCTTCGGCATCTTCGCGATCCTCGTGCTCGAGTTCGGCAATTTCAAGTCGACGCTGATCGTGCTCACCGTGGTGCCGCTCGGCGTGCTCGGCGGACTGCTGCTGCTGCTGTTCACCGGCAACAGCATTTCCTTCACCGCGAGCATCGGCTTCATCGCGCTGATCGGCATCGAGATCAAGAACTCGATCCTGCTGGTCGACTTCACCAACCAGCTGCGTGCGCAGGGCGTGTCGCTCGACGAGGCGATCGAGCAGGCGGGCGAGATCCGCTTCCTGCCGATCCTCCTGACCACGGCGACGGCGATCGGCGGCCTGCTGCCGCTCGCGGTGCAGAACATCGGCCTCTACTCGCCGATGGCCTGGGTGATCATCGGCGGCCTCATCACCTCGACATTGCTCGCGCGGCTCGTCACCCCGGTGATGTACAAGCTCGCGCCGCCGGCGATCGAAGCGGCGCGCGATCAGCCGACTAGCGCGAGCACGAGCCCCATGACGGTGTAGGCGGCGGTGTGGTGGCCGCCGTTGATCAGGAAGAGCTTGAGGCTGCGACGTTCGAACAGGTAGTCCACGCCTTTTGCAAAGGCCACCCAGCAGAGCCCGGCCGCGAAGCCCGCGCCCGTGGCGAAGCCGATGCCGGGCTTGGGGCCGATGAACAAGTGGAACACCACGGTCGAGACGAGCGTCAGCGCGAACGCCCCGCCCATCGTGCGGGCCACGCTGCCCTGCGCGAGCGCGGCATCCGACAGGCCGACTTCGCGCTGCCAGGCCTTCGCGAACAGCAGCGGTGAGTACCACACGGCGCCGACGAGAAAGCTCGCGATCGCCGCGACGATGACAGCCAGCCAGTCGATGTCCATCCGTTTCTCCCCTTCAAGTCTTGCTATTGGCGAGAGTCGATGAGACCGGTCAGGTACAGGCGCAATTGATCGTTCAAGTTGCGCCCGGCGCGGCGGGCTGTCAACGCGGGTAGCATGGCGGCAAACCCTGCCCCGGAGATCCCCTTGCGCTCCGTCTTTCTCGATTACGCGACCGTCGACGCGCACGACCTCGACGTGACGGGCCTCGAGCGGGCCTGCCATCCGCTCACGCTGCACGACGCGACGGCGCCCGGCGACATCGCGGCGCGCATCGACGGCGCCGGCATCGTGCTCGCCAACAAGACCCGGCTCACGCGCGAGCTGATCGCCGGTGCACCGGCGCTACGCCTGATCGCGCTGACCGCGACCGGCACGGACAACGTGGACCTCGAGGCGGCGCGCGAACACGGCGTCGCCGTTTGCAACATCCGCGACTACTGCACGCCTTCGGTCGTGCAGCACGTGCTGGGCGCGATCCTCGCGCTGACGCACCGCTTTGCCGATTACTCGCGGCTCGTGAAGGCGGGGCAGTGGGGCGGGCGGCCGCAGTTCACCATGCTCGACTTCCCGATCCGCGAACTCGCCGGCCGCAAGCTGGGCATCATCGGCTACGGCACGCTCGGCCGTGCCGTGGCCCAGGTCTGCGGGCACGCCCTCGGCATGCAAGTGCTCGTGGCGCAGCGGGCGGCGACCGATGCGGGTGGGGCGGGGGCGCCCGCGCCCGACGGCGTGCGGCGCCTGCCGCTCGGCGAATTGTTGCCGCAGGTGGACGTCCTCACGCTGCACTGCCCGCTGACACCGGCCACGCGCGGCCTGCTCGGCGCCGCCCAGTTCGCGGCGATGAAGCCGGACGCCGTGATCGTCAATACCGCGCGCGGCGCGCTGATCGACATCGACGCGCTCGCGCAGGCGCTGCGCGCGGGCCGGCTCGGTGGCGCGGCCATCGATGTGTTGCCGCAGGAGCCCCCGACCGACGGCAGCCCGCTCTTCGCGGCGGACCTGCCGAACCTCATCGTCACGCCGCACGTCGCGTGGGCCGCGCGCGAAGCGCGGCAGCGCGCGCTCGATGAATTGGCGGCCAACGTGACCGACTTCCTCGCGGGCGGGCGCCGCCGCCGGGTCGTCTGACCGCGCGGCGCGTCAGTCGTTCGGCGCTGCGCCCGAGGTCACGCCGAGCACGACGGCGCGTGCCCATTCGAGCACGGGCGCGACGCGCGGCGAGACGAGATCCTGCGCCTCGTCGTACGTGACCCAGCGCCACTCATGGTGTTCGGGCGTGCCGAGTTCCGCGTTGACCGGCAGCGTCACGCGCGCGGTGCGGGTCTGCGCGAGGTAGTAGCGCGCCACCTTGTTGCGGGTGTACGGGCCGGTATCGCGGTAGATGTCGCCCCAGGTGAATTCGAGGTCGTCGATCGCGGATTCCTCGCGCACTTCACGGCGCGCCGCGGCGTGCGGCTCCTCGCCGGGCTCGACCATGCCCTTGGGGAAGTCCCAGCTGCGAAAGGCCCGCAGCAGCAGGTAGAACCAGCCATCCGCGTCGTGGCGGACCACCACTACTCCCGCGGACAGGCGCGGCGGCCGCCTCGTACTCATAGGGCGGCAAGCATAGCAGCCCGCACACTGGCTGATCAGCCCGCCCCGGCCTCGAGGACGCCCGCCACGGCATGCATCACCGCGGCGATGCGCACCGCGCTCTGGATGGCTTCGCGCGTCACGCCGTGCTCGCGCAACTTGCGCTCGTGCGAAGTGATGCACAGGCCGCAACCGTTCACCGCCGAGACGGCGAGCGAGAGCAGCTCGAAGTCGAGCTTGTCGATGCCGGGATTGCCGATCACGTTCATGCGCAGGCGCGCCGGCATCGACTGGTACTCCGCGTCCTCGACGAGGTGCAGGAAGCGGTAGTAGACGTTGTTCATGCCCATGATGGCCGCCGCGGCGCGCGCGCCGGTGACATCGGCTTCATCGAGGTGCTCGCGGGCGAGCGCCTCGATGTCACGCGTGAAGGCCGGGTTGCGCGCGGCGATGGCCGTCGCCAGCGCCACCGACCAAAGCTGCTTGCCGGTGAGGCCCGGCGCACCCTGGGTCGTGAGCACCGAACCGAGGTTCAGCTTCAGGTCGCGGGCGTAGTCGGGCAGGGCGTCGCGGATCGCATCGAGGCTCATCGTTTCATCCTTCTCATTCACGGCCGGTGCCGGGGAGGTCGGGCGGACGCAGCGGGCCTCGGGGGGAGGTCGGCCCGCTGGCGTCCGCCGTCGCTCGTCAGGCAGCCTTCAGGGTGTCGTCACCCTTCTTCCAGTTGCAGGGGCACAGCTCGTCCGTCTGCAGCGCGTCGAGCACGCGCAGCACTTCGTCGGGACTGCGGCCCACGTCGAGGTCGGTCACGTAGACGAAGCGGATCACGCCCTCCGGGTCGACGATGTAGGTCGCGCGTTGCGACACGCCCGCCGCCGGATCGAGGATGCCGAGCTCGGCCGACAGCTCGCGCTTGATGTCAGCGAGCATCGGGAACGGCAGCTTCGAGAGTTCTTCCTTGTCCTTGCGCCAGGCGAGGTGCACGAATTCGCTGTCGACCGATGCGCCGAGCAGCTGCGCGTCGCGTGCCTTGAATTCCTTGTCGAGCTTGCCGAACGCGGCAATCTCGGTCGGGCAGACGAAGGTGAAGTCCTTCGGCCAGAAGAACACGACCTGCCACTTGCCCTTGAAGCTGTCGTTCGTGAACGGCTTGAAAGCATTCGCGAGGTCGTTCGAGACGACGCCGGTGAGCGAATACTGCGGAAATTTCTGCCCGATACCCAACATGATGCTGTCTCCAGTTGAATGAATCCGATGGGGGGAGTCTGGGTGGCGGGCGGTCAATTTTCCAATGAATTGATCTTATGATTCTGATAGACTTCATCTATGTCAGACCTCAAGCTCAGGGACCTGCGCTACCTGGTCGCGGTCGCCGACTCGCGCCATTTCGGGCGCGCCGCCCTCGCCTGCCACGTGAGCCAGCCGACGCTCTCCGCCCAATTGAAGAAGCTCGAGGCCTACCTCGGCGTGCAGCTGGTCGAGCGCGGCACGAGGCGCGCCTCGCTGACCGCCGCCGGCCAGCGCATCGTCACGCGGGCGCGCGCCATGCTCGAGGCGGGCGACGACATCGTCGAGATCGCGAAGTCCTTTGGCGACCCGTTGGCGGGGCGCCTGCGGATCGCGCTGCTGCCCACCATCGGGCCGTACCTCCTGCCGCGCGTCACGCCCCGGCTGCGCAAGGCGCTGCCGCGGCTCGAGCTGATGCTCTACGAATACCAGACCACAGCGATGCTCGAGCGGCTGCGCGCGGGCGAGATCGACGTCGGCATCCTCGCCCTGCCCGTCGATCTCGACGGGCTCGAGGTCCTGCCGCTCTACGATGAGCCCTTCGTCCTCGTGACACCCGCCGACCACCGGCTGGCAAAGGGCGGTGCGGTACGCACCGCCGACCTCGCGGGCGAGACGCTGCTGCTGCTCGAGGACGGCCACTGCCTGCGTGACCAGGCGCTCGAGGTCTGCAGTCGCGTGCCGCTGCACGAGAAGCAGGATTTCCGTGCGACCAGCCTCGAGACGCTGCGCCAGATGGTCGCTTCGGGCGCAGGCGTCACGCTGCTGCCCGAACTTGCGACCCGCGGCGCCTACGGCGCGGCGCGCGGCGTCTGCGTGCGCGCGTTCGCAAGGCCGCAACCCGTGCGGCACATCGGCGCGGTCTGGCGCAAGACGAGCGCAAGGCGCGAGGCGATCGAAGCCGTCGCGGGTGTCATCGCGTCCAACGCAAGGGGCTGACGGGCGCTGCACTCCCGCCAATGACGGAGCGCGCGACCACGAGGCCGCAGGCGCGCGTGGTGGGCGGGAGCATGAGGCATAATCCCCGCGTGATCGACGCCCAGCACCCCGCCGCGACGCACGTCACGCCCTACGACCGGCTCGAAGCGAGCGACGACAGAATCGAGCGCCTGCTCGCAAGCGGCGCGCAGCGCGAGGCGCTCGTCGATTACTTCGGCACGGCAGCCTACGCCGAGCTCGTGGTGCTCGCGCGCCGCGCGGCGCGCACCCGCGGCGGCCCCCGCGTCTACATCCTTCCCGGCATCATGGGCTCGCAGCTCGGCCGCCCGCGGGGGCATGGCCTGCCGCACGACATCCTCTGGCTCGACCCGATCGACATCGCGATCGGGCGCCTGCGGGAGATCGTGATGCGGCCCCACACGCCGGTGCAGGCGATGGGCGTCATCCTTTTCCACTTCCTCAAGCTGAAGCTGCGCCTCGCCATCGCAGGCTTCTCTCCGCGGCTGTTCGCCTACGACTGGCGGCGCAGCGTGGTCGAGGCCGGGCGCGCATTCGCCGCGGAGGTCGCGCGCGATGCATCGCCGCGCATCCATGTCGTCGCGCACAGCATGGGTGGCCTCGTGGCGCGCGCCGCACTCGCCCTGCCCGGCCAGGAACGCATCGAACGGCTCGTCATGCTCGGCACGCCGAACTCGGGTTCCTTCGCGCCCGTGCAGGCGCTGCGGGGAACCTATGCCGTGGTGCGCAAGCTCGCGGCACTCGACCAGGTGCACAGCGCCGAAACGCTCGCGAGCGAGGTGTACTCGACCTTCCCCGGCCTCTACGAACTGCTGCCCGCCGAAGGCACGACCGCGCTCGACCTGTTCGACCCGTCCGCCTGGCCGGCCACGGGGCCGCGCCCGGATCCCGCGCTGCTCGCCGCGGCGCGCAGCAGCCTGCGCGGGCTTGCGCCCGGCGATGAACGCATGGTCCTGATCGCCGGGCACGCGCGCCCCACCGTGACGGGCGTGCGGCGCGCCGGCGCCGAGTTCGAGTATGTCGTGACACGGGACGGCGATGGCACGGTGCCGCTCGCGCTTGCCGGGTTGCCGGGCGTTCGCACCTACCACGCCCGCGAAGGGCACAGCGAACTCACCACCAACGGCACGATCGCATCGGCGGTGATCGACTTGCTGCGCACCGGTCGCACCGGGAGGCTCACGGGCTCGTGGCCGCGACCCACCCGCGCTTCGGCACGCGTCGGCGATGCGGACTTGCGCCGCAGCCATCGGCAGAAGGTGGATTGGCACGCACTCACGAATGACGAGCGCCGCCTGTACCTCGGCACGCTGAACGATCCGCCACGGCTGCGCCTGTTCGCGCCGGAGCGGGCATCGCGGCGTGCGCGGCAGGCCGGTGGTCGCGGCGGCACCACGCGCGGCGCACTCGAGATATTGATCGTGCGCGGCGAGATCCAGGACGCCGACGCCGAGGCACTCGCGGCGGGCGTGTTCCACGGCGTGCGACCCGCGGGAGCGATAGCCGCCATCGACGCGCGCCTGGGCGGCGCCATCACGGAGTTTGCCGCGCGGCGCATGCTGCCTGGCGATGCGGGCCAGGTGAGCGCCGTGCCCGCGGCTGGCCGGCTGGCGCATGCGGACCACGTCGTCATCGTCGGGCTGGGCCGCTTCGCCGACCTCGATGGCGCCGCGATCGAGCTCGCAGCCGACAGCGTCGCACGGTTCTGCGAGCATGGCGGCATCCGTTCGGTCGCGACGGTCCCGTGGGGCGCGGGTGCCGGGCTGCCGTCGACGCTGTCGGTTGCCGCGCAGCTGCGCGGCTTCCTGCGCCAGCGCGCGGTGCGCGCCCCGCGGCTCAAGCGCGTCGTGTTCGTGATCCGCGACGCGGCGGAGCATCGCGCGATCGCGCGCCTTGCGAGAACGCTCGCCATCGAGATCGACCCCGAGGGCGCGCTGCTGTCCGTCCGTACCGGCAGCGCGCGCCGCTCACGCCGGGCCGCCGGCCGCACTGCGCGCACGAGAGCCGTTCCGCGCCTTGCGCACCTGCTCGTCGAGCGCACGGCTTCGGCGGCCGGTTCGGAAACCTGGCGGGCGGCGGTGCTGACCGCCGGCGAGCACGCGGCTGTGGTCGCGGAGAACGCGCACTTCGAACCCGCCGAGCTCGACGCCCTGCTGGCACAGCTCGACGATGGGCGCCTCTCGGCGGCGCGCGTCACCGGCATCGGCGCACGCCTCGGCAAGCTGGTGCTGCATCCCAACGTGCGCGCGGCCCTCGCGCTGGCCGACTCGGCACCTCTCATGGTCGTCAACGACGACTCGGCGAGCCGCCTGCCCTGGGAGATGCTCACCATCGGCGGCTGGACACCCGCCCTCCGTGCTGGGCTGTCGCGGCGCTTCGCCGCATCGAGCCTCGCGGTGGCGCGCTTCAGCGAACGGCGCCGCAACGATCGCCTGCTGACGGTGCTCCTCATCGCGAACCCGACGGAAGACCTGCCCGGCGCGGCGCGCGAAGGCGAGCGCGTGCGCGACCTGTTCCGCGCACTGCCGGATGCCCGGCTCGCGCTCATCGAGGGCCGCGCGGCCACGCGCGCGCGCATCCTCGCCGAGTTCGACTCGGGCGACTACGACGTCGTGCACTATGCGGGCCACGCCGCGTTCGAGCCGGCCACGCCGCGCGCGAGCGGCCTCGTCGTCAGCGACGGCGTCATCGGCGGCGCGGACCTCGGCGCCCTGGCACAGCTGCCGGCGCTCGTCTTCTTCAACGCCTGCGAGTCCGGGCGGGTGCGCGGCGCGCGACGTGGCGCGCCGGGTGCGGAAACGGCGCGGACGTCACGCGCGACGGCGCTCACGGCCGGCACGAGCGTGGCCGAAGCCTGGCTGCGCGCGGGCATCGCGAATTTCATCGGCACCTATTGGCCGGTGAGCGACACCGCCGCCGAGACCTGCGCCGCGAAGTTCTACGGCGCGCTCATTGCCGGCAAGGCGATCGGCGCGGCGCTCCTCGAGGCGCGGCACGCGGTGCGCGCCCGGCAGTCGCCGGACTGGGCCGACTACCTGCACTACGGCGACCCGCTCTTTGAACTGAAGGCCGCCTCGCCGGACTAGGCACCCACCGCCGCGGCGATCCCCGCGAGGGCCATGGCATCAGGCAGCCGGCCGCGCCCGCCGGCAAGATTGTCGAGCTGGTTGCGCACCTTGCCGGTGGCGGGAATCACGCAGGTCACCGCCGGGTGCGCGATCACGTACTTCAGGAGCACCTGCGCCCAGCTCGTGGCGTCGAAATCGGCGGCCCAGGCGGGCAGCGGCACATTCTTCAGGCGCGCGAACAGGCGGCCGTCCTCGAACGCGCGATTGACGATCACCGCGACCCCGCGATCGGCGGCGAGCGGCAACAGGCGGCGCTCGGCGTCGCGAGTCACGGCCGAGTAATTGAGCTGCACGAAGTCCGGCCGCTCGCGCTCGATCACGCGCGCGAGATCGTCGTGGGCCGACACCGTGTAGTGCGTGATGCCGATGTAGCGCAGCCGTCCTTGCGCCTTGAGCGCGCGCAGCGTCTTGAGATGCGCATCGAGGTCGCGAAGGTTGTGTACCTGCACGAGATCCAGCGGCGCGTGCTTCAGGAGCCGCGCCGAGTCCGCCACCTGCGCCGCTCCCGCGCCTGCGCCGTCGGCCCAGACCTTGGTCGCCATGAAGCAGGCCTCCTGCTGCGCGGGCGACAGCAGCTCGCCGAGCACGCGCTCGGCGGTCGAGTACATCGGCGATGTGTCGACCAGCCGCCCGCCGCCCGCGAAGAACGCGTCGACAACGGCTTTCAGCGGCGCACGCGCACCGGGCTCCGCGCCCACTTCAAAGGGTCCCGAGGTACCGAGGCCGATGACCGGGATGGCCTCGCCCGTCGAGGGGATCCGGCGTGTGATCAGCGGGCTCGCATCCGGGGCATCGGCTGCTGTCGTGGCAGACGCCGCCAATCCCATGACGCCGCCCATGAGCTCACGGCGATTCATCAAGACCTCCAGTTGCGCGTCGCGGGCTGCACCAGGCTGCGGCCCACGGCTCGCCTTGCTCAGATGAGCGTCGCGTCCACTTCCGCCACCGCCGCGCCGCCACCCTGCACCACCCGCGCAAGCGCCTCTGCGGACGGCAGGATGTGCTCGGCATAGAAGCGCGCGGTGGCGAGCTTGCCGCGCAGGAAATCCGCATCGGCGCTGCCTGCCGCGAGCTTGCGCGCGGCGATCGCCGCGGACTTGGCGTGCAGCCAGCCGCCGAGCACCGTACCCGTGAGCTTGAGGTAGGGCACGGCCACCGCGAGCGCGCGATCCTGCGCGTTGCCGAGCAGGCCGAGCAGGGACTTCGTCGCCTGCGCGAGTTCCGCCACGCCCTCGAGGGCACCGCGCTTGGCGGCCTGCACCGCCGGGTCGCCCTCCACGATCGCTTCGAGCTCATGCGCCACGTCGGCGAGCAGGGCGGCCATCGCCGCGCCGCGGTCGCGGCCGATCTTGCGGCCGAGGAGATCGTTCGCCTGGATGCCGGTCGTGCCTTCGTAGATCGCGGTGATGCGCACGTCGCGGTAAGCCTGCGCGGCGCCGGTTTCCTCGATGTAGCCCATGCCGCCGTGCACCTGGATGCCGAGCGAAGCCGACTCGATGCCGCCTTCCGTGCTCCAGGCCTTGACGACGGGAATCAGCAGGTCGCCGCGCGCCTGTGCCGCGGCGCGACGTCCTTCATCGGCATGCGCGGCTGCAATGTCGAGCTGCGAAGCCGCGTAGATCGCAAGCGCCCGCATCGCCTCGGTATTCGCCTTGATCGTGAGCAGCATCCGCTTGACGTCGGGATGATGGATGATCGGCGCCGGCCCCTCCGTGGCCGCCACCGGCGGGCGCCCCTGCACCCGGGTACGCGCCCACTGCGCCGCCTGCTGGTACGCGCGCTCCGCGACGGCGTAACCCTCGAGGCCGACCGAGAGGCGCGCGGCATTCATCATGACGAACATGTACTCGAGGCCGCGGCCCGGCTCGCCGACGAGATAGCCCTCGGCGCCCGCCCCGGCACCGAACTGCATCACGCAGGTCGGGCTCGCGTGGATGCCGAGCTTGTGCTCGATCGACAGGCACTGCACGTCGTTGCGCGCGCCGATCGCGCCGCCCTCGCCGACGAGGAATTTCGGCACGATGAAAAGCGAAATGCCGCGCGTGCCCGCCGGCGCCCCGTCGATGCGCGCGAGCACCATGTGGATGATGTTCGGCGTGAAGTCGTGCTCGCCCCAGGTGATGAAGATCTTCTGGCCGAAGAGCCGGTAGTGATCGCCCGCCGGCGCCGCGCGCGTCCTGATCTGGCCAAGGTCGGAACCGGCCTGCGGCTCGGTGAGCACCATCGTGCCCGTCCACTCCCCGCTCACCATCTTCGGCAGGAAGCGCTGCTTCTGGTCCGGCGTGCCGCACAGGTCGAGCGCCTCGATCGCGCCCTGCGTCAGCATCGGGCACAACTTGAATGCGAGGTTGGCGCCCGCCCACAGCTCGACGACGGCTGTTCCAAGCAGGCGCGGCATGCCCTGTCCGCCAAATTCCGGGTCGCTCGCGAGCTGGTTCCAGCCGCCGTCGGCGAACGCCTGGTAGGCCGCCTTGAACCCCGGAGTGCTCACGACCCCTTCCGGTGTCCACCTGGCGCCCTGGGTATCGCCCGCCCGGTACAGGGGAACGAGCACTTCTTCGGCAAATTTGCCGGCTTCTTCGAGAATTGAGGCGCCAAGTTCAGCGGAATAGTCCGCAAACCGTGCGCAGCCCCCGAGCGCGGCGTCGCCGATCAGGTCGTTCAGTACGAAAGTCAGGTCCTTGATGGGGGCGCGATACATTTGGGGTCCTCCGGAGCCGGCTAGTCTAAGTCGCCGCGAGCGCCGGAATCACATTGGCTGCGAGAAACCCGACGCAAGCCTCCACGCGCCGGTCCGCGGCGAGGCTCGCGGGGTAAATCGCACACAGCGGCAGGGTGCCAGGCAGCGCCCATCCCTCGAGCACGCGCACGAGCTTGCCGGTGACGAGTCCCTGGCGGCAAAGGAACTCCGGCAGGAGGCCGATGCCGAGCCCGGCCGCCGTCGAGGCGTGCAGGACCGCCGGGTCGTTCACGGCGAGCTTCGGGTGCACGCCCACTTCCTCGCGCTGCGCGGCGCCGCGCTGCAGGTGGATACGATACTCGGGCCCGGATGCGGCGGGCGTGAGCAGCGCGTGGGCGCGCAGGTCGATCGGTTTTGCAGGCGTGCCCTTCGCAGCGAGGTAGGCGGGCGTCGCACACAGCACGGCCGGCGGCGCGCCGAGTTCGCGGCACACGAAGCGCGCATCGTCGATCGCGCCTACGTGCACGGCCACATCCCATTGCGACGGATCGGCGAGATCGGCCGCCTGCAGCACGACGTCGAGCGGGACATCGGGGAAGCGCTCGAGGAAGCGCGGCACGATGGGGGCGAGCAGCACGCGGCCGTAGGTCGGATCGGCCATCACGCGCAACGGCCCGCTGCGCTCGGCATTGGCGTCCGCGGCGCCCGCGCGCACGGCATCGGCCTCATCGACGATGCGGCGGCAATGCGGGTACAGGAGGCGCCCGACCGGCGTCAGGTGGATGCGCCGCGTCGTGCGCTCGAGGAGCCGCACGCCGAGCGCCGCCTCGAGCTCGGCGATGGCGCGGCTCGCCGCGGCCTTGGGCACGCCGAGTGCGCGCGCCGCTGCCGAAAACCCGTTGAGGTCGACGATCTTCGCGAACAGCGCCATCTGCGCGGGCATCCAGATTGTGCTCATGGCTGTACCCTCTCCCAGGCCACGCCGTGGTATTGTTTCACCTGTAGTATGCACTTACGCAAGCTCGGCACACAGGGCCTCGAAGTCCCGGCCATCGGCCTCGGCACCATGGGCATGGCCGGAGTCGCCGGAATGGGCGACATGTATGGCCCCGTCGACGAGGCCGAAGCGATCGCGACCATCCATCGCGCACTCGACATCGGGGTCAATTTCTTCGACACCGCCGAGATCTATGGCCCGTACACGAACGAGCGCCTCCTCGGCCGCGCGCTGCAGGGCCGGCGCGATCGCGCGATCGTTGCGACGAAATTCGGCTTTCGCATCGAGGGCGGGCAGATGACCGGCGTCGATGGCCGGCCCGAGAACGTGCGCCGCGCCATCGACGGATCGCTCGAACGCCTGGGCGTCGAATACATCGACCTCTGGTACCAGCACCGCCTCGATCGCGGCGTGCCCATCGAGGAGACGGTGGGCGCGATGGCCGAGCAGGTGCGCGCCGGCAAGGTGCGTTACCTCGGGCTCTCGGAAGTCGGCGCGGCGACCCTGCGGCGCGCGCACGCCGTGCATCCGCTGAGCGCGCTGCAGAGCGAGTATTCGCTGTGGGAGCGCGGCATCGAGGGCGACCTGATCGGCGCCTGCCGCGAGCTCGGCATCGGCATCGTGCCCTACAGCCCGCTCGGCCGCGGCTTCCTCACCGGGCTCGTGCCCAAGCCCGAGACACTCGGGCCGACCGACTACCGGCGCCTCGATCCGCGTTTCACCGGCGGAAATTACGAGCGCAATTTCGCCATCGTGGACGAAGTCGCGGGAATCGCGGCGCGCCTGGGCGCCACGCCCGCGCAGGTCGCGCTCGCCTGGCTGCTGCACCAGGGAAGCGACATCGTGCCGATCCCGGGCACGAAACGGCGCAGCTACCTCGAGGCCAACGCCGCCGCGGCGGACCTTGCGCTCACGGCCGCCGATCTCGCCGCACTCGGCGCACTGCAACCGACAGCCGGACAGCGCTACACCGAGCGCGGGATGGCGGCGATCGAGCGCTGAATATGGCAAATGGCCGGCCGCGCGCGCGTGACAGAACGCGAGCGCGATCACGGCATCGCCGTCGCTTTCCTGAGACGCTCCCCCTTGCGGCCTTGCCGCATCGGGTCGGGCTTTCCGGGGACAACAGCGAAAATGTTCAAATTCGGGCGCGCCAAGCCCACCGAACGGGCGAAGAACGAGCGGCCGCCGCCGGCGGAGCGCGAGCGCGTCACACCTGAAGTGCTCGGGCGCGAGTTGCGCGAAGCGCTGCGCCAGGTGCGCGTGCACTCGATCTCGATCCACAACGACGAATGCGATGCGCTCTGGCTGAGCGAGGGCGTGCTGGGGCCCGACGAGCACTCCGCGGCGCTCGAAGCGATGGGCGCGTTCGGGCTCGAGACGCAGCGCCATTGCTCCACTTTCGACCTCGGCGATGGCCGCAGCGCCGTCACCTTTCCCGCGCGCTCGCCCTACGGCGAAGTGCTCGGGCTCGCGATGGTGATCGCGGACTCCAAGTCGATCGAGAACGGCGGCGGCGAGCGGCTCGGCACGGCCGACGTGCGCGCCATCCTGCAGCGCTTGTCGGTGGTGCTGCGCCCGACCTCGATCACCCAGACCCAGCCGATCGCCAAGCCCGAAATCCCGGCCGCGGATCTCGTCGTCACGACTCTCGCGGGTCCTGCCGCGGCCCCTCCGGTCGAAGAGACCCGGTCCGCGGCGGTACCCGCCTCCCCCGCGCCCGCCTCCACGGAAGGAGAAATGCCGGTGGTCGAGTTCTCGTTCGACGCGTTGCTCGATCCGCAGCAAGAGCCGGCACCGGCGCCCGCGCTCGCGCCCGCGTCGATGTCGGCGCCCGTCGCGCGGCCGGCACCGGCCGCACCACCGCAGGCCGCGCCGCCAGCGCCCGCGGCGTCCCACGTCGTCGACGCCTCCGCCGACGCGACGCTCTATGTGCCACAGGCCACCGTGCGCGAGGTCGCCCTGCACGTACAGCAGTTGCACAAACTGCGTTCGGGCGGCCGCACGCGGCGGTACGAAGTGCTGCTGCGGGCCCGCAGCCAGCCGGATGCGGACGCCATGGGCGACACGGTCGCCCGCATGCTCGCCTCGCAGGGCACGACGAGCACGATGGACCGCTACATCACCGGCGAGCTGATCACATGGCTCGCGGCCCATCCCGGCGTCTGGGAGCGCGAACCGGCGAGCTTTTCCGTCAACCTCGCGCTGACGACATTGACCGACGAGCAGTTCCTGCCTTTCGTCTCGAACAACCTGTCGGAGTCGCGCGTCTCGCCCGAGATCATCGGCTTTGAAGTCCCGGAACGCGCCTTCGTCGAGCACCGCACCTTCGCCGAGCGCTTCGTCAAGCGTTGCGAGCAGCTCGGCTGCTTCATCGTGCTCGACGATTTCACGCTGCATTCCGAGGCGCTGCCCTTCCTCGCCTCCCCGGCCGTGCGGCTCGTGAAGATCGACCCGAAACTCACGTCGGCCGCCCTCAAGGAGAAGCTCCCCCAGGCCGTGGTGATTGCCATTTCGCAAGCCGCCAAGGTGCTCGGCGTGCACTGCGTCGCCAAGCGGGTGGACTCGCAGGTCGGCCGCCAGTGGCTGTCCGCCATCGGCATCGACTTCGCCCAGGGCTTCCTGCTCGAGAAACCCCAGCCCCTCGACGACCTCTCCCAGTCGGGCCAGCCGAACGCCCTGGCGCTGAGCCCCTAGCCCACCGCCGCCCCGCCCACCTGCGACGAAGCGAGCCCCGGCTGCGACGTAAAGATGCGGTCACGGCGTCCTGTCGCATAAAGTCTCGGCCATGAGCGTTGCAACGCCCACCGCGGTCGCGCAGGACCACGCGGTGCTGGTGCTCGGCGGACTGCGAATTCCCCGCAATACCCTGTTCTGGGGCCTGCACGCGGCGGGCTGGACCGCCTATGGCTGCGCCCAGTACCTCGGCGCGCTGCTCTACGACAAGGAACCGGGCTACCTGCAGGTCATCACGAGCGCGGCCGTGTCCGGCTTCTTCGTGACGATGCCGCTGCGCTACATCTACCGCTACCTGTGGCGCCAGCGGCCGCGGACCATCCTGGTCGGCATCGCGCTCACCTCCTACATCACGGCGCTCGCCTGGAGGCTGTGCGTGAACTTCGCCTACGACCGGTTCATGCCGCAGATGGACTGGAAGATGGTGCACTGGTACGAGTACCTGAGCGGCGCCCTGCAGGGCACCTACCTCATGCTCTGCTGGTCGGGGCTCTACTTCGGGATCAAGTACTACGAATCGCTGCAGTACCAGCGCGAGGCGACGCTGCGCTCGGCCGCCCTCGCGCAGGAAGCGCAGCTGCGGATGCTGCGCTACCAGCTCAATCCGCATTTCCTCTTCAACACGCTGAATGCGATCTCGACGCTGATCCTCGACGGCCAGAACCGCACGGCGAACCAGTCCGTCACGCGCCTCTCCGACTTCCTGCGCTACACGCTCGACCAGGACCCGATGAAGAAGGTGACGGTGCGGCAGGAGCTCGATGCGCTCAGCATGTACCTCTCGACCGAGCAGCTGCGCTTCAACGACCGCTTGCGCCTCGAGTTCGCGATCGAGGAAGCCGCGCTCGAGGCGCTCGTGCCGAGCCTGCTGCTGCAGCCGCTGATCGAGAATGCGGTGAAGTACGCCGTGTCGCCGCGCGAGGGCGGCGGCACGATCCGCGTCGAAGGCCGCGTGCGCGGCATCATGCTCGAACTCGTGGTCGCGGACGACGGCCCCGGCGCGCGCAGCGCCAATGCGCTCGTCGAAGGGCGCGGCGTGGGCCTGCGCAACACGCGCGAGCGGCTGCACGTGCTGTACGGCGACCGGCACCGCTTCGCCGCGCTCAACGCGCACCCGGGCGTGCGCATCGAAATCGCCCTGCCATTCGAGAAGGCGCCAGGCCCATGATGAACGCCCCGCATCCCATCCGTACCCTGATCGTCGACGACGAAGCCCTGTCGCGCCGCGGCCTCGAGATCCGGCTGCGCACGGCGGGCGACTTCGAGGTGATCGGGCAATGCGCCAACGGGCGCGAAGCGATCGAGGCGGTGCGCAACCAGCAGCCCGACCTCGTGTTCCTCGACATCCAGATGCCGGGGCTGTCGGGCTTCGACGTACTCGCGCAGCTGCCGACGGAGTCGCTGCCGATGGTGGTCTTCGTCACCGCCTATGACCAGTACGCGATCCGCGCCTTCGAGGCACGCGCGATCGACTACCTGCTGAAGCCGGTGGACGAATCGCGCTTCGCTGCCGCCGTCGAGCACATTCGCGAGCTGCGCCAGCAGCGCAGCGCCGCCTCGCAGCGCGACCGGCTGGTCGAGCTGCTCGCGGACGTGTCGGGCACGGGCGAGATCGACGCGGAAGGCCTGCTCGCGCGCGGCCGGTCGGCGCTGCCGGGCGCCCCGAACCCGGTGCTGCCGATCCGCGAAGGGCGCGAGACGATCCGGCTCGATACCTCCACGATCGACTGGATCGACGCGGCGGGCGACTACATGTGCATCCACGCGGGCAGCCGCACGCACATCCTGCGCGGCACGATGAAGGAACTCGAGGACGCGCTCGACCCGCGCATCTTCCAGCGCGTGCACCGCTCGACGATCGTGAACCTCGGGCGGGTGAAGACGCTGCGCGCGCACATGAACGGCGAGTATTTCCTCACCCTCGACGGCGGCCACGAGCTGAAGCTGTCGCGCACCTATCGCGACAAGGTCGAGTACTTCCTCAAGGGGCCGCGGCTGAACTGACCCCGAGGTAGCGCGCGTACCAGTCGCGGTAGCGCTCGAGCCGGTCGACCCGCAGGCTCGGCCGTGCGAGGTGATGGTGCTGCCCGGGATAGATCACGAGTTGCGTCGGCACGCCGACGCGTCGCACCGCCTGGTACATCTGCTCGGTGGCGGCCAGCGGCACATTGAAGTCGTCGGCGCCGCACAGAAACAAGGTCGGGGTCCTGATGCGATCGGCGTGCAGGAAGGCGTACGAGAGCTTCAGCCACAACCCCGTGTTCTTCCACGGCAGGCCGAGCTCCGTTTCCCAGTCGCGGGTGTACTGGTCGATGCCGTAGCCGCCGAGCATGTTCGCCATGCCGGCGCCGCTCGTCGCCGCCTTGAAGCGCGTGTCGCTCGCGATCACGTAGTTCGTCAGAATCGCCCCATAGCTCCAGCCGCCGACGCCGAGGCGCGCGGGATCGGCGATGCCATCGGCGACCACGCGGTCGGTGATCGCGAGCACATCCGGCACGTCGGCCTCGCCCCAGTCGGCGAATAGCGCGCGCTGGTAGGCATACCCGCGGCCCGTGCTGCCGCGCGGATTCGGCGCGACCACCGCGTAACCCTGCGCCGCGAGGAACTGCAGCTGGAAGTCGAACTCGTGCTGGTGCTGCGATACGGGCCCACCGTGCAGGCGCAGGAGCGTTGGCACACGCTCGCCCGGCGCGCGCCGGCGCGGCTCGAAGAGCAGCGCGTGCACCTCGAGGCCGCCCTTGCCCGGGGCCGAGATGTCGCGCGCCGTGACGAGGTCGACGTCGGCCAACCAGGCGTCGTTGTGATGCGAGAGGCGCCGCAGGCGGCCCCGCTCGTATGCCGCCAGTTCGCCAGGCTGTGCACTCGTGCCGTGGATGACGGCCACGCGGCCCTGGCGGCTCACATCGAAGGCGCTGACCACGCCTTGCGACGACGTGAGGCGCTCGACGCGCCCGTCGGCGAGCCGCACGCGCGCGAGCACCATGCTCGCGTCGTCCTCGAGCCGGAAGTAGAGCCACTGGCCGTCCGCCGACCAGCGCGGCTCGAAGGTATTGCGATCGATCGCGGCCGTCGGCAGCACGGCCGCCGCGCGGCCCTCGCGATCGATCACGCCGACCTGCTCGAGGCCATACCAGAGGTCTTCGGGCGCACCGCCCGCGAGATAAGCGACGCGGCCGCCATCCGCGCTGAAGCGAGGCGGGCCGCTCAGCCAGGAATCTTCCGGGTCGCCGTCCGCGCCGGGACTCGTGGTCAGTTGCCGCGCCACCGCGCCGGCCTGCGGCGCAATCGAATAGAGGTCCCAATTGTTCGTCGCATCGGGATCTTCGCCGCGCTTGCTCAGGAACACGATCTGCGTGCCGTCGGGCGACCAGGCCGGGTGCAGCTCCTCGTAGGGGCCGTCGGTGAGGGCTGTCACCGCGCCGCTCGCGACCTCGAGCAGGAACAGGTGCGAGCGCTCGTTGCGCAGGTAGCCCGCGGCGTCGCTCTTGAACTGCAGCCGGTCGATGACGATCGGGGCGGGCCTCTCCGGATCGTTCACCGGCGGCGCGGGCGATTGCGCCGAGAACACGATGCGCCGGCCGTCGGGCGACCAGGCGTAGCCGGTGATCGCCGACGGAAAATGGCTGCGCTGCTGCGCCTCGCCGCCGGCGCGATCGAGGAGCCATATCTGATCGCCCGCCTTGGCGTCGGCGCGATCGCTCAGGAAGGCGATCTGGCGCCCGTCGGGGCTCCAGCGCGGCGCGTGCTCGCTCGACGCGCTGCGCGTTGCCTGGATCGCCTGCTTGCCGTTCCAGCTTGCGAGCCAGACATCCGACTGATCGCCGTCCGCCGCACGATCGGGTGTCGTGACCGTGTAGGCGATCCATTGCCCGTCGGGCGAGAACTGCGGGTCCGAGACTTCCTGCAAGCGGTAAAGGTCGTCGGCGGCGAGGGGGCGCGCGACGGCGGCGGCCAGCGGCAGGGTCGCGGCCAGCGGGGCCGCGAGCCCGGCGAGGATCAGTAGTCGGCGGCCGGTTGAGCGCGGCGTCGCGGCGGATTGTAGAAGGCCCCCTCGACGACCGTGCAGCGTGCCATGAACCGGCTCCATTTGAGCTCCTTCTGGTAATAGATCTCGGCCCACAGCTCGTCGCCCGGCGTGCCGTGCGGAACCTGCACGGAGGCGAGCGCGATGTTCGCCTTCGCGGCGGGCGACCACATCGACGAGGTGACCACGCCGACATTGCGGCGCCGCCGGTCGTAGATGAAGGCGTCCTTGGCGGGCTTGTTGCCCTCGACGTCGAGCTTCACGAGCCGATGCCGCGAGCCGCGCGCTTTTTCGGCAAGCAGCGCGCGCCGCCCGGTGAAGGGGCCCTTCCTGAAATCGACCAGCCATTCGAGGTCGAGCTCGAACGGCGAGCGCGTGCGATCGGCGCGGATGGCGCGATCCGCTGGCAGGAAATCGACGCCCGCCTGGATGAAGCCCGCCTCGATGCGGCTCATCTCGAGCGCGTGCGTGCCCATCGGCTTCACGCCGACCACCTGGCCCACGTCGAAGAGCCGGTCCCACAGCGCCACGGCCCGCTCGGGGTCGATCCACAGCTCATAGCCGAGATCGCCCGTGAAACCCGTGCGGGATACCGTGAGGTCGCCACCCTCGAACGCGAAGCTGCGGATGCCGAAGGGCGCGAGCGTCTCGATCTGCGCGAGGCCGAGCCGCTTCAGCACCGCGCAGCTCGTCGGACCCTGCAGCGCGAGCGCCGCGACGTCGTGCGTCTCCTCGACGATCGAGACGTCGAAGCCGATGGCCGAACCCAGCAGCCAGTCGAGCTGGCGCTCCTGCGAACAGAGCCGGTAGACGTGGTCGCGCAAATGAAAAATCGTGCCGTCGTCGACCACCTGCCCGGCGTCGTCGCACCATACCGCGTAGCCGACGCGACCCGGCTTGATCTTCGCGACGTCGCGGGTCACCAGCCGGTTCATGAAGGCGAGCGCATCGGGCCCGGTGACCAGGTGCTTGGTCATCGGCGAAAGGTCGAACACCGTACTGGCATTGCGCAGCGCCGTGTACTCGAGCGCGACGTCGAAGTAGGCGTCGGCGACCGTGTAGTCGCGCCATCGGTGCCACAGATTGAGCGTGTTGGCTGCGGCCGTGCGCGGATGGAAGGGCGTCGGGAAGACCGCCTGCAGGTAATGTTCGCGCGGGATCGTCATGCGCGCACCCCCGTGAGCACTGCGCGCGCGGCATTGCGCCCGGCGCTGCCCATCACGCCGCCGCCCGGATGACTGCCCGCGCCGCAGAGGTAGAGTCCGTCGACGGGCGTTGCATACTGCGCCGCGCCTTGCACCGGACGCAGCATCATGAACTGGTCGAGCGCGAGCTCGCCATGGTGCCAGTGACCGCCCGTGATGCGGAACTCGCGCTCGAGATCGGGCGGCGTCAGGAGCTCGGCGTCGATTATCTGGCTGCGCAGGCCGGGTGCGTGGCGATCGAGCACGGCCAGGATCGCGGCGAGGAAGCGCGGTCGGCCCGCCTCCCAGCCCATCGCGAGATCGTGGGGCGCGTACTGCACGACTGCGGACAGCACCTGCTTGCCGGCCGGCGCGAGGCCAGGGTCGTGCAGGCTCGGCACGGTGATTTCCAAGATGGGCGCCGGAGAGAACTCGCGGTACTTCGCCGGATTGAACGCGGCCTCGAGGTAGCCGAGGTCGGGCGCGACGATCAAGCGCTCGCCGAGCTGTCCCGCGGGTACGCCACGGAACTGCGGCACCCCATCGAGTGCAAGATGCAACTTGGCCGCGCAGCCGTTGGTGCGGAAGTGCAGGATGCGGCGCGCGAACTCCGCATCGAGGTGACGGGTGCCGAGCAGCTTCAGGAAGGTCGTCTTCGGGTCGGCGTTCGAAACAACCGCGGTGGCGGCGATTTCCTCGCCGGTTTCGAGCACCACGCCGCTCACGCGTTCGCCGCCGTCCTCGTGGCGCGTCACCTTGAAGGAGGCCACGGGGCTCGACACGCGGATCTCGACGCCCGCCGCCCGGGCCGCGATCGCAAGCGCCCCGGTGACGCAACCCATGCCGCCGCGCGGCAGCGCATACGCACCGGCGCGCTGCAGGCTCGTGAAGAAGCTCTGGCCGGACCGCGGGCCGAGCTTCGCGCCGAGCACGCCATCGAGCGCCAGCGCGCCCTTGAGCGCCGCGCACTCGAAGCGATCCTCGAGCAGGTCGAAGATCGGCATGGTGCCGACGCGCAACAACTCGCGCATGTCGTCGCGGCCGAGGCGGCGAAGATCGAACGCAAACTTGGCGAGATTCCATGGTGCCGCGTTTTCGGCAAGCCCGGCACCCAGTCTGGACGGAATTCGGCCATGCTGGCGTGCGAGCAGCGCGGCATAGCGGCGCTGCCGCGAGACGTACTTGGCGAGTTCGAGACGATCGACCGCCGACACTTCGCCGGCCAGCACTTGCGAGCCGTTCAGGACCAGCGGATCCGCGCCGCCGAGCGCGACCGTGTTGAGCCCTTCGCGCGCGAAGGCGAGGCCGTGACCTGCAAGATTCAGGGACTTCGCGACCGCCGGATCGAGGGCATGCAACAGGTGCGCGCCGCTCGAAACCCGAAAGCCCGGCGAGAACCCGCGCGTGACCGCCGCACCGCCCACCTGGTCGGCCGCCTCGAGCACCAGCACCTTGCGGCCCGCGCGCGCCAGCATCGCCGCGCACACGAGACCGTTGTGCCCGCCGCCGACGATCACGATGCGCCCGTCAGTCATCGCTCCACCCCTCGGGCACGGGCGACGGGCGCCGCAGGTCGCGCAGGATTTCGCGCGCCGCATTCGCACCGGGAGCCGCCATCACGCCACCGCCCGGGTGCGTCGCCGATCCGCACATCCAGAGGCCGGGCACCGGGGCCCGGTACTGAGCATGCCCCGGAAACGGCCGATTGAAGAAGAGCTGATCGAAGGTGAGTTCGCCCTGGAAGATGTTGCCCTCGGTAAGGCCCACCTCGCGATCGAGCTCCTGCGGGGTGCGCACTTCCGCGTGCAGCACGAGCTTCCTGAAGTCGGGGCTGTAACGCGCGATCTGGTCGAACACCGTCTCGCGAAACGCCGTGCGGTCCGCCTCGGTCCACTCCCGCCCCTCGATCTGGTGCGGCACGTACTGCACGAACACCGACATGAAATGCTTGCCGGGCGGCGCCATCGTGGGATCTGTGAGCGAGGGAATCAGCAGGTCGAGGTACGGGTCCTTCGACCAGGTACCCGCCTTCCAGTCGTCGTAGGCACGCTCGAACCGCTCGAGCGTATCGAGGAAATGCATGTCGCCCGCGACCAGCGGATGGCCCTTGCCCAACGCCGGGAAGCTCGGCAGGCCGTCGAGCGCGATATTGAGCTTGCCCGAGGAGCCGCGGCTCTTGAATTCGCGCGCCTTGCGCACGAGGTCGGGCGACAGGTCGCCGGGCTCCATCAGGCGCAGGAAGGTGCGCTTCGGGTCGAGGCTCGAGATCACGGTGTCGGCGTAGTACTCGTCGCCGTTTTGCAGCACGACGCCGCAGGCCTTCCCGTGGCGCACGAGGATGCGGGCGACCGGCGCATCCGCCTTGATCTCGCCGCCGTACGACTGCAGCGCGCCCGCGATCGCCTTCGACACCGCGCCCATGCCGCCGCGCGCAAAGCCCCAGGAGCCCATCTGCCCGTCGACGTCCCCCATGTAATGATGCAGCAGTACGTAGGCGGTGCCGGGCGAGTGCACGCCGAGCGCGGTGCCGATGATGCCGCTGCCGGCGTGATGGGCCTTGACGATGTCCGACTCGAAATACTCACCGAGGTAGTCGGCGATGCTCATCGAGTAGAATCGCAGCGTATCGCCCATCGTCGCCTCGCCGAGCTTGCCGAACTCGCGGGCGAGGTGCCGCAGTTCGCGCAGGTCGCGCAGCTTGAACGAGGTGGGATCGGGCGGCGTGCGCATCAGCATCCCGCGAATGAAGCGGCACTGGCGCATCGTGTCGCGCGAATAGCGCAGGTAGGCGTCGGCGTCGCGCTCATGGTGGCGCGCGTACTCGCGCCGGCGCACGTCCTTGTCGGCGTAGCCGCCAATGAAATCCCCATCGCGCGTGAACGTGAGGCCGCCGCCGTACGGCGCGATCGACAGGCCGTGGCGCGCGAGGTCGAGGCTGCGATAGATCTCGGGCCGCAGCAGGCTGCACACATAGGAGCAGTTCGAGTAGATCCAGCCCGGGTGCAGTTCGCGGCTCACGGCCGCCCCGCCGATCCACGGATGGCGCTCGAGCACCAGCACCTTGAGGCCCGCCTTGGCGAGGAAGGCCGCGCTCGTGAGGCCGTTGTGGCCCGCGCCGACGACGATGGCGTCGTAGCGACTCATGCCGCCGCGCGCTTCAGAGCAGCCCCGCGAGGCGATCGGCGTACCAGCGGTCGAAGATATGCACGCAGTCCTCGGACGACTGGTACGGCCCGGGCCGATAGCCGCGCGAGGTCACGCCCGCCTGCGTGCGCTCGCACAGCGCCCAGTCCTGGCGGTTCGTGACGTCCCAGAAATCCACCACGTCCGATGGGTCGAAGGCCTGCGCGCTCACCGCTTCGTCTGTGAAGAGCCACTCGCAGGCGACCCGCGTGCGATCCGGCGCCAGCGGCCAGGCGGTGTGCACCAGCACGTAGTCCGGATGCGGCGAGAGCAGCATGTTCGGATAGATCACGTAGTAGTGCACGTAGCGGCAATCGTCGAGAGACAGCCCCGGGATCGTCGGCAGGGTGCTGCGGCCGCTCATCGACATCGTCTCGATGCCATCGCGCAGGCGCATCGGGCCGCCGTTGAAGCAAGCGCCGATCTCCTGGCCGCGCTCGCTGCGGCTGATCTGCTCGCTGATGCGCGCGAGCTGCGGATGCGCGCCGGGGCAGTGATAGCACTCGCTGTAATTCTCGCAGACGAGTTTCCAGTTGGCGTGCACCTCGTACTCGATGCGCCGCCCGCATTTCAGCGCGGGCATGCGAAAGCGCTTGAGGTCCGGCAGGTCCGCGAGCCAGCGCGCGAGCGGCTGCGCGCCCGCGTCGAGGTTCAGGAAGATGAAGCCTTCGTGGAATCCGATCTGCACGGCATTCAACGAGTGCTCGCCCTTGCAGAAATCGGCCCCCATGCGCGGCGCGTTCTGCAGGCTGCCGTCGAGATGGTAGCTCCAGGCATGGTAGGGACAGAGCACGCGCGCGAGCCCGCGGCCCTGCGGCTCATCGAGCAAGCGCGAACCGCGGTGCCGGCAAACATTGTAGAAAGCACGGATCGCGCCGTCCGCGCCGCGCAGCACGATGACCGAATCGCCCGCGATGTCCTTCAGGAACCAGTCGCCGGCGGCGGGAATGTCGGCCTCGCGGCCGACGCACAGCCACTCGCGCGCGAAAAGGCCGCGCTGCTCGAGCCGCAGCACGTCTTCCGATCCATAGACCTCTCCCGGCAGCGTGCGTGCCTGCGCGAACGCGGCGCGGGTGCGCTCGAGATCCGCGGCTCGCGGCAGCCGCTGGGCGACTTCGATGGCCATTTCCACCCCCGATGGAGGTGGAGATTGTAGCGCGGCGGATGCACCCGGCTACAAGGACCTCGCGACCTCCTCGAGCTGGCCGGCGCATTGGCCCCAGCCTTCGTGGAATCCCATCTTCTCGTGGGCCTCGCGATCCTCGGCGCTCCAGTGCAGCACGCGTGCGGTGTAGCGCGTCTTGCGGCCCCCATCCGCGTCCTCGAGCGTCACGATCAGGGTCATGAATGGTTTTGCCGATGGCTCCCAGGCGCTCACGAAAGCGTCCGTCGTGACGAGGCGCGTATTCGGCACGACCTCGAGATAGACGCCCGGGCAAGGAATCTCGCTACCGTCCGGGCCCTGCATCACGATCATGATGCGCCCGCCCGCGCGAACGTCGAGCTCTGCCACTGGCGTGGTGTAGGGCCGCGGCGCGAACCACCGCTTGAGAAGCGCCGGCTCGGTCCATGCCCGGTAGACATGGGCGCGGGGCGCGTCGATGAGTCTCGTGAGGACCAGCTCGTGCTGTGACATGGAAGCAGCCTCCGCATGGAATTCGACTTGTGTGACCCAAGGACGCGGCTGCCGTCCCCGGCCCGACACACCCGCGCGCGACCTATTCCTTGAAGAGCAGCCCGCCCTTCACTACCACCACGACATCCTCGAGCCGTCGCACATCGGCAAGCGGGTCGCCCCGGACGGCGATCAGGTCCCCGTAGCGGCCCGGCGCCAGCTCGCCCACCCGATCCGACCAGCCCATGACACGGGCCGCGACCGACGTCGCCGACTTGATCGCCTCCATCGGCGTCATGCCCCGCTCGACCATGATCCTGAACTGGCGGGCATTGAGCCCGTGCGGATACACACCCGCGTCGGTCCCGTAGACGATCGTCACGCCCGCGGCATGCGCGCGCGTGAAGCCCTGCCGCTGCGCCTCCGTGGTCTCGCGGTTCTTGCGCAGGAACTCCTCGGGCCAACCCTGGCGGCGGCCCTCCGTATCGATGTAGTCGCCGTTGTAGACATCCATCGACGGCGCGACCCCATGTTCCCTTGCGAGGGCGATGCCCTCGTCGTCGATCAGCGAGGCGTGCTCGACCGTATCGGCACCGGCGAGGATCGCCTCCTTGATCGAACGCGCACCATGGGCGTGCGCTGCGACCTTGCGTCCAGCGGCATGCGCCACCGCCGTCACCGCAGCGATCTCGTCGGGCGTCATTTCCGGTTCGCCCGGTACGCCGCCGTAAGCCAGTACCGCGCCGGAGGCAATGACCTTGAGGACGTCGGCGCCGCCGTCGACAGCCGCTTGCGCCTTCGCGCGAAACTGCGCGGCGCCGCGTGCCACTCCCGTACGCAGCCGCGCCGGAATGTCTGCTTCAGGCACACCCGGGATCAGCAGGTCGCCCCCGCCGCCGGGGATCGTCAGGTAGAAGCCCGCGGCCTGGATGCGCGGCCCGGCGACCTCGCCGCGATTCACCGCATCGCGCAGGGCGCGATCGCCCCAGGCGCTATAGACGCCCACATTGCGCACGGTCGTGAAGCCGGCGAGCAGGGTCGCCGCCGCAAAGCCACGGGCGAGTTCGAACTGCTCGGCTTCCGTGCGACGCAGGTACACGCGCAGGTCAGAGGTGTCCGCGGGACCCTCCGTGATATGCGTGTGCATGTCGATGAGGCCGGGCAGGCAGGTGTAGCCCGCGAGGTCGAGGACCGGCAATCCCCGCGGCACTCTCCGACCTGGCTCTATTGTCGCGATCCGGCCTTTGCGGATCACCACGGTCGCGTCATGGCGCGCCGCATCCGCAATGCCGTCGATCAGGGTTCCACACTGGATCGCGACCGAACCCGTGTCGGGGACCGACGGGTGCTCGAGGACCTGCACCGACGGCGAGCGGACCGTCATGCATCCCGCCAGCAGCGCCATCGTGCCGGACAGCAGGATTCGCCAACGCTTCGGCGTCGTCATGACCGCGATTATGACGTAGCTTTCGTGCAACAGGTTTGACAATGCACCCCGCGGCGGTCTTTGATACCCGTCGCGTGACAACAGCGTCCGACAGACGACGGAATGTCTAGCCCGCCGGATCGCATGGGCTCGCTGGATGTCGCGCTCGCGCACGCGTCGCAGTTGCTCGCCTCCGACCCGGCGCTCGCGGCCCAGCAGGCCCACGAAATCCTCGCTGTCGTCCCGGGGCACCCGGCGGCGGCGCTGACCCTCGGCACCGCCCACCGCCGGCTCGGCGACAACCGGGCGGCGCTCGAAATCCTCGAGCCGCTCGCGCAATCGCAGCCAAATTCGGCGGCAACGCATCTTGAGCTCGGGCTCGCGCTCGCCAACGCCCATCGTGGTGACGACGCAATCCTCGCGTTGCGGCGAGCCGTGAAACTGAAGCCCGACCTGCCCGACGCATGGCGCATTCTCGGCGATCATCTGACGCTGCTCGGCGAAACCGCCGACGCCGATGCGGCCTATGCCCAGCACATCCGCCATTCGACCCGCGACCCGCGCCTGCTCGAGCCCGCCGCCGCATTGTGCGAAGGCCGGATCGCCGAGGCCGAGCACCTGTTGCGCAATCACCTGAGGGAGTACCCGACCGACGTCGCAGCGATCCGCATGCTGGCCGAAGTGGGCGCACGGCTCGGCCGTTACGGCGACGCCGAGAAGCTGCTGTCACGATGCCTCGAGCTCGCGCCGGGTTTTCTCGCCGCGCGCCACAATCGTGCCGTCGTGCTGCAAAAGCAGGCGAAACTTGCGGCGGCTGTCGCCGAGGTCGACTTGCTGCTAGTCGCCGATCCAGGCAATCCCGGTTACCGCAACCTCGCAGCGTCGCTCGCCGCGCGCCTCGGCGATATGACGCGTGCGATCGGCATCTACGCCGAGGTGTTGCGCGAGTATCCGCGCCAGGCGAAGCTCTGGATGAGCTATGGTCACACCCTCAAGACGGCGGGGAGGCTCGATGAGGCGATCGCGGCCTACCGGCGCTGCCTCGACCTCGCGCCCCAGCTCGGCGAGGCCTGGTGGAGCCTCGCGAACCTCAAGACCTTCCGCTTCTCGGCGGACGACCTTGCCGCCATGCGCCGGCAGCTCGCACGCCAGGACCTCACCGACACGGACCGCTTCCACTTCGACTTCGCGCTCGGCAAGGCGCTGGAGGACGCGGGCGATTATGCGGCCTCTTTCAGCCACTATGACGCCGGCAATCGCCTGCGCCGCGCTGGTATCGCCTGGTCCGCGGCCGACTACACGACCCATGTGCAGCAGTCGAAAGTCCTGCTGACGCGCGAGTTCTTCGCTGCGCGCTCCGGATGGGGCTCGACTGCGCCCGATCCGATCTTCGTCGTCGGCCTGCCGCGCGCAGGCTCTACGCTGATCGAGCAGATCCTGTCGAGCCACTCGCAGGTCGAGGGCACGATGGAACTGCCGGACATCATCCAGCTCGCCCGCGAACTGGGAGGCGCGACGGCGCGCGGCCCCGAATCGCGCTACCTCGAGACGCTCGCGCAGCTGGGACCGGCGGACTGCCGCCGGCTCGGCGAGCGCTACCTGGAGCAGACCCGCATCCAGCGCCGCAGCGTGGCGCCGCTGTTCATCGACAAGATGCCTAACAATTTCGCGCACATCGGCCTGATCCAGCTTGCATTGCCGAACGCGAAGGTCATCGATGCGCGCCGCCATCCGCTCGGCTGCTGCTTCTCCGCGTTCAAGCAGCACTTCGCCCGTGGCCAGGCCTTCAGCTACAGCCTCGAAGACATCGGCCGCTACTACCGCGACTACGTCGAGCTCATGGCGCATTTCGACTCGGCCCTGCCTGGCCGGGTGCACCGGGTTTTCTACGAACGCATGGTCGAGGACACCGAAGGCGAAGTGCAGCGGCTGCTCGAGTACTGCGGGCTGCCGTTCGAAGCCGCGTGCCTGCATTTTTACGAGAACGACCGCGCCGTGCGCACCGCGAGCTCGGAGCAGGTGCGCCGCCCGATTTATCGCGATGGCGTCGATCAGTGGCGCCACTACGAACCCTGGCTAGATCCGCTCAAGAAGGCACTCGGCCCGATCGCCGAGACATACGAATGGGGGCAATCAGATGACTCGTAGCAAGAAACGGAAGATGCTGCGCCGACAGGCACCCTGCGCACGGCCCGGCGTGCCGCGTGCGATGGCGGGAAGCGCACCGCTGATCTCCACGGCAGTGCTCGCTGCGATCGCGTCCGCGCAGGCACAGACTCCGCCCGCGACTTCGAGCGGCGGGCTGGAAGAAGTGATCGTCACCGCGCAGAAGCGCGCCGAGAGCCTGCAGGATGTGCCGATCAGCATCCAGGCAATCGGCACGCAGAAGCTCGAGGAACTGCACGTCACGGATTTCGACGACTATGCGAAGCTCCTGCCGAGCCTCTCCTACACCACGGGCGGCCCGGGCTTCGCGCGCGTCTACTTCCGTGGCGTGGCGGCTGGCGACAACGGCAACCATTCGGGCTCGCAGCCGAGCGTCGGCATCTATCTCGACGAGCAGCCGATCACGACGATCCAGGGCTCGCTCGACCTGCACATGTACGACATCGCGCGGGTCGAAGGGCTCGCAGGGCCGCAAGGCACGCTGTACGGAGCGAGTTCCCAGGCCGGCACCGTGCGCATCATCACGAACAAGCCGGATCCGTCGGGGTTTGCCGCGGGCTACGACCTCGAGGGCAGCGTGCTCGATGGCAGCGGTGGCTATGTCGCCGAAGGCTTCGTAAACATCCCCGTATCGCAGCGGGCCGCGGTGCGCCTCGTCGGCTGGTCGACGAAAACGCCGGGCTTCATCGACAACGTGCCCGGCACGATCACTTTCCCGACGGCGAGCGCGACCGCGGGCAGGCCAATCACCGCGAGCAACGCCGCCTTCGTCAAGGATCACTACAACGATACCGAGACCTACGGTGCCCGCGCCGCGCTGCGCATCGACCTCAACGACAGCTGGACCGTCACTCCCCAGGTGATGGGCCAGAAGCAGAAGAACGGCGGCGGTTTCTCCTACAACCCGGCGCTCGGCGATCTCAAGATCAGCCGCTACCGCTCCGAGAAGTTCGACGACAAATGGGGACAGGCCTCGCTGACCGTCGAGGGCAAGATCGCGAACCTCGACCTCGTCTATGCGGCCTCCTACCTCAAGCGCGACACGACGGGAGACTCGGACTATTCCGACTACACGTATTTCTACGATGTCGTTTACGGGTCCTACCTGAACTCCGATACCGACGTCGTGAATGCCTCGCAATACTTCCTCAGCGACGACCGTTACCAGCGCTGGAGCCAGGAGTTGCGCGTGTCCACGGACCCGAGCAGGCGGCTGCGCGCGGTCGGTGGCGTTTTCGCGCAGCGCCAGCAGCACCGCATCGAGCAGAACTACAAGGTCGACGCCCTCGACCCCGGCCTTGCCGTGACGGGCTACCCGGGCACGATCTGGCTCACGCAGCAGGTGCGCGTCGACCGGGACCTGGCGGTCTTCGGCGAGCTGACGTATGACTTCACCGAGAAGTTGTCGCTGCTCGGGGGCTTTCGCTGGTACGACTCCGACAACACGCTGCAGGGCTATTACGGCTATTCGGAGAACTTCAGCGGCAGCGGCAACAGCGGTGAAACGCTGTGCAGCTTCCAGGCGGGCGACGCGCGCTTCGACCGCTCGGGATGGATCCCGTTCGGTGGCGCGCCCTGCAGGAACCTCGACAAGGGCGTGAAGGAGGACGGCGTGATCCCGAAGGCCACGCTGACCTACAAGATCAACGGCGACAGCCTCGTGTACGCGACGTACTCGGAGGGCTTCCGGCCAGGCGGCGCCAATCGCCGCGGCACCTTCGCGCCCTACAAGTCCGACACCCTTTTCAACTATGAAATCGGCTGGAAGACCAGCTGGCTGGAAAACCGCATCCGCTTCAACGGCGCCGTTTTCTACCAGGACTGGGACGACTTTCAGTTCTCGTTCCTCGGCGCGAACGGGCTCACGAATGTCGTCAATGGAGGCGGCGCGCAGATCAGGGGCGTCGAAGCTGACATGAGCTGGGCCGCCACCGAGCGACTGCGAATCGACGGCAGCGTGACTTTCCTCGACAGCAAGCTCACCAAGGACTTCTGCGAGAACCTCGACAGCACCGGCCTGCCGCTGCCGCCGGACCAGTGCGATCCGCTGAACTTCGCGCCCAAGGGTACGGAACTGCCGATCGCACCAAAGTTCAAGGGCAGTCTGATCGCCCGCTACTCGTTCCCGCTCGCCTCGTTTGAAGCGAATCTGCAAGGGGCGTTCGCCTACGAAAGCACGCGGCGATCGGCGCTTTTGCCCGCAGACGAGCTCTCGCTGGGCGGCCCCAACCGTGCCTATGGCCTCGCAGACTTCAGCTTCGGCCTCGGCAAGGCGGGTTACTCGTTCGAGCTGTTCATCGACAACGCCTTCGACAAGCGCGCGGACATCACGCGCTTTGCGCAATGTGACGAGCAGATCTGCACTCGTCCCTACATCATCACCAACCAGCCGCGCACCTACGGGCTGAAGTTCTCGCAGAAGTTCTGAAACGGGGGAAGCAGGGGCCGGGGAGGTGGTCGCGCAAGCGACCACCCTCCCGGTCCGACTGCCTGCGACTCAGCTCGATCGCGCCGTGGCGCCCTTGCGTTCGGCCACCACTTCCGCCCCGCCCTCCTTGATCGCGACCCGCCGGCCCGGCTGCAGGCGCTCGGCGCCGCGCACCACGATCCGGTCGCCAGCGACGATGCTGCCCGCGACCTCGACACGCCCGTCCTGGCCCGCTCCCTGCGCGACGCTCACGCGCTCAGCCTTGCCGCCGGCGTCGACGCGAAACACGTAGGTCTCCCCGCCCCGCTGGATGACCGCGTCGCGCGGCACGGTGACGGCCTGCCGGGTGGGGCCGCTGCGCAGCTCGACGCGCACCGCGGCCCCGATCGGCCATGCGCCCGGCTCGAGCGCCACGCGTACCTCGAGCATGCGCGAGCGCTCGTCGCCGATCGGCACGACGGAGCGGATGCGGCTGCGAGCCTCGCGCGCGTCGTCGAGCACGCGCGCGCCCTGGCCGGCGGCGAGCGCAGCGGCCGCCCCGAGCGGTGCGCGGGCGACGACCTCGACGCTGCGCGTGTCGACGAGCCGGATGAGCGGCTCGCCCACGGCCACAAATTCACCCGTCATGCGCAGGCGCTCGGCGACCTGCCCGGCAAACGGCGCGCGGATGGCCGTGCGCGAGAGCTCGAGGCGCGCGCGGTCGCGCGCGACCCGCGCCTGCTCGAGCTCCTGCTCCGCCATCGCGACTCGCGACTCGGCCTCGTCGATCTGGTTGCGCGAGGCGATCTTCTGCGTGGCGAGCGTGCGCAGCCGGTCGCGCTGCGTGCGAAGCAGGGCCGTGTTCGCTTCGAGGCGCTTCACCGCCGCTTCGTTGTCGCGCACGTCGAGCGCGATGCGAGCGGCATCTAGCCGCGCGACGATGTCGCCCTTCGCGACGGCCGCACCTGGCTCGGCAATCCAGCGGATGGGCTCGGCCACTTCCGCCGCCAGTCGCGCGTCCGCACGGCTCACGACCGTGCCGGTCGCCAGGATGTGCGGCGCCTGCTCCTGCGCCTTCGCGGTCGCCACGACGACCGGCACCGAAGGCGCTTCCTCGGCCGCGTCGGCGAGTTCCCAGCAGAAGAGCAGCTTCAGCAGCAGTGCGAAGATCAGCGGGATTCGAAGCCCGGGGGCAACCATGTGGGATCCTTTCCGGAAGCGGGTGCGGGTGCGGGCGCAGGCTCGCCGAGGCGCAGCAGGGCCGGCAGCAGCACGAGGGTGAAGGCGGTGTTGACGATCATGCCGCCGACGATGACGGCGCCGAGTCCCCGATAGAGGGCGCTGCCGGGCCCCGGCACGATCGCGAGCGGCAGCATGCCGAAGAGCCCCGACAGGGTGGTCGAGAGGATTGGCCGCGTACGGGTGCGCAATGCCGCCGAGATCGCCTCCCGGCGCGAGAGGCCTTTTCGTTCGCCGCTGCGCGTCTCGTCGGTGAGGAGGATGGCGTTGTTGACCACCATGCCCATCAGGATGATGAAGCCGATCATCGTCAGCAGGTCGAGGGTCTGGCTGGTGAAGGCTCGCAGCAACCATATTGCCAGCACGCCGCCGAAGCTCGCGAGCGGGATCGTCAGCATCATGATCAGGCTGTCCTTGGCCGAACGCACCAGCGCGGCCACCAGCAGGAACAGCACCAGCATCGCGATCCCGATGTTCGACCGCATGTTCTCGAGCGCCGTGCGCAGGTTGCCGGCGTTGCCGGCGTAGCGGATCGAACCGCCCTCGGGCATCAGGCCCGCGATCTCGGGCTCGACGTCGCGCTTGACGACATCGATCGCCTGCTGCAGCGACATGCCCTTCGGCGGGCTGATGTTGAGCCCGACCGTGCGCCGGCCATCCACGCGCCGCAGGCCGCTCGGCCCGACTGTCGTCTCGACCTGCGCGAGCTCGCCGAGCGGCACGACGGCACCGCCCGGAGTCGCGACCGGCACGCTCGCCAGCGCCTCGGGGCTGTCCCAGCGCTGCGCGCGCAGGAACATGTCGAGCCGGCGCTCGCCGTCGAAGTACTCGCCAACCCAGGCGCCGTCTCCGAGTGCGCGCACCACCGTGCCGATGTCGCCGCGCGACCAGCCGACCTCGTTCAGGCGCCGGTCCTGCGGCGTGATGCGCAGTTCGGGCTCGGCGAGCTCAAGCCCCTGGAACGCCTGCACCTGCGAGCCTGGCAGTTTCTCCCGGATGAGCTGTTGCGCGCGGCGCGCAACCGGGAACAGTGCCTCGAGGTCGGCCGACTGCAGCTGGAAATCGATGTTGCGGCCATCGCCGAAGCCGCCGAACAGGTTACCCTGCGAAGCGAACACCTCGGTGTCGGGAAATCCGCTGACAATCTCCTCGTTGATCACCTTGTCGAGCAGGTCGATCTTCGAAGGATCCAGCGGGCGCGCGCCGATCGAGCCATTGCCCGGCGAGACGAGCATGTAGTAGTTCTTGAGGGCCGGCTCCTTCTCGCCGCGCATGTAGGGATCCATCCGGCGGGCGATCTCCTGCACGATCTCGGTGTCGATCGTGTCGACGCTCGCACCCGGCGGGAACTGGAAGAAGCCGTCGATCGCGTCGCGCTTGACGGGCGGCAGGTAGTCGAGCGGCGGCAGCAGCAGCCAGGTGAGCGCCACCGGCAGGACGAGCATCGAACCGACGATCGCGTGGCGGCGGCGCGGGGTGTCGGTCCAGCCGACCACGGTTTCGGCCATGCGGCGCCAGCGACGGTCGGAGACCTCGTTCGCAGGCGCGCCCTTGAGCCATCGCGAGGCCAGCAGCGGCAGCAGGGTCACCGCCACCAGCAGCGAGGTGGCGACGGCGATCACGACCGTGAGCGAAAGGTCGGCAAGGAGCTGGCCGGCCGCGTCCTCCATGAAGACCACCGGCATGAACACCACCACGGTCGCCGCGGTCGAGGCGAACAGCGCCGGCCACACGCGCGAAGTGCCCTCGAGTGCCGCTTGCAGCACCGGCAC